>ENA-ORBV01001045-ORBV01001045.1-microbial-mat-metagenome-genome-assembly--contig:-NODE-1045-length-62949-cov-7.446288_pt1 | contig 62949 bp, 63 predicted proteins | sample MGYA00237777_ERZ505514 | MGnify/ENA primary metagenome ERZ505514 (study PRJEB26160, sample SAMN06269048) | microbial mat metagenome | isolation source: Oligotrophic lake microbial mat | place...
GTGCAGGATTTCCTGTTTGCCGACCGGAAGCGGGCGTTGCATTTGCTGAACGCGCCGAGCCCCGGCGCGACAGCGTCACTGGCGATTGGCGAGGAGGTGGTGGCCCGCGTGGAGAAGTTCGCCTAAATCGCCAGCATCTTCGACAGAGCGGAGAAGACCAGAATCAGCGCGGGACCGAGCGTGACCAGCAGGATGGCCGGGAAAATGAGAAAGAAGATAGGGAAGACTAGCTTGACGCTGACTTTGCGGGCTTGTTCCTGAGCGGATTGGCGCATGCGTATGCGGAGAAAGCGGAGTTGATTGCGGAGGGCGGTGGCGAGGCCGGTGCCGAAGCGGTCGCCGTCTATCAGCACTTGGGCGATGCGCTTCAATTCCGGCTCCGTGTTGCGATCCACCAGGCCGCGGAGCGCTTCCTGCCGGCTGCGGCTGGCGAGCATTTCCATCAGGACGAGGTTGAATTCTTCGGCCAGTTCGGGGTGGCTTTCGTCAAGCTCGCGGGCGGTTTCGGAGACGACGGAATCCAGCGACTGGCCGGATTCCAGGCCAAGAATCATCAGTTCGAGGGCGATGGGAAGCGATCTGCGGATATAGCGATCGCGACGCGTGTGGGTGGACCGGAGAATGCGGTCAGGCAACAAATGCCCGATACCGGCGCCAGCCAAGATGGCCATGACCACACCGGTGGAATCGCCGGCGGCGATAAGCGAGATCAGCGCCATCGAGCAGACCAAAGCCAGAACCGTCGCAGCTTTGATGCCGAAAAAGGTGGTCAGGGCATCGGGATGGCGATAGCCTGCGTTGCTCAGCAGTTGGCGGTAGTGATCGACGTGGCGGGTGCGTTTGGGGATTACGGCGCCGAAGTTTTTGAGGGTGTCTTTAAAGGATTCGGCAGGGGGCTGGTCGATGGCCGCCGTGCCGCCGCCGCGGTTCATGAAGACGTATCCCAAGCCCGTGATGCAGCCCATCACGACCACGAAGAACCCTATGAGTATGGGAAGTTCTGTCATGGTTTCCTTAAACGCGAATGCGTACGATGCGCTGAATCACAAAGTGTCCGGCGATGACGAAAACGATGGCCGCGCCGATCATCATAGGCCCGTATGGATGGTCGACGAGGGTGAGCAGGTACTCCGGACTGGTGAGGTAAAGCATGATGGCGATGCCGAAGGGCAGAAGGGTCAGGACGCCGCCGGTCATGCGCCCGTGGGCGGAAACGGCGCGTACTTCGCCGCGCAGGGAGACACCCTCGCGAACAGTCTCCGCCAGGTTCTCCAGCACTTCGGTGAACCGGCCGCCGGAGCGGCTGCTAATAAGCGCGGCGGCGACGAAGAGCCGGACTTCCAAAATCGGGACGCGCTCGGAGAATTTCTCCAACGTGACTTTCCACGGCATGCCGAGGCGGCGCTCGTCGCGAATACGGCGGAACTCGGGGCCAAGGGGCGCGGCCAGATCGTTGGCCAGAATTTCAATGGCGCCCTGCAACGGATGGCCGGCGCGCATGGCCCGCGCGAGGCTTTCGAGCGCGTCCGGGAACTGGGATTCAAACTGATCCATGCGCCGCTGGCGCTGTTTCGACAGATACATATAAGGCAGGCTTACGCCCGCCGCGAAGGCCGCCAAAGTCGAGCCGGGCGGCAGCCACCGCACATCCATCACCAATGCCGCGCCGATGCTGCCGAGCAGCAACATCATGGCCGCGACGCGTCCCACGGACCACCGGAGGCCGGCGTCTTCGAGGATTCGGCTGAGATGCTGGATGACGTTCAGCTTTTTCAACAGCAGTTCCATGACGCTGATGGAACTGTGTTTGGGAACGCTGAGCAGCACCGATTCTTCGCCGTCGTCGTGCGGAATCTCTGGTTGCGCATCACGCCGGGCGCGGAGCCGGCTTTGAACGAAGGCGGCGATGAGTACCGCTGTCGCCGCCGCCAGGAATGTCGTGATGAAGAAGAGGATTGCGATTGCCGCCGCCACGCCTGCCGCCTATTCCTACCGCGCCGCCGCGAGGCGCGAAGTCACTACTAGTAGTAATTCGCTTCCGGCCGCTGGCGGCGTGGGCGAGCGGAACAACTTTTCAATAAGCGCCGGGGCCGAAGCGTCGCGCTCGAATCCGGCCACGAGCACCGACTGGCCCTCGGCGACATTCAGGTCCGCCGAAAATCGCCGGCTGCTCAGACCGCCCCGTTCCGGCAGCGTCAATTCCGGCCGTACACGCACTCGTATTAATCCGTTACCGCCACCCTGCGGCATCAGCCGCAAACGCAAGTCATACTCGTTCTTGTGCGACCCGCCGGCTTGCAGCGAGACCTCCTGCCATTGAGGTGCGTCAATACTTTCGGTGGACAACATCCGCAGCGATTTCGTTTGTTCCAGCGACTCCACTTTCCAATCGGCCGGCAATAATCCGATGCGCACCGCGCTATTGCCGCCGATGGCCAGCCCGGCGCGCGAGGCGATATCCCGAACCGTGTCCGCCCCTGCCGCCGCCATTCGCACCTGGAAACTCACTCGAGGCCCGCTGGCCACGGCCAACCGGCGAGAGGCCCCCGCGACTGGCGCCGCCGGCACTTCTTCTTTGTCTTCACTATTCCGCAGGACGATCCGCACTTTCGCGGCCGAATCGGCCAGCGCCACGCGCTCCACATCGCGCGCCGGGACCAATAGGTTCAACACAGTTCCGGGCGACGGCTGCGGGCTGGTATCGGTATGAACATTCAAAACTTCGGCATTCGAAAGCAGCGTCCGCACAGGCGCCTCGCCGGTATTCGGCGGGTGGATCGACTGCACGTCGATGCGGTTCCCGGCGCGCAAATAAGGCACGAGCCCGTTGGAATCGGCCACGCGGATTGAGATCGCGCGCATACCTTTTGGAATGGTGAGCGCCCCGGCCCCCTTGGCCCCGTCCAGTGCGGCCGCAATCACCGGTTCGTTCGCGGCCAGCGGCTTGACCACAGTGCGGCCGACGACTTCGTCCACGTTCCCAAACGCCCCTTCCGGACGCTCCGCTCCGGCGGGCTGCAACCGTACGTCGGCAGCCGTCAGAACCAGGCCGCGACCGATGGCGCGAGTCACCACCACGACTCCCGCCGCGTTGGCCGCCACCGTTGGAGCCGCGCCGCTAATCTTGCCTACAAACAAACCGTAAAATATGCCGGTTGCCGCGATGGCGACGACAAAAGCGATACCGAGAAATGGAAATAAGTTGCGCTTCAATTAGACTCCGCAACTTCATTCAAACATGTAACATCGCGCGGACGAATCGAGCATTGAACTTATCCGAGAGAGGTAAACACCCTACGGCTTCGCTAAGGTGTTTGCGTAGACGAAGCGCTGCTCGCTGTCGCCGCTCGGCGTTGTCGCGGTGCGGTAGATGGTTAACACGCGCCCGCCCTCTTCTAACTGCCATTGGTCGACGGTCTTGATCTCGGTGCCCTGGACCAACGTCTTCGCCTTCACATGGAGCATCGGACCGCGCCACGCCGAAGTCGACACAACTTTGTTGCCGCGTATCGTGTTCTCGGCTTCCTTGCCGGACAGGTCGAGAGTGTAGCTGTTGGTCGAGGATCCGCGCGCGTCCACCAGCGTCGATTCCACCGCCAGTTGCGTTTTGGTCTGCCGCACGGTCATTGCCAGCGACTGGGGCGGATGGGATCCCGCGAAGTTGCTTTTCGCGACGACCATCGCCCAGGACCCGGAGAAATCCACGGCCGGAAGGGCCAAACTAAACGCGGCGAGCAAAACCAGGCGGCTCAACATGCCCTGAGGGTAGCAGCAACCCCGGCGGTTGTCTCTCGGGTTTACACCTTAGATTCGACGGGCACGCCGGGCTTCGGCGCCAGAAACACCTTGTACACGATAGCGCCCAGCACGACAGTTGCTATCGCCGTGATCGATACCACCGGCCGCAAGAGCAAACCCGACACCGCTACCCACGCCCCGCACACCAGAAAGAACACCGGCAGCAATGGCCAGGCAAAACTTACGACGGGCAGCCTGCGCCAGCCGGGACGTTTCCGGAAAACGAACAGGGAAGCCACGGCGAGCGCCGTGAATGCGTTCAACAGAAATCCGACGTAGAACATCAGATCGCGAAACGGTGTGAGGCACATGAAGACCGCGCAGACGCCCTGCATGGCGATGGACGCCACCGGCGTGCGCCACTTTTCGTGTACCTTGGCGGCGGCCGGAAAGAAGGCCCGATTCTTGGCCATGGCGTAATAGACGCGCGGACCGATGGTCACCAGCGCGTTGACCGAAGCCAGCAATCCAGCCGCCATCAGTACGCTGAACAGCGACGCGACATCCACGCCAAAAAGCCGTTCGGACGCCTGCGAACCGACGCGCAACACGCCCTTCATCTGTTCCAGCGGCGTGGCGTAGATGTAGAGCAGGTTCAGCAATGCGTATAGAACGGCCACGAATATAGTGCCGAGTGTGAGGGCGCGCGGCAACGTTTTTTCCGGCTCGCGCAGCTCTTCGGCCACATAAGTGGCCGCGTTCCATCCGGAATAGGCGACGAAGATGAAAATGAGACTGGTGGCGAACTGCTCCCAAATGGGCGCCGCGGATGTGCGGACGGCGTGCTGGGAAAAGTTCGCCCAGTCGCCCTTCCCGACCGCGAAGCCCAACACCAGAAACCCGGCAAGTACAGCCAATTTCAGGGCCGACAGCACGTTCTGCACGCTGCTTACAAATTGAATTCCGAAGAAGTTGATGACCGTGAAGACCGCGATCAGGGCGCTGGCGGCCAGTTGGGCTGGGCCGATTTCCAAAATCCCAACGGACATCGTGTTCGTCGACCTCAACATCGGGAAGACATAACTCAAGTACTCGGAGAACGCGAGCGCGGCCAACGCCACCGGCGCGGAAAATCCGGCAAAGAAGGAGACCCAGCCGTCCATGAACCCCCAGGTCGGTCCGTAAGCCTCGGTGAGGTAGACGTACTCGCCGCCGGAACTGGGAAAGTTGACGCCCAATTCCGAATAACAAAGCGCGCCGGCCAGGGCGATCATGGCGCCGACGCCCCAGATGGCAATCACCAGCGATGGGTCGCCAAGGTCACCGGCCAGGAATCCGGTGGTGGTGAAAATCCCCGTCCCAATCATGTTCGAAAACACCAGCGCCGTAGCGCTTAGCAGGCCGATTTGGCGGAGAAGGCCTTTTGATTGAGTGGAAGCAGCCATGAAGTTCGCGTTTTGTCCTATCGTAGCGGAGTTGCTTGCGGTTTAGTGCAACAAGGCCGGAGGGGGCGCGTAGTCATGGCGCGGAACGCGGTCGTAGATTTCCCACACACCCGAACAAACGGAATCCCAGCTTGTCCGGCAGGCGGACTCGCGCGCCTCACGGCGCAGGCCCGGCAGCCGGGTCGGGTCCTCCAGAAGTTGCAGGACGCTGCGGATGAAATGAGCATCGGAGCGGGCCACGTAGCCGTTTACGCCCGATTCAATAAGATATCGCGGACCGCCCTGGTCGCGCACGACGGCGGGGACGCCACAGGCCAGCGCCTCCTGGACGGCCGATCCGTACGTATCGGTGCACGACGGATATACAAAAAGATCCATGCTGGCATAGGCGGCGGCGAGCGGTTCGCCGTCCAGGAAACCGGTGAACTCGGCGCGGCGGAGGCGGCGGGTGAGATAGGTCCGCTCAAAGCCGTCGCCGACAATCAAAAACCGGTGGTTCCCGGCGGGCAGTTGTTTTTGCAGTTCGACGAGGAGGCGGACGTTCTTCTCCGGCTGCAGGCGCCCGGCAAACCCCAATGTGAATGCTCCGTCCTGCCGGAAACGCTTGCCGGGATGGAATAACTCTGTGTCGACCCCACGGGGCATTAAATGAACCGGCTTGCCGGTGCGTCCGTGCAACATACCCACTAGCTCCGGATTCGGCGCGAATAAGGCGGAAGCCAGTTTGTAGAACAAAGCCACGCCCTCCAATGCGCCGCGTTCGGTGAGCAAAGACACAAAGTCGGCGTAGGCTTTTGGCAGGAAGCTGAACAGCGGATGATCGAGAATGATATGCAGCCGGTGGGAGGCCAATTCATGTAAGTTATTGTGCCAACTGGCTACCAGCGGAATGTTGTAATGATAGGCGAAATAGACGCCCATCAGGCCAATGTCTCCAGGACCGGTAACATGAATGACATCGGGCTTAAAGCGGCGCAACGCATTGCGGACGCGCAGCAGATGGCGCCCCAGCAATGGGTCAAAAGACAAATCCTTGTCTACCGGAATGGACGTTGAAGCGCGCCGCAATTCCAGCACAGCGCTGGGTCCGTCGCCGGAGTAATTAGTAACCGCGCCGCCGCGGACACATAGAAACGGCATACCCGTGCGGCGAGCATAGGAATCGAGTTCCCGGCTGGTCCGCGCCATCCCGTTCACTTCGTGAAAGGAATCGGCAAAATAGGCTACACGTACGGCTGGCAATTTGAACTCCGCGCTTGAGAGGACGCTGCCGTCAGTATAAATGTTTCACCCGTGCTTATGCGGATTGAAAACCGGCTCAATGCCATGCATGGAGAGACGCTGGTCGATGGCCGATTCGACGATCTCGACTTCCGCGGCGCTGAGACCGCCGGCGAGGTCGAAAATCTTCTTGTAAAAACCCTTGGCGCGGCCGCGGCTCACCTCACCGGGACAACTAAGTGCGTAGGCGAACAACGCGTGATCCCGCACGTCCGGATCCTCGAACAGCTTCTCCAATGTCCCGGCGGCATGGCCCACGCCGAGGTATCCGGCGCCCCAAATTGCCTGCTGCTGCACTTGCCGGTCCTCGTCTTCCAGATGCGGGGGAAAGAACTCGGAGAAACGCTTGTCTAGGCTATGCCACATGGCCTTCAGCGCTAACGCCCGCGTTTCCGGATTCTGGTAGAACTCTTCCAAACCGGCCACCAGTTCTTCGGTGATGACGCCTTCCGCCAAGGCGCAGGCGGCGCCGGCGCGTTCGATCGCGGGTGCCTCAATGCCGGCGAATTTCTCCTCCAGTTTTAGGCGGATATCAGGGTCCTCGATCAAACCGGCCAGCGACTGCCAAGCCTGCGCCCGCACATACACATCGGGGTCGGATTCTGCCAACGCGACGACCTTCGCCGTGTCTTCCTCGTCCAACTGCTCATTGCCCAGGCTCTCCGCGGCGTGCCGGCGGATTTCGGGATCCGGGTGTTCCAAATAGGCCAGCATCTCCACCAGCTCCAGCACGTCGAACACAGGCGAGGCCGTCTCCGGAAAGTGCGCGTAAATGTCAAAGGGCGGCGGTGAATCGGGCACGGTGACGGCGCTTAACTGATCCAGCGCAAATTCCAACTCATGCTTTTCGTGAGCGAAAGAAGTGGAATCGGGATCGAGGCTCGCGATGCGCGCTTCCAGAGCGGGGCGGAAAGCGGCCTTGCCGTAAAGGCTGATGTTGATGGCCGCATCGGCGGGATCGGACACCAGCCGCGCCTCGAGCAGGGCGTCGATGCGGGGATCGTCGACGCGCAAACCGGCGAGCAGGAATTCGACATTCGATTGCGATTCCGGGCCAGCCTCGGCATGGAGAGCGAGCAAGGGATCAATCGCCGCCGCGCCCAGTTCGGCCAGGGCTTCATAGATCTCGCTGGGATCATCGTCACCGGTGTCGTGCAGCAGATCGACATATACCGGAATTCCGGCGGTTGAACGCAGGGCGCGCAGCAGGTGGAAGATCTCCGCGCTCAGGTCGATCCGCACCTCTTCGTCCATGTCCATGTAGAAGGCGGCGAGAGCTTGAGCGGTCTCCTCCGGATCGCGAGCCAGGATGGCGGCTATCCAGGCATGATCGGCGCCAATGCGGCCCAGCGAAGCTTCCGATAGAAGCTCATCGAGCGTTGTGTCCGCGTAGCGATCCGAAGTGAGTAACATGGTTGTGCCTTCCGTTAGTAAGTGCTGCGGCCGCCGGAGGCGTCATAAGTTTGCGCGGTCACAAAGCTGCAATCGGGGCTGGCCAGGAAGTGAACGACGGCGGCGATTTCCTCAGGCTCGCCGGTGCGGCGCATGGGAATCTTGTCCGTCATGTATTTCACCTGCTCCGGCGTAAGCTGGTCGAGAATGGGCGTGCGGACGACGGCCGGAGCCACGGCGTTAACGCAAATCCCATCGGTCGCCACTTCCTTTCCCAGTGATTTCGTAAAGCCGATCACCGCCGCCTTCGTGGCCGAATACGCGGTCATGTTCGGGTTGCCGTCCTTGCCCGCCACTGAGGCGATGGAGACAATGCGACCGTACTTATGTTCGCGCATGTGCCCGATGACGGCCTTGCAACCGTTCCAGACGCCGTCCATGTTGACGCGGATGCACTTTGTCCAGTCGCTATAATCCTGCTCCCAGAGCGGCGCGGCCTTACCGGCGATGCCAGCGTTGTTAACCAGAATATGTATCTGCCCGGTCCTGACGATGACGGCGGCCCAAGCCGCCTCCACTGAGGCCCAGTCGGCTACGTCCACCTGAATGGCAAACGCGCCGGGAACGGATGCGGCCGCCGTCTCCGCCGCGGCGAGGTTCATGTCGGCAATGGCGACGGTGGCGCCCGCGGCGGCCAACCGGCGAGAAATAGCCAGACCAATGCCGCTGGCGCCGCCGGTGACGATAGCCGTCTGCCCGGTAAGATCAAAGTAAGCCATAGATTGTCTCCAAATGGTAAGTCAATGTAACAAAACGGCCCGCCCGCGGGATGCGCCAGGCGGGCCGTCGAAATAAACGCCGGTCCCGGAAGTTAGCCTTCCTTGACGACGTTGACTTTGATATCGACCGACACCTCGCGATGCAACCGGATCGTGACCGTGTGCTCGCCGAGATGCTTGATCGGATCGTGCAAAATGACCTTCTTCTTGTCGACGTGGAACTTCTGTTCTTCCAGCCGCGCGACGATATCGGCGGATGTAACCGAGCCGAAGAGCTGATCGTTCTCGCCCGCTTTCTGAGCGATGGTGATTTCGACCGGCGCCAGCAGCTTGGCCAGTTCAGAGGCTTCGGAGGCTTCCTTCGCTTCGCGGCGAAGAGCGGCCTGCCGTTCCTGTTCGACGATTTTCTTGTTGGCGTCCGTAGCGGCTACAGCCAGCCGTTTGGGCAGCAAAAAATTACGCGCAAAACCCGGGGCGACCTTGACCATCTGGCCGCGCGAACCGAGTTTTTCGATGTCTTCTCTCAAGATGACTTCCATGATGGACTCCTCGAATTTCCGGATCGGGCGGAACTAGGCCGCCGTTGAAAATGGCAGCAATGCGATATTCCGGGCTTGCTTGATAGCCCCGGTCAGCAGCCGCTGATGAATGGTGCAAACGCCGGAAATACGGCGCGGAGTAATCTTGCCTTTCTCGGAGAGGAAGGCGTACAAAAACTTCGTTTCCTTATAGTCGATGAAGTCGATCTTCTCGACGCAGAAACGGCAAACTTTCTTGCGGCGGAAAAACTGCTTCTTACCGCCGGCCAGGGCTTTATCCCCACCCGTGGGGCGCTGCGAGGCAGCGATCGGACGACCACCTTTGGTCTCAGCCATATATTTGTCCTCTTTTGACCTTTCCTGTTAGTTCTCGCCCGGTTCGGGGGTTGATACGGGAGCCGGAGCGGCGTCGGCATTTGCGGCGACGGGGGCTTCGACCGGAGCTTCGACGGCGGCTTCCACCGGCGCGGCAGCTTCGGCTGCATCGGCGACCGGAGCGGGCACGCCCGGAGCGGGAGCTCCAGGAACCGCGCCAGGCGACGGAGGCGGTGCGCCCGGCAATGCGGCCGGTGCGGCCGGCGCGGTCAATTGCGGCTTGCGAGCCAGCCGTTTTTCACGGCGCTTCTGCCGCTTAACCACCCGCTTCATGCGCTCGTCCATACGCACGGTGATGAACTTCATAACAAGGTCGGCCACGCGCAGGCGGCGTTCCAGTTCGTGGATCGCGGTCGCGGCGCATGAGAAGGCGAGCAGGATATAAATGCCTTCGGTCTGCCGGTTTACCCGGTAGGCGAGCTTGCGCACGCCCCATTTGTCAGTTTTGTCAATTTTTCCGCCGCTTGCCGTGATAATTCCGCTGAGCTGCTCAAGCAGCGCATCGACTTCCACATCGGTTGCGGCAGTGTTGACGATGAACAGTTGTTCGTAGGTTCTCATTGTTCCTCGTTTGCACCTTGGGCGCGACGATTGTGAATCGTCATGGCCTTTTCGACGCCTTCGGTGATGATGGTCTCAACAGCTTGAAGCGCTTGCTCCAGTGTCGATTCCAGGGTTTCCATTTGCGCTTTCCGAACTTTGGAAAGCACATAGTCCTTCATTTCTTTCACCGGATGTTCCGGGCGAATCCCCAGCCGAACCCGAATGAAATTCTCGTTGCCCACGCCGCGAATGATTGAGGAAACGCCGTTATGACCACCGGCGGAACCTTTCATCCGGATTCGCAGCGAGCCCCACTCCAGCGCCAATTCGTCATAGATCAGAATCAGCCGCTCGGGTGGGAGCGTGTATTTTTGCAGCAACGGCTGTATCGAGCCGCCGCTCAAATTCATAAATGTTTGCGGTTTGGCCAGCAGGGCGGACTTCCCGGCGACAACGCCGGCGCCTACCAGGGCCTTGCACTCCGGACGGGTAAGGCGGATGTTAGCCCGCTCCCCCAGCCGATCAATGGCCAGGAAGCCCAGATTGTGGTAGGTCTGCTCATACTCCGGACCCGGATTACCGAGCCCGGCAATGAGCCACGAAGGCCCGCCGGCAATCTGCGCTTCCACAGCCACGGTTCACTATTTCTTTTTCTTATCGGCGGCGGGTGCGGCGGCTTTCTTATCGCCGGCCGCGGCTGCCGGGGCGGCTTCCTTCTTGCCCTTGGCCTTGGCGACTTCAGGTTCGGCGACAGTGGCGGCAGCGGCCTCTTCGGCGCGCGGCGCAATCACGTGGACCAGCACCGATTCAGCCGGTGAAACCAGCCGCATGGAAGCCGAAAGCTTGAGGTCACCGGCGCGGACGGCCTGGTTGACGTTCAGATCGGTCACATCGACATCGAAGGTCGCCGGAATCTCGTTGGGCAGGCACTCAATCGTCACTTCACGATTGATCACTTCCAGCATGCCGCCGCCGATCTTCACGCCGATGGATTCACCCTTCATGTGAACCGGAACGCTCACCTTCAGCAGCTTCTCCAGATCGATCCGGAGCAAATCGACGTGCATCAGATTGCCGCGAACCGGGTGATGGAGCCAGTCGACAACCATCACGGCTTCCGCGGCGGCATCGCCCACGGCCATATCGAAAATCGTGTTGTGGCCGGTGTCCGAATGGAGAATCTTGTTGACCTCTTTCGGGCTGACGGTCACGGCGACCGGATCTTTTCCAGTGCCGTAAATGATCGCGGGCATCAGACCGCGAACCCGCAGACGGCGGGCTTCGTTCTTGCCCCGGGCGGGGCGCGGTGTGGCGGCGATGGTGATATCTTTTCTCATACTGACCTCTGGGTGAAACGGATTGAATTGAAACTTGTGCGTGCTGTCTAAACGAAGAGTCCGCTGACGGACGTTTCTTCGTGGATGGATCGAATGGCCTGGGCCAGCAGCGGCGCCACCGACAGCGTTTGTATGCGGTCGCAGCTCTGGGCCTCATCCTTCAGCGGAATTGAGTTGCTGAAGATGACCTTGGTAAGACGGGAATTCTGTATGCGATCAATGGCCGGTCCGCTCAGGACGGCGTGCGTGGCGCAGGCGGTAACGGCGGCCGCGCCGGATGCCAGCAAGGCTTCCGCGCCCTTCACCAGCGTTCCGGCTGTATCAATAATATCGTCGATGATCAGGCAATGCCGGTCCCGCACGTCACCGATCACGTGCATTACCTCGGCAACATTCATTTCTTCGCGGCGCTTGTCGATGATCGCCATCGGCGCGCGCAGCCGTTTGGCGAACGCCCGCGCGCGTTCCACGCCGCCTGCATCCGGCGAAACAATCATCAGATTGTCGAAAGTCTTCTCCCGGAAATACTCCACCAGCACCGGAGCGGCGTAAAGGTGATCCACGGGAATATCAAAGAAGCCCTGGATTGGCGCGGCGTGTAGATCCATACAAAGGACCCGGTCCGCGCCGGCGCGCTCAATCAGGCTGGCGACAAGCTTTGCGGAGATCGGCACGCGTGGTTTATCTTTCCGGTCCTGCCGGGCGTATCCGTAATAGGGCAACACCGCGGTGATCCGGTCGGCCGACGCCCGTTTCAGCGCGTCGATCATTAGCAATAGTTCTAAAATGTGGCGGTCGACCGGGTTGCAGGTGGGTTGAACGACGAAAACATCCGCGCCGCGGACGTTTTCCTTGATTTGCAGGTAGATTTCGCCATCGGCGAATGTGCGCACCGGCGCGACACCGAGTTCCAAACCGAGACATTCGGCGATTTCGGTGGCTAGTGCCGGGTTGGCATTACCAGTAAAGAGCTTGAGCTTTTCAGGTCTCATCGCTCGTTGCGGCGCCTTGGCGCGTACCGGCTTTGGGGCGGCCATTGCTTTCCGTCCTTGTTTCCGTCCATGTGTTCCTGCAGTTGACGCCACCAAGCGGCACGATACCGGCTCCGGCTCATGAAGACGGCCGGAATAGCCGCTGGCTCAGGACGCAGAGTTTCACACGCTGCCTGCGCCTGCCTTACCTGGTTTTGTGTGGTGAAGACTCCGAAGAGAGCCGAGCCGCTGCCGGTCATTCCGGCAGGATCAGCCCCTGATTTCTGTAGATTTTTGAGGATGGATTTCAACTGCGGGTGCCGGGGGAATACCACACCTTCGAAATCGTTCTCGCGCCGCGATCCAATCCCGCCTGTAGACAGGGAATTCCCGAGTCCCCAGACGCGCAACTGGAAACTATCAATATACTGAATCCGTTGAGCTTCCGTCAATTTTCCATTACTATCGCGGGCTAACTCGCGGTAGGCCTCCGGGGTGGAAACGTGAATCGCCGGCGCGATAACCAGGACCCGCTTGGCGGGTAATTCCGGTAACGGGTAGAGTTCCGTACCCCGTCCCACCGCCACCGCCGCCCCGCCGAGCAGGAAAAACGGCACGTCCGAACCCAGTTCCGCGCCCATCCGGACCAGCGTTTCGACTGGAATCCGCCAGCCGGCCAGTACGGGAAGGCCCAGCAGCACCGCCGCCGCATCCGCCGACCCGCCGCCCATGCCGGCACCCATTGGAATGTTCTTTTTCAGCCGCATGGCGAATCGCCCGGTCCCGCCCGTATGGTCGATCAACAGGCGCGCGGCCTTCATCACCAGATTGGCCGGAATATCGATGGAGCCTTCCAGCGTCAGCTCAGTCTTCGGGCCTGGCGTGAAAGCGATGTCGAGGGTGTCATGAATCGAAATCGTCTGAAACACCGAACGTAACTCATGGAAGCCATCTTCCCCGCGGTTCAAGACCTTGAGATCAAGGTTTAATTTGGCGAACGCCTTCAGGCGGGCGTGGCGGGTGACGGCCATGGGGCGCCCTAGTAGTGAACGAGCGACTGTATGGGATACCCGTTCAGTTTTTCGCGGCCATTCAAGAAGTCGAGCTCAATCACAAACGCAAATCCGGCCACTTCGCCGCCGAGTTTCTCCACCAATTGGGCGACGGCCGCCGCCGTGCCGCCAGTCGCGAGCACATCGTCGACAACCAGCACGCGCTGACCGGGGTTAATGGCGTCTTTATGGATTTCCAGCGTGTCCGACCCGTATTCCAGCGCATATTCCACCGATTCGGTCTGCCACGGCAGCTTTTTCGGCTTCCGGACGGGGATAAAACCCTTCCCGAGAGAATGAGCCACGGTGGGGGCGAAGAAGAATCCGCGCGCCTCAATCCCGAGGACGACGTCCACGTCTTCTGCATTCACGCCGGTCTGCAATCCCGCGATCACCGTGGACAAACCCTTCGCGTCTTTCATCAGCGTGGTGATGTCGTAGAACAGAATGCCGGGTTTCGGCCAGTCGGGGATTTCCCGGATGAGTTGTTTAAGTTGGTCCATGGATCGCTAACGCTGGAGGAATCCCAGTATAGCAAGCCGGGTTAATCGAACCGCGCGTTTAGCGTTGCCAAACCGGCCCGTTGATAGGCGTCGTAAGCGAATTGGAAACCGTCGAGAGATTCCAACCCGCGAGTCTGGATGGCCGCCGGCTCTGCGGATCGCGCCGTTGTCACCAAGCGCTGCAATAACTCGGTGATCTGGCTTGCTTCTTCCCCATCCAAGCTTCCTTCGACTTTAACGGCTACATGAATTGACGACTCCGCCGACACCGTTTCGGCGCTCGCCTCGCCGCCATCCGCGCGTGCCGAGTAGACGCCAGCCTGGATCCTGCTGAACGCTTCAAACGAAATGCTGACCGTATCGCCGTCGTCGGTTTTCACCTCTAGCGACACGGCCTCCCGCGATTCGTATTCGGCCAACGCACCGCCAAAGCGTTCGACGCCGTGCGGCGGCGGTTCCAGCACAGGCGCTGGCCCGTCGCCCTGGAAACGGTCCACCGAATGTGGCGGAGCTTTCTGCACCGGTCGCGGCCCGCCGCCCCGAAAGAACTCCGGGCGGTCCTGTCCGGCGTCAGATGGCGGCCGCTCCGGACCGCCCTCCGGTCGCGGACCGCCGCCCTTAAACCTAATTTCCAGGGCATCGTCGTCAATCCGCTCGCCGCGATTGGCCCCCCGGTCCCGATGAAATTCCGGCGGATTGGCGCCGCTGGAAGGAAAGGAACGACCGATGTTGTTCGACATACATAGGCCTTATCGGTAGGGAGTGGAATAGTTGCAACGATTCTTGTTGGGCCAGGAACTGCCGAATCGAATTAGGCGGCTGGCGCGGCTAGAGAACCCGGCGGCGCCGCCTTGTCCCGGCAATCCACAGAACGGGTATTGATGCCAGAACTAATATCGCTAAAAGGAAACATGCAAAACCAAAGCTCTGAAGGATCGTGCGGTAAGGCCGGATGCTAATTGGCGCATTCACGAAGAACCAGCCTTCAAATCACAGGAGCAGCGCCAGCGCGGCGCGGACCTAAGCGCGACGGATATGTTGTATGAGGGCGAAAACGCTGACGGCGCCAAGCAGAATTTCGATCGTGCGCAAAGGAATCCAGACTTTGCTGAGGATGGTCCCGACGATGCCGCCGGAATCTTCCCCGATGACGAACTCAATGGTCGCGATAGACACGATACCGAGAACGTACATCGCCGCCGCGACGCCCAGAATTAGGGCCCAGACGCGTTTTCGCATATTTTAGAAACGCAGCTTTTTTGGCGTTAAAGAACAAGCTTTGGCAAGGCGGATAAATCCGCGCCAATGTCTCGCCAAGAACTCGGGCGGCGCCAGCCTCAGCAGCAATACCATCCGTCAAAACATGCAGTGCAAGGAGAACATTCCAGTTCCTCAAGGCGGCGGAAATCGGGCCGGCGATAAAGAAGACCAGTGTGAAAACCTGTAGTTGAACGGCATTTAGCAACCGCAAGGCAGATCCAATCAGTTTCGTCTGCCCCGCGCGCCGTCTCGTCAAGAAAGCTGAATCTTGAACGTAGTGCCGCTGGATTCAATGGCCGCCTCCGACACTTCCACCTCGCGCACCTCCGCCCATTGCGGGCCCTGCCATAATCGGCCTTCCAGCGCATCTAAATCCGCCGGGTTCCCTTGGCCGAATACTTCCACCCGCCCTTCATCCATATTCCGAACCCACCCGGTAACCCCAAGCGCCACCGCTTCCCGCTGCGCGAAATAACGGAATCCGACTCCCTGAACCCGCCCCCGAACCAGCCAGCGACGCGCGGTCATCCCCGACTACTCCCCGGTTTTCCGCTTCTGCAGTTCTAAATAGCGCGCCCGCGACTCAATAATCGCCCGTCTCGCCTCCGGCGGACCGCCCCAGCCTTCCATCTTCGGCACAACCCCTTGTAATTCCTTATAAATAGTGAAGAAGTGTTCTATTTCCCGCCGGACGTGCGGGAATATTTGGTCCAAAGTGTGGATCTGGTCGTACCGCGGGTTGCGGGTCGGCACCGCTAGAATCTTCTCGTCGACGCCCATTTCATCCGCCATATAAAGGATGCCCACCGGCCGACTCTCGATTAGGCAGCCGGTAAAACTCGGCTCCTGCACCAGCACAAGAGCGTCGATGGGATCGTCGTCCCCGGCCATGGTGCCTGGCACGAACCCATAATCGCCAGGGTAGTGCATGGGCGAATACAGCGCGCGGTCCAGCCGGAAAACGCCTAATTTGACGTCGTACTCAATCTTGTTCGCCGAATTCTTGGGAATCTCAATAATGACCCGGACTATCTCCGGACAATCGGGGCCGGGATCGATGTCATAGAGCGAACCATTGGGGAGCACATAAAAAAGGGTAGCAAAAAATTGGAGGTTGAAGCAGTGGAAGGGGCGCTTCGCTTTTTCTTCGCGAAAATCTCAGGCAAAACCTTCCAAATACAGGAGTTATCCTCCCTCAAACAGACGAATTGCCCTTGTAAACGCCGAGAAAGCGCCTTAGACTAGAGAAAGTTCAATTTCGTTCACTAAGTGTCGTTAAAAGTTGTTGACATGGGTATTGAAAATCTGGAAAAGCATCCGCTCGGCGATTTCACCACTCGCTGCGAGGAAAACGGTCGCATCCGGCTCCCCTCCCCTTGGATCCACTTCATCACTCATGATCTCGAAGATAATAAAGTGTTCTCAACAAGCCTCGACGGCACGACCATTCGCGTCTATCCCGAATCGATCTGGCGCGCCAACCTCGCTCTCTTTCAAAAATTAAACACTCAGTCGGCGGATGTGCAACGAGTTCTAAGACTAGCTAATCACTTTGGCACCGAAAGCGCCATCGAAAACCATGGCAAGATCCTCATCAAACCGGAACTCCGCAACAAACTTGCAATCGTTGGCACAGAAGTCGTCGGCAACGGCGCCAATGGCGTCATTTTCGTCCACCGGAAAGCCGATCACGACACGCTCATCAATAACGACCTGACCGCCGCCCCCGATGCAGTACAGAATCTCACGCTTTTAGGAATGTCGTAAAGGCCAAAAATCAAGGCAATGAATGCAACACATTTCAGTTATGCCGGCGGAAACCATGGAGGCGCTCCAGTTGCGGAGCGGGTACTCCGTGGTGGACGCGACAACTGGAATGGGGGGTCATTCGCGGCTGCTGAGCGCCGCCGTGGGCTCGGGCGGACACGTCTATGCGTGCGATACCGATCCCGAATCGCTGACCATGGCCGAAGCCAACTGTGCCGGCTCGCCGAGCCCCATCACCTTCCTGCACACTCCATTTTCCCGGTTGCGGGAGACATTAGCGGCAGCCAACGCGGGCCTGGCGGATGCGCTGCTGGCGGATTTCGGCACCAGCATGATGCATTTTCAGACCGGGGAGCGGGGCTTCAGTCTGATGAACGACGGCCCATTGGATATGCGGCTCGACAGGACCTCGGACAATCCGACGGCCGCCGATCTGGTGAACTCTCTTTCGGAAAAGGAACTGGCGGATTTGATCTACACCACTGGAGAAAGGAGAAGTCGCCATATAGCCAGAGCACTCGTACGAGCGCGGCCCGTGGTCACGATGAAGCAGTTTGCATCCGTGATACTCGCGGCCGTGCCGCGTACGGGGAAACTGCATCCGGCGACACTTACCGCCTTATCTCTCAGAATTGCTTCCAACAACGAATATCGGGAGATCGACGCGCTGATCAACCAGATCCCGGGACTGGTTCGTCCGGGTGGACGGGTGGCGTTCATCACCTTCCATTCGGGCGAAGACTTGATCGCCAAGACCGGCACACGCCGGATCGCCAAAGAAGGCAAGGCGAAGTTGATCAACAAACACGTGCTTATACCCACGCCGGAGGAAGTCCGGCGGAATCCAGCCAGCCGCAGCGCCAAGATGCGGGTGCTGGAGATATTGTAATCCTTGGCAATGCAATGAGGGGGAAAGACCATGGCTACCGCTTGGGCATGGATGTTCGATAAGAAAGTTTCGGGCGCGCCGGACTCCCAGTCCCGCGCACAGTCCCGGAAACGTACCGAGGCAGACCGCTATCATCTGCGGCCGATGCCGAACGAAGACATACATGTCTTTGTTAAGAAAATAGACAATACGCGCGTCGTTCGCGAACAGGATCCGAAGGCGAACGCGTCGGCCTGGCGGACAATTTCGATGGCGGGAGCGTTTGCCTTGGTGGTGGTGGGGTTGATCGTTCCGATCGCCAACAGCTATCTGGCCGGGTACACGGTCACGGAGATCGAAAAGCAGAATAGCCAACTGGAGTCGCAGTTGGCCCGCCTGTCGGTGCGCGAGGCCGAATTGACCAGCGTGGAAGCGCTGGCGCGCGCGGCCATGAACCAAAAGTATTTGGACCCGGCGCCGGAAACGATGGTCGTGCTCAACGACACCCGCTCCGGCGCAGTAGCCCTGAATCGCAATCGGCAGTAACGCTCTTTCGCGGACCGGAACTCCTCCCGGTTTTACGAAAGCGAGGGCGCCGTTTTCCCCCGAAACGGCGCCCCGCCTTCTTCTAACTGGCCAGCGCCATCCGCCCGACCCGAAACCCCGTAACACCTCCCCCAGCCGAAAATGAAAGGATCGCTATGGAAACGATGGTAGAGCCGCAAGCACAACGGCGGCTGACCCTCGTGGCGTGGTTTGGAGTTCTATGGGGAGTCATTCTGATCGCCCGGCTGATACACCTCCACGTTATCGAGCATGAGCATCTTCGCCTGGTGGCTATTCGCCAACAGGAGCATACAGTCGAGGTCGTTGCCGCGCGCGGCGCAATTTTCAGCGGTGGAGAAGGCGGGGGGCCGCTGGCGCTGAGCGTTCCCGTGCGCCGCGTGGCGATTAATCCCCTGCGCATAGCCGAGGGCGGCGAGCCATTCGTCACCTCCGTGCTGGAACAACTACTGGGCCTTAACGCCGAAAGTTTGCTGGCCGGCATCAAGGAAGCGCGCGCGGTCCGCAAGGGCTACCTCGTTATTCGGGAGGACGCCTCGGCGGAAGAAATCGGCCGGCTGAAACGCAGCAAGCTCGACATCTTCACGTTTGAAGACACGTACCGCCGCGAATATCCCAAGGGATCCCTGGCCGCGCACGCGGTGGGCTGGGTGAACAGCGAAGGACGGGGCGACGCCGGTATTGAACGCGGCCTGGAGAGCGAACTCACGGGCATTCCCGGACGCATGCATATGCTTCGGGACTCCCGCAGCCGCGATTACCACGGCACGATCGTCAACGAAGAGAAGCCCGAACCGGGCATGAATATCACCCTCACCATTGATGAGGGCATTCAATATGCCGCCGAAAAGGCCTTGCGGGAAGCCATCGAAAAGGAAGGCGCGCCTTCCGGCACCGTCGTTGTTCTGGACCCGAAAACGGGCGATATTCTGGCTATGGTCAGCTACCCCTTCTTCGACCCCCGCGAGCGCCCCAAGGATAAGAACGACATGCTGGGGCGCATGAATCTCACAATCTCGGCGCCCTTCGAACCTGGCAGCGTCTTCAAAGCGGTTACGGTGGCCGCGGCGCTGGAAACCACCAATCTGCGGCCGGAAACCATCATCAATTGCGGTAACGGCATCATTCGCCTGCCGGGACGCATCGTACATGATCATGACCGATACTCCTGGCTGTCCATGACCATGGTGCTGGCCAAATCCAGCAACATCGGCGCTATCAACATCGGGCTCACCGTTGGCAACAAGCGGATGTACTCGTATATGGAGAAGTTTGGTTTTGGCGACGTCGTCGGTGTCTCACTGCCAGGCGAATCCGGCGGCAAAATCCACCCGGTTCGCGATTGGACGGCCGGCTCGATGGGCTCTGTCGCCATGGGGCATGAACTGAGCGCCACCCCGCTCCAACTCGCCCAAGCCTTCGCCATCCTGGCCAACAACGGCATCTTGATTCGGCCCCGCCTTGTTAAGGCGCGGCAGCATCCCAGTACCGGCAAGAAGGAGATCGTTCCGGTGGCCGCGGGCGAGCGGCGGATCAAGGCCGAAACCGCCATCGACCTGCGGCGCATGCTGGAGCAGGTGGTCCTCGACGGCACGGGTAGAGAAGCGCGTTTGAAGAAGGGCTATACCGTTGCCGGTAAAACGGGTACGGCGCAAATGGTGGACAACCGGACGGGTAAGTACATCCACCGCTACAACTCGTCCTTCGTCGGTTTCGCGCCCGTTGCCGATCCGGCCATCGTCGTCGCCGTCACCATTAACGGCTCCTACAAATATGGCGGCGTCACCAGCGCCCCTATCTTCCGGGAAGTCGCCGGCGCGGCGCTCCGCACGCTTGGCATCTCCAAGGATCTCGTCGAAGAGGAACCCGTCGTCAAGCCCGACCCGGCTTCCGCGGTGCCCCGGCCTCCTGCCGCGCCGGCTCAGTTGGCCGTCGTCAATCCGCCCGCGACGGATCCGGAACCAGCCGCCGCAGGTCCGCGTGTTCCCGATTTTCAGGGCATGACGATGCGCGCTGTACTCGCCAAATCGGCCGCCGAAGGCTGGCGCGTGGAGACCGTCGGCAGCGGCCTCGCCCGCGGCCAGGAGCCGGTGCCGGGCACGGTGGTCCCCGCTGAAAAACGCATTCGCGTCCTGTTCCGCCAGTAGGTGCAAATGACCGTCCACGAACTACTCGACGGAGCGGGCGTCACCTTCGCCTCTTCGCCGGAAATCCGCACCTTGCCCGTGCGCGGCATGGCCTATCACTCTGGCCAAGCCGCGCCGGGTTTCCTCTTCTTTGCCTTTGCTGGAAGCAAAGCGGATGGCGGCCGCTTCGCGAGCGATGCGCTCGCCCGGGGCGCGGTCGCCGTGGTCTACGAGACCCCGCCCGCCGTTCCGCCCGAGCACCCTTATATCGTTGTCGCCCACGGCCGCCATGCTCTCGCCGCCGCCGCTAAACGCTTCTATCGGGCGCCCGATGAAGCCATCGACATCATCGCCTTTACGGGCACCAACGGGAAGTCCACCGGCACCATGCTGGCCGATGGAATCTTCCAACACGCCGGCCACAAAACATCGCTCATCAACACCATCGGCTACCACGTCGGCGGGGAACCGCGCGCCGCTGTCAATACGACGCCGGAATCCCTGGATATATTCCGCATCGCCGCTGAAACTCGCGATTTGGGCGGGCGTTTTCTTTCGATGGAAATCTCGTCGCACGCGCTGGCGCTGGGGCGCGTGGAGGGCCTGCGCATCGCCGCCGCCGTCTTCACCAACCTTACCCGCGATCACTTGGATTTCCACCTGACCATGGAAAAATACGGCGCCGCCAAAGCGCGCCTCTTCGGCCCCGATTTCGCCCCCAAATTCGCCATCCTGAACGCCGACGATCCGTTCACGCCGCGGATCGCCGCCGCCCCCGCTTCGCGCCGTCTGACCTACGGTCTCGCGCCCGGCGCCGATTACCGCGCTATCAATATTGAGTCGGGTTTTTTCGGCCTGCGTTTCTTGATCGAGGGTCATGCACAAATTACATCCACCTTAATTGGCGACATCAACATTTACAACATACTGGCCGCCGCCGCAGCCTGTCATTGCCTTGGATTGACCTGGGAACAGATCGCCGCCGGCGTCGCCGCGTTCCCCGGCGTTCCCGGCCGATTTGAACGCGTCGAAGGCGGCCAGGATTTTCTCTGCGTTGTCGACTACGCCCATACCGACGCCGCTATCACCAACGTGATTCGCGTGGCCCGTAACCTTCTGAATAGCAAAGGCCGCGTCCTCACTCTCTTCGGTTGCGGCGGTGACCGCGACCGTGCCAAGCGTCCACTCATGGGTATGGCCGCCGCCAAGGATAGCGATTACGTCGTCCTCACCAGTGACAATCCGCGTTCGGAAGATCCGTTCGCCATCATCAACGACGCCGTGGTGGGCGCGCGCCGTTTCGATACGCCGCTGCTGGTTGAAGCCGATCGCGAGAAAGCTATCTTCGCGATTGCCGGCGAAGCGCGGCCCGGCGATATCGTGCTGCTCACCGGCAAGGGCCACGAAGATTATCAGATCGTCGGCGATAAGAAGATCGACTTCAGCGACAAAGAAGTCGCCCTGCGCGCCATTGCCGCACGAGGCGGCAAATGATTCTGACGCTGGCTGAAATCGTGCATTTTACCGGCAGCGCCAGCGTTGTCCCGGACCAGCCCATTTCCCAATGGAGCATCGACACGCGCACACTGCCCGCTGGGGCCTTGTACATCGCCCTTCGCGGCGAAAACCATGACGGACACACGTTCCTGCAAGCCGCCGCCGAACGGGGCGCCACCGCTGCCCTGGTCGATGATCGCCGGTGGCCGGAAACGCCGGGACTGCGACTGGTCCGTGTTGCCGATACCCTGATTGCGCTGCAGGAACTCGCCCGCCACGCTCGCGCCAAACTGCGCTTTCCGCTGATCGCCATTACTGGCAGCGCGGGCAAGACAACCGTGAAAGAAGCTGTCGCGGCCCTCACCGGAGCCACGCGCAATGAGGGCAATTTCAATAACCACATTGGCCTCCCGCTATCCCTGCTTCGCATGGACGAAACAGCCAAAGCGGGCGTGCTGGAAATGGGCATGAACCATGCCGGGGAGATCCGCCTCCTAAGCGGAATCGCTAAGCCGGATATCGGCGTCGTGACGAACGCCGGCACGGCCCACATTGAAAATTTCGCGTCCATTGAGGGCATCGCACTCGCCAAGCGGGAGCTTATCGAAGAGCTTGGTCCCACTGGCATAGCCATATTGAACTTCGACGATCCGCGCGTCCGCGCCTTCAGCGATATCCATTCAGGCCGGACGATTACCTACGGGATCGAACATGGGGCCGATATTCGCGCCGAAAACGTTGCACTCACCCCCATTGGCGCCACGTTCCGAATTCAAGATGTGCCCTTTGCAATCCACCTGCCTGGCCTGCATGGCGTGTCGAATGTAACGGCGGGCGTGGCTGTTGGATCCAGTCTGGGAATCCCCATCGAAATCATGGCCGAAGCCGCGCGGACGCTTCAAAGCGGAAAAATGCGCGGCGAACGCCTGATCCACAATGGCGTCATCATTTTGAACGATTGTTATAACAGTAATCCCGAAGCGGCCAAGGTCATGATTGACACGCTGGCCGCCATGCCCGGCGCGCGCAAAATCGCCGTGCTGGGCGAAATGCTCGAACTTGGGGGCTGGTCGGACCGGATGCATCGCGAGGTTGGCGCTTACGCCGCGGCGCGCGGGATTGGCGTGGTGATCGGCGTCCGCGGCGCGGCCAGCCACCTTGCCGAAGCCGCCAAAGAAGGCGGCGCTGAGACGTTGTTCTTCGAAGAGCCCGCGGACGCCGGCGATGCGCTCCGCGCGCTTGCCAGTTCCGGCGATATTGTGCTCTGCAAAGGCTCTCGCGGCACCCGTGTTGAGAAGGCTCTGGAAAGGTTTATGGCCAACTAATGCTCTATTGGCTGTTGTTTGAAAAGCTGTTCCCCCACTTCGGCCCGGCCCGGCTGTTCGGCTTCATCACCTTTCGCACGGCCTTCGCGAGCCTCTCCGCACTCTTTATCTCCATCTGGCTCGGGCCCTTGCTCATTCGGAAACTGCGCGATTTTCAAATTGGCCAGCATATCCACGAGGATGTGGCCGGCCACCAGAAAAAGGCCGGCACGCCCACCATGGGCGGGGTGCTCATCATCATCTCCATCGTAGTGCCCACGCTGCTATGGGCCAACCTCACCAACCCGTACATCTGGATCGCGCTGTTCGGCCTGATAAGCTTCGGCGGCATCGGCTTCTACGACGACTTCACCAAAGTAAAGAAGATGCGCAATATGGGCCTGACGGCCCGGAAAAAGTTTCTGTTGCAGGTACTCTGCTCCATACTCATCGGCCTTATGTTGCTGGGGATGCACGCTCGCGGCGGCTACGCGACCAGCATGAATATTCCGTTCTTCAAGGCATTTAAGCCGGACCTGCTGATTTCCAGTTGGCTGTCAAACCCGTTCACTTACCCCTTCGCCTTCGTATTCTTCTTCCTGTTTCTAATAATCGTTCTCGCCGGTTCGTCAAACGCCGTTAACCTCACCGATGGCCTTGACGGTTTGGCGATCGGCCTAATGGTGATCGCGGCGGGCGCGATGACGATTCTGACGTACCTCAGTACCCATAAAGAATTCGCCACGTATCTCGACATCGTCCGGCCGCCAGGCGCCAGCGAGCTAACTATTTTTTGCGGTGCGATGACCGGCGCCTCGCTGGGATTCCTTTGGTACAACGCGCACCCGGCCGAAGTGTTTATGGGGGATGTGGGAGCGCTGGGCCTTGGCGGTGCGATGGGCACGGTGGCGGTGTTGATCAAACAGGAAGCGCTGCTGCCCTTCATCGGCGGCGTCTACGTCATCGAGTTGATGAGCGTCGTCCTGCAGGTGGGCAGCTTCAAGCTCCGCCGGAAGCGCATCTTTAGAATGGCGCCGCTGCATCATCATTTTGAACTCCTTGGCTGGCACGAATCGAAGGTCATCATTCGCTTCTGGATCCTGGGTTTGATCATGGCCCTCTTCGCGCTGACAACATTAAAACTACGATAAATGATGGATTTCACCAACAAACGAGCTTTAATCGTAGGCGGCGGCAAGTCCGGTCTCGCCGCTGCGAAGTTCCTGCGCGCGCGCGGCGCCCATGTTGTCATCTCCGATAGCCAACCGCATCCGGCCCAATCCGAGTTCCTGCAAATTGGCCAATCCGAATCCGATTCCGATGGCTTCGACCCGCTCATTCAGTCGCCCGGCGTCCCGTTGGAACTCCCGATTTTCGAACGCGCCAGAGCCCGCGGCGCTCGCGTTATCGGCGAACTAGAACTCGCCGCGGAGGAGTTGCAAGGCCACATCATCGGCGTAACCGGCGCAAATGGCAAGACCACCACGACCGCCCTTATCGGCCACATCTTCCAACACGCGGGTCGCCCCACGCTTATCGGCGGCAACATCGGCATCCCCGTCACGGACCTGGTCGCGCAGTCCACGCCCGATACCGCGGTCGTCCTGGAACTTTCCAGCTTTCAATTGGAAAAGGTTGAGGCATTCAAGGCCGAAATCGCGCTGGTCCTTAACATCACACCCGATCATCTGGACCGTCATCAAACCATGGCCCGCTACATTGATGCCAAGGCCCGTCTCGTCGAAACGCAAACCGCCGATGGCTTCACCGTCCTCAACGCCGCCGAGCCTAATGCCCGCGCGCTCGCCAGCCGCACGAAGGCTAAAGTCGTCTGGTTCAATCTCGACACGCCTGGGCCCTCCGGCGTCGCCGCCTTCAACAACCAAATCTGGCTCGGCGAAACGCCGCTCATGCCGGAAAGCGAAATCCCACTGCCTGGCCGCCACAATGTGGAAAACGTAATGGCCGCGGCCGCGGCCGCATGGCTCTCCAACATCGAACCGAACCTCATCGCCGAAGCTGTAAGAGGCTTCCCCGGCGTCGAACACCGCATCGAATTCGTGCGCGAACTCGACGGTGTCCGCTACTATAACGACTCCAAAGCCACCAATGTCGACGCCGCCGAAAAAGCCATTGACGCCTTTCCCGGCGACCTCTGGATCATTCTTGGCGGCAAGGATAAGTACAGCGACTACCGCCCGCTCGCCCCGCGCCTGGCCGCCAAGGCCAAGGGCATTCTGTTGATCGGCGCCGCCGCGCCCCTCATTCGCCGCCACTTTTCTGAAGTGAATACTTCCCTCCCGCTTACCGATTGCGATACGCTCGATGTGGCTATTCGCACGGCGCGCCGCCTCGCGGCGCCGGGGGACATCGTCTTGTTATCTCCTGCCTGCGCGAGCTTTGATCAGTATCAAAGCTACGAACATCGCGGCCGGTCCTTCAAGGAACTCGTTCGAAGCCTATGAGTATGGAGTTCGTCTATGTCTAAACGCGTATCAATGGATTGGACACTGTTTTTCACGGTGGCCGCCATGGTGGCCGCCGGCCTTATCATGATCTATTCCGCCTCGTCCATAACGGCGCAGGCGCTCTACAACAAGCCGCCGCATTACTTCGTGCTGATGCAGTTCGGCTGGGCCGTCGCCGGCTTCATCGCGCTGATGCTGCTGCGCCGCTTCGATTACCGCAAGCTGCGCCGGCCCGAATTTGCCTTCGGCCCTCTCGCCGTTGTCCTCTTCCTCCTTCCCGTCGCCTATTTCGTCGACCCGCGCCACCGCTGGATCCCTATCGGCTTCGGCAACATTCAGCCTTCCGAACTGGCCAAACCCGCCATGGTCATTTTCCTCGCTTACTTCCTCACCTGGCGTCAAGCGGCCATCAACAACACGCGCTTCACTCTGCGCCCCGCCGCCATGCTGCTCGGCGTGCTCTTCCTGCTGGTCGCCATCGCCGACCTCGGCACCGCCGTGGTACTTGCCTTCACCGCCGTCGTCATGTTCTACGTCGCCGGCCTGGACCGCCGCTTCCTGCTGACCGCCGGCAGCCTCGCCATCCTGTGCATCGGCATCGCCATCGCCGCCAAGCCGTACCGGCTCCGCCGTGTTGTCCAAATGGCCGACCCGACGTACGAGCTGGTCGACAAATACGACGTCAGCGGCAAGATCAAGTCCTACATTTACGGTTCCGGCACCGTCAGCGATACGGGCTATCAGGCCCGGCAAGCCAGGATCGCCCACGGCTCCGGCGGCATTTTCGGGCTCGGCCTGATGCACGGCCGCCAGAAGCATTTTTATCTCCCTGAATCGCACACGGATTTTATCTATGCGGTGATCGGCGAGGAACTGGGCCTATGGGGTGCCGCCGCCGTCTTGTTCGGCTACTTCATCATCATCTGGCGAGGCATACGGATCTTTCTCCTCACGCCCGATGACTTCGGCCGCATGCTCGCGCTGGGCCTCACCATTGCCATCGCGTTCCAGGCGCTGATGAATATCACCGTCGTGCTCGGCCTCGGTCCCACCAAGGGCATCCCGCTTCCCATGCTCAGCTATGGCGGCAGTTCGCTCCTCGCTACGCTGGCCTCGCTTGGCATCCTGCTCAACGTCAGTGAGAACGCCGGCTGACGATGGCCAAGCGCGTGTTCGTGATGGCTGGCGGCGGCACCGGGGGACATGTGATCCCCGGTATCGCCGTCGCCCGCGAACTCGCCAGCCGCGGTCATCAACCCGTCTTCATCGGCACTCGCGCGGGCATGGAGGCGCGCCTTGTCCCCGCCGCCGGCTTCCCCATCGAGTGGGTGGAAATCGGCGGCCTCAAAGGCCTGAGTCTGGTGCGCCGCGCCCGCACCATGGTTGAACTTCCGGTCGGCGTCTGGGACGCTCGCCGCATCCTGAAGGACCGCCAAGCCGCCGGCGTATTCAGCATGGGGGGTTACGCCGCCGCGCCCGTCGTCCTGGCCGCCGCGCTTTCCGGAACTCCGATCATACTCATGGAGGCCAACGCCATGCCCGGCATGACGAATCGCCGCATGGCCCGCTTCGCCCGCCGCGCCCTGGTCAGCTTCAACGAAGCCCTGCCGTACTTCCCCTTCGACCGCGTGGAGATCGCCGGCCTCCCCGTACGTCCCGAATTTTTCGCGCTGCCGCGGAAACCGCGCTCCACGCCGCCGGTCGTCCTGGTCACGGGGGGCAGCCGCGGCTCGCGCACGCTCAACCACGCGACACAAGCCTTGATCGGACTGCTCCAGCAACCCGTCAAAATCATCCTCCAGACCGGTCGCGACATGTACGCCGAGATCAGCGCCGCCACGCGGCACGCCAATTTGGAAGTAGTCCCTTTTATTGACGACATGCCCAATGCATTCGCCCAGGCGGACCTCATCGTCTGCCGCGCCGGCGCCGGCACCGTGGCCGAACTCGCCGCCGCCGGCAAGCCCGCCATTCTAATCCCCTATCCCTTCGCCACCGACGATCACCAAATGGCCAACGCCCGCGCCATGGAGCGCGCCGGCGCCGCCCGCGTCGTCCGCGACAAGGAAATGGACGGCCCCCGCATGTTTCGCGAAATGGAATCGTGCCTGGACGGCCCCGTGCTGGAATCCATGGCTCGCGCGGCCCGCGCCCAAGCCAAGCCCGGCGCCGCCGCCCGCGCCGCTACTTTGCTTGAAGAGTACGCCGAAGCAAAAAATTGAGTAAAACAATACCATAGAAAAATGTTCTATAAGCCCCAACGCCTGCACTTCACTGGAATCGGCGGCATCGGCATGTCCGGCATCGCGGAGATTCTGTTGAATCTGGGCTACACCATCAGCGGGTCCGACGTGAAACTCACCGCCGTCACCGACCGGTTGCAGACGCTGGGCGCGGTCGTGCATGAGGGGCATTCCGCCGCGCACATCGCCGGCGCGAAGGCCTTGGTCGTCACCAGCGCCGTGAATGAGTCCAACCCGGAACTGATGGAAGCCCGCCGCCTGGGCATCCCGGTGATACCGCGTGGAGAACTGTTGGCCGAATTGATGCGGCTGAAGTATGGAATCGCCGTCGCCGGCAGCCATGGGAAGACGTCCACAACGTCCATGACCGCCACGATGCTGGCCTATGCCGGCCTGGATCCGACGGTGGTCGTCGGCGGCCGCGTCAGCACGCTCGGCGGCTCGAATGCGCGCATGGGCAAGAGCGATTTTCTGGTCGTCGAGTCCGATGAATCCGACGGCTCGTTCCTGAAACTCGCCCCCATCATCGCCGTCGTGACGAACATCGATCGCGAACACCTCGACCACTATCAATCCATTGAAGAGATCCGCCGTTCATTCACGGAGTTTGTCAATAAAGTTCCCTTCTACGGCTGCGCCATCCTCTGCCTTGACGACGAAAACGTGCAGCAGATACTGCCCGCCGTCAAACGACGAACGGTTACTTACGGCGTCAGTTCGCAAGCCGATCTCCACATCGCCGAAATCGATCTGGGCCACATGTCGAGCAAATTCCGCCTCCAGTTTCGCGGCGAGGACCTGGGCGTTTTCGCGTTGAAAGTCCCTGGGATGCATAACGTGTTGAACGCCACCGCCGCCGCCGCCGTGGCGCACGAACTCGAGGTGCCGGGGGAGAAAATCCGCGCCGGTCTGGCCGAATATCGCGGCGTTGATCGCCGCTTTCAGAACCGCGGGGAAGCGGCCGGCATCACTATCATCGACGATTACGGGCACCACCCCACCGAAGTTCGCGCCACGCTCGCCGCCGCCCGCCTGTGCCAGTTCAAGCGCGTCCACGTTATTTTTCAGCCGCACCGCTACACGCGCACGCAGTTGCTGATGGACGACTTCGCCCGCAGCTTCCATCAGGCCGACACCGTTATGCTGCTCGACATCTACGCGGCGTCGGAAGCGCCGATCGAAGGCGTCAGCAGCGCCGCGCTCGCCGAGCGGCTGCGCGCCTTCGGCCATCGCGAGGCGCATCTCGCCGGTACCATCGACAACGCCGTGGAAATGGCCGCCGCCGCCGCCCAGCCCGGTGACGCGGTGGTTACCCTCGGCGCCGGAAACGTCTGGCAGGCCGGCGACAAACTGCTCGCAAAACTCCGCAATAAGGAATGATCAACATGGCCAAGAAACAGTACGCCAATAACGAGGAGCGCTTCCGCACCATTCGCCGCGGACTCATCATCGCCACCGTCGCCTCCATTGCCCTGGTCGCGCTCCTGTGGGGCGCCATTCAACTCGAGCACTTCCTTATCCGCGATCCCCAGTTCACGCTGGCCGCGCCGCCCGATCCCGGCGAGGCCAGCCCGGCCGTCGAGATCATCGGCGTCACGCACAGCGCGCGTGAAAATGTGGCTTTCACGTTTGAGAAGGACTACGGCCGGAGTGTTTACCTGATGCCGCTTCGTCAGCGCCGTGAGGAACTCCTGCGCCTCCAGTGGGTGAAGGAAGCCCGCGTGACCCGGGTCTGGCCGAACCGCGTGCAGATCCGCATCACCGAGCGCGAACCAGTTGCTTTCGTGCTGCTGCCGGGTGAAACCGAACTTCCGCTGATTGATACCGACGGCTTCATACTTCGGCCCGAGATCCAGGAGTCGCTGAATCTCCCCGTCCTCACTGGCATTACCCGCCGCCAGAGCGAGGACGAACGCCGCGTCCGCGTCCGCCGCTTACGTAAACTTATGACCGACGCGGGCGAACTGGCCGCAAGAATTTCCGAAGTGGACGCCACTGATCCGGATAATCTAAAGGTGATGCAGGATGCAGGCGGCAAAGCGGTCACTTTGATTATCGGGAACCGTTTCTTCAAGCGCCGGCTTGAAAAGTTCAGACAGAACGCGGACGATTTATTGCGCCGGGATCCGGCCAAGACCACATTCGATCTGCGGGTTGAAGGCAGCATTTACGCGCGGCCAACGCTGACGGCGGAAGGGGTTCGCCCGAGTGACTGAAGGTTTTCACGAGAGCAACAGTTTCGGCGGGCGGGAAACGCTCGGTGACGGTCGCGGCTCGGTAACCGGTTGTCGGCGCGATCTTGTTGCGCGGTTCCGGCGCGATTTTATTCCGGGGTTCCCACGCGATTTTGTAATAGGCTCGCTGCTCGATTTCGTCACGCCTACCGAGGCGCGACCGTCAGGAAGCGCTTTTTCGCCTGCGACCACTGAGGAGCGCCATGGCTGCTAGCCGCGTTCGCCTCGCCGCCGGGCTCGATGTGGGCAGCGCGCACACGCGGTGTATCATTTGCGTGGTCGAGGATGGCCGCATCCGCTTCGCCGGGGCCGGCCAAGTGGAGTCGCGCGGTTGGGCGAACAGTAAAATCGCCGATCGCGAGCAGATGTCGGAATCGGTCCGCCTGGCCGCTCGTGAGGCCGAACGTCAGGCCGGTATCTCCGTGGACGCCGTCGTCGTCGGACTCGGCGGCGAAGCCATTCGCGGCGATAACCAAGTGGGTAAATACGACTTCGGCCGGCCTCGCGAAATCGATCAGTCCGATATGGCCTACGCGGTCGAAAAGGCCTGCCGTCAACAACTCGACGCCGAACGCGTGCTGTTGCAAGTGTTCCCGCAGGACTTCACGCTCGATGGCAACGCCGGCGTCGTCAACCCGCGAGGGACCCGCGCCTCACGCCTGGAAGCCAATGTTCACATCGTCACCACCAGCGCTTTCGAGCATCAGTCGTTGGTCAGCGCGGTGCATGAAGCGCATCTGGCCGTTGAAGAAACCGTGTATGAAGGCATGGCCTCCGCCTACTCTTGCGTGACCGAGGACGAGCGCCGCCAGGGGGTTGCGGTTGCCGATATCGGCGCTCAGTCAACGGAGGTTGTCCTCTACGCAGGCGAGGCGATGGTGCAAGCCGTCAGCCTCCCCGTCGGCGCCGAACACTTCACGCGCGATCTCGCCTACGACTTCAAAATCTCCTTTGAGGACGCCGAAAAACTGAAGCACGAATACGGCTGCGCCATACTCGGCCTCACCGCCGACAATACGTTTATTGAGGTGCCTTCCGCCGACGGCCGTCCTTCGCGCGAGGCCCCGCGCAAACGCCTGAACTTCATCCTGGAATCGCGCGCGGACTTTCTTTTCCGCTACATCAAGAAAAAGATCGAGGAGTGCGGCATGGAACGCCGGCTGCTGGAAGGCATCCTTCTCACCGGCGGCGGCGCGTGCCTGAACGGCATGTGCGATGTCGCCGAACTGGTGCTGAACTGCCAATCGCGCAACGGCCTCCCCGTTGGCATTCAGGACTGGCCCGACGCGCTTGCCAATCCCAAATGGGCGACCGTGGCGGGCCTGGCCATGTACAGCGGCCGGCTGAAAGAGCACCGGTATCAGAAGCGATCTTCACCGGGCTTTCTCAGCCTGCTAATGTCCAAGTAAGATAGGAAATCGGTATGAGCGAAATCAAGTTCGAAATGCAGGACGACAATCAGGTCGGCACGCGGATCAAAGTCATCGGTGTCGGCGGCGGGGGCTGCAACGCCGTCGCGCGAATGATGACCGCCGGCCTCACGGGTGTGGACTTCTACGTCGTCAACACGGATGTGCAGGCGCTGAACGCATCGCCCGTGCCGAATAAGATCCCGATCGGCGCCAAGCTCACTAACGGCCTCGGCGCCGGCTCCGATCCCGAGAAGGGCAAGCAGGCCGCGCTCGACGATACCAACCGCCTCGTTGAGATTCTGGAAGACGCCGACATGGTGTTTCTGACCTCTGGCCTCGGCGGCGGCACCGGCACCGGCGCCACGCCCGTCGTCGCCTCGCTCGCCAAGGAACTCGGCGCGCTCACCGTGGCCATCGTCACCATGCCCTTCAAATTTGAAGGGCCCAAGCGCATCCGCCAAGCGGAGCGCGGCCTGGCCGATCTCGCCGCCACCGTCGACACCGTCATCTCCATTCCCAACGACCGCCTGATGAAGCTCGCCCCCAAAGGCACCAGCTTTCTGGAAGCTTTCAAAATGGCCGACGATGTGTTGCGCCAAGCCGTACAAGGCATCTCCGAAATTATGTTGACGCCCGGAATTATCAACCGGGATTTTTCAGACATCAGGGCCATCATGTCCGGCATGGGCCACGCCATGCTGGGCACCGCCACGGCAAAAGGCGACAACGCGGCCGTCGAAGCCGCCCGCGCCGCCATCAGCTCGCCGTTGCTTGAAGATAATGGCGTGGAAGGCGCGCGCGGCGTGTTGATCAACGTCGCCGGCTCGAGCGCTTTGACGCTCGACCAATTCGCCGATGCCTGTTCGCTAATCTTCGAAGCCACGAAGAACGAAGAGGTACACATGAGCTACGGCCTTGTGCATAACGAAGATCTGGGCGACGAAGTGAAGGTGACGGTGATCGCCACCGGCTTCTCCCGCGAATCGTCCATTCCGTTGTCCCCGCCCCGCGTGGAGCGGGCCGCGTCCATGCCGGCCCCCATCTCCGTTCCGCACTCTGAACCCGAGACCGTTGACGTTCAACCCGAGGAGATGCTGGGCGACAAAGGCGCCGCCGCGCCGCCAGCGCCGCCGCCGGCAGCCCCGGCGCCCGATGCCGACCCCTTCGACGACGTCGACACGCCAGCGTTCCTCCGCCGCGAACGTAAGCTATTTAGCTAGACTCGTTAAATTTAGAAGCGGATCCGGGCGCCTAACTGGATGTTGCGGGCGAAGTTGTCCTGTTGAATGGGCAAGGTGCCGAACAGGGGGTCCGTGAAGCTGGTGTTCGGTCCGCGCAGGATGGGGGTGTTGGTAGCGTTGAAGGCTTCGCCGCGCAGTTCGAAGCTGATACGCTCGCCGGCATAAAAGCGCTTGGCGACCGCCATATTGAGCTGCGGCCTCGCGGGATCCCGAACCCACGGGAACCGGTTGCCCACCTCGCGGAAAGTAAACGCGGGCCGCTGCGTGTAGCAACTGCGGGTGTTATTGAACCACTGGTTCGGGGTCTGCGTTTTAACAGTATAGCTGGCGCAGCTAAAGCGGGCATCGGGCCACGGAGTCGCCGGTCCGGAGGCATACGGCAGGATCCAGTCGTAGTTCTCCGGGGAAAACCCGGACAACCCGGGTAACAGCCCGCATACTAACATGACGGCAACGGCCGGCCCCCGCCAAGGAGCCGGCCGTTCCCACACACATCAAACTACCAAAGCAGCTTCAACGCGAACTGTGACTGCCGCGGCGCGTTCGCCGTGCCGGCCACAATACCGAATTGCGCATTCCCCACCGTCGTGTTCGGCGCTCCGAACACCGGGTGGTTCAATGCGTTGAAGAATTCGCCGCGCAACTCCAACGACACGCGTTCCCCGACGATGTGGAACCGCTTGAATACCGACATATCGAGCGTCTCCACGAAGTCGGCCCGGAGGTTCGGATGCATCCGGCCCACGTTGCCAAACGTGTACTGCGCCGGCAGCCGGAACGCATTCGTGTCGAACCAGCGCGCCAGCGTTGGCTTATCCAAATTAGCGTCTTGGCCCGTCGAATCCGGCCGCTGTCCACCGCCGAACGAAAAGCTCGTGTTGCCCGTCGTCAGCATTTGCAAGGGCTGACCGCTGCTCAGCGTCAGGATTCCGTTCAACTGCCACTGGCCCAGCACCGCGTTCAGGAACCCGTTCCACTGTGTCCCGTACCGCTTGCCCTTGCCAAATGGCAGTTCATACGTGGAGGTCGTAACCAGCCGGTGCGGGTAGTGGTAAGGCGATATCGAACGTTCGCACGCCCTGCAATTGAAGTTCCGGAATCCGGCTCCATCCCAAGCATTGTCGCCGCCATCGGCAATCAGCTTGGACCACGTATACGCCGCTACAACAGTTCCATTCTGCGAGAACCGCTTCCTGAAGGTTGCCTGCAGGCTATGGAAGTTCGAGTTCCCCCACATCGTGCCCGCGAACGACACGCCTGGGTACTGAGGGTAGGGGGTAAGCAACTCCCCGCGCTGCACCGTTCGGGTCGACATCGGACCCACCGGGATGATTCCGAAAAATGGATTCGGGACCGTGTCCAGCAGCCCGGCGTCAGGCCGGATCTGCGCATCCGCCAGTTGGTCCATCTGCCAGCTTAGCGGCAGATGCGTGCCCTTGTTGCCCGCATACGCCACTTCGAGCGTCATCGAATTCCCCAGGTCCTGCCCGATCGAGAAGTTCCACTGCGAGTTATACGGTATCGTCATCGACGATGGAATCGGCGATCCAACGCCCTGCCCGATCGCGGCGCCTAAGCCGTTAACCGATCCTTCCGGCTGCAAGACCCCGTTCGGGAACGGGTTCCGCAACAGGTCCGTCGGCGTAACGCCATCGATAGTGGTAACCCACGGTGTCGACGCCCGGAACGGCGCCGTTCCATAGTTGTTGGCTCCATAAGTCGCCATGGTGTAAAAAATCCCGGCGCCGGCCCGGATCACGGTCCCAGGGCGCATTTGATATGCGAGCCCAATGCGCGGAGCGAACTTGCCGAACTCAATGTCCCTCAGCGTCCGGCCACGCCCGCCCTTATTGGCAAACGTCCATCCACCCTTCAGGTTCAGTCCGGTTCGCTGGCTCAGCGGGTTCACCGCGCTCGGGTCAAACACCCCGTAACGGTCATGGCGTTCGGTCAACCCAGTCTCAAAATCCCACCGCAGTCCGAAGTTCAATGTCAGCTTCCGGTTCACTTTCCAATCGTCCTGCACGTAGAAGCCGAAACTTTTGTTCTCGATCGCCGGACGGATGCCATGCACTTCGCTTCCGCCAGAACCAGTGCCTAACAGGAACGACGCGAATCCAAATCCGCCATTGGCCGACACCACGCGGGGGTCAGGCCCCTGCGTCATGGCCCGGTTGAAGGAGAAGTTCAGGCTCCACGGCGCCTGCATGTGATTGATCAGGTTCTTGCGCATCTCCGTCCCAAACTTCAACGAATGGCTGCCGTAAACCTTCGACAACGTACCCACGAAGGTGTGCGACTGGTTCGCCGACCGGAAGTTCCAATGGTGCGCCAATCCCGGCATCGTCATCTCTTCCACACTGAACTCCGGAAACACCAGTAAATCCGCTCCGGTTTCGATGCTCGCCGGAAGCCCCAGCGACGTCGGCTTGAAGCCCTGGAACCAGCTCCCCCGGTCCAGGATCGACCGCGCGAAGCCGTACCGCAAGCTCAGCAGCGTCGTCGGATTAATCGTCCAGCTATAGTCCAGCGCCGCATTCTGCTGCCGCTCGTAGTTCGAGTAGCAGCCGCCATCCGGACATCCTGGTCCGGCCCAAAGCTCCGGCTGTGAATTAATATTCTGAAAGATCGCGTACCGGAAGAAGATGCGCTGATTCTCGTTGAAGTTGTGGTCCACCTTCGTCGTGCCGCGGTCCACATCCGTCGGCGCCTTGCCCTGGAAGAAGAAGTTGTTCTGCCCCGTGTTCGCCTGCCCCGGCAGGTTCGGCCGCGGCCCAAAGAATTTCAACACGTTCCCGGCCACAGGGTCGATCCGGTTTGCGGGAATCCGGTTCCCCGGAAACGTGGTCCGGAGGAACTGCCCAGGCCTCGCCGGATCCGGCGACGTCGACATCGGATCGAAGATGTTCCTCAACTGCCCCGCCGCCGTCAGCGTCTTGGAGAAATCCCCCACCATCTGCTCGTCCGTCGGCAGCGTGAAGAACCGCGTCGACGCCGACCGCTGCCGCCGTCCCTCGTACACCATGAAAAAGAACGTCTTGTTCCGCCCGTCATAAACTTTCGGAATCACCAGCGGTCCGCCCGAACTCACGCCGAACTCGTTCCTCTGGAATGTCGCCAACTGCCGCCCGCTCGCATTCGCAAACCAGTTGTTGGCGTCCATCTTGCTGTTCCGCAAGAACTCAAAAACACTGCCGTGCAGCGTGTTCGTGCCGGACTTCGTCGCGATCGTCAAAACCCCGCCGCCGCTACGCCCGTACTCCGCGCTATACGAGTTCGTTTGAATGCGAAACTCTTCCACGCCCTCCACCGAAGGCACGGAGCTGTTGGCGTTCATATTCGCCGTGTTTGAATTCATCGTCACCGGCACGCCATCCATCAAAATCGCATTCGACGAATCCCGCCCGCCGTTTATCGTGAAGATACCGATCGAATGAAACCCTTCGTTCGCACTCCCGTTCGCCGGCCGCTGCGGGAACACCCCCGCCGTCGCCCACGCCAGCGAGTATATATTCCGTCCGTTCAACGGCAGATCGATAATTCGTTTGTTCTCAACTACGCCGCTCAGAGTTGCCGACGTCGTATCCACTAACTGCGCCCCGCCGGTAACCGTCACCGATTCCGACACCGCGCCTACCTGCAATGCAATGTTCGCTTCCGCCTTCTGCTGCGTTGCAATCGGGATCGACTCAATCAAATGCGCGCGAAACCCCGCCTTCTCAACCCGCATCCTATAACGCCCAGGCGGCAGCGGCGTCACCAAATAGAATCCGCTCTCATTCGAGCTGGAGCGCAAATTCACATTGCGGTCGATGTCGGTCACTACAACGCTGGCGTCGGCAATCGCGGCGCCCGAAGGATCCGTAATCAGACCCGAAACCTGGCCGGCCACGGTCTGCGCAAATACGTTCGGCGCAAAAAGTGACAACGCGATCGGCAGCGCCAATCGCAACGTAAAACTCGTCGATGTCATAGAAACCCCTTTCTACTTGGTCCATGTGGGACTTGAGGAATAATATATGATCTTTCCGCCGATGGCAATCTATTTCGCATTTCCCGCATCATGGTAGAACGACATGTCGATCCTCTATAGTTATTTGAAGAACTACCTCCCGTGGGTACTTCTGGCCCTGCTCCTCGCCACCATCAATCAAGTGTTCTCGCTGCTCGATCCGCTCATCTTCCGCCACGTTATCGATAACTACGCCACCAAGTACCAGCAGTACACCACTGAGCAGTTCTTCCGCGGCGTCGGCCTCCTCCTCGGCGCCACCGTCGGCGTCGCCTTCGTCTCGCGCGTCGCCAAGAATTTCCAGGACTACGTCATCAGCCGTATCACCCAACAATTAGGCGCGCAGATGTACGCCGACGGCATTCGCCACTCGCTCAGCCTGCCCTATCAGGTCTTCGAAGACCAGCGCTCCGGCGAGACGCTCGGCAAGTTGCAGAAGGTGCGCACCGACGTCGAAAAGTTCATCCAAATCTGCATCAACCTGCTCTTCAGTACTCTCGTCGGCGTCATCTTCGTCATGGTCTACGCCTTCAATGTCCACTGGGCCATCGCCCCCGCGTTCTTCCTCACCATCCCCATTCTCGGCACGCTCAGCTCCGTCCTCAGCAAGCGCATCAAAAAGATCCAAGTGGAAATCGTCAAAGAGACCACCGCTCTCGCCGGCTCAACCACCGAAAGCCTCCGCAACATCGAACTCGTAAAAAGTCTCGGTCTCGCCAAGCAGGAAGTCGAGCGCCTCAACTCCACCACCGGCGCCATCCTTCAACTCGAACTGAAGAAGGTGAAGTACCTTCGCTCCTTGAGCTTCATTCAGGGCACCTGCGTCAACTTCCTCCGCACCAGCATTCTCTTCTTCATGCTCTACCTGATCTTCGCCCAACAGATCACCGTTGGGCAGTTCTTCAGTTTATTGATCTACTCGTTTTTTATCTTCGGACCGCTGCAGGAACTCGGCAACGTCATCAACGTCTACCGCGAAACTGAAGTCAGTCTGAAAAACTTCGCCGACATCCTGGCCATGAAGCCGGACGCTGCTCCCGCCAATCCCAAATCCATCGGCAAATTGGAATCTTTGGCCTTCGACGATGTCACCTTCCAGCACCAAAGCGCCGCCCAGCCAGCCCTTTGCGGCATCGACTTTAAGGTCAACCGCGGTGAAACCATCGCCTTCGTCGGACCCTCCGGCGCCGGTAAATCGACGCTGGTAAAACTCCTCGTCGGCCTCTACAAACCTCGCCACGGACGCATCCTCTACAACAACATCCCCAACACCGAAGTCGACCTGGAAACCTTCCGCGAGCGCATCGGCTTTGTCACCCAGGATACGCAGTTATTCTCCGGTTCCATCGCCGAAAACCTGCGCTTTGTGAAGCCGGGCGCCACCGACGCCGAGTGCTTGCAGGTCCTGGAGCAAGCCTCCGCCAAGACGCTGTTAGACCGCGCCGACAAAGGCCTCGCCACCAGAATCGGCGAAGGCGGCGTGAAGGTTTCGGGCGGCGAAAAGCAGCGCCTGTCGATTGCCCGCAGCCTGCTCCGTCAACCCGATCTGATGGTCTTCGACGAAGCCACGTCGTCGCTCGATTCGCTCACCGAGGAAGAAGTCAGCGCGACGATCCGCGAAGTCGCCGAGCGCCGCGAAGCGATATCGATTCTCATCGCGCATCGCCTGTCGACCATCATGCATGCCGACCGCATCTATGTGCTCGAGCGCGGCCGTATTGTCGAGCAAGGCTCCCACGACGAACTCCTCGATACGAAGGGGCTTTATTACGCGATGTGGCGGCAGCAAGTCGGCGAACCCGCGATGCAATAAAGTGGGAGCATGCGCAACGCTCTCCTTCTCGCCTTTGCTGTCGCCATTCCGGCCCAGGAGGTCAGCCAAAGCGGGCTCCGCCTCCAGGCCGAACGCCCGTTAATCGCCCAAGCGGAACGGGCGAAAAACGGGATGGTGGCCAGCGCGCATGAACTCGCCAGCCAAGCCGGCATCGACATCATGAAGCGCGGCGGCAACGCCGTTGACGCCGCCGTCGCCGTTGGATTCGCGCTCGCCGTTGTCCACCCCGAAGCTGGCAACATCGCCGGCGGCGGCTACATGTTAATCCGCATGGCTGACGGCCGCGCCACGGCAATCGATTACAAGGAAATGGCCCCCGCCGCCGCCCACCCCGACATGTATAAGGACGAAGCCGAACAGCGCTTCGGCTACAAGGCCTCGGCTGTGCCCGGCACCGTGGCAGGTCTCGCCCTTGCCCACAAGAAATTCGGCAAACTCACTTGGGCGCAAGTCATTGAACCGGCCCGCCTTCTCGCCAAAAACGGCTTCCCCGCCTCCCAGCGCATGGAGATCATCCTCGCCCTCCAAGTGCCAATCATGAAGCAGTTCCCCGAAACCGCCAAAGTATTCCTTCATGGTGCCGAAACCCCCTTAAAACAGGGCGAAACCGTCCGCCAGCCCGATCTCGCCGCGACGCTCCAACGCCTCCAGAAAAACGGAGTCAAAGAGTTCTACGAAGGCCGGACGGCGGAGCTAATCGCGGCCGACATGAAGGCCAATAACGGCGCCATCACGTTCGAAGATCTTAAGGCCTACCAAGCCCGCGAGCGCGAGCCCATCGAAGGCGCGTACCGCGGCCACCCCATCCTCGCCATGGGCCCATCAAGCTCCGGCGGAACGGCGGTAATTCAAATGCTCAACATCCTCGAAAACTTCGATCTCAAACTAGGGGAAGAAGGCTCCGCCAAAGCGCGCCACCTGCACGTCGAATCCGCCCGCCGCGCCTTCAAAGACCGCGCCGAATGGTCCGGCGATCCCGCCTTCTTCGACATCCCCACGCAGAAACTCATATCCAAGGAACATGCCGTCCAATGGGCCACAGGCGTCAGTCTGACCAAGGCGACTCCGTTTCCCGTAGACCCCGCTGACAAGGAGTCCAACGAGACCACCCATTTCAGCGTGATCGACGCCGCTGGCAATATTGTGTCCAACACCTACACTTTGAATGGCTTCTACGGCTCTCAAGTGATAGCCAAAGGAACAGGCGTCCTTTTCAACGACATCATGAGCGGCTTCGGAACAAAAGGACGCAACAAGATCGAAGCCCGCAAACGGCCCGTCTCTTCGATGTCGCCCGTCCTCGTCCTAAACAAAGACAACACGCCCTGGGTCGCCCTCGGCTCGCCCGGTTCGCAAACCATTCCCAACACCGTCCTCCAGGTCATCACCAACATGATCGACTTCAAGATGAGCCTCCGCGATGCTATCGACTACCCGCGAATCCATCACCAGGGAACGCCCGACCGCATCGACGCCGAACCCGCCGCTTTGGTCGCCGAAGTCGCCGCGAGGCTGAGGGCGATCGGTCACAAGATCAACCCCGCGCTCCGCTCCCAGGGCGATGTCCACGCCGTCGCCGTCGAGCCCAAAACCAACATGCGCCTCGGTTGGTCCGACGGCCGGCGTGGTGGCAAAGCCATTGGATACTAAGCGCGGGGCTACATCGGGAGAGCCGTATCCTCAATTGCTTCCACAACCTGTTTGACGATCTTCGGGTGCAGCGCGTCCTTGCCGTGGAACGGAACCACTACTCGGCGAACACCCTAAGCGTAGATCCTATGGCTTCCCTTCGACCGCAGCCACGTAAAACCCGATTTCTACAACAACGCTTCCGCCTCCGCGACGTTCAGCCTCGGCAGTCTAGGCATGTACTTCGACGACGGTGGTAAGAATCTCCCGGCTAAACGCCGCGGAGCGCTCCTCATCCGTCAGGGTCTCCAGAAAGAGCTCAATAGCCTCACGAATATTGGCAAGACTCTCTTCGATCGTCTTTCCCTGCGTCTGGCATGCTCGCAACTCAGGACACCAAGCATAATATCCACTCTCGTCCTGTTCGATTACCACGCTCATTTTGCGAGTCATCTATCTCCTATCTCCATGATAGCTCCAGCGGCAACATCTATTACTGCAATATCGAAATCCCAACCGTGTGCATCTTCCCCGCCGCCAGCCGAAAGAACTTAGCGAGTTTCATACCGGCGAATGTGGAGCTATGCGGACATCGATACCATGAACCGCCACTGATTCCTTAAAAATTGGGCGCGAGGCTAGAACGCTTCCGAGTTGAAAAATAGCCGCGCACGGCCATTTTTTCATATTGCGCCATCGCCCTCTTAGACCACCGCGACATTACCTCAAACCACGGAAGTACAGCTGACTTAAACTACGGGCAGGCAGTACAATGGCCACTGATAACCAATTTGAAAGGGACACTGAGAAAGCAATCGCAAATTTCGGGAAGCATGGCGTCGCATTCCAGGAAGCCGATTTGGCATTCCGCGATCCATTTGCCGTTGAGCGGTTCGATGATCGGCGGGATTACGGTGAGCAGCGTATCAACATTCTGGCGATGTAACGGGGTACGGTACTTCACGTGACCTGCTCCGAACGGGATGGCCACACTCGAATCATATCGGCCCGGCAGGCTGAGAAACATGAACAAGAACACTACTACCGCGAAAATACGTTCTGACGGAACGGTGTTTGAAATGTTCGAAACGGGCTCCGAACGCTGCTTTCCTGAAATTCTCCTTCGCCCGATGACGGAGGCGGAAGTCGCCGCCGCCGCGGCATCCGATCCCGATGCCCGTCCGATGACGCCCGAGGAGCTTTCTTCGGCCCGGCGGGTACCGCGCGCCAAGACGTTGCGCCGCGCGCTCGGCCTAACCCAAGAGGAGTTCGCGGTCCGCTATCACATTCCGCTCGGCACATTGCGCGATTGGGAACAAGGGCGCTGTGAGCCCCACCAGCCGACCCGCTCTTATCTGGCCGCAATCGCCAGCGCGCCGGAGGCCGTGCAACGCGCGCTTCGAGAGAGGATCGCATAAATTTGTGGCTGGCTGCTTGCGGTCAGGTTATAGCAAAATCCGGAACGTATACATCTTGCTCGACGTACCTTCCGGATCCTCCGGAATGATACCCAAAATCCCATACTCGCCCGGCCCCAACGCCGTCGGAAGCACCATCCGGTATTGATTTTCGCCCACCTTTTCCACCCCGAAAGGAATAGCGCCCTTCGCTACGCCGCTCTGCTTGTTTACCGGTCCCACGTTGAACTTCCGCACGCCGTCCTCTCCCCTCAGTTGGACCAAAAGATACGAAGTAATCGACCGTCCTACCGGCGGCGCGATCACGATCTCCATCGGATTCCGCAGAAAGTTAAGGCTGCTCGGCCCGGCCACGGAACCCTTTAGATCCTTCTTTACAATACCCGCACTCACAATAAACTTCAGCGCGCCGCCCGTGTACCATTCCACCCGCTCGCTGATCAACTCAAAAAATCCGGTGTCTTTCCGGTAGAACAGCCCCATTCCAGGAATCTGCGGCGCACCCACCGCCGCGGCGGCAGTTCCAGGAGTGGGCGCGGCGGCTGTGGGCTGCGGATTTCTACCCTTATCCAGCATCGCGGAAATCAATCGCTCGGAAACCCCCGCTTCTTTCAACGTCACCAATTCCATCGCGCCAAGTGTGTACGTACCTGGTTGCTGACGAATGATGTTCGCGATGAGCCCCTCGCTCAACCCGGATTTCACCAGTTGGATAACTCCCTCATTGGTCATGGCCTCCTGGCCAAAAAGAAACGTCGCACCGAAAAACAATATTGTTAGTAGTCGCATAGCTAAATATATAGAGCACTCCCACGATACAATCGTTTCTGCCCCCGACCATGGACCTCACCCTCTCGCCCGCCGAACTCGCCTTTCGCGACGGTCTCCGCGCTTGGCTTGCCGATAACATGAGCCCCAACTGGCGAGCCGAGTACGCCGCCATTCACGGAAAAGCCGGGCAATTCGAGTACCTCCGCGCCTGGCAACGAAAGGTCTACGACGGCGGTTGGGCCGGCATCGCCTGGCCCCAGGAGTTCGGCGGCCGCGGTGCCACCGTCATTGAACAGGTCATCTTTACTGAAGAAATGGCCCGCGCCGGCGCTCCCAACCTGCCCGGTGTCCTTGGCCTGCAACTCGTCGGACCCACTACAATCACCCACGGCACCACCGGGCAAAAACAGCGATTCCTGCGTAACATCCTGAGCGGCGAGGAGATCTGGTGCCAGGGCTTCTCCGAACCGAACGCCGGCAGCGACCTCGCCGCCCTCCGTACCGACGCCAAGCGCGATGGAGATCACTTCATCGTCAACGGCCAGAAGGTTTGGACCAGCTACGGATGGGCCGCCGATTGGTGCGAACTTGTAGTCCGCTCCGACGCCGGCGTCCCCAAGCACAAGGGCCTCACGGTCCTCCTGGTCGACATGAAATCCCCCGGTGTCGAAGTCCGCCCGCTCCGCCAGATGACCGGTGAAACCGAGTTCAACGAACTCTTCTTTACGGACGTGAAAGTCCCGGTTGAAAACGTTCTGGGAAAAGTCAACGACGGTTGGAACGTCGCCATCGGCACCCTTATGCACGAACGCGCCACGCTGGGCGCCGGTATCCAGATCGTCATCCGGCGCAGCTTGGAACGGATCGTCGAACTTGCCAAATCCCTCAACAAAATCAACGATCCGCTCATTCGCCAAAAGCTCGGCCAATGCTACGCGGAGATCGAAATCATGCGCCTCAACCAAATGCGCGCCTACTCCAAAATGGCCAACGGCGGCACGCCCGGCCCCGAAGGGTCGATCCAAAAAATCTTCTGGAGTGAACTCAACCAGCGCTTCCAACAGGTGGCTCAGGAGGTTCTCGGCCCCTATGGCCAATTGACGAAAGGCTCGGAATACGCGATTGACGAAGGGGCCTGGTCGTACAGCTATCTGCGTGCGAGAGGCAACACCATCGAGGCCGGAACGTCCGAAATCCAACGCCTAATTCTTGGCCACTACGTCCTCGGCCTCCCCAAGAGCTACTGATATGCAATTCGGACTCACCGAAACCCAACAGCTCACCAAAAACTCCGCGCGCGAGTTCTTCTCCGCCGAATACCCAATGGCCGAAGTCCGCCGCATCATGGAGACCCCCAACGCCCACGACCCGGCACTCTGGCGCAAAACCGCCGCGCAGGGCTGGTGCGGCATGACCATCCCCGAAGCTTACGGCGGCATGGGCTCCGGTCTCGTCGAAATCGCCGCCGCGATGGAAGAAGCGGGCCGCGCACTGGTCCCCGGCCCCTTATTGGCGCACTTGACTGCCACCGCCGCCATCGCGCACTGCGCCTCCGAGGAGACCAAGGCAGGCATCCTTCCCGCCCTCGCCACCGGCGAGAAAATCGCCACTTTCGCCGATGCTACGAAGCTCTTCGTAATGGACGCTGCCGTTGCCGATTACGTCGTCGCCGGCCCGCTCCTCGTCGACGACTTCACCGCGCGCCACATGCCCGCCATCGATCTCACCCGCCGGCTTTACGCCATCGACTACACCACCGGTGAGCCCCTCGAAAACAACCTCGATCATGCCTGGGCCATCGGCACAACACTGCTCTGCGCCGAACTCACCGGCGGGATGCAACGCGTCCTCGACTTGACCGTGGCCTACGTTAAAACCCGCAAGCAATTCGGCAATCCCGTCGGCGCCTTTCAACTCGTTCAGGCCATGTGCGCCGACATGCTCGTCGCTACCGAGAGCGCCCGTTCCGCTACGTATTTCGCCGCCTACGCCCTCCAGGAAAATCTCCCGGAAGCCATGTCCGCGGTCAGCGTGGCAAAGAGCTACATCGGCGACGCCGCCCGCCAAACCGGCAATAACGCCATCCAATGCCACGGCGGCATGGGCTTCACGTGGGAGAACGATATCCATCTCTACTACCGCCGCGCCAAGGCCGGCGAGACGGCCTTTGGGGACGCCGCCTATCACCGCGAACAGATCGCCCGACTGGTTTTATGAGCGTATTCGCCCCTAGACCCTGGCTCAAGCACTACGACTTCTGGGTTCCGCCAACGGCGAACTTCCCCCGCCAGTCTCTCTACATGCTGATCCAAACAGCGGCCAGCCAGTTTCGCAATCGTCCGGCAACCGCATTCCTCGGCGCGCAGTTAACCTTTGAACAGATCAAGGATCGCGCCGACCGTCTGGCCGCCAGCCTTCACGCGCACGGCATCCGCAAAGGCGACCGCATCGGCATCATGCTGCCGAATTGCCCGCAGTACCCCATCGCCTTCTTCGCCGCCATGCGCCTCGGCGCCATCGTCGCCAACATCAACCCGAATTACACACCCCGCGAACTCCATGAAATCGCCAGCGATGCCGCGATCCGCGCCCTGGTTACGCTCACGCCCAGCGGCCTCCCCCTCGATCTCGAAATCATCGCCGACGGCAACTTCGACGACCTCATTGCCGCCGGCGATCCGCAAACGCTACCGAAAGTGACCATCAACGCCGAAGAAGACATCGCCCTCCTCCAATACACCGGCGGCACCACCGGCGTCTCGAAGGCGGCCATGTTAACCCACTACAACCTCTTCGCCAACGTCATCCAAAATGCCCTCTGGCACGGTTACCACACTCGCCGAGGGGAAGAGCGAATGCTCATGGTCCTGCCGTATTTCCACATTTACGGCCAGGTCGTCGGTCTGCTGCTTAGCACGTGGAATGGCACCATGAACATCCTCATCCCCAAGTTCGATGTCAACGCCGTCATCGCCGCCTGCAAGGAGTACGAACCCACGTTTTTCCCCGGCGTGCCCACCCTGTTCATCTCCCTTCTCAACCATCCCGAAGCCCGAACGTGCGGCCTGCACAAAGTAAAGACCTTCAACAGCGGCGCGGCGCCCCTGCCCGTTGAAGTCATCGAGCAGTTCGAACAGATGAGCGGCGCCATGCTCCGCGAAGGCTACGGCATGACCGAGACTTCCTGCACCGCGTCGACGACCCCCCAACTGGCCCCGAGAAAGATCGGTTCCATCGGCATCCCCGTCACAAGCACCGAGTTCAAGATCGTCGACGCCGACGACTATACGAAGGAACTCGGTATCAACGAGGAGGGCGAACTCTGTGTGAAGGGTCCGCAGATCATGAAAGGTTATTGGAGGAAGCCCGAGGAGACGGCTCACGCCCTCCGCGACGGCTGGATGCTCACCGGCGACATCGCCAAAATGGATGAGGACGGTTTCTTCTACATCGTCCAGCGCAAGAAAGACATGATCATCGTCAGCGGCTTCAAGGTCTTCCCCAACGAAGTGGAGGGCGTGCTTTTCGGCCACCCGGCCGTTCTTGAAGTCTGCGTCGCCGGCAAGCCGCACGCCTATCGCGGCGAGGCCGTGAAGGCCTATGTCGTCCCTAAGCCCGGCGCGACGCCAACGGCGGAAGAGTTGATCGCCTTCTGCGCCGAACGCCTCGCCAAGTTCAAAGTCCCCTCCGAAATCGAGTTTATCGACGCGCTTCCGAAGACCGCCGTCGGCAAAATCCTCCGCCGCGAACTGCGCGAGAAAGAACAAACGAACCCATGAGCGAACTTATCCAAATCTCCAAGGACGGCGGCATCGGTATCATCACCGTCAACAACCCGCCCGTCAATGCGCTGAGTCCGGGCGTCCCCGATGGCATAGCGGCGGGCCTCGCCGCCCATATCGCCGACCCCGATGTTAAAGCCATCGTGCTCATCGGCGGCGGCCGTACTTTTATCGCCGGCGCCGACATCAAAGAGTTCGGCAAGGTTGTCTCCGGCCAAAGCAAAGGCCACAGCCTGCTGCCGCTGATGCTCGCCATGGAGGACTCGCCCAAGCCGGTGATCGTTGCCATCCACGGCGCCGCGCTCGGCGGTGGTTTGGAAGTCGCGATGGGCGGTCACTACCGCGTCGCGGTTCCATCCGCGCAAGTCGGGCAGCCCGAGATTAAGATCGGACTCATCCCCGGCGCCGCCGGCACGCAGCGCCTCCCGCGCCTGGCCGGCGTTGAACTCGCCGCGCAAATGTGCGCCATCGGCGAGCCGATCAACGCCGCCAAAGCCCGCGAAGCCGGCATCATTGACGCCATCATTGAGGGCGATCTGCTCACCGGCGCCATCGCCTTTGCCCGCGAACAAGCCAACAGACCCAAGCCCCGCGAGCGCGAAATTCGCCCCTTCGGCCCCGCCATTTTCGACACCCTCCGCGCCCAGGCCCGGAAGTCGTTCCGCAACCAGACGGCCCCGCTCGCCGCCATTGACGCCGTTGAAGCCGCGACCAAGTTGGGCTTTGCCGAAGGCTGCGCCCGCGAGCGCGAGCTTTTCAACGAATGCCTCCATGGCCCCCAATCGAAGGCCCTGATTCACGGGTTCTTCGGCGAGCGCGAGGTCGCCAAAATCCCCGGTATCGGCAAGGACACTCCCGTCCGCGAGATCAAGCGAGCGGCTGTAATCGGCGCCGGCACGATGGGCGGCGGCATCGCTATGAATTTCGTCAACGCGGGAATCCCCGTTCGCCTCCGCGAGACCACGCAGGAGGCTCTGGACCGAGGCATGGCGACGATCAGGAGGAACTACGCAAACTCGGTAGCCAAGGGCCGCTTCTCGCAGGAAGTAATGGATCTGCGGCTGGCGCTCATCACGCCGCAACTCACATGGGATGGCTTTGACGAAGCCGACATCATCACCGAAGCCGTCTTCGAAGGAATGGCGCTGAAGAAGGAGATCTTCGCCGAAATAGATAAACTCGCCAAACCCGGCTGCATTCTCGCGTCCAACACTTCAACTCTATCGATAGACGACATAGCGTCCGCCACCGGCAGGCCGCAGGACGTCATCGGCACGCACTACTTCAGTCCAGCCAACGTCATGCGGCTGCTTGAAATAGTGCGCGGCGCGGCCACCGGACTCGACGTTATCGCCACTTGCATGGGCCTCGCCAAAACGCTTAAGAAGGTCGGCGTGCTGGTCGGCAACTGCCGCGGGTTCGTCGGCAACCGCATGATCCACTGCTATGGCCGCGAGGCCCAATTCCTCGTCGAAGAAGGCGCTTTGCCCGCGCAGGTGGATGGCGCGCTTTACGAATGGGGCATGGCGATGGGACCTTTGGCGATGGGCGATCTCGCCGGCCTGGACGTCGGCTGGCGCATCCGCAAGGAGTTCAAGCACCTGGAAGTACCCGGCGTCCGCGTCCCCCACATCTCCGATGAACTCTGCGAACGCGGCCGGTACGGCCAGAAAACCGGCGCCGGTTACTATAAGTACGATGAGCGCCGCGTGGCCACCCACGATCCCGAAGTCGACGCCATTATCGCCGAAGTGGCCGCCCGCGAAGGCATCGAACGCCGTGAGATTTCGAAGGATGAGATTCTCGACCGCACGCTCCTGTCGCTCGCCAACGAAGGCGCCAACATTCTGGAAGAAGGCATCGCACTGCGCCCCGTCGACATCGACATCATCTACCTGACCGGCTACGGATTTCCCGCTTATCGCGGCGGCCCCATGTTCTACGCCGACTCGCTAGGCCTTGACAAAGTGCTGGCGCGCGTCCGGGAGTTTGGCTGGGAACCGGCCCCGCTCCTGGTGAAACTCGCGGTCCAGGGCAGGACTTTCAGCCAGTGGGCAAATGAGGTTAAATAAGTCATGCGACTTCTAGCTCCGTTGCTCCTCCCGCTGATTGTCCTGGCCGGCACGCCCGGTACTTTGATACTCGAAGACCAGTTCAATGCCGCCGCCCTGGACAAGGCCTGGCGCACTGCCAAGGGCGAATGGAAACTGGATGGCGCCGCGCTCCGCGGTGTGGAGATCGCCTCCGATAAACACGCGGCCGTGGTCCGCCGCCCCGTGGCATTCCAAGACGGCACGGTGCAACTACGATTTAAGCTGGACGGCGCGCGGCAAATCGCCCTTAGCATCAACGGCGCCAACGGCCATATCTGCCGCGCTGTCATTACTCCCAAAGGCTTCCGGATCACCAAAGACCCCGACAAGAAAACGGGCGAGAAGGCGGTGACACTCGCGTCGTCCACGACGCCAATCGCGGCTGCCGAGTGGCACGAACTCACCCTAATTATGGAGGGGCCCAGGATGTCGGCGAGGATCGGCGGCACGCTTCTCACCGGTGAGCACCCCGGCATCGCCGAGGCCAAGGCCGACGTCGGCCTCCCCGTCGGCGGGACGTCCGCCTCGTTCGACTGGATCAAGGTCTACAAAACCCGCTAATCGCCGATAAAGTGTACCGCCACCGTCCGCCGGTGCGGTGAGCGCCGATGCTCAAAAACATAGATCCCCTGCCAAGTTCCCAGCAGCAGCCGTCCATTTATCACCGGAATGCTGAGTTGCGTCGCCGTGAGCGCGGAACGAATATGGGCGGGCATGTCATCGGCGCCTTCCGCGGTATGCCGGAAGTGCGAATCGTTCTCCTTCACCAGCCGGCCGAACCAATCGTTCAGATCCGCGATCACGTCCGGATCGGCGTTTTCCTGAATAGTCAGCGAGGCCGAAGTGTGACGGATGAACAGCGTGACCAACCCCGTGTGCGCGGCCTGCTCCGTCACCCAGCGTTCGACATCCTCAGTGAATTCGTACAGTCCTTTCCCGCGCGTCGAAACCGTGATCGACGTGAGGGCCTGCCTCATTCCACTGTGACCGATTTCGCCAGGTTTCGCGGCTGATCTACGTCACAGCCCAGGCGCACGGCAATGTGATAGGCGAGCAACTGCAAGGGCACTATTTCGAGCAAAGGCAGCAGCATCTCGGAGGTCGTTGGAATCTCGATTGAGAAGCTGCACATCTTGCGCGCGTCTTCATCGCCCTCGTTGATAATGCCGATGACGATCCCCTCGCGGGCCTTTACTTCCTGAATGTTCGACAGCGTCTTTTCGTAGCGGATCCGGCTGGCCGGTTCGGCCGGGTCATAGGCGGCCAGGACGACAACGGGGAGCTTTTCATCTATCAACGCGTTCGGCCCGTGTTTCATCTCGCCGGCCGGGTAGCCCTCGGCATGAATGTAGGAAATTTCCTTCAGTTTCAACGCGCCTTCAAGCGCAATAGGGAAGTGAATGCCGCGGCCCAGATACAGGAAGTCCGTGGAACGGAACAGCGCCCGGGCAATCTCTTCGTAATGGTTATCTTTACTCAGCAAATGCTCAAGTTTACCGGGCAATCGGACTAGTTCGCCAACTAATTCCCGAGAGGCTTCGTCGCTCAATACGCCGCGCTGCTGGCCCAGATACATGGCCAGGATAAAGAGCGCCGTGACCTGCGACGTGAAGGCTTTGGTTGACGCAACGCCAATCTCCGGACCGGCGTGGGTCAACAGAGTTCCCGACGCCTCGCGCGGAATCATGGAGCCGATCACATTGCAGATCGCCAGCGTCTTCGAACCCTTCTGCTTGGCCTCGCGTTGGGCGGCGATCGTATCGGCCGTTTCGCCCGATTGCGAGATCACCACGGTGAGCGTTTTATCCAAAATAATGGGGTCGCGATAGCGGAACTCGCTGCCGTAATCGACCTCCACCGGAAGGCGTGCCAACCGCTCAATCATGAACTTGCCCGCCAGTCCGGCATGCCAACTGGTCCCGCAGGCGACAATCCGGATCTGCTGAAATGCCCCAAACTCCTCCGGCGTGATGGCCATTTCCTCCAGGAAAATTTTGCCCGATTCCTGCCCGACGCGGCCGAGGAGGGTGTCACGAACCGCCCGCGGCTGTTCGTAGATCTCCTTAAGCATGAAGTGCTTGTAGCCGCCCTTTTCGGCCAGGATCGGATCCCACAGAATGCGGGTGACCTGGCGCTTGAGGGGCGTGCCATTAAAATCCGTTAGCCTCACTCCCTCGCGGGTTACAACGGCCAAATCGCCGTCATCAAGGAAGAACATATCGCGGGTGTGACTGAGAATGGCGGGCACATCGGAGGCGACGAAATATTCGTTCTCTCCGAGACCGATCACGACGGGCGGGCCATTCCGCGCGGCGATGATTTTGCCTGGTTCTTCGCAGCACATAATGGCGAGGGCAAAGACGCCGTTAATACGTTTGACGGTCGTCCGGACCGCGTCTTCAAAGTTCTGCCCCTCGTCGAGATAAACCTCGACGAGATGAGCGACCACCTCGGTATCCGTTTCAGTGATGAAGACATGGCCGCGATGTTCGAGCTCGCGGCGCAATTCCAGGTAATTCTCAACAATTCCGTTGTGAACCAGCACAACTTTCCGGGCCGGCCCGGTGTGCGGATGGGCATTTTCCTCCGTGGGACGGCCGTGGGTGGCCCACCGCGTGTGGCCGATGCCGAAGTGGCCCTCAATGGGGGAAAGCTGTACCGCCTCTTCCAGATTGTGCAGTTTGCCGGAGGCGCGCCGGATAGTCAGGGTCCCATCCGCTCCCACGACGGCGATGCCCGCCGAATCATAGCCGCGATACTCCAGGCGGCGCAAGCCTTCCAGGATAATTGGCGCCGTTTTCCGCGCTCCGACGTAGCCGACAATTCCGCACATAGATAGACCGATTACTCCTCGATATCTAATCGGTAGTCTTCGATCACAGGATTAGCCAGGATTTCCCGGGCGATCAAATCCACCTCGGCGCGAATGGCGGTTGGATCTGTGCCTTCGGCGATATCGATTTCGAAATATTTGCCCTGCCGGACGTCGGCGATCGAGCTATGTCCGAGGCCGCGGAGCGCCTGGCAGACCGTCTTCCCCTGCGCATCCAGAACCGTCTTTTTCAACGTCACATATACGTGAGCTTTCATGAATCCTTTCATTGTACGAGACAATAACGGCAATGCCTAAACTCGAATCGAAGACAGCGATCGTCACCGGAGGCGCCTCCGGCATCGGTTTGGCGATTGCGAAACTGTTCGCCCGCGAAGGGGCGGCAGTGGAAATACTGGACCGCAATACAGAGGAGATGAATCGGGCGGTGGCCGAAATTACCGCGGATGGCGGCACAGCCTCCGCCGTGGCCTGCGACGTGACCGACGCCCCGCAGGTTGACGCCGTCATCGGCGAAATTCATGCCCGCCGCGGCCGGATTCACATTCTGGTCAACAACGCCGGGATCGCCCACGTCGGCAACGCCCTTAACACCACGCCCGAAGACTTCGAACGCGTCCAGCGCGTCAATGTTTTTGGTCCGGCGAACTGCTTGCGTTCCGCGTTGAAATATATGGTCGCCGATGGCGGCGGGGCCGTTTTGAATCTTGCCTCCTGTGTCTCGGTGATGGCGATTAACGACCGTTTTGCGTACGCCACCAGCAAAGGCGCGGTACTCTCCATGACCTACGCTGTGGCCAAGGATTTCCTGGCCAGCAACATTCGCTGCAACGCGCTGCTTCCGGGACGGGTGCATACGCCATTCGTCGACGGCTTTATCGCCAAGAATTATCCCGGGCGTGAAGACGAAATGTTTGAGAAGCTGTCTAAAGCGCAGCCTATCGGGCGCATGGCCCAGCCGGAAGAGATCGCCTACGCGGCGCTGTTTCTTTGCTCCGACGAAGCGGCGTTCATTACAGGCACCGGTCTGCCCGTCGACGGCGGCACGCTCACGATTCGATAAACTCTCAGGACAGACATGAAACTCATTCGATTTGGAAATCCCGGCGCCGAGAAGCCCGGTTTGCAATTGGCCGATGGCCGCCGGCTTGACGCGTCGGCGTTCGGCTCCGATTATGACGAGGCCTTTTTTGGCGGTGACGGGCTGGCCCGTCTGGCCGCGTGGGCGGAGGCCAGCGCCGCCTCCGCGCCCGTCGTGGAACCCGGCACCCGCCTCGGATCCTGCGTGGCGCGGCCCAGTAAGATTGTCTGCATCGGCTTGAACTACGCCGATCATGCCAAGGAATCCGGCCTCGACATTCCAAAGGAGCCGATTATCTTCTTCAAGAGCACCACTTCACTTGTCGGTCCGAACGACGACGTGATGATCCCGCGCGGATCTGAAAAGACGGACTGGGAAGTGGAGCTTGCCTTTGTCATTGGCAAGAAAGCCAGCTATGTAGACGAGGCCGACGCCATGAATCACGTGGCCGGCTATTCGCTGCACAACGACTATTCCGAGCGGGCGTTCCAGTTGGAACGCGGCGGGCAGTGGGTAAAGGGCAAGAGCTGCGATACGTTCGCGCCGCTTGGACCGTTCATGGCCACGGCCGATGAGATACCCGATCCGCAGAACCTGAAGTGCTGGTTGAAGGTGAACGGAGTGATGCGGCAGAACAGCTCGACGGCGCAGATGATCTTCGGAATCCGGACGCTGGTCAGCTATCTGAGCCAGTTTATGACGCTGCTTCCGGGCGACGTGATCAGCACCGGTACGCCTCCGGGGGTGGGACTGGGCTTCAAGCCGCCAATCTTCATGAAGGTCGGCGATGTGGTGGAGCTTGGGATTGAAGGCCTGGGCGAATCGAAACAGACGGCGGTGGCTTGGTCTAGATAGTTTTTCGGTTTAGCGACAGTCCCGCGGCGCTTGTAGTCATGCTACGCTCTCTAATGCATACAGAGGCAGGAGCTAGAGGAGATCACTATATGCGAAAACGCAGCCTGATCCTTCGTTTGAGTTGCTTGGCTATAGCCGTAGCGACGCAAGCCGCCACGATAACCTCATTTACCGCCGGAACCGCGGGCAACAGTACTTTCGCGGTTGGACAATCGTTTACTACGCCCGGCGGAGGGCCGTGGGACAGCATCACGTTTAACTATTTCAGCAGCGGAAGCACTCCCCAGCCGCGGGGACACTATATCTCCTCACGCAGGTTTATGCCGGTACCCTGGCGGCTCTAAGTAACGCCGTACCCGGCTTTCTCGCTTCCACCGCCAGCATCGTCGCCAGCCAGTGGGTGTTCAACCCCTCCGTGACGTTGCAATCGAGCACGCAATACTTCGTCTTCACCGACTCTCAACCGCTCGTAGACGGTTCCAACTCCGACGACTATCCAGGTGGAACATCCTACCTCTCATCCGGTGGGGCCGCATATAGCGTATTCGTTGGTGATGCCAATTTCGCGCTGAATGGCACGGCCGTCCCTGAACCCAACGCCCTCCTGGGCGTGGCCGCCGGATTGATGGCTATCGCCGCGCTCCGCCGCAAAATTAAATCGGTTTGAATCCGGCCGATTCACCGTTTGGTGAACCGGCCGTCCTTTTGCAGCGTGTAGGTTTCGCCGCGCCAGTCGATGGTGTTTCCGAAGAAGCCCGCAAGCCAAAAGACAAAGCTGAGTAAGTCCTGGACCACGATTAGGGGCCACTCCCGCTTAGTGAGCGGGTCGGCGAGTACAAGTTCCGCGGTCGCGTGGGCGGCCTGCATTCTCAGGATAAAGGTCAGTAATAGCGCCGGCCAACTTGCGGGCACGATGGCGAAAAGCATCAAAGCGATCGGTAGCGGATTGGTGAATAACTGGCCCACGTAACCGGCGGGCCGCGAACGGCGTGTGGAACGGCACCAACGGAGACGATGCATGGCGTTCTTCGCGAATCGCTGGGCGCCGATTCGATGTTCGACTACATAACTCGATAAGGCCACACCGAAGCCCTTCGCGGCGGCCTCGCGACCGAGTACGAAGTCCTCGGCCAGGAATTCTTGCAAATAGGGCCAGCCCCCTACGGCTTCGATGGCGGATTTCCGAGCCGCTATCGTCGGGCCGATGGCGAACTTCATACCGTCGAGCATTCTCGCTACCAATACACCTCCAAGGAACTCCGTGTTCATGCCGATGGCTTCCAGCTTCGACCAGAACGACGGGCCAGCGACGGCACGGTACGGGCATGTCGTCACGGCCAGTTGCGGGTCGGAGAACTCGCGGGCGAGCGTCTTCAGCAATCTGTCGCCGGCGCGGATGTCGCTGTCACTCATTACGAGCAAGCTGTGCTGGGCCTGTTGCTGCATCTGGTGCAGACTCCAGCTCTTGGCGTTGGGCCAGGGCGGCTCTCCGGTGAGGATGAGCTTTGACGGAACGTCTGGATACTCCGCTTGGAGCCGTTTCACGAGCGCGTGCGCCGGGTCGGCTTCCGAGCGCATGGCGAAGAGGATTTCGAAGGCCGGATAGTCCTGCGTGAAAAAGCTCCGGAGGTTCAACTCCAAGCCTTCGTCGAGACCGGAGAGCGGCTTCAAAACAGAAATGGGGTCGAGATTTTCTGGGTCCGGTAAGGGCTGATCCAAATATCGTCTGGCGGCCAGTCCGACAAGGACACAGTACACCCACGAGCCCGCCAAAAGCGGCCCGAGCAGGACGATAGCGCTAATCGTTATTAGCACGCGTGGCGATCAATTGCTTGATCTGTTCACGGAATTCGGCCAGGGGCTTCACGCCTTGATCCGCGTGTTTGCGATGGCGCACCGACACCGTCCCCTGCTCCGCTTCCCGGCCGCCACAGACCAGCATGTAAGGCACCTTTTGCAACTGCGCGTCGCGGATCTTCAAGTTTACCTTTTCATTGCGGTCGTCGAGGTAGACGCGGACGCCGTCGGCTTCGAGTTCCGTCGCCACTTGGCGCGCGTAATCGAGTTGCTTATCCGTAATCGGCATCACAGCTACCTGTACGGGGCTGAGCCACACGGGGAAAGCGCCGGCATAGTGTTCAATCAGAATGCCGAAGAAGCGTTCGACGGAACCAAAAAGCGCGCGATGAACCATCAGCGGCTGGTGCTTCTTGCCGTCCTCGCCGATGTATTCAAGCTCGAAACGGCGAGGGAGGGTGAAGTCGAACTGGACCGTTGAAAGTTGCCAGAGCCGGCCGATGGCGTCGACGAGCTTAACGTCGATTTTGGGACCGTAGAAGGCGGCCTCGTCGGGGACGACGGCGGCGTCAATACCAAGCTTGTCGACCGCGCTGCGAAGTGCGTTTTCGGCCAGTTGCCACTGCTCCGGCGCGCCGTCATACTTGCCGCTGGCGCCGCCGTCCCACGTCGAAATTTCGGCCTTATAGCTCGCGAACCCGAAGGTGCGAAGCGTATCGAAGGCAAACTCAAGGCAACCGACCACTTCGTCTTCGATCTGTTCGGGAGTACAGAAAATATGGGCATCGTCCTGCGTGAAGCCGCGGACCCGCATCAGGCCGTGCATGGTGCCGGAGCGTTCATAGCGATAGACGGTGCCGAGCTCGCCGAGCCGCTGCGGGAGGTCGCGGTAGGAGTGGGGCTTGCGCGCGTAAACCAGAATGTGGCCCGGGCAATTCATCGGCTTCAACTGATATTCGGCGTCATCCAGGGCCATGACGGTGAACATATTCTCTTTATAGAAGCCGAAGTGGCCGGACGTTTTCCAGAGGTCAACACGGGCGACGTGCGGGGTGTAAACCAGCGAATAGCCGCGCTTAAGGTAGGCCTCGCGCATCCAGTCTTCCATGATCTTGCGAATGATGCCGCCCTTGGGATGGAAGAAGACGAGGCCTGGGCCAGCGAGTTCCTGGATGGAGAAGAGGTCCAGTTCGGCGCCGATCTTGCGATGGTCCCGGCGCTTGGCTTCCTCAATACGGGCGAGGTGTTCGTCCTGTTCTTTCTTGGTGAAAAAAGCAGTGCCGTAGATGCGTTGAAGCTGTTTGCGCTTCTCATCGCCTTTCCAGTACGCGCCGGCAATGGAGAGCAGCTTAAAGGCTTTCAGTTTCTTCGTCGAGGGAACATGGGGGCCGCGGCAGAAGTCAATGAATCCGGGGCCGAGGGTGTATTCGGAGAAGACATCGTCAGCGCGTTCCTGGATAAGTTCGGACTTCATCCACATGTCGCGATACTTCGCGAGGCCTTCCGTTTTTTGCGTGAGGACACGCTCATAGGGGAGGTCGCGGGCCTGGATTTCCCACATTTTGGCCTCGATTTTGTCGAGGTCATCGGGGGTAAAGGGGACGGGGCGATCGAAATCGTAATAGAAACCGGTATCGATGGGGGGGCCAATGCCGAGCTGCGTTTCCGGGTAGAGTTCAAGGACCGCGAGGGCCAGAAGATGAGCGGTGGAGTGCCGGTAAACTTCCAGGGCCTCGGCGTTCTTAGCGGTGAGAATTTCTAGCGTTGCGTCGCCATCGAAAGGACGAGTGAGATCCCATAGAGCGCCGTTGACACGGGCGACGATAGCGGCGTCGGCGAGGCGGGGAGAGATGGCTTCAGCGACGTCTAAAGGACGTCCGCCGGCGGCGACGGACTTTTGGCTGCCGTCGGGCAGGGTGATGGCAAAACTACTCATAGTGTTGAAAAAAAGGGACGTTGAGGGCGCAGCGGGTGAATCGTTTCCGCCGGTCGGCTCATCCACCAGTATATGATGTTCGCCATGGCGGCTACCGGAAATGGGGTAATCCCAATGGGACCCGCGGCTGGCTGGTATAGTGGTCCAGAGACTGGAATGCAACCGGGTAATGGCAGTGTCGTCTTCGACGAAGCGGCCCTTGTAGAAAGGGCGCGCGGCGGTGACGATGCCGCGTTCGAAGGATTGGTTGAGCAGTATCAGCGGAAGATCTACCGGCTCGCCCGCAACATCACGCAGAACGACGAAGACGCCGAGGACGTGCTGCAAGACGCGTTTCTGAAGGCTTACACGAATTTGGATAGGTTTCACGGCGACTCTAAGTTCTATACGTGGATCGTCCGCATTGCCGTTAACGAGGCGTTGATGAAGCTGCGGAAGCGCCGCGGCGATAAGATGGTTTCGCTCGATGAAGAGATCGAACTGGGCGAGGAAGCGGTCACCCGGGAGATAGCCGTATGGGACGGAAATCCCGAGCAGACTTACTCGCAAGAAGAGTTGCGCAAGTTACTCGATGAAGCGATACAGAGCTTGAAACCTACGTTTCGTTCCGTCTTCCAGCTACGGGACGTGGAAGAATTATCAACCGAAGAGACGGCCGAGGCTTTAGAGCTATCCATTCCGGCGGTAAAGAGCCGCCTTCTACGAGCCCGCTTACAGTTACGCGAGCGGTTGACGCGGCAATTCAAACGGAAGGGAGATGACGCGTTTGCTTTCCTGTAAACAATTTCTAACTGAGCTAAACGCCTATCTCGACGAAGAGACGAGCGTGGAAGAGCGCGGCCGGCTGCAAAGTCATATCAATGAGTGCCCGAACTGCTGGGTGGTTGTCGATACGACGCGGAATACGATGCGCGTTTACAAAGGCGTGGAGCCGCAGACGGTGCCTAAAGAAGTGTCGGAACGGCTGATGGCGGCGTTGCAACGGAAGATGGCGGATAAGCGCGGCGGGTGCTAATTTCGCCAGCGCTGCGTTTCACCGCCGCTCTGGCTGTTCCAACTCCGCACCGACGAGGCTCCTCGCGCCGGATTCAGTGTCCGGCTACATAGATAAGTTGAGTTGGAAGTCGAGTTATGGAACCTACTAACAGCCGCCGTTTTTTCTGTTCCTTTCGACGTTTCCAGTGAATCGCGGGTTGTCGCCGATCCGCGCCGATCATTTCGTGACCGGCATTTCGTACGTGCTGAGCGATTCATTGAGGATGACGGCGGAGGGTTATGCGAAGAACTATTCGAGTTACCCGGTGGCGGCACAATTCCCGTGTCTGTCGCTAGCGAATACCGGCTATACGTTCGCGGTGCGAGACTTGCTGTTTCCGATAACGAGCGCAGGGCGCGGGCGGGTCAGGGGCGTTGAGTTTTTCCTGGAGAATAAGTTCACCCGGAATTGGTTTGGGCAGACGAATCTGTCATTTTCGCGGACGCGGCACTCGGGTTTGGATGGGGTCTTGCGGCCGGGTTCGTTTGACTATCCGTTTTTGTTCAATGCGGTGGGCGGGTACCGGTTGAATTCGAAGTGGGAGTTTTCGTCACGGATTGCTTATTTTGGCGGAAGGCCCTACACGCCATTCGATGAAGGGCTGTCGAAACAACAGCGGCGGGGCATTTACGATCTGTCACGGATCAATGGTGCGCGCGCCCCAGATTACTTCCGGTTTGACTTCCGGATGGACCGTTCCGGGACAGGCCAGTGCTGGTCTGGCTGGGGCTTCACAATGCGACGAACCGCAAGAATTTTTCAAATGCATCGTGGGACCGGGAACTGAATGTGTCGCGGACGAACGATCAATTGGGACTGTTCCCGCTGATTGGTTTGGACTGGCGGTTCTAAGATCTTTCGAAGCCGTAGGCGCGTTCGACTTTCCTTTCCGAATTTATTTTCAGGTTACGCCCAAGCTCCGGCGGATTGACATTTTGCATGTGTGGCACGAGCGGAGGCAAGGTCCGTATTCGTGTGGGGCTGGCGCTCAGTCGGGTTCGAACCGGTGAAAGGTAGTTCTATACCCGGAAGCGCGGCGAGCGGTTTGTGCTTTCGTCCGCGCGAGATTCGTGGTACACATTGAGTGGACAGCGTTCCTGGCATTTCGCTCGTTTCGGCCAGCGCTGTCTTTCTTGTCCTCGTCTCCCTTCCCGAATCATCGGATATCGAAAATCGTTTCGTGGCTGCATCGCCCAGGGTAAAACTGTACTTTCCAAACGAAAAATCAGGAGCAATGTCTTATGGACGAGGAACGTAAATATCGTCAAAACGGCTACCAGAATGGTAGCTCCGCGCCGGGAAGCGATACAGCCCGGGAGCGTCCGGCTCCACCGCGTCATCCGGTGGACATTACCGCGCCTCGCTTGCCCCAAATGGTGCAAAACGTGACCGCCAGCCGCTGCCACAACTGTGTCACCACTCTTCCCGCCGGGTTCGACTTCGCTCAACCCTGCCCGAAATGCGCCGCCGAACTCCACTGCTGCCGGCAGTGCGCCCACTTCGATTCCTCCGCCCACTTCCAATGCGCCAAGCCTGTCCCGGAGCGTATCGCCGTCAAGGACAACCGCAACGAATGCACCCTCTTCACCCCGCGAGTCACCGTCGCCCGTGAGTCCACGCGGCCCGCGGAACCGCCCAAAGTGGTCGCCGCGCCCATCGCGCCCCACGTGTCGCGCACGCTTCGCAACGCCCGCTCGGCATTTGACGACCTGTTCAAGAAATAAGTGCGAATCGCTAAACTCATCGCTCAACACCGCTTCCAGCTTTCGGAAGCCGCCGCACCCGTTCCAGGTCCCGGTGAAATCCAGGTTCGTGTGCATTTCTGCGGTATCTGTGGCTCGGATCTTCACAACTTCGCGGAGGGCTCTGTCGGGGACACGCCCAGCGTTTACCCCATGGTCCTCGGCCATGAGCCGACAGGTGTCGTCATCCAAACCGGCGTCGGCGTCACCGGCTGGCAAACCGGTGATCGAGCTTTCCTTGAACCGGCCATATTCTGCTACCACTGCCCGATGTGCCGCTCCGGCCGCCACAACCTCTGCGACAACATTCGCTTTTTGAGCGCCGGCGCTGAGCCGGGCTATTTCCGCGATATAGTCTCCGTGCCGGAACACTGCCTCGTGCCGATTCCCCCCGGCGTCGGCCTCGCCGAAGGAACACTCTTCGAACCGCTCGCCGTCGCGCTCCACTCCTTGCGGTTCGCCGACTTAACCCCGGGCGTCTCCGCCGCCGTCTTCGGCTGCGGCCCCATCGGCAGCCTGACCGTCGCCGTGCTCAAAATGCACGGTGTCCGCCGCGTCTTCGCCGTTGATCCGGTGGCGCACCGCCGCGACCTTGCCCGCGCCATGGGCGCCGACATCGTGATCGACCCATCCCAGTCCGACCCTTCAAAGGAGATCCTCGCCGCCACCAATAAACGCGGTGTCGAAACCGTTCTCGATTGCGTCACCCGCGACGGATCCCTTGAGCATGCCTGTATCGCCGTCGCCAAAGGCGGCCGCGTCGTCGCCACCGGCATCCCCAGCGAAGCCCGTCCGATGATTCATTTCCACGAGCTCCGCCGCAAGGAAGCCCCGCTCTTCACCGTGCGGCGCAGCAACCACGAGACCCATCTCGCCGTTGAACTCCTGGCCGAGCGGCCGGCGTTTCTCGGGCCCGTGGTCACCCATCGCACGCCGCTCGAAAACATCGAGCAAGCCTTCACAGATCTGGAAGCCTACAAAGACGGCGTCGGTAAGTCGGTCGTTCAACTCGCATAACCGGCGGGAACAAATCCTTCTCCGCCGGCGTCTTAGCTGGCGAGGTGGGAACAATGTTTGAACAATCGGTTCTCGATAACTCGCGCCGGTCGCGAAGTAAGTGGTCGTGGATGGGACTCGTCATTCAGGCCGGATTAGTAACCGGGATGTTACTCATCCCAATGTTAAGCCCGGAGATACTCAGCGTTATGCTGCCCGCCGCCGGAATCTACGTACCAGTGAAGCCGATCGCTCCTGTTGAAGTGGAGGTCCACCAAAGGTCCGCCGCAACCGCTAACACACAGCCCGCCGTCGCTCGCCCGGCGTACAGGCCGTTCACCGCGCCACGCAGTTACGACCGCCCAGTGGTATTGATCGATGATTTTGGCTCCGCGCCACCCGCCTTTACAGTTGGCTCGCCATCCGTCGAAGCCGGCAGTCTGCCATTCGCGCCAAACGGGAACGCGCTGCCAACCGCGCCGCCGCCAAAGCCGGAGCCCAAGAAGGAGCCGTCCAAGCCCATCCTCGTCGGCGGTAACGTCCAGGCGGCCAAAATTCTCAACCGCGTCAATCCGCCCTATCCCCCGCTCGCCAAACAGGCCCGCATCCAGGGCGCGGTCAAGCTGGAAGGCATCATCGCCAAGGACGGAACTATCCAACAACTTAAAGTCATCAGCGGTCATCCGCTCCTGGTGGCGGCCGCCCTCGACGCCGTCAGACAGTGGCGCTATCGCCCCACTCACTTAAACGGCGAGCCCGTCGAAGTCATCGCCCCTATCCACGTCAACTTTATCCTTTCGAACTAGGGCCGCGACCGGGTAAAATTCGTGCAGCTAGTACGCTAATTCAGAAGTTCACCCTCGTATTGCCAGCGCTTGGGACGGTACCGGCGCTGAGTGAGAATCGGCGATTGTAAGTCGATTGTGATCCATGGTTGACGAAGGCGAGCGGGTCTACATTTGGGTTGGTGAAAGCCGCGCCGTCATTGGAGAGATGACTCCCGCTGGACGGACCCGGGCGCAGGAATAGAAAGGATCTTGACATCCTGATCCTCTACCTGGAGTGTATTCATATGGACCGTGCGCAGCGACAGCGTGGCACATTGCATTCGAGGGCCAAGCCGGAAAGAGATTGCCAATAGTGCGAGATTACCCCTCCAGCCAACAAGAACCCGAAGGTAACGCGCGCCTGCCGTCGCGATCCGCCCAAGGAGCCCAAGCGGCGCCTCGCCCGATCCGGCTCATTTGGCGAACGCTTTGTCCACGCAAGCCTTCACATTTTTCCAATCGCGATCGCTGAGGTGGCCGATGATCGTCAACTCCGCACGAAGTACGGTCAGCAGGAACGCCCGAAAATAGGATTCCGCTCGAAGCCCAGCGGACTGCCAGTCTTGCAGGGCGTAGTCGGTGGATGCCACGGGCTTCGGCGGCCGCGTTGTGAGAATCCCAACTAGAACGTCAGGACGTTCGGCCAGATAAATGGCGCTGGCAATAACAACGGCGGGCCGGACCTTCGTCTCCACAGCGCCCTCGAGGACACCGGCGACGCCGCCGCCCGACTTCAATCCTTGTCCTCTGATTCGCTTGCCTCAAGCCGCCGCAACGAATCGGCGCGAAACTCTCTGAGATCCTCGTCGGACCAGGAGTCCGACCAGTCGATCTTGCGGTTTGGCGCAAGGGAGGCCAAGCGCTCGATCAATTGAGGCAACTCGATAGCTGCCGATTTCGGCAGCCTGCGGAAGGCGTTGAGCAGGGATGCTTCTTGCGAATTTAAGAGGATTTCCATAACTCCTGACCTGGTATACGGCCTGGCAGTAGCAATCGCTAACGATCAGTCGCACAGCGTAGAGAATGGCCGTACGCCAGTTCACCCACGCCAAATAGCGCGCAAAGCCCTCCGCCAGAGAATTTGCAAAATGCCATCGAGCTTGCAGTAAGCGCTATCGTAATCCGGCACTCGCAAACCCTTTCTCTGGACGCTTTTTCGTGCCTGCGGGAATACGTTAGTGAAATTCTGAAACTGGGTGCTTAGCGGTCCAAAGGCGGCTTTCTGTTGGTGGCCGGTAAACGAGTCCCAACTTTTTGAAATTTATATTTCGCTTAAAATCAACAACTTCCGAAATCGCACCCCCAAAGTGCTAGGTCCGCGTGTGCTAGGGTGAAATCGACTCGGGAATACCCGCGCCGCCAGGCCTC
>ENA-ORBV01001048-ORBV01001048.1-microbial-mat-metagenome-genome-assembly--contig:-NODE-1048-length-62920-cov-14.048756_pt1 | contig 62920 bp, 48 predicted proteins | sample MGYA00237777_ERZ505514 | MGnify/ENA primary metagenome ERZ505514 (study PRJEB26160, sample SAMN06269048) | microbial mat metagenome | isolation source: Oligotrophic lake microbial mat | place...
ATGAGTTGTGAGTGTTGTTTATGAGTTATGAGTGTTGCTTGTACTGAGCGAAGTCGAAGTATGAGTTGTGAGTGTTGTTTATGAGTTATGAGTGTTGCTTGTACTGAGCGAAGTCGAAGTATGAGTTGTGAGTGTTGCTTGTGAGTTGTGCGTGTTGCTTGTGCTGAGCGAAGTCGAAGTATGAGTTGTGCGTGTTGCTTGTGCTGAGCGAAGTCGAAGTATGAGTTGTGAGTGTTGCTTGTGAGTTTTGAGTGTTGCTTGTACTGAGCGAAAGTCGAAGTATGAATTGTGAGACGTGAGTTTTTTGCCCCTTGCCCCTTGCCCCTCGCTCCTTGCTCCTTGCCCTTGGTTAGTCAACCCAGTCTGCAACAAACAAATTCGTTGAACGGGTGCCGCCGTTATTTCGGTTTGAAGAAAAGGATATTCTTTTTCCATCTGGGCTGAACATAGGGAATGAGTCAAAGGTATTATCAAAAGTCACCTGCTCAAGGCCGGTACCATCCAGATTGATTGTGTATAAGTTGAACTGATAGCCGCGAGGAGCCGCATGATTGGAGGAGAATATGATTTTTTGTCCGCCGGGAAGAAAGAACGGAGCCCAGTTAGCTTTCCCAAGGTGGGTAAGCTGTCGGAGACCGGAACCATCAGCGTTTATAATGTACAGTTCCATATTGGTTGGGGCCACGAGGCCTTCTGCCAGAAAGCTTTTGTATTCGGTAATCTCCTCTTCGGTTTTGGGTCGGGAGGAACGGAATATGATCTTTGTGCCATCCGGAGAGAAGAAGGCGCCTCCATCATATCCAAGCTGATTGGTCAATTGCTTTACACCTGATCCATCTATATTCATTGTGTACAGTTCAAGATCACCACTGCGCATGCTGGTGAAGACTATCTTATCTCCTTTGGGGGATACGGTTGCTTCCGCATCGTAGCCTGGTTCATTCGTAAGTTGCTTTTTGATCTTTCCTTTCAGATTGGCTACAAAAATGTCATAGTCCGAGTAGATTGGCCATACGTATTTTCCATCTTCTCTCCGGGGAGGAACATGGGGACATGATTCATTGCCTATATGGGTACTGGCATAGAGTACTGATTTATTGCCAGGCATAAAATATGCGCAGGTCGTCCTGCCTTTTCCGGTTGACACCAGGTCAGGAATGGCGGATGGCTTTTCCGGATGTTTGGTAGACATGATGAAGATCTGGTCGCAGGATGCATTCCATTCTGCCCGTGTAGCCTGGAATACGAGTTTGTGGCTGTCAAAACTCCAGTAAGCTTCAGCATTGTCTCCACCAAAAGTCAATTGACGGATATTGGCCAGGTGTTTTTCTTGTGGATATCGGAGCGAATCGGAGGCCACAACGTTTTGCTGGGCTTGGGAGGTATTAATTTGGAGTATACAGGTAGCAATTGCAGTCAGGAAAAGCCGGGCAATTAAAGAAGATCGAATCATCTGTTGTATTTTTGACCTACAAATATAGGCCGATGATGGCTGTTACTTTATACCTCGCAACATGGAATTAATACCTTTAAGCAATCTCCTTAAAAAATCCATTGGCCTTGTTTCCCTGACGATCCTTATCTCCTGCAGCTCCACAAAATGGTCTGCTTCTGGTACGGACCAGGAACAAATGCTGGCTGATATAACTTATCTCGCTGATGACAAACTGGAAGGTAGAACTTTCGGATCCAAAGGTGAACTGAAGGCCGGAGATTACATCGCAAAGCGCTATAAACAGCTCGATCTCAAGCCTATGGGTGAAAACGGCACATGGTTTCAATCCCTGACAGTCAATAAACCCAATCCCCATGATGTTGAATTCTCCAGCAAAAGTGGGGAAGGTGGTAAAACAGGTCGTAATGTCATCGGATACCTTGATCATGGGGCAGCCTACACGATCATCCTAGGAGCACATTATGATCACTTGGGATATGGAGAGTTTGGGTCATTATATGTCGGTGAGCCGGCCATACACAATGGGGCGGATGATAATGCTAGTGGCGTAGCGATGATTCTGGAGCTGGCGCAGCGATTACATAACGAAAAGGAATTCAATTATCTCTTCATAGCCTTTACCGGGGAGGAGAATGGGTTGTGGGGTTCAAACTACTATTGCGACCATGCGACTATCGATCTTACCAAAGTGACGGCTATGCTCAACTTTGATATGGTAGGCCGACTAAATGAAAATAAAATGGCTATTAACGGCATTGGAACATCTCCTGCCTGGGTTGATCTGATCAATGAATCCAATACCGCTAATCTGACGATCACTATGAGTGAATCAGGTATCGGTCCTTCAGATCATACGTCCTTTTACCTGACGGACATACCGACGATCCATTATTTCACAGGAGCACATGAAGACTATCACAAACCATCTGATGACGTCCAACTCATCAATAATGAAGGGATGGAAATCGTAGCTGATATGGTCAGCAAACTCATCAAGATGATGGATGAAAATGAAAAATTAGTATTTACAAAAACCAAGGACCCTGATCCTTCTTCCACGCCCAAAATGGAAGTGACACTCGGTATTTTGCCTGATTATCTCTATGATGGTGCGGGTATGCGCATCGATGGTGTGCGAGATGGGAAGCCTGCGGCCATCGCAGGTATGCTGAAAGGGGATATCATCATGAAATTGGGAGGCAAGGAGATCAAAGACATCTATGCATATATGGAAGCACTCGGAACACTTCACAAGGGAGACAAAACAACACTCGTCGCATTGAGAGACGGTAAGGAAATTGAATTTGAGATTCAATTTTAAGATAACTTTTATAGCCAGTTCATATCAGGAGGCAGGAAGCAGGAAATAGGAAATAGGAAATAGGAGTCAGGAGTCAGGAGTCAGGAAATAGGAAATAGGAAGCAGGAATTAGGAAATAGGAGTCAGGAGTCAGGAGTCAGGAAATAGGAAGCAGGAATTAGGAAATAGGAGTCAGGAGGCAGGAAATAGGAAGCAGGAAATAGGAAATAGGAAGCAGGAGGTAGGAAATAGGAGTCAGGAATCAGGAGTCAGGAAGCAGGAATCAGTAGGCAGCAAGCAGTAGGCAGGAATTAGGAAGCAGGAAATAGGAAGCAGGAGGCAGTTGTGAGATTGAGAGTTGGTAGGTGGGATGTAAGCCTTACTTAGAAAATAGATAAGCATGCAATAGTGCTTGAAAATAGAAACGGACAGATCGCAACCTGCCCGTTTTTATTTTTTAGTTCTAGAGCAAGGATTTTTAAAAACCGGATGCTGCAAAGTTCGCGTTCCGCACTTCATTTACAAACTTTGGTTTCAGTCCTTTGAATGCATCTCGGATCAGATCACTTTCGGAAGGAAACGGAAGGGGCTGAATTCGAGTACGCATATTTGGGTCAAGGGCACGGTCATCACCGATGATATTACGGGCTACATGACCAAAAATCTCCTCTACTTCTATGTTTTCTGAACAGATTTGTTCACCGGTCTTTTCGTTGATAATCTCCAGTCTTGAGCGCAACAATGCGTTTTTAGCTTGCACCAGTTCGAGAACCGTGGCATAGACGCGCACGAGTTTATCCCGTTTGATATCATTGCCCAGGGAATCTTTAGTGACATTGCCTCTGGCATCAAGCACGTATTCCCAACCATCCACTATTTCTTTAGAATAATCTGACCGTCGTTCCTGGCCACCATCAGGTGTCACAAGAATCTCCTGGATTTTAAGGTTGACCGAAAAATCTGGTACGAGTCCTTCAACATTTGATAAGTAAAAGCGATTCCAGTTGCCTCCATTTCTTGAAAAATCATTAGCCATGAGTTCATCTACTGCGGAAGCTGGAATGAAGGCCAGGCTATTATTTTCCAGCGTAATGATGATATGGTTGATACCAAGCTGGCGCATTTCTTCTTTAAGTTCTGGCCGTACAAAATCACCATTCAAGGACCGCATGTGGTTGAGCAGATCATAGGCTGCCCGTGCGGATGATTTATTGCCCTCTCTTCCTGCCTTGACGTAGTCTATGAGGCGGGATTCGTAAAGGCTGACGACTTTGTCTTTAGCTTCATTAATGATCTTATCAGTTTGTACAAAAGTGAATTTAGCGCGATATCCATTTTCACTGACCAGGGGGAGTAAAGGTTCTATACGATCTTGTCTGGATTGAATGTTTCGGGCCGTCCTGATAATGGATTCCCAGTCTTCTGCGCGGTTGGAAGTGCTCCAGGAATCGATGTACGCCATATCTTGGCGGGTTATTTTTTCAAATCCCTTTTCAAGCGCTATTACATATTCTTCTTTTTTCTTTTTGCCGGTGAGTTTGTCGACAGCTAGCCGAATGGCGCCGTCATAATCACCGCGTTCCAGCATTTTTTCAGCGCTGGCGCAGGAAAGAAGGCTGAGGCTAAGGCTGAGGCTTAGGAGGTGTAGCAGATTTTTCATGGCTTTGTTTGTTTGCTTATAGGATTGACGGAAAGATGGGGGTGTGGGTTTCTTAAGAAGTGTTAAAGATATTTAGGATTCAGTTAATGGGGGAAATAGGGCGGCTGGTAGGATGCAGGATGCAGGGGGCAGGATGCAGTTTACTTGACTCGATTGTCCATTATTGAGAAAGGTGGAGCGACAACGGTAAATACAGTCGACTAAGATTTTCTCCTGCCGTTGGAAACGGCTTACATGATATGGCCCTGAACATGCTTCTTTTGATCTCTCGTACGCGGTCGAAGGTACAACCTACGCCCAACTTTGCTTTTTTTAATATTCGGCCTACGGCCTCATATTTTGAGGTATTTATTTAATTCCAAACCGTCAGAAACGGCTTATATGATTTTTACGCCGACTGAGTTTTTTTTTGATTTTCGATACGCGGACTTAGTTGCAAACTAAGCCCAACGATCTTCTCATATGGAAGCCTGCGGCTTCCATTCTTATTTTAAAAGGAAATCACCTCGAATAGGCAGGGATTGTGACCCAAAACTGTTTGAGCAAAAGCGAAACCTATTTTATTCGAAAAAAAGTCTCTATCTGGCAGGGATCAATGTCAAGAAATAGGAAAATGAAACACAAGCAAGCCCTCAGGCTAAACAGAATGCCAGGGAATTGCCCGAATGCGAAAGCGAGTTTTTTGGGTCACGAGGTTTTTTGTTACTTTTTTTCCGAAAAAAAAAGTAAGCGTATACTCAGAGCAGAGCGGCTATCACGGTATGCAAAAAAAAAAGCTCCGTTTTCACGGAGCTCCTTGGTCTTAAGAATTAAACTATGCTGTGATTATGCTCTTCTCACATTAACGGCATTAAGTCCTTTTCTTCCTTCGATAAGTTCAAATGTAACTTCATCGTTTTCTTTGACTTTTTCGGTCAGTCCACTGACGTGTACGAAGTACTCTTTGCCGGTAGACTCGTCTTTAATGAAACCGAATCCTTTGGATTCATTAAAAAATTTGACAATTCCTTTGTTCATTGTAATAAATATAAGTGATTAAATTAGGCGGCAAAGATACATATTTCTGAGTATCAAGGGGTTTATTAACTAATTATTAATTTCTAGGAAAAAAGAGGCTAAGGCAAAGGCTGAGCCTTAGGCAATCGTGAATATTAATTGGGTATACATCGAAGGCTCAGTAAAGATGGAAAGAGATGAATCTGATGGTAAAAGTGGTGGGTACATTGAATTATATATTTACATAACAATATATTACATATTATAAAAATACTTAATTTATTAATCACACGCCCCTTAATTTTCATATCCCTCAGCCTCAGCCTTTGCTTCAGCCTCAGCCTTCGCCTTCGTCTCCCCCTTCGTCTCCCCCTTCGTCTTCGCCTCCCTCTTCGCCTTTTTCCCCCCAATAAACTATCTTTGAGCTCCGGTTATCAAGCAACTCATTGTGCTTTTTTTGGCCCACAACCTACCTCAACCTATGCTTAGAGAAATCGCTGCCGAGCAGCTAAAGCTCCAGAAAATCCAGAATCATGAAGATGAATTTGTGCGCGAAGTCCTCTCAGACTTCTGGATCTGTTGTGTCAGCCGAGAGGCAAGCATCATCGGACGAAAAGAAGTACTCAACGGAAAAGCCAAGTTTGGTATCGTGGGCGATGGAAAGGAAGTCCCCCAGGTAGCACTCGCAAGGTTTTTCACTAAAGGAGACTGGAGATCTGGGTACTATCGTGACCAGACGTGGATGTTTGCTTCCGGTATTTCCACGGTTGAAGATTTTTTCGCCCAATTGTATGCAGATCCGGCCAATGACCCTTTCTCCGGCGGCCGCCAGATGAATTGCCATTTTGCGACACCATTGTTGGATAAGGAAGGACAGTGGTTGCCACAGGATGACCGCTACAATGTGTCAGCTGATATTTCTTCTACCGGCGGCCAGATGGCTCGTGCTGTTGGGATCGCCCAGGCTTCCACTTGGTATCGTAAACACGCAGACCTTGGCAAACAATTGCAGATGAGCCAGGATGGAAATGAAGTTTGTTTTGTGACGATTGGGGATGCAAGCACTTCAGAAGGCGTATTCTGGGAAGCCATCAATGCTGCGGCTGTCATTAAAGTCCCAATGGCTGTCTCTGTGTGGGATGATGGGTATGGTATTTCAGTTCCCACTGCGCTGCAGACCACAAAGCAAAGTATATCGCGTCTGCTCGAAGGTTTTCATATTGACGAAAACGGAGAAGGTATCTATCTCTATACCTGCAAGGCATGGGATTATCCGGGATTGTGTGAGATGTACGAGCGAGGGATTCAAAAAGTGCGTAAAAACCATCTGCCTGCTGTGTTTCACATACAGGAAGTGACGCAACCCACCGGCCATTCTACTTCAGGAAGTCATGAAAGATATAAATCAGCTGAGCGACTCAAGTGGGAAACGGAAATGGATTGTATCCTGAAAATGGCTGCCTGGATGGTTGAATCAGGTATTGCTACACGGGAGGCCATCGACGAACTCCGTCAAAATGCCATAGCCTATACACGTGCATGCAAACAACGAGCATGGGAAGCTTTCATCGGACCGGTGCGTTTAAAGAAACAATTACTCATTGATATTTTTAATCAGCTACCTGAGGAAATAAAAAATGAAGAAGCGCTTTCTCATGTATATAGTGAAATACAAAGTCCGCATGAAATACTTTTTTCTGAAGTATTAGCCATTGCATCCAGGATTAAAAATATACTGGCTGGTAAATTTAATTATGTAGTAACACCACTGGATGCACTTATCGCTACCTGGCAGGAAGAGGGACGAAAAGATTTCAATACACATCTTTATGCCGAAGGCAAAGGAAGTTGTCTTGACGTACCCGTCATATCGGCTCAGATTAGTGAGCGATCTGATAACATCACCGGGTATCAGGTACTCAATCGTTATTTTGATCAGTTGCTAGCTGCTGATGAACGTGTCGTTGCTTTTGGAGAAGATGTCGGCCAGATCGGAGATGTCAATCAGGGATTTGCAGGCTTACAGGAGAAATATGGTAAAGACAGAGTAGTGGATACAGGCATCAGGGAATGGACGATCATGGGACAGGCCATTGGGCTTTCGTTGAGAGGGCTGAGACCCATTGCAGAAATACAATATCTCGATTATCTGATCTATGGATTGACACCGCTCTCGGATGATCTTGCCTCCTTGCGATACAGGACTAACGGAATGCAATCAGCACCTGCGATCATTCGTACCAGAGGTCATCGCCTTGAAGGCATCTGGCATGCAGGATCTCCGATGGGTATGATTGTAAATGCGCTCCGTGGTATGCATGTATGTGTGCCCCGTAATATGGTGCAAGCTGCAGGGATGTATAACACGCTCATGCAAGGGAGTGAACCCGGACTTGTCATTGAATGCCTTAATGGCTACAGACTCAAGGAACAATGTCCGGATAATCTCGACACATTTACCGTGCCTCTTGGCAGACCTGAAATTTTGCAGGAAGGAAGTGATATTACCCTCGTCACATATGGTTCATGCGTTCGGATTGCGCAGGATGCTATTTTAATGTTGCGTGACTATGGTATTTCTGTCGAATTGATAGATGTCCAGACGTTGCTTCCTTTTGACCTCGAGCATGTGATCGGACATTCACTTCGTAAAACAAATACGATTCTTTTCCTGGATGAAGATGTGCCCGGTGGCGGCACTGCTTATATGATGCAGCATGTGATGGATCAGCAGGATGGTTATTTCTACCTCGATCAGAAACCTCGTTGTCTGACGGCAAAGGCACACAGACCTGCGTATGGATCGGATGGGGATTATTTCTCCAAACCCAATGCAGCGGAAATCGTGGAGGCTGTCCTTCGGACTGTAAAAGAATAAGAACGTGAGAAGGTGAGAGGCGTGAGAACGTGAGAAGCTTGGTAAACGTGAGTCACAACTTCATATGCCTTTTCAGCCTTTCCGCCCATTGCCCTCAGCCGTTTGCCCCTAAATCCCATAAAAGGGACTTCAAGAAATTCAATTTGGTTCCCTGAGCTTGTCGAAGGGAAGAAAAAATCACCTTTTCCTGTTTTGGGTTTGCTGAGAAGCAGACTCATATAGCCCAAAATAGTCTTTGGTTACGCTACCTTTTGATATGTTCAGGTATAGATAATGAATTCCTGTAGAAAGATTGATTAAATAATTTAACCTCTGCCCTTTGCCCCATGCCCCTTGCCCTCTGCTAACGATTTCTCCTATATTTGCTCCACAATTCACACGATTTGTCTGACAAGCTGGTTATCATACCCACTTACAAAGAAAAGGAGAACATAGGTCGCATGATTGATGCTGTCATGGCATTGGAGGGCCAGTTCCACATCCTGATCATTGATGATGGGTCCCCGGATGGTACAGCAGATATCGTCAGAGAAAAGCAGGATGACTACGGACCATTTATTTTTCTCATAGAACGTGAAAAGAAGTTGGGACTGGGCACTGCCTATATCTATGGGTTTAAGTGGGGTTTAGAGCGTGATTACCAGTATATTTTTGAAATGGATGCCGATTTTTCTCATCCCCCGGTGGATCTGCTTAGATTATATAAGGCTTGTGCCGAAGAGGGGGCTGATATGGCTATTGGCTCAAGATATGTTCCGGGTGGAGGGGTGGTCAACTGGCCGAAAGACCGGTTGATCCTTTCCAAAGGGGCTTCCTTTTATACCCGTATCATCACAGGTATGCCGGTGATGGATCCTACTGCAGGGTTTATCTGTTATGCCCGCCCTGTATTAGAAACCTTGGATTTAGATAAAATCAAATTTGTTGGCTATGCCTTCCAGATCGGAATGAAATACCTCGCCTATAAGGCAGGATTTACGCTCAAGGAAGTTCCGATCCAGTTTGTGGAGCGTGAATTTGGCGTCAGCAAGATGCACAGTGGTATCATCAAAGAGGCCATCATTGGGGTGATTAATCTCAGGTTAAGTTCGGTATTTAAACCGAGAAGGATGAAAGCAAAGGTGGTTGCGAAAACGTAAGCTAAGGCTGAGGCGAAGGAGAGGCTATGGCTAATATATAGGCAAAGGATAGGAGCTGGGGTATTAAAATATCAGGGTGGTGTGACAATATTGTTTTTGAAATGGGAGAAATCTTTTACAATATAAATTAGGGCTGCTGGTATAACAGTAAATATCAAGGGGTTTATATTGAATGCGCGCTCAAAGTTTAGTTTGAGGCATTCCACAAAGGCAGTGGTGAGACCGCACCCGGGACATTCGAAACCAAACGCCATCCTCCAAAGACATGGTATAGTAAAATCAAGGCCAAAGAAAAGTTTGATAAGAACAGACATAAAAAAATACATACCAATAGCACATAAGAATTTATGACTTCGTATATAGTCAGTGATGACAAAGGTGAAATTTGGTCTCATGGATGAAATATAAAAGGGGAGTTTGACCTCCCCTTATCATTACGGTGTAAGTTCTCTGCCATCAGCCATTTTCATGTCTCCGGTAATAATCCTGACAAAGTCGATTATAGTCCATATGCCACATCCCCCAAAAGTGATAAGCATGAGCCACCAATTGGAATAGCCCATCATGAACCTATGGATGCCAAACCCACCAAGGAAAAAGCAGATAAGGATCATAGTGACCTTTTTTTGTTCTGGTTTTTGTTCTGACATTCAAGTTGGTTTTTATATTTTTTGCCTACTCTGGACGGTTTTCGGCTTCCCCGCATAGTCACAAGCTAAATTAAGCATAAAACATTCAGCAGCATACTGAAAAATCACGGGGATTGCAAAGGTCAATCCGCAACGCTTTCCACACCTTCCTCCGTAAACCCAATACTTCACTCCCAACTAAAACTCTAGCCTCCGCCTTTTTTATAGGGTGATCGGGTGATCGGGTGAAAGATGGAATTGACATGCTTACCCCCAAAGCCTCCGCCTTTGCCTCCGCCTTTGCCTTTTTGTCGGGTGATCTGGTGATAGGGTGATCGATTATTCGGATGAAATCGGGATATGACGTGCTTGCCCCAAATCCTCCTCCTTATCCTTATATATTATGGATAACTTATATTTAAAGAACCTTTTATATCTATAAAATTATTTTTCAGGTAGTATTGTATTATATATAATTGTTATATATTTACATTATTGAAATATATAATATAATCTTTTTAAGTACAGTGTTTCACTAATTTGTGAATACCCACCACCCGAGATGAAGTTTTCCGGTGGTTTTTTAAAAATAATCGGTGGGAGAAAGTGGTAGAAAGTGGGAGGTTTGTCTACATTTGACACATCACAAGACCGAGAATAGAATGAAGACCAACTTTTTTGGGGAATATGAATGCAAACTCGATGAGAAAGGCCGATTAAGGCTGCCCTCAGCGATCCTCAATCAGTTGGGCGAGAACAATTCTCAGGATTTTGTAGCCAATAGGGGCTTTGAACGTTGCCTCTATCTTTTTCCAAAAGACATCTGGACAGTAAAGCTCAATGAAGTCCAGGGCCTCAATGAATATCTCCCCGAAGTCAGGCAGTTTAAAAGGTACTTCTACAGAGGGGCCACGGAGTTTACTCCGGATAAAGCTGACCGGATCCTACTACCGAAGATTTTACTTGATTATGCCGGTATTGACAAGACCCTGATCATCACGGCTGTCGGCGAGTATCTCGAAATATGGAATGCCGAAGCATACAGGGAGATCATCAATACAGAGCCAGAGGATATTTCAGCCCTCGCTCAAAAGATAGCCCATCTGAGGACCAAAGGGTCCAATGAGTGAATATCACGTGCCGGTGTTGCTGAGCCTATCGATTGATGGACTCGATATCCAGCCGGACGGAATATATGTGGACGTCACCTTCGGCGGAGGGGGACATGCAAGAGAAATAGCTCACCGCCTGGATGACAAAGGTCATCTGTTTGTTTTTGACCAGGATGAAGATGCAGAGGCAAATCTCTGGGGAGCTGAAAATGTAACACTGATCATTTCCAATTTCAGACACCTGACCAGGTGGATGAAATATTATGGTGTTAGTGGACGCGTTGACGGAATCCTTGCCGACCTGGGTGTGTCGTCCCATCAGTTTGATGATCCTTCAAGAGGATTCTCTTACCGATACGATGAGCCCCTGGATATGCGGATGAACCAACAGCAGGCAAGATCAGCAGCAGATATCATCAATCAGTATGATGCTGCTCAGTTGCAGGATGTTTTCTCTAAGTATGGAGAAGTAACCAATGCACGCACGCTGGCCCAACACATTATCAAGGCAAGAGCAGGTAGCCCTATTACCACTACCGGCCAGTTGGCGGATGTGGCGGATCAATGTGTGAAAGGTTTGAAGATGAGATATCTCTCTCAGTTGTTTCAGGCCTTACGCATCGAGATCAATGATGAGATGGGTGCTTTGAAAGAATTGCTGATGAGTGCGCATGAAGTGCTCAGGCCGGAGGGAAAGATTGCAGTGATTTCGTATCACTCACTGGAAGACAGATTGGTCAAAAGATATTTTAAGTCAGGTAATTTCGAAGGAGAGCCTGATACAGATTTATTCGGACGAAGAAAAGAAATGTGGGAAGTAATTACGCAACGTCCGATTGAACCTGATGAAGAAGAGCAGCGAGTGAATCCGCGCTCGAGGAGCGCGAAGCTGAGGATAGCAGAGAAAGTAAAGAGTGAGTGGTGAGTGGATAAAGATATAAGCTTTATAAGCAAGAATAAACTAATAAACACATCAACTAATAAACACAACACCACAGACCATTCATCAATAAGTTACTGCGAAAAGTATGCCAATTAAAAATTCACTATATCGGTTGCTCGGGACGAAGATGATCTACAAGAATCTTCCCTTCCTGTACTTCCTCTGTGGATTGGGTGTCATATATATAGGTAATGTGCATTTCGCTGAGCGGAATGTGCGGAAGATTCAGGCCTTACAGCATGAACTGAGAGAACAGAGGTGGCGATACATGACCGTAAAGTCAGAGTTAATGTATCAGTCTACGCCTACGATGATTGAGCGCAGTGTCGCAGAGCAGGATTTACATTTCTTAACCCAAAACCCGGTTGTCATTCGTTGACCCCGCTGATGAAAGAAGTAAAAAGAGAATTACTGATCCGTGTTTATATCGTCGCACTTGCGATGGTAGGCGTGGCCTGTATGCTCTTTTACAAAGCGGCAAAGATATCTATCGTGGAAGGGGAGCATTGGAGAGATATGGGGGATAGCCTCTATCTCAAATATGTACCGATCGTTGCAGATCGCGGAGATATACTGGCAGCAGATGGCAGTCTGATGACGACCTCTCTTCCATTCTTTGATCTCCATGTTGATTTCAGAGCAGAAGGATTGCGCGAAGATATTTTTAAATCAAATGTTGACAGCCTTGCCTATTATCTGACCAGGTACGTCAATACATCCGTGAGCAAAACCCAGATGAGGGATTGGCTCATTCAGAAAAGAAGAAACGGAGACAGGTATGCATTGCTTGCCAAAGGGGTGACCATCCGCGACCTGGAACAGATAAAGACCTTTCCCATTTTCAGATTGGGTAAGAACAAAGGAGGGCTCATCATCGATCGCCAGCATGTGCGGGTGAAACCATATAAGCTGTTAGCCAGCCGGACACTTGGATTAGATCGGGAGAATGCCCAACAGATCGGACTTGAGCGGACGTTTGATGGCTATCTGAAAGGTGAAGAAGGACAGCGATTGGTGCAGCGAGTGACAGGAGGTACCTGGATACCGGTGAGTAACCTGGCTGATCTTGAAGGACAACGTGGTGCGGATGTGGTAACGACCATCGATCCGGAAATCCAGGACATTGCAGAATATGCATTGCTCAATGGACTTGAAGCAAGCGCAGGCACAATGGGTACAGCCATCGTGATGGAAGTCGAGACCGGAGCCATTGTAGCCATCGCTAACCTGGGTGGTAAGAGCGGAGGCGGATATGATGAAGATTATAATTATGCTGTAGGATTTTCCTCTGAACCAGGTTCGACGTTTAAGCTGGCAAGTGTAATGGCACTACTGGAGGATGAAGGTGCCGACACCAATACGGTTGTTGATTTGGGCGGTGGTTCAGGTAGATTTTTTGACAGGACCATGAAGGATTCAAAGCTACATGGTATCTATCAGAGTGACCTTGCCGAAGCGTTTGAAACTTCATCCAATGTGGGTATAGCAAGACTTATACAGGAATACTATGGTCGTGATGGTCGCGCAGGTCAGTTTATCAAGCGTATTCATGAAATGCATTTGCACGAGCCAACGGGCATCGAGCTGGATGGGGAAGGCGCACCGATGATCAAAGATCCATCAAAGAAAGAAGATCGCTGGAGTGGAACGACACTCCCGTGGATGTCAACAGGATATGAATGCAGGATGACACCTTTGCAGATTCTGAGGTTGTATAACGCAGTGGCGAATGATGGTAAAATGATGAAGCCATACATCGTTTCTGAAATCATACAAGAAGGTAGAACGATCAAGCGTTTCAGGCCTGAAGTCGTGGATAGCCGTATAGCATCATCATCGACCATCAAAAAGGTGCAGAATCTTTTACTGGGTGTGGTGGAAAGAGGAACCGCCAGGGATTACAAACCTGACCATTATATGTTCAGTGGAAAGACAGGTACAGCGCGCACGGATTATTATGATCCGAACAGTCCGCGCAAACAATATATGGCATCTTTTGCGGGGTACTTTCCTTCAGAAAAGCCAAAGTATAGCTGCATCGTGATGGTGTATGATCCGACGAAAAATGGATTTTATGGTGCGACTTCCGCATTGCCCATTTTCAGAAAGATTGCTGACCGTTGCATGGGCATCAACAGAGAGTTGTTGGCTAAAACAAAATTGCCGGATACTGTCGCCTATCGGGATGGAATGCGGATGGCCGGATGGTCTGACAAAGATGAGCTTGATGAACTCGTTGACGAGTTGTCACTTAATACTGAGGTAGAAGGCCAGGGTGACTGGGCGCGTCTTACCGGAGGTAAAGAGATCGGGATGGAAGTGAAGAACGTGCTGGAGAAAAATATGATCCCTGAATTATATGGGATGGGTATTAGAGACGCCATCTATCTGCTGGAGAATAGGGGAATACATGTGAGTTATCACGGAGTTGGACGAGTAAAAAGTCAGTCAGTCCAATCGGGGCAACCCATCATTAAAGGATCGAGTATTCATTTGACACTTGGGTGATATGACTATCAAAGAGTTGATCGTCAACATCCGTGTAAAAAATATACGAGGAGAAATGGATCAGGCCGTTACGGCAATTCATTTTGATTCGAGAAAGGTAGTGCCGGGGTCCGTTTTTGTGGCAGTGAAGGGAAGAGCGACCGACGGACACAAGTTCATTGACATGGCGGTAGATCGTGGAGCTGTATGTGTGATCGCTGAAGAAAAGGTAGATCACATCAGTGAAGATGTGTGTGTCATCATGGTGGATCATTCTGCGGAGGTGCTTGCCAAAATAGCAGGTGCTTTTTACGATCATCCATCTACCAACCTGACGATGGTCGGGGTGACAGGCACTAATGGAAAGACCACAGTGGCGACATTATTATTCAGGCTCTTTACCGAGTTGGGATACAAATGTGGATTGTTGTCTACCATTGAAAACAGAATCGGTGATAAGGTTGAAGCAACAGGCTATACTACACCTGATGCTGTGGCGGTTCAGGAAACACTAGCGAGGATGGTCGAAGCGGGATGCACACATGCCTTTATGGAAGTGAGCAGTCATGCGCTGGATCAACACAGAGTGGATGGAATCGCGTGGGATGTGGCCATTTTTACCAATATCACGCATGATCACCTTGATTATCACGGTGATTTCAAAACATACATACAAGCTAAAAAAATATTTTTCGATGGATTGAGTGCTCAGGCGTTTGCCTTAATCAATGCGGATGACAAGCACGCTGAAGTCATGGTACAGAATACTGTTGCTAAGGTCTCAAATTACAGTCTTACCAAAATTGCTGATTTCAGGGCGCGCGTTATTGAAAACCGCATTGACGGCTTGCAGCTCGAAGTGAACGGAATACCATTGCATGTGCGGTTAGTTGGAAAGTTCAACGCATCAAATCTCCTGGCCATTTATGGTGCAGCACTACTGCTGGGAGAGGATCGTGAACAGGTACTGACCGGGTTAAGCAAACTACAACCGGCAGAAGGTCGCTTTGATCTTGTGACGGGCAGCAAACAAGTATTTGCAGTGGTAGATTATGCGCACACTCCGGATGCACTGCACAACGTACTGAGCACTCTTATCCAGGTTCGACAAACCGGATCACGGATCATTTGCATCGTCGGATGCGGCGGAGATCGTGACCGGACCAAACGGCCTGAAATGGCCAGGATTGCGGCCACGCTTTCAGATCAGGTCATCCTGACTTCAGATAATCCAAGGACAGAAAATCCGGAAGACATTCTGGATCAGATGTGGCCAGGGGTGCCGGTGGACAAGCAAGACCAGACATTGCGGATATCCGACAGGAAGCAAGCCATACGCACAGGTGTGATGATGGCCAAGCCTGGCGATATCTTGTTAGTGGCCGGAAAGGGACATGAAAAGTATCAGGAAATAAACGGTCACCGCTTTCCATTTGATGACAAAAACGTGTTGGCGGAAGCGCTGGCATAAAAGATATATAAGATAGGTTCTATTATCATTCTCAGGTTGGTTTTAGCAGTTGCAGCGGGTGAATCCTTGCATGGAAAAGTTCATGAGGCCACCCGCTGGCATCTGCGTTTTCCGGAGAATGAATGAGCAAAATGACATGAAGTAAAATGCTTTATCACCTCTTTGAATACTTAGATCGGGAATTTGACTTGCCAGGTGCAGGGCTGTTTCGGTTTATTTCTTTCAGAGCGGGTGTGGCGATAATGATTTCATTAATTATTTCTTTGTTGCTAGGCAACAGGATCATACGTTCTTTGAAACGCCTGCAGATCGGGGAGTCCGTTCGCGACCTGGGCTTGGAAGGTCAGAAGCAAAAGGAAGGAACACCTACAATGGGTGGGCTGATCATTCTGCTGGCCATACTGGTGCCTTGTTTGTTATTGGCACGTCTTGACAATGTGTACATCATCCTCATGGTGCTGACAACGGTCTGGATGGGCGTCATTGGTTTTATAGATGACTATATCAAAGTCTTCAAGAAAAACAAACAGGGACTTAAAGCCAAGTTTAAACTCTTTGGCCAGATCGTTCTGGGAATTATTGTTGGATTGACCATGCTGTTTCATCAGGATGTGGTGATTCGACTGACACCTGAATTGGCCGCAGCCAATGGATATCAAGTCATGAGACATGTTCAGATACATGATCAGTCTGTACCTGGCGAGTGGAAGGATATGGTGTATTGCAAGTCCACTTTGACCAATGTTCCATTCTTCAAAGGTAATCAGCTCGACTACCAAAGCTTCGTTTCCTTCATGGGTGACAATGCACAAAACTGGATCTGGTTGATTTTTATTCCGCTGACCATCATCATTGTGTCAGCGGTCAGTAATGGTTCCAACCTTACGGATGGGCTTGATGGTTTAGCGACAGGAACATCTGCGATCATTGCCCTGGTGCTTGTTATCCTTTCATACGTCAGTGGTAACGTGTTGCTCGCAGATTACCTCAATATATTTTTCATTCCGTATTCGGGTGAATTGGTGGTCTTTAGCGCGTGTTTTCTAGGGGCCTGTATTGGATTTCTATGGTATAATTCGTACCCGGCAAAAGTTTTTATGGGAGATACCGGAAGCCTGACCATAGGTGCTATAATCGCTGTGATGGCGATCGCACTGCGGAAGGAATTATTGCTGCCGGTATTGTGTGGCATTTTCCTCATCGAAATTGTCTCCGTGATGGTCCAGGTCTATTACTTCAAATACACTAAACGAAAATATGGTGAGGGCCGCCGGATATTCCGGATGTCTCCGCTGCATCATCATTTCCAGAAAATTGGAATGCATGAGGCAAAAATTGTAACGCGATTCTGGATTGTCGGCGTCATGCTGGCAGTCGTGACCCTTATCACCTTAAAATTAAGGTAATATGGGATGGAAGGTGGGGGTGCTTGGTGCCGGCATCAGTGGAATGGGTGCCGCATTGCTGGCGAAATCAAGAGGACATGATGTGTGGGTGAGTGATGACATGGAGATCAAGGCAGAACGAAAAACAATTTTAGAACAACATAAGATCCCTTTTGAAGAAAAGGGACATCATCTTGAAAGATTGGTGGCGTGTGATATCATCATCAAAAGCCCAGGGATAGCTAATACAAGTAAGATCCTCCAGGATTTGACAGAGGCCGGCAAGGAAATCATCGGGGAGATCGAGTGGGCTTACCGTAATGCAGATGGCAAGATCATCGGTATCACGGGGAGTAACGGAAAAACCACTACAACAAGTTTGTGTCATCACTTTCTGCACGAGGCAGGAATAGATGCCGCAAAGGTGGGTAATGTGGGTGAAGGATTTTGTGATTTCCTCGCAGCGCATCATGCAGCGTGGTATGTGTGTGAACTGAGCAGTTTTCAATTGGAGGATGTGGAAACATTTCGTCCTCATATCGGGATACTGCTCAACATCACTGCTGATCACCTGGACAGGTATGAATACAGCCTGGACAAGTATGCGGATGCGAAGATGCGGATGACAAGGCATATGACCGAAGAAGACACGCTGATCTACAATGCCATGGATCCTGTGACGGTGGCCAAAGTGATCGGTGGGGAAAGCGGCAAAAGATTGTGGTCCATGCGTGAGACGGATCTGATCGGTGATGATAAAGTGTTTGTCAAAGATGACCTGGTGCTTGATCTGTCAACATCAAGGCTGATAGGACGACACAACCAGTTGAATGTGATTGCTGCGGCGAGAGCTGCATTACTTGCCGGTTGTCCTGCAGAAAGTCTGCAGTCATCGCTTGAATCTTTTGTGAATGAATCACATCGGATGGAACTGATAGGGGAGCATGAAGGCGTAAGATATATCAATGACAGTAAAGCCACCAATGTAGATGCCGTCTACTATGCACTGGGGGCCATGAAGACACCGGTGATATGGATTGCGGGTGGACAAGATAAAGGAAATGACTACGGGCCCATTATGGACCTGGTTAAAAATAAAGTCAAGGCATTGATTTGTCTTGGCATTGACAATAAAAAATTATTTGATGCTTTTTCGACAGAGGTCTACTTTTTATCAGAAACTACAACGATGCGCGAAGCAGTCCGTCGAGCTGCTTCGCATGCATCTTTTGGGGATACCGTTTTATTATCCCCGGCCTGTGCAAGTTTTGACTTGTTTAGGGATTACAGGGACAGAGGGGATCAGTTTAAAAATGAAGTGAATGCATTGAGTCATGTATAAAGCCATCCACATAGCTAAAAACCTGAAAGGTGACCGCAGTATCTGGGTGGTCGTGGCGTTACTATGTCTGGCTTCGATACTCGCCGTGTATAGTTCGACAGGCACGATTGCTTTTAAGTACAACGGGGGTCATGCGGAAATACACCTGATCAAACATATGGTCATTGCCATGGTAGGATTGTTCCTTACCTATCTATGTTATAATACGCACTACACGGTTTATTCTAAATTGGCTCCGATTCTGTTTGTGATTTCTATTCCTTTACTGCTCTATACGATGCTGTTCGGTCCGGAGATCAATGATGCCCGCAGGTGGATTTCGATTCCGGGGATAGGGCTTAGTTTTCAGACGTCGGACATAGCATCTATCGCACTTATCATGTATATCGCGAGATCGATATCGATGAAGCAGGATGTGATCAAAGATTTCAAAAGCGCATTTCTTCCGCTCATGATGCCGATTATCCTGGTCTGTGGATTGATTGCGCCTAATAATTTAAGTACAGCCTTGTTGCTCTTCATGACCTCGATGACCTTGATGTTTATCGGAAGGGTGCATTTGAAATATATATTCCTCCTCGTTCTTCTTGGTGCTGGTTTCCTGGGGGGATTGGTGCTGATTGGTATGGTCTTTCCAGATGCTGTCAGGGTTGAAACGTGGACAAGTCGCTTTGGTGAATTCTTCTCCAATTCAGATGGTGGATACCAGATACAGCAGGCCAAGATTGCTATTGCGGACGGTGGTTGGTTTGGTGTGGGCCCGGGATTGAGCACACAACGAAATTACCTGCCATATTCCTATGCGGATTTTATCTATGCGATTATATGTGAAGAATATGGACTCTTTGGCGGATTGATTATCATCTTCCTGTTCCTGCTTCTCTTTTTAAAATGTACCTCCATGGTGACGCGCAGTCCAAAGACATTTGGGGCTCTACTGGCCATGGGGTTATGTTTGAATATCGTGATTCAGGCATTTGCAAACATTGCTGTCTCCGTCAATCTCGTACCGGTCACTGGTCTGACCTTGCCGTTGGTGAGTAAAGGAGGAACATCAATGCTCATCACGTGTATTGCGTTTGGAATGATCCTGAGTGTAAGCCGGTTTATTGAACAATCGGCTAGTGATGTTGGAAAAGTTGAAATAAAACCTCTCGATGAAAGTCATTATTAGTGGTGGTGGTACGGGAGGCCATATGTATCCGGCTATAGCGATAGCCGATGCGTTGAAGAGACGCGACCCGCTCATTGAAATGTTGTTTGTAGGTGCCCTGGGAAGAATAGAGATGGACAAAGTACCGGCTGCCGGATATCCGATCGAAGGACTATGGATCAGCGGACTGCAAAGGAGGCTGACATGGTCTAACCTGATGTTTCCGGTGAAGGTGATTCACAGCATGATGCGGTGTCGCTCGATCGTGAAGTCCTTTAAACCGGATGTGGTCGTTGGTGTGGGAGGATATGCATCAGGTCCACTGGTCAAGGTAGCTTGCCAAATGGGAATACCCGCTGTGCTGCAGGAACAAAACAGCTATCCGGGTATCACCAATAAGCTATTGGCGAAGAAGGCCAGTAAGATTTGTGTGGCTTATCCGGGGATGGAAAAGTTTTTTCCAAAAGAAAAAATTGTTTTTACCGGTAACCCGATGCGAAGTCAGCTAGACAATCAGTTGACGAAGCAGGAAGCAGCGAATCTTTATGGGCTTGATCCGGAGAAGAAAACTGTTTTAGCGGTGGGAGGAAGTTTGGGTGCACGTACAATCAATGAGACATTACGACAATCGTACGATCTTTTAAAGGATCGAAATGATATACAAGTTCTTTGGCAGATTGGGAAGCTTTACGCCGCACATTATCTTGAAACACCTGCGGCCAAACTGAGTTGTGTCAGTCCTTCGGTGTATATAGACCGGATGGACCTTGCTTATGCGCTGGCGGATATAGTCATCGCCCGAGCAGGAGCAATGACCATAAGTGAACTTTGCCTGACCGGCAAAGCAGCGATACTGGTTCCATCACCTTATGTGGCAGAGGATCATCAGACACACAATGCAATGTCCCTCGTCAGAATGGGTGCAGCAGTTTTGATTGCCGATGGCGATGCTCCACAAAAAGCATTTCCTGAAGCGCTCAGATTGTTAGATCATCCGGAGGAATTGCATAGGCTCGAGATGGCAATACTAAAACTCGGCAGGCCGAACGCAGCAGATGAAGTAGCAGATATTATATTTTCTCTGACTCAACCAAAACGTACAGCATGATTGGGTTAAGGCAATATAAGCATATCTACTTCCTTGGCATCGGGGGTATAGGCATGAGTGCATTAGCGAGATGTTGTATGCTTTGGGGCATTCGGGTCAGTGGGTATGATCGACAGTCGAGTGTGATCACTGATGCACTCGTTGAAGAAGGAGCAAAGATCCATTTTGATGATGACCCCGAGGAGATAGATGGTCATCCGGATCTAGTGATTTATACACCGGCGATTCCGGCAGACAGCAGATTGAAGGCACATTTCTTACGGTTCAATGTGCCGATGGTGAAAAGATCAGAAGCACTGGAGTCAGTCACTGCAGGCATTGATACCATCGCAGTAGCAGGCACGCATGGAAAGACCACGACATCATCGATGATCAGTTATCTGCTGCATCGTGCCGGGATAAAACATACGGCAATACTTGGAGGGATAGCAGCCAACTACGATTCAAATTTTCATTCGGAGAGTCTTGAACTGATGGTTGTGGAGGCGGATGAGTATGACAGATCCTTTTTGAGACTTCATCCGAGATGGGTGGTCGTCACATCGATGGATCCGGATCATCTGGATATCTATGGAACGTATGAGTTGATGCTTGAGGGATATCGTCAGTTTATCCGGCAGATTCAGCCCGGAGGTGTATTCTTATACAGATCAGGACTTCAAACTTTGATTGGAGAGCCTGTGCTGAATGAATTGAAGGAGAAACAAGTTATGGTCAGGTCTTATGGAGTAGAAGAAGGGGATTATCATATTACTGATCTGAAAGTTGAGAAAGGAGTATGGCACTGGAACCTTATCATTCCGGAAGGAAGGATAGATGATCTTGCCTTATGGATGCCAGGTCGGCATAATGTACAGAATGCAACGGCAGCATGTGCGATAGCGCTTCAGGCCGGTGCGGATGGAAATAGATTACAGGAAGCATTGCCGGGATACAAAGGTGTATCCAGACGGTTTGAAATCCGATATAAAGATGATGAGCGTGTCATGATTGATGATTATGCACACCATCCTGCAGAACTGGCCGCGGCCATCATTGCAGCAAGAGAAACATTTGGCGGACCGGTGACCGGGGTATTTCAACCACACCTGTATTCCAGGACAAGAGACCTGGCGCAGGGTTTTGCGGATGCACTGGATTTACTGGATCACCCGGTGATCATTGACATCTATCCGGCACGTGAACTACCGATAGAAGGTGTAAGCTCCCAAACCATATTTGACCTGATGAAAAACCCCAATAAGAATTGGTGCAGGGGAGACAGTTGGGTCGAATGGATAATAAAACATAAACCTCGTGTATTGATTACGCTGGGTGCAGGAGATCTGGATAAACACATTCCTGAATTGATCAGGAAGTTATATTGAAATGAAAACATTAAGTAAACATCGTATCAAAGCATTTGTATGGCTGGTCCTGCTGGCCGTGCTGACCGGGGTCACCCTGACAGCTGCGCGTTTTCAGGCTGACGAAGTCATCAAAGGTGTCGAAGCCGAAGTGGTGTTGCTTGAGAAAGGTAACAACCTCATCCTGCCGGAGGAGTTTGTCAAAATGGTGGCTAAAAAATTTGGCCCGATGACAGGCTTGCCAATAGACATGGTTGACATGCGGAGTATAGAAGCATTTTTACTCACTAATCCATACGTGAGAAAAGCAGATGTCTATCTCAGTGCTTCAGGCAAGCTCATGCTAAACCTCCATCAACGGATGCCGCTGATGCGCGTGGTGGATAACAGCGGCAAGCATTGGTACATCGATACCGATACGGTGATGATGCCTGTGTCGAGGCATTTTACAGCGAGAGTGCCATTGGTCAATGGGGATTTTCCGGTGACGGGAGATGTAAAAAAATGGCCGGTGGATGATTTGTTTAAGATCATCGGATTACTCCAGGGTGATACGTTTATGGGCTCATTGATAGATCAGATTTATGTCGAAACCACTGAAAAAATCTGGCTTGTTCCCCGGCTGGGGCCATCCAGAATTCTGGTTGGCAATACCAATGATCTTGAAGATAAAGCAGAACGGATACAGAAATTATACAAGAAGGCTCTTCCCTCTACCGGGTGGGATGCTTATTCATACATCGATACACGGTTTGCAGGGCAAATCGTAGCCAAAAAGAGAATAAACCAATAAATTTTTTTCCTCATGAGATACAGAGAAATTCAAAAGTCCAAAACAGTCGTCGCCCTGGATATAGGTACGACTAAAATTTGTGTCATGGTAGGACGACGCAATGAGTACGGTAGCATCGAGATCCTGGGGGTTGGGAAAGTGGCTTCTGAAGGAGTTCGTCGTGGCGTAGTCGCCAACATTGACAAGACGGTGCGCTCTATTGAAGAAGCTGTCATCCAGGCGGAAAAAAGCGCCGGGATGGAGATCATCGAAGTGTATGCCGGCATCGCAGGACAGCATATCAAGAGTCTGCAACATCAGGGAATTCTCACCCTTGCTGATGCTGACAAAGAGATTGCCAAGTCCGATCTGCAGACACTGCTGGATGATATGTACAGGCTAGCGTTACCTCCGGGCGATAAGATCCTGCACATCCTGCCACAGGAATATACGGTAGATGATGAGGAAGGAATTCTGGACCCTGTCGGCATGTGCGGTCATCGACTCATCGGTAATTTTCACGTGGTCACCGGGCAGTTATCGGCTCATAAGAATATAGAACGATGTGTTGAAAAAGCAGGACTCAAAGTCGCTGACTTCGTACTCGAGCCTATAGCTTCTGCAGCAGCCGTATTGAGTGAGGAAGAAAAGGAAGCTGGTGTAGCGCTGGTGGATATCGGTGGGGGTACAACAGACATCACTATTTTCCAGGAAGGTATCATACGCCACACCGCGGTTGTTCCTTTCGGAGGTGATGTCATCACAGCCGATATCAAGGAAGGATGTACGGTGATGTATGAGCAGGCAGAAAAGCTGAAAAAGAAATTTGGTTCGGCGCTGGCAGAGTGCATCGTGGACAACAGGATCATTACGATCCCGAGTTTCAACGGACGGGATTACAAGGAGATCTCCGAAAAAAATCTTTCCCTGATCATACAGGCGAGGATGGAAGAGATACTGGAATTGGTACGAGTAGAGATCAAAAAATCCGGATATGAGCGTAAACTGATCGGAGGTATTGTCCTCACCGGTGGAGGCGCGTTGTTGAGCAAAGTGGATCTGCTGGCGGAGTATCGTACAGGTATGAGCGCGCGTGTTGGCTTGCCGATAGAACATATTGCTTCACGTCAGCGTGATGATGTATCCAGTCCGATATATGCTACAGCTATAGGGTTGATCATTCATGGATTATCCACACCGGAGGAAGTCGATGAAACTGATAAAATGGTCAATACCAAAGCGCCTGAAATGATGAAAGTGGAGTCTGACGCGCCGAAGGTGATTGCTGCTGAAGCAGAGCACGAACATGCTGATGAGCGGAGTGGACCAAAGTGGTATGACAAGCTGCTGAATAAGACGAAAGAATTTTTCGAAGCGACTCCAGACCAGGATTTCCTCTAGAACAACAACATATCAGGATCAAATTATAATTCCAAATCTAAAAACTCACTCATCATGTTATTCGATATACCAAAAGTAGAAAAGAGCATCATCAAGGTCCTCGGTGTTGGGGGTGGTGGAAGCAATGCTGTGTCCTATATGTACAAACAGGGCATCACCGGCGTTGACTTTGCCATATGCAATACAGACAACCAGGCGATGGAGACCAGTCCTATTCCTGTCAAGATCCGTCTCGGCCCGGAACTCACCGGTGGTCGAGGTGCTGGTTCAAGACCTCAGATGGGTAAGCAGGCCTGCATAGAATCCATTGATGACATCCGCGATTTTATACTTGATGGCACCAAGATGTTGTTTGTCACCGCCGGTATGGGTGGTGGAACAGGCACAGGGGCTGCACCTATTATAGCCAAAGCGGCACGGGAAGCTGACATCCTTACGGTCGGTATCGTAACCCTGCCATTTACATTCGAAGGTAGCCGTCGGAAACGTCAGGCGCTGGAAGGGCTTGAAGAAATGAAATCCAACGTAGATGCATTGATTGTGATCTCTAATGATAAGCTTAGAGATCTGCATGGTGATCTTAAATTGTCTGATGCTTTCAGCCGGGCTGATAATATCCTGACAACGGCTGCAAGAGGTATTGCAGAAATCATTACGATGGAAGGGTATGTCAATGTTGACTTTGAAGATGTCAATACAGTGATGAGGGATAGTGGAGTTGCCATCATGGGCACAGCGACATTTGAGGGTGAAAACCGCGCACGCAAGGCAGTTCAGGCAGCACTCAATTCTCCATTGCTCGAAGACAATGATATCCGCGGCGCACAACATATCCTGCTTAATATTTCATCAGGCCGTGTAGAAGTTACGATGGACGAGGTCTTCGAAATCACTGAATATATTCAGGCAGAAGCTGGTTATGGAACTGACCTTATCTGGGGTAACTGTGTTGATGAGTCCCTGGGTGAAAAACTTTCAGTCACCATCATCGCTACTGGTTTTGAGCAAAACATGTTGAAGACCGAGAAACATGATACCCAAAAGATCCTGGTGGGTATTGATGAGGACATGGGTATCACTGCCAAATCAATGGAGGAGCATCAAGATGAATTTGAAATCACCAATGAGCGTCCAATGGATATGGAGCCGGTCATTGTACCAAAGGAAACGCCTGTGGAAAAGCCAAGACATACCTATAATGATCCTTACCTCCGCACAGATGATATAGAGAAACGCGAAGAGATCCGCCGGGTGTTGAAAGAAAAGGAAGCACAGCGCATGCGTGAAGAGCCTGTCGCACCTGCCGTCAATGTCAATCCGAGCCGGATGCAAAATTCGGAATGGATCGCAGAGATGACAAAGGTGCCTGCATTTGCAAGACGTAAAATACAATTGGATGATGTGACCCCTTCTTCAGAGATGAAGATGTCAAGACTCACCGTGAGTGATGATGAGGGGGATGAAATCCTGAAAGGTAATACTTACCTGTACGATAAACCATGTTGATCTATCGGAGGAAGTAATACAATTATTTATTCTCTTTTCTTGAGGTTGGTTTAAGGGTCTGAGGTGAGAACTCAGACCTTTTTATTTACTTTTTTTCCGGAAAAATAGTAACATGCTTCGACCTGCTCAACCGCAATCTTGTGCGACAGCTCAGCAACCAAACCTCGTCGCTCAAAAAACTAGATTATTCTTTTGAGCGATGGCTTAGCTGACTGGATAGTTTGCACGCCTATTCGTGATAAAATCAAAGTTGGGCGTAGGTTGTACCTGCGACCGCGTACGGAAGATCAAAAGAAGCATCTTCGGGTAATATCATGAGAGCCGTCTTTGACGGCTGGTAATAATTAAAACATCCCCTTGCCCCCTGCCACCGTATTTCCCTACCTTTGCCGCCGTATGGCACTAAGACCTAGTAAAGAAGAGAATACCGAAGAAGAGAAATCCAAACGCCTAACCCTTCAGCAACTCAAGGAAATCAAGGGCATGTTGTCCTTTATCCGGCCGTATCGGTGGCATTTTATCGGCGGCCTGATCCTGCTCTTCCTCGGCAGCATGACGTTTATGGTCTTTCCATATCTGGCAGGGGAACTGGCAGATGTTGCCACAGGGACCAGCAAAATAGGGCTGGACCTCAACCAGATAGGGCTTATTCTGATCGGAATCCTCTTCCTTCAGGGCATCATGAGTTATCTCCGGGTGATCTGGTTTGCCGTAGTAAGTGAAAAAGGAATGGCCGATGTGCGCAGCAGCATCTACCAGAAACTAATCGGATTGCCGGTGTACTTTTTTGAAAAAAACAGGGTAGGGGATCTCACCAGCAGAATATCAGAGGATGTCAACAGGCTTTCAGCTGTCTTTTCAAACACACTTGCTGAACTCATACGCCAGGTTTTGATCCTGATCACAGGTATAGCTTTCCTGATGGTCACTACACCACGGTTGAGTCTTACCATGCTGGCAACTTTTCCGGTCATCGTCATAGGCGCCATGTTTTTCGGCCGGTTTGTTCGCAACCTTTCCAGAAGCAGACAAAAATCACTGGCAAATACAAATACAGTTGTCGAAGAGACATTACAGAATATCAATACTGTGAAAGCATTCACTAACGAGTCATTTGAATACAACCGGTATAAAAGTGAAATGGGGAATGTGGTCAAGACCTCACTTCAGCTGGCAAAATATCGGGCAGCATTTGCCACGTTTATTATTGTGATATTGTTTGGTGTGATTTTTTTCATCCTCTGGTATGGGGCGAAGATGGTTCAAAACAATACGATGACCATTGGTCAGTTAGTTTCATTTATTAGTTATACAGCGATCATTGGTGCCGCTATCGGAAGTCTTGGTAATTTTTATACAGAGATCATTACGGCCTTAGGCGGAACGGAGCGCATTCGCGAAATTCTCAATGAGCCTGCAGAAGTAAATGTTCCGGTGGTAGTCAACAGGCCAAAGGTCGAAGGTCATATCCGGTTTGAGGATGTTTACTTTGACTATCCTTCTCGTCCGGACATGCCTGTGTTGCTCGGAATTGATCTTGATATACATCCCGGACAAAAGATAGCCTTGGTGGGACAAAGTGGCTCAGGAAAAAGTACAATCGCTTCTCTGTTGATGCGTCTATATCCATGGCAAAAAGGAAAAATAACCCTTGATGGTAAGGATATCAAAGAAATGGATTTATCGGCCTATCGTTCAGTGTACGCGATTGTTCCACAAGAGGTGCTACTTTTTGGGGGTACGATCAGAGAGAATATTCTCTATGGACACCCGGGAGCATCTGAAGATGAATTGATGAGTGCTGCGCGTACTTCCAACAGTCTTGATTTTATTCAATCATTTCCGGAGGGATTTGATACCATCGTGGGTGAACGTGGTATAAAACTGAGCGGCGGTCAGCGACAGCGGATTGCCATTGCACGCGCTGTGTTACGCAATCCTGATGTATTGATCCTTGATGAAGCAACCTCCTCCCTTGATGCAGAATCTGAAAAGGTGGTGCAGGAGGCACTTGAACGGCTGCTGGAAGGAAGAACTGCGATTATCATTGCACACCGACTTGCTACGATCCGCAATGTTGATTGCATTTATGTGCTCGAAGATGGTAAGATTGTGGAGAAGGGAACGCATGATGAGTTGAGCGTAAAGGAAGAGGGGCTTTATGCGGCGTTGGCGAGGCTGCAGTTTGATTTGTAAGGCTTAGAAGCTTAAAGGCTTATACGTTTATAAGTTTATATGTTTATATGTTTATACGTATATAGGGTGATAAGTTGATGGGTTTATGTTTTGATGAGGTTGCGTGTCAGCGGTCAACAGTTCATTTAAAATATTCGCGAAGCGAATATTTTAAAAACCTCACGCTCCTTGCTCCTTGCTCCTTGCTCCTTGCTCCTTGCTCCTTGCTCCACGTCTCACGATTCAGGAATCCCCAAATTAAATATTAATTTCCCCCTTGTGGAACTCATCAATAACGCATCACTGAAATCCTTTACCACCTTAGGCGTGGAAGCCAGTTGCGACCACTTATACAGGGTAGAGGATTATGAAGAACTCAAACTGGCTGTTCAATACCTGGAGCGGCCGCTGATACTAGGTGGTGGAAGTAATATCCTGCCTATCGGCGATATACATCGTAATGTCCTGCGGATAGAGATAAAGGGTATTCAGATACTCGAAGATGGTCCTGAACCAATCATCGGTGTTGCGGCCGGTGAAGGGTGGCATGATTTCGTCATGTGGGCGCTAGGTCATGACCTGGGGGGGGTTGAAAATTTATCCCTGATCCCTGGAACCATGGGTGCAGCTCCTATGCAAAATATCGGGGCTTATGGTGTCGAACTCGAATCTGTTTTTCATTCCCTTCAGGCAGTTGAAATAGGGACAGGAGAGGCCCGGATTTTCATGAAAGAGGAATGTAAGTTCGGATACAGGGATAGTATTTTTAAAAAGGAAGCCCGCGACAAATATGTGATCACCGGGGTCAACGTAAAGCTGAGCCGGGAACATAAACTGAATACACATTACGGAGTCATCAGGGATATGTTGCTTGAAAAAGGAATTTACAATCCAACTATACATGATGTCAGTCAGGTAGTGATTGCCATTCGTCAAGGTAAGTTGCCTGATCCCGCTGTTATCGGAAATGCCGGAAGCTTTTTTAAAAATCCGGTTATTCCCATTGACCATTTTGAAAGGATTAAGGAATCTCATACGTCCTTACCAGGTTATCCTGTTGAAGAAGGCTTCATCAAAGTCCCTGCGGGCTGGCTCATCGAGCAAGCTGGCTGGAAGGGAAGACGCAAGGGCAATGCAGGATGTTATGAAAAACAGGCCCTGGTGCTTGTTAATCTTGGCGGAGCACGCGGAGAAGAGATCTGGAGCCTGGCTCTTGATGTGATTGCTTCTGTGAAGGAAAAGTTTCAGATTGAGTTGAGTCCGGAAGTGAACCTGTGGAAAAATAATGCTTCGACTTCACTCAGCAACCAAGGATGAAAGATGATATTTTGTCATTTCGCCCTCCGAAAACTTTTTTTTGGAGGGAAAAATTTGCCTCCCCGGGATTTGCATGCGAAAGGAAGCGAGTAAGAGCAAAACAGAGGGCGGGGGCAAAAGGAAGCGTGTAAGGGCAAAACAGGTCGTAGCGCAGCGATGATCCCGCCAATTACAAAGAATTTGTTGCGGGAGGGCGGGGTCTAAAGAAGTGAAAAATGATGCTTCGACTTCCTTAGCAACCGGAGTAAATGAAAAATGAAAAACGATGTGCTGAGTCGAAGTATGAATTGAGATTGTGTTGGATAATATACATTGAGTTACTGGAAGCTGATAGCTGATCACGTGAGGTACAAAATGATGGATAATCAATGAAAATGCATTTCTTATGAAAACCAAAACGATCAATCAAACAATAACTTTCCCAACGTCCCCGGACAAGTTATATGCACTGCTCGTTGATTCGAAGAAGATGACCAAAATCCATGGGGCAAAAGCCGCTTTCAGCAGGCGAGCAAGGGGCAAGTTTTCTGTTTTTGATGGGTATTGCCATGGATACAATATCGAACTGGCAGAGAACATAAAGATTGAACAGGCTTGGGTGTTCAGGGAGGATGGATGGCCGGAGGATCATTATTCTTTTTGTACATTTCTTCTCCAACCCTCAACAAAAGGCACAAAACTTGTATTTATACATAAGGGTGTGCCTGAACATAAGTATGAGACGATCAAAGAAGGATGGAAGACTTATTACTGGGACCCTCTACAAGAACATCTGCTGAAATAAACCTGAGGATATGCATTACAGGCGACATCTGAAGTTGCGTTGTAGTAGAGCTTGTCATTTGATTTGCTATTTTTGAACGACCATGAGCACATTTTCGAGACGAACACTTATCATTTTTCTGGCCTATGTGGTTATAGCTGTTGGACTTACGCTCATTGGGTTAAGGAAACAGTATAGGTCGCCAGACCCTGAGCCGCAAGAAGAGCGGGAGGCTGGTAAGCACTCCGACAAACTAAAGCCGCATGAGCTTTTCTACCTAGATCGAAATTATCCAAACGGGCCGTCAAGGCCCGATCTTTTTAAAGAGAGGCTCAGAGAGGCTATTTCTTATGACAAGACTAATGCGCATTCGAACCGGGGATTGGACTTTACGTGGAACCTGGAAGGACCTGGCAATATCGGCGGCAGGGTCAATACCATTGCCGTAAGCCCTGTCAACCCGGACGTCATCCTGATCGGGTTTTCCCAGGGAGGAATCTATCGCACAGCAGACGGGGGATCAAATTGGTATCCCGTATTTGATGACCATGCTTCCTTATCGATCAGCCACATCACTTTTGACCCCCATGATCCCAGCCAACTATGGGCCACGACAGGTGATGTGAATATATCGGGATATCCGTTTTTAGGTTCAGGAGTATACTGGTCTGGCAATGAAGGCGTGACCTGGTCATACCGTGGACTTCACAATACAGGCGTTTTATCAAAAGTATTCGTTGATCTCACAAATCCAGAAATTATCTATGTCGGATCAATGGGTTATCCTTCCCAGAAAGGCAACGAAAGGGGATTGTTCAGGACAGTGGATGGGGGAGATTCCTGGCAGAAGACATTGACGATTGATGATAGTACGGGAGTCATTGACATCGTAACTGATCCGTTTAAGGTTGGGCGTGTTTTTGCTTGCGGCTGGAAACGTATCCGTTCAAGCACGGTCAGCAGTTCAATAGGCCCGGGCACTTCGCTTTACGTAAGTGAAGATTACGGCGCTACCTGGAATAATATCACCAATGGTCTTCCGGAAACTGAACATTCACGAACTAGTCTTGAAGTCACTAATGACGGGACACTATTTATAAGTTATGTCGGCGCCATTAGCGCAGGCGAATGTGCCGGAAATATCGAATCGCTACAAAGCATCTATAAATCCTATGATGGAGGTCAGACATGGGATACGATTCCTACAGCCCCTATTCATGGCGTCAACTGCGACTTATTCGGTCAGTTTGGCTGGTACTTTGAAGCCCTAAAAGTAAATCCGGAAAATCCCCTGGATATGTTTCTTCTCGGCGTAGAAATCATCCGTACTATAGACGGCGGTCTCACCTGGTTTGAAGCTGCCCCTCCATGGTGGACCTATGCGGTACACGCTGATAAGCATGATCTGGTATTTGCGCATGGAAGGATTTATCTGGGTACAGATGGTGGCGCATATACAACAGATGTCAACCAGTTTGAAGACTGGACGGACATTGAAAACATTCCTTCCACACAATTTTATCGCACGTCATATAATCCGCATCTGCCTGATCAGTATTTCGGTGGTGCGCAGGACAATGGCACCACAGGTGGTAATGCATCGCTCTTCAATGAATGGCCACGCTATTTTGGTGGTGATGGATTTCAACCCTTATTTGATGTCGAAGAACCTGCATGGATGTATGTAACGGTTCAGAACGGTTTTATCTATTTTACGGAGAATGGTGGCCTTGATTATGAAGGCCTGAATGATGGGCTGGGTGGAAGCAGATACTGGGATATGCCCTTTGTGATGAGCTCGCATGATTCAAAGATTTTGTATTGTGGCTCTGACAGGATGTTTCAAATGGATATGCACGATACTTTGAGAGCATGGAAGGAGATCAGCCCTGATCTGACTAGAGGTGATACGATCCTCGGCAGCAGATATCCAGCGATAACTTCTATCGCTCAGTCTGGGTTGGATGAGTTTCGATTGTATGCAGGTACGCAGGATGGATTATTATGGACTACCGGAGATGGAGGTTTAACCTGGACTAACATCACTGACGGTACGCCGGGGTTTTATGTGACCTCCATTTCTTGCTCTACCATACATCCGCAAGGCGTCATCGCAACCTATTCCGGATACCGGGATAACAACCATCAGCCTTATATCTACAGAAGTGAAGACGCAGGGTCAACCTGGGAACCCATTCAATCAGACCTCCCGATGATGGGGGTCAATAGTTTTTTTATACTTCCGGGTTGGAATGATGCTGTACTTTTTGCAGCTACGGATGGAGGTGTATACCTGAGTCAGGATGCCGGAGAAAAGTGGGAACGTGTAGGCTCCAATATGCCGTACATGCCGGTCTATGATCTTGATTACAACCCCATCGAAGATAAAATTGTTGCGGCAACTTTCAGTAGGGGGATTATGACTTTTCCAGTCGCAGAACTGGATCTAATTAATTCCACGAACCTAAGTTCAGGCGATCCTGAAGAATTGGTGATGACCATTTATCCAACCCTCACATCGGGGGTTTTAAACTTCAAGTGTAATAAAGAACAATATTTATCCTCTACCATGCAGTATTCGGTGACTGACATGAATGGGAATGTTGTGCAGCAGGGAGATGAATTGCTTAATTTTGAAAATCAAATTGATCTGGCAAATGATTTGGTGCCGGGATTGTATATAATCAATCTGCAAGTTGCCGGAAAAGCAACTACAGAGAAATTCATTGTTCAATAGAGAGAAAGTGTAGCCGAACTGTTAGCTTCTACAACTAGTGAAAGAGACATGCTGTTGCAGTAGTTTGCTCCTGCGACTAATAAATTCCAAGTTAAAATCTCAATAGGTATTATCTTGATTGTTGGATCAAACTCCAACAATAGCCGACTGGCCGATGCAGACAAGGAAGCCGTTTCAATTCCGTCGAAGAGAGCTGAGTCGAACTGTTTGCTTCTGCTACCACTGAAAATTAATTTTATCTTTAATCTCCGGATGTCCCGAGCATCCCTGAGTCTAGCCTGCATATTCTGGCTATTCAAAGAATTTTATTTTACTGAGAGCTATGCAGTGTAAAGATTTTTTATCGGTGATCCTGTATACAGGATTATCACTCGGATATATGACCAATGCGTTACATGCCCAATCCAGTCTTGCTGGGCGGGTTGCAGACGAAACACATCAACCGGTTCCATTTGCCAATGTGCTTTTACTTTCCACGGCAGACAGTTCTTTGGTGAAAGGAGGCGTTGCAGGTGATGATGGGTGTTCAGACTTGGCACTATTGGTGCAGGAAGTTATTTTATCAAAGTGATGATGGTGGGGTATCTTGATCATGATTCAGAAATCTTTGGGTTAGAGGAGCCCGGTCGCGATAGGGATTTTGGAGAGATCGTCCTGCACGAAGATGCGGTCATGATGGATGAAGTGCAGGTTGTGGCAAAAAAGGCACTTTTCGAACAAAAGATTGACCGCATGATCGTCAATGTGGCTAGCAGTATTACTATGTCAGGGACAAATGCATTAGAAGTTCTTGAGCGATCGCCGGGCGTACTCGTCAACAGACAAAGTAATACGATCTCCGTCAGTGGGAAAAACGGGGTCGTAGTGATGATCAATGGCAGGATCAATTACATGCCAGCGGAAGCGGTTACACAACTCCTCGAAGGCATGAGTGCGGATAACATAGAACGTATTGAAATATTGACTACTCCGCCTGCAGACCTTGATGCGGAGGGCAATGCAGGATACATCAATATCGTACTGAAGAAAAATATAGGAGATGGCTTCAATGGTGGATTTGCTATTGGCGCAGGCTATGGAAAGGGAGCTACCGGAAATGCAAATCTCAATTTTAACTATCGGAAGGGGAAGTCAAATCTATATGGTGATTACGGGTATCTGCATGAATCACAGGAACAAACCTTTGAATTTTACAGGCGTATCATGTTAAATGGTGATCAGATTGAAACAGAGACAGTGTCTGATCGACTTCCGAATAGAAACAACCATTTGGCCCGACTAGGATTGGATTACCATGTAAGCGACAAATTGCTGGTAGGTGGCCTCGTGTCCGGGTATAACACAAAATGGCTCATGGATGCCACCAATGTTGCTGATTTGTCGAGCAATGGTGTACTCGACACCGTCATAACCGTAGACAATCATGAATTGAATCAATGGAAAAACCTGGGGGGAAATATCAACCTTCAATATACCTTTTCAGCAGGCAGCTCCCTGACCGTAGATGCAGATTATCTATGGTACCTGGACAATAATCCCACGGATTACAGCAACCACTATGAGGATGGAGAGGGCAATTTCTTTTTTGAAAATTATACACGAAGTACTAAAATGACACCCATCAACATCAGGGTGGGAAAAGTGGATTACAAAACGCCCATTGGAAATAGAGTAAAATTTGAAACCGGAGTAAAAGGAACGATTTCCAATTTCACCAATGACGTGGGTGTAGAGTACAGTGACAACGATAAAGACTGGGTGTCGGATCCCGAACTTACTGCAAAATATAACCTTGATGAAACGATCGCCGCCGGATATATAACCCTGGAAGTTCCGCTTGACAAAAAAACGGATATCAAAGCTGGCTTGCGTTATGAGTACACAGATTCAAACCTTGGTTCAGAAGAAGAGCAGGACATTGTCGATCGTGAATTCGGAAAATTATTTCCTTCGCTATTTATATCACGAAGATTGAACGAAAACAATACAATCAAATTTGTATACGGAAAGCGAATCACCCGCCCGACGTTTAATGACATGGCTCCCTTTGTCATCTTTCTTGATCCGTATACCTTTTTCTCGGGGAACCCTGCCGTACAACCAGCTATCTCCAACAACTTTGAACTTGGCTACACTTTCAAATCAGCGCTGATATCGTTGAATTATGGGATAGAGGATAGTACCATAGCCAATTTTCAAAGCACCATCATTGAAGGAACTAATAAGCAATTGCTTTTTACGGAAAATCTCAGGCAGGTGAAGACTTTGTCATTGACATTGTCCTTTCCGCTGACCCCGGTCAGTTGGTGGAATATGTATTATAACATCAGCGGCGTATTACAGGAGGCACAACAATATGATGAGTTTGGTTTGTAGGCCTATGAGGCCGGAAACATCAGCGCTTACACCTCGCAAACCTTTTCGCTTCCAAAAGCTTTTACGCTGGAAATTACCGGATTGTATGTGAGCGGAGGGTTGTTCGGCATATTCGCCCTTAAGTCTTTTGGTTCGGTCAATCTGGGACTGCAAAAGAAGTTTGGAGCCAACGGTGGTAACCTTCGATTAGGCGCAGATAATATATTTAATACCATGATCTACCGCGACGAACTAAACCTGGAAGAACAACAACAATACTATAGTGCCCAGCTTCAATTTACCCAACCTACCATTAAATTGACCTACACACGTAATTTTGGTAATCAGACAGTGAAAGGAGCAAGGACACGAGCTACAGGTGCGGAAGAGGAACGGAAGCGAGTTAATAATTAAGAACATGAAATTGAAAGTTATCATCACCGGATCAACTGGTATGGTTGGAAAGGGTGTATTGCTGGAGTGTCTGGATAGCCCTGAAGTAGAACACGTGTTGGTCGTCAACCGGAGTTCTGTGGGTATCACGCATCCCAAACTCAAAGAAATCATTCACAAGGATTTCTTTGACTGGAGCGCCATTCGTGACCAGCTCAATGGATATACTGCATGTTACTTTTGTCTGGGTGTATCATCAGTGGGTATGAATGAAGTGGATTATCGGAGGATGACCTATGAACTCACGCTTGGATTCGCACGTGAGGTACTTGCTTTAAATCATGAAATGACGTTTTGTTATGTTTCTGGTGCAGGTACCGATAGCACGGAGAATGGCAGGCTAATGTGGGCCCGTGTGAAAGGCAAAACGGAGAATGATCTGCTTGCGCTTGGGTTTAAAGATGCGTATATGTTTAGACCCGGTTTTATCCAGCCGATGAGGGGCATTAAGTCGAAGACCGCCATGTATCAGGGTATTTATAACATCATCAGTCCATTTTATGGGTTGTTGCGCCGGTTGCCGAAGTATGTAACCAATACAGTTACCTTGGGCAAAGCCATGATCGGGGTAGCACTAAAGGAATATGAAAGAAAGGTGTTGGAGAGTATGGATATCAATACGTTCAATTAGCGATACTTCGATTTTCCTTAAGTTCACCGGAAGCTTGTCGGAGTGAATTGAAATGGAAATTCCCGCTGAGGCCCTAGGTTTTTCGCAGGGCATTTTAACGAAAATTACCGCCGGGTCCCTGAGCTTGTTGAAGGGAAAGGAAAGGAAAATTCCCGCCGGGTTCCTGAGTTTGTCGAAGGGAAAGGAAAGGAAAATTTCCGCCGGGTCCCTGAGCATGTCGAAGGGAAAGGAAAGGAAAATTACCGCCGGGTCCCTGAGCATGTCGAAGGGAAAGGAAAGGAAAATTTCCGCCGGGTCCCTGAGTATGTCGAAGGGAAAGGAAAGGAGAATTCCCGCCGGGTCCCTGAGCATGTCGAAGGGAAAGGAAAGGAGAATTCCCGCCGGGTCCTTGAGCATGTCGAAGGGAAAGGAAAGGAAAATTCCCGCCGGGTCCCTGAGCATGTCGAAGGGAAAGGAAAGGAAAATTTCCGCCGGGTCCCTGAGCATGTCGAAGGGAAAAGAAAGGAAAATTCCCGCCGGGTCCCTGAGCATGTCGAAGGGAAAGGAAAGGAGAATTCCCGCCGGGTCCCTGAGTTTGTCGAAGGGAAAGGAAAGGAGAATTCCCGCCGGGTCCCTGAGCATGTCGAAGGGAAAAGAGGAGGGCTCTTTCCGCCGCCCTCTTCGCGCAGCGAAGAGGGCGGCGTGGGGGTGTTTTTCGCTATGTGCCCTTCGACAAGCTCAGGGACCGGAATGTATTCTTCGAGTATTACTCTTCTTGTACTCAGGGATCCGGGTGTGTTTTTCGATGAGGACTTTTTATGTACTCAGGGATCCGGGTGTATTCTTCAATGCGTAAACTTCTTGTGCTCAGGGACCCTGGTGTGTTTTTCGGTACAGAGCTCCTCGGGACTCAAGGTCCTGGATTTATTATCACTTCCATTTCAAGCAATAAGCATTGTGACTTTCAATACCAACAAGGTCAACAATGGGCATACTGAAATGCAAATACCTATATTTATAGCTCAAATTCTAGTTCATTACATCAGTGCCTATATTTAGACGGTTCAAATTCTATAAGATGCGATTTTGTAAAAGAGTGCTCTTCCTTTCTACTTTTCTATTTGGATCCACCCTATATCTCCAGGCTCAGGGATGCAGTGATGCAGGATTGTGTAAGATTGAAGTATTGAAACCGAATCCTGAATATGGATCACCATTGCTCATCCAGAAACTCAGTGCAGGTATGTCAGTAGGCGCTGCCGATTATGGCATCACCGTCTTTGGTGGGCACATAGGGTATAGCAGGAAGTTTGGAAAAAGCTGGAGCATAGATTCAAAAATGACTTTTCTTTCTCAACAAGGCAATGGGATTTCAGTAATAGGGATAGGTGATATTTTTGCCAATGTAAATTATGCTGTTTCGCAAAAGTTAACAGTTATTGGAGGTGTAAAAATACCATTGATGAAAGCCGACAGGACGGAGGATGGTTTAGCCTTGCCTATGGATTATCAGTCCAGTCTGGGTACATTGGATTTATTGGCAGGTATTCGGTACCAACAAGTAAACTGGCAATGGGCATTGGCCGTTCAGATACCCTTACAGCAAAATGAGAATGCATTTTTCCCTGGCATGTTTCCTGCGGGATCCATGTTGAATGACATTCAGGCCACCAATGCTTTTCAACGGCAGGCAGACATCATGCTCCATGTATCCAGGACAATACCCATGAGCGACAAAATAACCTTTACACCCGGCCTCCTGCCAATCTACCATATCACTGCAGATGAGTACACAGGTATCGATGGCATTCAGTATGTTATTGAAGGCTCAGATGGGCTGACACTTAACGGCACCGTATTTATTAATGTTAAGACTGGTCTCTCCAGCAATTTTGAATTTGACCTTGGCTTTCCTTTTATCGTAAGAGAAGCAAGGCCGGATGGATTGACCAGGAGTTTCGTTTTTGGCGTAAGCTACAGTTATCAGTTTTGAGTCAAGAAAACAGAGTTGATTAATTTGATTTCACAAATGTTTGCGATGAATATTGATCTGCAGATTTAATACGCAGTATGTATAGCCCTTCTGGTATTTCCTTAATATCCATCGTGAAGGTATGCCCGTGATTGCCTTGTATTTGGCTAACCAGCGATCCATTCATCGTCCTTTTCAATAGAGACAGATTCACCAACATGTAGAGTTGCACCTTCTCTGTTGGTGATCACTTCAGGACAGTTGATACATTCCTGCGTTATGGTAGTATTGATCAGGTAAAGGTGTGCGCCAACACCTGAATTGAGTATGGAACCACCGGAAGTGCCTTCGATGACGGTGTTAGAAATCATAGCGGAATCAATCACCGTGATCGCCTGATTGTGTAAAGCAGATCTTTCTACAGCTTGATTCCCTTCTATCGTGCAATGACGAATGATGATAGGATGTTCATTGTCCGCACCTATATAAATTCCTGCACCAGTTGAGTTACCGGAACCATCTGCATACCCGCAGCAAATGTGCAGGCCATCTAAGATCACGGTATCCAGTGCGTTGGTAATTGACACGACGTGATATACATTGTCTGCGAGATAGCTTGTATCTGCAATTTCGCCGGATAGAGTGGTGGGATATAGGGCCGGATTTCGTTGGTCAATTGAAATTTCATTTCCGGCAAAGCCTCCATAAACAGCGATGGATGTACGGATATCATAGGTGGTGTCTCATGCTGTCGTCGTCGTGACCGGTTACGTGCCCTCAGCAATCCACATCTCATGTACACTGGTATCTTGATTGCTTTGTAGAAATGCGTCGCCAGGCGTACGGTATGCCGTCTCCCAGCTTTCTCCATCAGGGTTTGCTGGGGCATCAGGATTGACATAGACCCTGCCATTTATTTTGCCCGGTGATTGATAGGTGCTGCAGGTAATGGTACCTTTCAGTAATCTGCATAAAGCATTGTCGACATAGCTGTCGTTGTCTCCACTGGACGTCCGTGTGCCCATCAAAATGGCCTTAATCCTTCTGGTACCTATAGGCACAGGGATTGTAAGCAGCTTGAGTGTCCAGGCACTTTGTTTGTGTCGTAAGGTATCAGAAGAAGAAAGGATGATATTATTAGCATCAATAAACTGCAACGCCATTGCGGGTTCATCCGTATTTTGCCAGTCAGCCATAAGGGCCCCGAAATTGACCCAAAGCCATCTCCATCCGAATCTGCAAATGGATCTGATTTCAGCATGACACATACAGATGAAACGGTATCCGTAGCTAGTGGAAAAAGCGGGAAAGGCGTTGTGGGTGCGGCATTGTTCTTCCGTATAGTGACCATATCCGTTTCAGAGCTGCCTCCGGATTAAACTGATCTCCGAAACTCAGTCGTTTCAGTACAAATTTTGGTTAGGAACCTGCTGTCACTTCGACCATCACAAATCCATACTCATCCTGGCTCACGATAAGCTCATCTGAATCAGCGTTGCTTAATTCGCCCCAATAATCAATATTGCCACCTGATGCGGCTACATTGACCCATAGGTGATCATGGTCTCTTGACTGGCCCCTCGAATAAGCATGGGTATGACCGAAAAAGTGAATGGTAGGCTTGCCGCATACTTCAGAAAAAGCTTGCATCATTTCAACGATATCGCCTGTGTAATTTGCTTCACCCGGCGTCTACAATTCTGATTTGAAAGGGTGATGCATTTCAGCAAAGACAAAATCGATCAAGGTATACGCACAACTCAGATTAAGAATGCTGTCAACCCAGTTGAGCTGAGCCTGTATGCGATAGGGTGAATTAGAATTTATACTCAATACACGGACATTGGAATAGTCATGGTAATACCAATGTTCAAGGTAGCCGGGTGTTCCGTTTTCAGGCAGGGTATAATAGTTAAAATAGTTTTGTGAATTAGCTTCATGATTGCCAATGGCGGGATAACAAGGCACGGATCTCCACAATGTTTGTCCGGGATCGAAGAAATCATTTTTCCATTGACCATAGGCATTGCCGTTGTCCACCACATCACCAGGAAGGACAGCCATCTGCAAGTGATCACTCAAGGATGTACCATAGGTGGAATCTATATAAGGCAGCAGGCTTGTATTGATGAGATTGGAGAAGATGTTTGGATTGCTACCGTCTTTCTGCATATCGCTCATCAGCACCATATTGAAGGAGGCTTCACTGTCGCGGTTGAGAGGGGTAACGAAATCATAGATCCCGGATTGCCAGGTACCTGTCACTGCTTTATAATAATATCGGGTTGCGGGAGACAGTCCTGCCAGGGAAGTCGTATGAAGAATAGTTGAATTCAGGGTCACCAACGTGGTGCCTGTGGAAGCATTGCCTAGACCAGGGGTCAATCCATATTCGACGATGGTTTCCGTATTGGTATTTGTTTCCCACATCACCACCATGGAGGCAGGGGTCGCCATCTGGAGGTAAGATTGAACAAGAATCGTCTGGCCAGCCAACGGAAAAACCTATACGAAGCAAGCTAGTGCCAGGGCAAATATGCTTTTTGAACAGAGGAGATCGGTCATCAGGCAGGTAGAAAGGTAATAAGTAATAGTTTTGTAAAAATAGCAAAAGCAAACAATCGTCTTTAGGAAGTCCCGCAGCGTATGAAAAATGACTATCAACAGATCCTGGAAGAACTTTATCATTTGATCAAGGTCAAGCCTGATGAAGGGCTGGTTACTCCGTATATTCCTGAACTGGCGGAGATCGACCCTTCAAAGTTTGGTGTTCATCTCGCAGCTACTTCCGGGGAGCAAACAGGTATCGGGGATCATCGGGAAAAATTTTCCATTCAGAGTATCGGAAAAGTACTTTCTCTGACGCTTGCGTTTCAACAGCGAGGTGAATCTCTGTGGGATCGGGTAGGGGTAGAGCCGTCCGGAAATCCATTCAACTCGCTATGGCAACTAGAGTATGAAAAAGGTAAGCCGCGCAATCCATTGATCAACTCCGGTGCAATTGTGATCTGTGATATCCTTTGTACGCTGTATGATGATCCCTTAAAAGAGTTACTTGCTTTTATCAGGAGTATGTCGGGCAATGAAAATATAAGCTGTAATAATCAGGTTGCTGCATCGGAGAAAAAACTGGGCTTCCGGAATGCAGCGCTCATCAACCTGATGAAGTCGTGTAACAATATTGACAACGATATCGATGAGGTCATGGACCTGTATTATCACATGTGTTCGATCGAGATGACATGTGATGAATTGGCTAATACTTTTTTACTGTATGCTAACCATGGTCGACGCCAGTCAACAGGAGATGCGGTGATCACTTCCAGTATGGCTAAGCGTATCAATGCGATCATGCAGACGTGTGGATTTTATGATGAGGCTGGAGAATATACGTTTAAAGTAGGCCTTCCTGGAAAGAGTGGGATTGGTGGTGGTATTGTAGCTCTTCATCCGGGAAATTATGCGGTCGCGGTCTGGAGTCCGAAGTTGAATAAAAAGGGGAATTCGGTGAAGGGGATGCAGTTGCTGGAGATACTCACTACGAAGACGGGACTGTCGATATTTTGACGACGGATCAGGGATGGTGTGCATCCGGATCGACAACAGATCAGTGGGTCTTCGACCCTGATAGACGACGGATCAGCGAGACTTCGTCTCGGATCGACAACGGAATACGAAAGCTTCGCTTCCGACCATTAAGAGTTAATACACAGGCGGTCGGCGCAGCCAATCGTCAATCCGCTGACGAAGTCAGCAGGATGCGTGGTCTATCGGAAGCGTAGCTTCCCTGATCTGTTGTCGATCCAGATGCGCAGCATCAAGGCTCAGTGGTCATTTTTTTTGTGGATTATCTTACAGTACCTCAATCCAAGGAAAGAATGATTTAGGTATTTTTGTCCCTATGAAATATCATTTAGCCCTTTTTCTAATCGGTCTTGCAGTCGCCCGGTTGAATGGCCAATCGTTAACACCGGTTGCTACCCACACTAACATGATGTCGGCTGCCTACGTAAAGGATGATTCCACTGACACTATTCCTGCTTCTGAATCTATGGTCAATGATTCACTCAGGATAGAGATGCAGCAGCAAAAGAAGCAAATCGCTTTACAAATGGCAAAAGCAAATCTGACATACTTTATCATTCGGGTCCCTGACAATACATATGGCTATACCATCTTTATTGACGGACAGATGTATATCGAGCAGAAATCAATTCCCGCTGTATCCGGCAATGCAGGATTTGTATCAAAGGACGATGCAGAGAAAGTAGCTAAGCTAGTGATTGAAAAAATCAGGCAGGGCGAAATGCCACCAACAGTTTCCACTGAGGATCTACAACTACTGAAAATTGGTGATTGATCTTTGATTCTGGGCATCTGGATCGACGATATATCGGAATTGAGGGTTCTATGATCCGTGGTGCCGATGTCGACAGCAGGACTAGCATTTATTTACTATTTTGTTCCCTACTGAGTTTCCATATGCGTTTCACACCGCTTACATGTTTCTTATTTCTCTTGTGTATAAGCCCTCGTTGTAAGGCCTATGGACAGCAGGCAATGCATCCGGTTGATCAATGGAGGTCAGCGCTCTCCATTAAAAAGGATATCAAGTCAACCTCGTTCAGATCTGTTTTCAATGAGCTTTATGCGCTTGACTCAGTCAACTATTGCATTGCGCTGAGCTTACTGAACGACCTTGTCCCAAGGGAGAATATCCATTTCAGCATCAGGTTGCGTATCCTTGAGAGTCAGTTACAACTCTCTAATAAATCCTGTCCTGGAGCTTTTGTTGCTTTAGCCGATCTGCAGGATGCACTTCAGACGGCCTATGAAATTGATGACGACTGGCTCAAGTTTGAATTGCACAACATTTTATCTGTTCACTACACTAATTTATCGAATTTCGGGTCGGCCGCCATGCATGCGATGAGTGCTATTGATCTTGCAGAAGCACTGGGTCCGGATAATCTTTCTGTAGGTGCAGGAGGCTGGTATGGGCTCGGATATATATTATATCATTCAAGAGAATATGAAGCCTCTATTAAGGCATCTGCTATGGCCTTGAATGTCTCCTCTTCTGCACAGGATGCCCCTGTAGATACTCTTCATATAGCTTACAGAATGAATGCACTGAACTCTATCGGGTTGTGCTACGAAAAACTTGGCAAACCAGATTCTGCTTTTTGGGCATTTGACCAGGCGATGAGTATTGCAGAGAAATTAAATAATTCTTTTTGGAAGGGGATCATCACCGGAAACAAGGGGGATGTATATTACCAGATAGGACAGTATGATTCTGCAAAAGTGTTTTTGACTTTTGACTATCAGCAAAGTGTTGCATTTCAACAAAATGATAATGCTGCGAATTCCCTGCAGTGGCTGGCCAGAATTGAATTGAAAAGAAATCTACCTCAAAGTGCACTGCGCATGCTTCGTGAATGTATGAAGTTGCTGCAAGGGGTATCAAAGCCTGAGATTCTCACGAATACATTATATGCATTCACGCAGACTTTTTCCGCACTCGGTGAGGCGGACAGCATGAATGTATATATGCATCGTTATCTGACCCTTCATGATTCTATTGAAAAAGCAGCTACGGAAAGCAGGTTGGACATTGTCCGCATGCGTATGGACAATCAATCCAATGTGTATAAGGTGATGTCTCTGGGTAAGGAGAAAAGGCGGATCACGATGGTCCGAAATTTTATTATCGTCTTCATTTGCCTCCTGGCCATTACCGGCTTTATGATTCTCACCCGTCAAAAGCTGAACCTGAAATTAAAACGAATGGAGGCGCTTGATGAAAAGCGTAAAGCGGAGCAAGATGCCGCCCAGGCCAGGGAACAGCTTGATGTGTACACCCGACATCTGCGGGAAAAAACAAACCTGGTTGAAACCTTGCGAGATCAACTCATGATACGGGAGATGACCGAGGATCAAATGCAACAAATTTCAGCCCTCGCCCAGCATACCATACTCACAGAGGAAGACTGGGAAGAGTTTAAAGGTATGTTCGAAAAAGTGTATCCCGGTTTTTTCCATTCGTTAAAGCACCAATCTCCGGATATCACCCTGGCGGAACAACGGATGGCGGCCTTGTGCAAACTCCAGTTGCCCACTAAAGAAGCTGCAAACCTACTAGGCATCTCCCCAAATAGTGTCAATAAGACAAGACAACGGCTCAGAAACCGATTAGGCCTCGATCCCGAAGCAAACCTTGAGCAATATTTCGGTGTGTGAGAGAGGCCAAACTTTAGACTAAAGACGACAGACTCGCAGACGCCAGACGCATGGTACTCTTTTTTTTTGCAGGCTCCGTTTGCCGACGGATAAAGCATAGGTATCATTCTCCATTTCAAACTTGTGTCAGTAGCCTCCAGGCTACAGGTGAAAATCATGCCTCAAGATCCCCCCTTCCTTTACTGGCCCAAATACCAATTAGCAACCACCATCAACCAATTACAAACTTCTAACTTCTAACTTCTAACTTCTAATTTCTAACTACTAACTACTAACTACTAACTTCCAACTACTAACTTCCAACTACAAACTTCTCACTCCTCACTTTCACCTGTCCTCTTTTTGTCGCCTTGCTGTCGCTGCTTTGTCCCCCGTTTTTCTTGCATTCCGGGATCCGTCGGAAGTAGATTTGCCGCATGCTCAATCGAATGTCCATAAAGGGTTTCAAAACTGACAAGATGATCATCATGTTTGTACTCCTCATAGTCCTGCTGGTCATATTAGCCTGGTGGATAGCGGATCGGTTGATTGAACATATTGATCACCATATGCCCGGACTTTAAAACTTTCATTTTATGAAACAACCAATCTTATGCTTACTCTTACTCTTGCTCTGTGCTAGCCAATACCTTTTAGCCCAGTCTGTAGGCATAGGTACTATAGTACCTGATTCCAGTGCCATCCTCGAGCTATCCAGCGATAGCAAAGGGGTATTGATCCCTAGGATGACGACCGCTCAACGAGATTCTATAGTGATGCCTGCTACAGGATTACAGATTTTAAATCTGGATGATTTTTGTATCGATTTGTACGAAGGCGTTAGTTGGATCAAGAACTGTGGGCTGAGATTGTCAGGTTTAGATACGTTTGATGGAGATTGGGTGCAAAAGGTTGATCTTGGGGGCAATGGCCGATATGGCGCAGTAGGCATGGCTATTGGGAATAAAGGATACATTGGTACCGGTAGGTCCGGCGGTCTCTACACCATTGATTGGTGGGAATATGATCCGGCTTTAAATACATGGATACAGAAAGCAGATTTTGAAGGTGCCGGTAGAATTAGTGCGATTGGTTTTGAGATCGGTGCTAAAGGCTATTTAGGTACAGGATTTGACGATTCCTATACCTACCGGAATGATTTCTGGGAGTACAATCCACTCATCAATGACTGGACGCAAATGTCAGGCCTTCCAGCTTCAGGTAGGTCGGGAGCAACAGGATTTGCATTGAATGATAATGGTTATGTCATCGGTGGTGATAGTGAAGGTGAAATATTTCAGGATGTATGGTCCTTTAACCCGGCTCTTAATTCATGGACAGCTGCGGCCGATTTTCCATATCCCGTCACTTTAGCTGTAGGTTTTTCAATAGGAAGTAAAGGCTATGCAGGTACCGGGACTGTTGGTTATAATTATGGAATTGATACGAGTGGGTTCTTCGAGTATAACCCGATAGCAGATAGCTGGACACCACTTACGGAAGTCGGTGGGGGTCCAAGAAGTAATGCAGTTGGATTTTCGATCGGGGGTTTTGGGTATATAGGAACAGGAGTAGCAGGAGGTTTTGAAAATGATATGTGGGTATACGATCCGCTAGCGAATACGTGGATGATGTTGGCAGACTTTGAAGGCGTAGCGAGACGGAGTGCAGTTGGATTTTCTATAGAAGGTAAAGGTTACATTGGCACAGGGTTCCCGTTAAGGAGGGATTTTTGGGCTTATACACCTCCCTTTGTCGGCGCCACCTATCAAAGTGCGTTGCCTGAGGAAACTCCGTATGCGATCCATGATGGCATCTGGATTAAGAAAGGAGAACAGGTATACACTTCAAGCTACGCGGATATCATCAATCCAGGTAATATCATGACATCCGGGAGTGGAAGAATCGGGATAGGCACCACCAACCCAAATGCAATGCTCCAGTTTGCCAATTCTTTGTCGAACAGGAAATTGGTACTGCACGAAAATAATAATGATGATCATCAGTTTTACGGTTTTGGTATCAATTCTTCTGTGTTGCGTTATCAGGTAGCCAATCAGCAAAGTGACCACGTATTCTATTCGGCTTATTATTCAAATAATAGCCGCGAATTACTTCGGATACGCGGGAATGGTAACGTAGGCATTGGCGTCTCTACACCAGCCAATAAGTTGGATATTAATAGTGACTGGCCGCTCCGTGAGGGTACACATGCAGAAGCGCTAGCTTTCTATGTCACCGGAAATTTTAACGCTCCTACTAACACGGTTGAATTTCGTCACTTTGATGGGACAAAAGGCATTGGATTTGGCAACAATTACATCAATGCCGTTGGCACAAATCCGAACCAGCATTTAGGGCTGGCTGCTAAAGGAGTGGAAGGTCATTTGCTTTTTACAACCAATTTGATTGAGCGAGTGCGCATTACAGGAGAAGGTAATGTAGGTATCAATACGGCTTCTCCTGTACAGAAACTGCATGTGACAGGTAACGCTTATGTCACAGATAAAGTTGGGATAGGTCTAGCTGTCCCAAACGCACCTCTGCAATTTTCCAATGCAGTCGAAAATAGAAAGATCGTCCTGTATGAAGTGGGCAATGATAACCACCAATTTTTTGGGTTCGGTATAAATGGAGAAGGGTCACTCAGGTATCAAACACCTATCACCGCTAATGACCATGTTTTCTATGCAGGAACGTCTTCAGCTGCCAGTAACGAGTTGATTCGAATAAAAGGTAATGGTAATGTCGGTGTAGGTGTTTTGCCAACGAATAGATTTGATATTCGGACAGGATCAGTGCGGACTGGCATACATCCAACTAACAGACCGTTGTATGTGACTGGAGATATTGGTTCCGGGTCAAATGGTTTTGAAGTAAGGCATAACAACGCTGCGGAAGGAATAGGTTTAGGATATAACACAATCTATGCTGCTGGAGAAAATACCAGTCAGAGTTTGGGTGTGTCTGCGAAGGGGGCCCTCGGCATTTTGTTTTTTAATACCAATGGAGCAGAACGTTTCCGAATATCAGAATCCGGAAATGTGGGGATCGGAACAGCGTTCCCGAATGCACCTTTACAGTTTTCGAACACAGTAGCAAACAGAAAGCTTGTCTTGTATGAACTGGTCAACAATGATCATCAATTCATTGGATTAGGCATAAATCCAAATGTCCTAAGGTACCAGACCTCCTCCGTCTCAACGGACCATATCTTCTATGCGGCTACTTCTTCCACAGCGAGCAATGAACTGATGCGCATCAAAGGGAATGGCAATGTTGGAATTGGAACAACTCCAACTAATCAGCTTGATGTTCATGTAGGATCATTGCGTACAGGTATGCATGCGACCAATCTTCCTTTATATGTGACTGGGGCTATCGGTGCGGATACTCTTGGCATGGAAATCAGGCATAACAATGGTACCCAAGGCATTGGTTTGGGATTCTCAACTATTTATGCTGCCGGCTCTGCAGCAAGTCAGGACCTTGGGCTATCAGCAAAGGGTGCCGGTGGTCATTTGATATTTAAAACCAACGATGTTGAAAGGATGCGTGTGGAATCTGGTGGAAATATTAATGTTCCGGGTAAACTTGAAATCGGGTATGTCAGAGTATCGGCTACAGTAGATATCGGACCTGCAACGACTGGTGGAGTAAGCTGCGACTGTCCATCCGGGACAGTAGTTATGGGGGGTGGTTTTTATATATCTAATTATATTTTGGAGATTGGCAATAGTTATCCTTCTTCTAATTCAACCTGGTATGTCCATGCAAGTAATTCAGATTTAATTAGTACGCATCAATTGACGGCCTATGCCATTTGTGCACGACTGGCCAATTGAAAAAGCTTACGTGAAAGTTGTCTGGAAGTTGTTAAATAATATTCTTTCTAATGCAGTATCACTATATCCCCTCCATCCGTTTCCATTCCATCTATCCCTTTGTAGGTCAGGTAAAACGTTCTGACCTCACCATCTTTTAGTTTTGGAATATCAAAAGTGCCGATTGTCGGTGATAGTGATTTAACGAGTACAGCTTCGTCCTTTACATTGATCTCATAAAGTTGAATAGATTTAATGAAAGTTTTTTCCGGGAGTCCCCAGCTTAATCTGTAACCACTCGAGGTAGGATGTACTAATATAATTCCGGGGGGTGAAATTGTTTGATTGGAAAGTGGATGGATCGAAACCACTCATGGTATCGCATACCCTGAAAGATTATGAGGTTATACTCGCAGACTATGGCTTTGACCGCGTCCACAAATCCCATCTCGTCAATATGAAGTATGTCTCCAAGATGGATCGGGATGGATTCATCTGGTTGCATAACGGGGAAAGTGTCCCTGTATCCCGGAGAAGAAAGGAAGAAGTGATGAGTATGCTGAAAGGGAAGCATGAGAAGTGAGTGGTGAAAGTAGCTTGTGCTGAGTGGAGTCGAAGTATGAGTTGTGAGAAGTGAAAAGTGATGCTTCGACGTGATCGAGAACTCAATTGTATCGAATCTGGCATTCTGCCGAAAATGCTGTGCATTTGGCGGGATTTGCGCTGCGCTTCGATCTGGTATCTGGCGTCTTCCGTCTGGCATCTAAAATCTGGCGTCTTCCCTCTTCCATTAATAGGGAGTATCGTTATTCGTTTTCATTCCTGAGTTATCAGAATTTTATTTTTATAAGTATAGATTAAAAATTATAGTTTCGTTCTTATGAAAAAACTGATTCCAATACTCTCCATGCTAATGTTGTCCGTCCTTTCCGGTAAAGGACAGACAACATTTGGAGTTAAAGGCGGCTTAAATGTCGCATATATGAATATTGACATGCGGGAGAGCCATATCGCGTATCACGCCGGTATCTTTGTCAATGAAGATTTGAGTGATAAGTTTTTTCTACAGCCTGAGTTGTTATATAGTATAAAGGGGGCTAAGTTTCCGGAATATTTCTTTCCGGCTGATATGGATTTCACGTTTTATTATGTGTCTATGCCTATATTATTTGGTTGGAAACCGGCAGATCATCTGTCTCTTTTAGTTGGCCCAGAGATCAGTTACCTGACAGATTACAAATTTGTAATTAATGAACAGCCCATTGCCGGATCTGATGGATTCGCGGAATGGGATGTGAGCCTTGATCTAGGCGTGGCTTATGCAATCACCAAAAAGTTGAGTGTCGAATTGCGTTTCGTCTATGGTTTAACCAATGTGGTCAATATATTATTTACAGATGAAAATGGCCAAACTATTGGTAATTTGAATGAAGGCAAGAACAGGGCACTTCAACTAAGCGGTTACTATCGTTTTTCATCTGATAACGAATAGATTGAAAGGATGAAACCAGTATCAATTGAATCTCTGGCTTGAGCCAGGTTCTGTGACTTTCATCCTGCTAAAGGCTTTTTGGAAACGCGCGGGATCATCGCTTTGCTCAAACTGCTCACTGCTCACTCACGCCTGGCATCGTGAGCTTCGCTGCGCTTCGATTTTCATACTTCGACTAGCTTACACTAATCTATCTGCTACAGCTCAGCAACCGTCCGCTCAGCACATCGCTTTTTCTTTTTCACTCTTCACTCTTCATTTTTAAAAGCAGGATCATCCTCCGGCACATCATATTCCGTCTGCTTTTTACCGAACACAGAAACATTGACATATCGTTTTGGATTGAGCCTGAAGTCCTGTAGCAATAAGTCCAGATTTTTTGAAGTCCTGTTCAGGTTGTCATACAGGGCCTGATCTTTCAGAAGTTTTCCCATAGTTCCTTTCCCTGCCTGAAGGTCTTTCATGACGATCGCCAATTGTTCAAAAGAAGTATTGGCCTCAGCTAATGACATGTCAAGGTTTTTCATGGTGGCCTGGGCATCTGTGATCAATGCCCCGGCATTCGTACCTACTTTGGCATCATCAAATTGTTTAGTGATGCTTTCCAGATGGGTGATCGAATTGGCGATTTTATCCTGATTTTTAGCGAGAGCACTTGTGAGGGTCTCCACGTTTTCAAGAGAGCCTTTGAGGTGCTTGTCATAGGTGCCCATAGAATTGTCCAGTGTGGCTGTGATGGAAGCCAGGTTGGTGATCAGTGCAGATAGCTGGGTGTAGGTCTTCGCGATTTCATTATTGGCATTCGGGGAGGTAAGTGAATCACCGAGCGTAGTCAGGATTTCGCCTATATTTTCCTTTACTTTAGCAAGGGTGCCATCTTCCCCCGGATCAAGGAAGGAATCAAAGAGTCCTCTTACACTGCCGTTGAGAAAACTACCTGGTTCGGCGCAATCATCCCCGGTGCAGGCTTCTTTGATGATCAGGTCTACGGCCTTGCCACCCATCAACCCTGTGCTGACGATGACTGCCTCTGCATCTTTCGGAATGCGTATTCCTTTTTTGATATCCAATGTAACGATGATACTCACCATATCGTCATCAAGCGACACATCGGAGACGGTTCCAACATTCATACCTCGGATCATGATCGGAGATGTCGATGCCAGGGAGGCCACATTCTCATAACGGACGTAATATAAATTGCTGGGTTTCAGGAGATTTTTCCCCCGGAGAAATTTATATCCCCAGACAGAAAGGGCCACCACCAAAATGGCCATGATGCCGATCTTAAATTCATTTGATATTTTCACTGAGAGCAGTTTACGTTTGTAAAATGAAATCTGTTGCGAAAGGTTCTTGCGAACAGATCACAGCCAAAGGGTTCCAGCCAGCAAAGTTAACTCCCTTGGCTGATGCATAACCTATTTTATCTAAGTGAATTTTAAGCCTTTACCCGCTGTCCGGCCTTATACGCCACTATAAAGGCACCATCAAACCCACAGGCTTTCAAGGCCGACAGCCGAGGGCGTGCAGCCTCGGCACTGCTGAAATACCCTACGAGAAATTTATATATTTCACCTTCTTTAATCACCTCCAGGTCATCAATGTTGTGGTACCTGGCATCAATGGTGGATTTGGAAGATGCGGCTATCTGTATCCGGTAAGCCACCTCCAGGCTCCCTTTGGCACTGGTTGGGGCTTTGGCATCGTCGTTGCTGGAAGCCGGGCCGCTTGTTGCTTTTTGAGCTGCATTAGCTGAAATATCAGGCTCCTGGTATTCTTCAACTTCTCTCTTATAATTGCTGAAAGCCTTCAGGATCGTGGAGGCCATCTCCTGCTGGTTTTCTTTTTTCATCAGGTAATTTTCATCCGTATCAGTGCTTAAGAAGCCGGTTTCTATCAACACACTTGGCATAGTCGTCTCCCGCAAAACCAGAAATCCAGCTTGTTTGACACCTCGGCTAGGCAACCTTGAAAGCTTTTTAAAGGCGTTTTCAACATGGGTGGCAAAAAGGATGCTCTGCTCCAGGTGCGCATTTTGAAACATAGTCAGAATGATATGACCCTCAGGGGAATAGGGGTCGAAACCTTCATACGTCTTCTCATAATTTTCCTCCAGGAGGATGGCGGAGTTCTCTCGCTTGGCAACATCCAGATTATCCTCAGCCCGGTGCAAGCCCAAAACATAGGTTTCTGAACCGGTTGCCCGGTTACGGACACTGATATAATTGCAATGGATGGAGATAAAAAGATCTGCTTTATTTCGGTTGGCGATTGCCGCACGTTCATTTAAAGGGATAAAAACGTCAGTTTCCCGGGTAAAAATGACCTGGATATCAGGATAGAGGGTCTTCAGTTTTTTGCCGAGGTCAAGGGCTATGGAAAGGGCTACTTCTTTTTCTCTGGAATGATGACCACTACAGCCCGGGTCTTTGCCACCATGGCCCGGATCCAGTACTACTTTCCTTATTTTATAGGGGACCTGGGCCTCCATGGATATTGAAAAACCAAAAGTTAACGTTAAAACCAAAACTGCGGTGGACAGGATACCGGACATTGACGTTTTACTACCGTTCCAAACTTTCATACCTTTATCCATATGGTTAACATTAGCAAAAGTAGTAATATGTAAGTAAATGTTCAAATGCATTTTGTATAAATTTTTATACATCAGGCCCTTTTGGGTGGCAGAACGGACCGACTACTTCCAAACGATACATGTTAATGGCTTATTTTTTGACTGCTAAGGTGCTTTGACTCTTTGAAGTATATTAATTACATACTCACCCTTTTGATCTTTTGTGCCATAGCCACTCTCGGCCGTGCACAGGATACATTGATCAATAAGCTGTTAATCAAAGGGTTGATCGACAGTCTGTTTGAAGATACCATCGTCCATCAGCCCCCGGCGAGCACCCGCAATCCTGAAATCTTCTTGTCTCCTGACAGCCTGGATGCTACCGTAGAGTATGGGTCTGCTGATTCCAACTATCTAGACAACGTCACCCGAAAGGTCCACCTGTTTGGTGACGCCTATGTACGGTATAAAGACCTTTCCCTCAAAGCGGATTATATCGTCGTTGACCTCGACAGTAGTATTGCCACCGCCGAAGGAATGCTCGACAGCGTTGGGAAACTAGCAGGGATTCCTGAATTCAAGATGGGGGAAGAGTCATTTACCGCCGAAAAGATGCGCTATAACTTTGTTAAACGCAAAGGCATCATCTATAATGCACTGACCAAGGAGGGGGACCTCATTATTCACGGAGAAAAGACAAAGTTTGTAGCCGGAGGAATTGCTGAAGGGCCTGACGATGACATTCTCTATGGCTCACGTGCCCTTATCACCACCTGTGATCATCCTGAACCTCACTTTGGAATACGTGCTTCGAAAGTAAAGACGATACCAGATAAGCTCGCTGTGATTGGTTCTTCGAATTTGGAATTGTTTGGTGTCCCGACACCGATCTGGTTACCGTTTGGTTTTTATCCCGTTTCTGAAACGCGTTCAGCCGGCCTCATCCTACCTAGAGATTATGAGCGATCACCCCAATTGGGTTTTGGTATTCGTGATATTGGTTATTATTTTCCGGTGAGTGACTGGGCGGATGTCAAGCTCTTGGCAGATATCTACTTTAATGGTACGTATGGATTGGGGGTTGCAACCAATTATGTTAAGAAGTATAAATTCCGGGGAAATGTTGCTTTACGCTATTCACACCGTATTACAGAGCCTACAAATGATTACCGGGAGAACATTGAAAAATCTTTTTCGATTCGGCTTACACACAACCAGGATACAAAAGCAAATCCTTATCAGACCATAGGGGGTAGTATCAATATCCAGAGCAATGACTTTGAAGCGCTGAATTATAATGATGCCCAAAGTGCATTGACCAATACCTATTCCTCAAACTTTAATTATAGCCGGACATTTCCTGGCAAGCCTTATTCATTAACCGCCGCACTTAATCATAGCCAGAACACAGAATCTCACCTGGTGACCATCAATGCCCCTGAGTTTAATTTCAGGTTAAACCGCATCCATCCATTCAAGAGTCAAAAAAGGCTGGGCCCTGAAGCATGGTATGAAAAAATAGCATTTCAGTATGCAGGTTCTGCCCGTGCTCAAGTCATGGCTACAGATACAACCCTCTTCGATCCGATCACGTGGCGAACTGCACAGTATGGGGCTCAGCACAAAGCCAATGCTTCCGTCAACTTCAATATCCTGAAATATTTTAATGTCACACCAGCCGTTGACTATGGAGAGACCTGGTTTTTTAAGACCCGGTACAGTATGTTTAAGTTTGATCCTGAGGATACTGACTTCGTACAGAATGATACCATCTTTTATCCTGATGGTACTATCTACCTTATCGAAAAGGACACCATCAATTATGGGGTTGTCGAAAGGGATTCATTAAAGACCGGTTTTATTCCATTTAGGAATATGGCGGCAAGTATCAGTATGAACACCCAGATATTTGGTACACTTCAGTTTAAAAAGGGATGGCTCAGGGGAATCCGGCATGTGATCAAACCGAGTATCGGGTTTTCCTTTTCTCAACCATCACCTGATTCCTATTACCAGTATGTCAAATTCAGCGAACTCTATCCGGATTCCACGAAACCATTCAGTAGGTTTGACAATCTGATGTATAGCGTCCGGCCAACGGATATACGACAAGCTAATCTCAATTATTCTTTCACCAATCTATTTGAAGCAAAGTATTTCAATACAAAGGATAGCACGGAGAAAAAGCTAAAACTCTTTGATAACATCAGTGTAGGTGGTAGTTATAATATGGCAGCAGACTCATTCAGATTCAGTCCGCTGGGCATCAATGGTAATACGAGGTTGTTTAAAGGAATTACAACCATATCGGTCGGAGCCACGTATTCCTTCTATGGAAGGAAAGCAAATGGTACATTAGATAAGACGTTGTATATCGAATCCGATAAGAAGCTATTGCGATTTGAAATGCTACGTTTGCGCTTTTCGACTCGTCTGACCATTGGTGATATTAAAAAATTATTGGAAGGGAAACCTGTTGATGGGCTTACTGTACCGGATCGACCGAAAGATCCGCGTGATAAGTTTGAGGACCTCCTCGGTGCCTTTTCCATCAATCATGAATTTGGTGTAGTCAGAATGTATGCTAATGGACCGGATGTTAATTTGGTCACCACCAATAGTATTAACATGGTCGGAGGGATGGATATCACGCCAAACTGGACCATCTATTTCGGAAACATCGGTTACGATTTTATTTCCAAGCAGATTACCTATCCGGATATCGGATTGTCGAGGGATCTTCACTGCTGGCAGTTATCCTTCAACTGGCAGCCTACACGGGGCACCTACGCCTTTAACATCAACGTCAAACCGGGGACGTTTGATTTTCTTAAGGTGCCTTATAAGCGGGACAACTACGATTCATCAGGCGGATTTTAATCGTCCTGTCCTTTTGTCTTACTTTTGTATAGATACTCCAACCATGCGTACCACACTCATGTATATGCTTCTTCTGCTTCCGCTCTTTATGACGGGTCAAAGAAGCAGGTGTGATGTCGATCATAGATTCAGGCTTACTGCCGAGAATCCTCGGTATTCGTTATTCCTTTCTCGTATTCAAGAAGGTATCAAGTCTGGTGAAATTGAAACACGCACTGAAACTTATTTCCCTGTGGTCATCCATGTAGTGATGCGTGAACCAGTAATACCAGTATCTGTCGCCCAGGCCATTCAACAGCTTGATGTACTCAATGCTGATTTTGCCGGTAAGGGAAATAATATTGGTCAACTCAGGAATGAATTCGAGTCACTCGTTGGAGATGCGCAAATGAAGTTTTGTCTGGCGACTGTTGATCCACAAGGGCAGCCCACAAGTGGGATCACCCGCACCACAACTTCGATAACCAATATTGCACTGCAAACAGGTGAAGGCGGTAGGATCGCCATTCATTGGGATGAGCTGGGAGGTAAAACAGGCTGGGACCCATCGCGATACATCAATATATGGATAGGGGAGTATGGAGGTATATTGGGGTCTGCGAGTTTTCCCGATATGGCTAGTTACCCGGAGGAGATTGGATTGGTCATTGATCCCAGGTACTTCGGATCAATAGGTGCTGCGGGTAATTCAGGTTTCTACAGTGGAGGTCACACACTTAGCCATGAGATGGGCCATTTCTTTGGATTGAAACATATCTGGGGTCAGGGCACTGGTGAGGACTGCAATGACAGTGATGATATACAGGATACGCCAAATGCCGCGGGTCCTTATTATGATTGTCCGCAAGGCTTACAGGAGAGTTGTGGTACAAGCAATATGTATCAGAATTTTATGGATTTCACGGATGATCGTTGTCTCGCAGCATTTACACAAGATCAAGTGACGTTGATGCAGACTTCAGCAGCAGTGTTTTATCCTGATCTTGATGTTGATGGTTCATGTACGGTTTATGCAGACACGTTTGCTATGTGGTATGAGCACTTGATTTGGTCATATGATCAGCAAGCTGACACGTATATTGTTTATAACCCTGATGGCTGGATGGGTATAATACATATCCAGGTGTATAGTGCAGATGGAAAGCTCATCACCGAGGACAAGTGGGAAGACCAACTTAGTTATTTGCTTGACCTGAGCCATGTTGCCGCAGGGGTTTATTTTGTCCGGATCATCAGTGGAGGGAAGGAGTATGTGAGAAAAGTAGTGAGCAGTTGACAGTCAACAGTTAGTTAACAGTTAACAGTTAACATTTGACAATTAAGCGTGAGCAGTTTGATAGCAGTTAACAGTTTGCAGTTAGCAGTGAGCAGTTAACAGTGAGCAGTTTGATAGCAGTTAGCAGTTAACAGTGAGCAGTTTGATAGCAGTTAGCAGTTTGATAGCAGTTAGCAGTTTCCAGTGAGCAGTTAGCAGTGAGCAGTTTGATAGCAGTTAGCAGTGAGCAGTTAGCAGTTTGATAGCAGTTAGCAGTTAGCAGTTTGATAGCAGTTAGCAGTTAGCAGTGAGCAGTGAGCAGTGAGCAGTTAGCAGTGAGCAGTTTGAAAGCAGTTAACAGTGAGCAGTTTGATAGCAGTTAGCAGTTTCCAGTGAGCAGTTTGATAGCAGTTAACAGTTAGCAGTTAGCAGTGAGCAGTTAGCAGTGAGCAGTTTGATAGCAGTTAGCAGTTTGATAGCAGTGAGCAGTTTGATAGCAGTTAGCAGTTTGATAGCAGTTAGCAGTGAGCAGTTTGATAGCAGTTTCAAGTGAGCAGTTTGATAGCAGTTAGCAGTTAGCAGTTTGATAGCAGTTAGCAGTTGACTGTTGACTGTTGACTGTTGACTGTTGACAGTTCAGTTAACAGTGAGCAGTTTGATAGCAGTTAACACTTAACACTTAACAGTTGACAGTGAGCAGTTAACAGTTGACAGTGCGTAGAAAGTTATTGCGAAAATTGGTTCGTGATACAATTGGAATAGATTATGAAAAATAGCATTTTATTACTGTTGGCAGGAATCCTTGTTAGTACTTCATGTCATTTGTCAAAGACATCCACCGCAGCACCGGAGGCGGAGCCTCAATGGGAACCTTGGGTGATCAAGTATGAGCGGGGTCCTTGTTTTGGACAGTGCCCGGTATATAAATTTTACCTATTGAATGACCATAGTGGCTTGATTGAAGTAAAGCAGAACCTGATGGAACCGGGGTGGTATCAGGCAGACCTGGATCAGGAGGATGTGCATGATATCCTGATGGATATCGAGCCCCAGAATTGGTGGAAAGAGGACTATAGTGGACTCCCCGAAATTGCAGATCTTCCATCGATGAGTATGATCTACAAGCACAAGGATGGTTTACGAAGGTTTGCTGTACAGGGCAGGATTTCAGATCCTGTCTCCAGGTTATTTCAAAAAGTCGAACATCTGGTCAGAGAATCGAGATGGACGATTACTACGAAGCGTCCTGTGGACCCCGATCTGCCGGAGCCCACTGATGTGATTGTCCAGCTTAAAGAAGGCGTTGATGTCCAGGTATGGATGAAGAAATATTCAACCTTTGGTATAAAGTTGAAAAAACGTGTTGCACCCCACCAACAATATTTTGTGGTCACCAAACATCCGGAGATGGGCTCCGCAAATGATTTCTTCCAATATCTCAAGCTTGACGACGAAGTAGTTGATGCGCAGTGGGACGAAGAGCTTTCCCCGAGGTAGCCGTGGGGGGTGCCCACTGCCCTAATTTTGTTATCATTGTAATCATAACCACACTGCGTGCCAACAGCGATCATCATCATTTTCATTGGAATCTTCATCTTCTGGGGGCATTACCTGGCAGCAATCTTTGAGAAAAGGGGGATTCCTGATGTTTTGGGCTTGATGTTGATCGGAATGTTGTTAGGTCCGATCACTGGCCTGGTACATCCGGGTTCCTTTGCAACATTTGGCAAATTGTTTAGTCACCTGGTGTTGGTCTTCATTCTTTTTGAAAGTGGGACGGATCTCAAGATATCGGAGGTCAAAAAATCATTCAGGGAATCGGCGGGCATTACCGTAGTAGGTTTTTTTGTGACATGGGTAGTGTTGTCCACCCTGACCTATTTTATTTTTCATATTCCTGTGCTAGCCTGTTTGTTTATCGGAGCCACTCTTGGAGGCACTTCTTCTGCTGTAGTGGTGGGACTTGTCAGAAGGATTGCCGTCACGCCAAAAACATCCACCACCCTTATTATGGAGTCGGTTGAAACAGATGTATTTACACTGGCTATTCCGATCAGTATTCTTGGTCTGATGATCACCGGAGAGATTTCCATCAATCTGGTCCTTTCCCAATTCGTGGCATCCTTGATTATCGCATTGATGATCGGCGTCGGTGGTGCCTTCCTGTGGTCAATAATCATAAACAGATTTCCTGATCTGAAAAGCACGAAGTTTTCAACACCTGCATTTTTGCTGATCCTCTATGGTATCACCGAATACCTCAATTTCAGCGGTCCGCTCACTGCCTTATCCTTTGGTATCGCTATCGGGAATCTAAAATATTTTGAGCCCCGGTTTCTGGAAAAGATTATTCCTGACCAGGCCATCATACTGCCGGTAGAGGAGCGTTCATTTTTCAGTGAGCTGGTTTTTTTATTGAGGATTTTTTTCTTCCTCTTTATCGGGATGAGTATCCAGATCGACCGTTTGGACTGGTTGATGTGGGGTTCGGCGATGACATTCGCGCTCTGTGTTGCGCGCCTGCTCTATGTGCCTCTCGTTGTACCTAAATCGACTCCATTATTGGATAAGGCTGTCATCTCTAGTATGATTCCTAAAGGTCTTGGTGCAGCCGTTGTAGCCACGCTTCCTTTTCAGAGTGGTGTTGCTAATGGAGATATCATTCAGGCGATATGTTTTTCCATCATTTTATTCAGTACCGTGTTTACGGTCTTATTTTTCTTTTTGATCAATACAGAGGTGAGTCTTCCTTTTTATCGGTTGATATATGGGAAGGATAAAGAGGTAAGTGAAGAGTTAGAAGTGAAGAGTGAAGAGTTGGAAGTGAAAAATGAGAATTGAAAAATGAAAAATTCGAGTTTATCATGTCGCTCTGCCGAAACACATGTTGGAAGAGATAACATGCCTCCCCGGGATTTTCATGCTAAAGGAAGTGTGAGAGCGCAAAACGGGGGACGGGGGCTGCGCGGCTCTGTGGTTAATGTGAGTTGTGAGTTGTGAATTGTGAGTATTGCACGTGAGGTTGCCCCTGGATTTCCATGTGGGAGGATGAGCAAAGGGGAAAACAGGGGATGGGGGCTGCGTGAGTCTGTGGTTAATGTGAGTTGTGAGTTGTGAGTTGTGAATTGTGAGTATTGCACGCGAGGTTGCCCCTGGATTTCCATGTGGGAGGATGAGTAAAGGGGAAAACAGGGGATGGGGGCTGCGTGGCTCTGTGGTTAATGTGAATTGTGAGTTGTGAGTTGTGAGTGAGTTTGAAGTGAGAAAAATACTATTCTTCTGACGCTTTTGGTTAATCTGTGTAAGTAATCTCTCATCATATGGTTTTTTTGAAAAAAACCATATGATGTCGGCAGCTTGCGGCTGCCGAATGCAGGAGCATATCAAACTATATCCAGGCATCAATCTGTTGATGCAGCCTCCAGGCTGCCGGTAAAAATCACCCTCTTTTTTTATTCATCCCATCCGGCCTAACCACACACCCAAAAAAGTAGCAGCAATCCCAAATAGCACACTGGAGAGCACATAGGTGATAGCATAAGCATACTGTCCATTGTTAAATAATGTTACGGTTTCGTTGGAGAAGGCAGAGAAGGTTGTAAATCCCCCCAGTACACCGGTCGCAAGAAATAGCCGCCATTCTTTTGGAAGAGGATAGCGCCCTACATATCCATAAAGCAGACCGATACAAAAACAACCAATGATATTGACCAGCAACGTGCCCCATGGAAACCCATGCGGATATTTATGCAGTAATGGAAAGGATACCAGATATCTCAGCGTCCCGCCGAGGAAGCTTCCCATACCGATGATGAGGAGTATTTTTAGACTCATGCCCAAAAGTAAGAAGTATTAAGGAAAAGGCTGAAGAGGCATCAAGCAATTGAAAAAATGGTGCTATCTATAGTCGCAATTAAGGGCGAGTCTACATTTTAAATATGCATTCGAATCTCACGCCTCTTGCACCTCTTACTGTCTTTCACCCCTTCAAATTTTTCTTTGAAAAATTTTCGCCCCTGTATTCCTCCACTTCGTTGCCTTCAGCAACCTGGTTCCGACAACCCCGGGGTTGCGCAGCACACAGGGTAGAACCCGTATGGGCGATGGGGCAAAACCAAATTCCTCTCACACATCTCACTCTCTCACTTTCTTACAATAGCTTCATTGCCGCTTCTTTCCCCTGCACAGACAACCGTTTATTCGGAGCAAGCTCCAGTGATTTTTCAAACTGCGCAAGAGCTTCCTTTGGTCGTCCGTTTTCAAGCAGCCATTCACCATACATTTCATAAGAAGGTTTTACGATACTGGGTGGTCCATACGAGTATCCTGCCTGTGTATGCAGTTCAGTAGCTTTCTTGAAAAATTTTTCTGTAGCGGTTGCATCTTTATCAAGCCATGCACGCAAGGCCCGAAGCTCCATTTCCATGGTCTCCGTTTCGAGTAGATCCGTTTTGGTAGTCTGTGCCCGGCTGACATTACCACACATCCTGATACCCGTGCCTGATATTTTCAATGATTCAATGACCCGTTCGTTTGCCATCTGGAGGATTGCTGAATCCATAGCCGCAGCATTTTTTGCGTAATAGGCTGCCATACCGGAGACAAAATAATTTTTAGCACGGGTGGATATATTCAAATCCCGCTGATCAATGTTGATGTCAGTGATCGGACTACTGTAGTCATTGGTTTCAGCCAGGTAAGTAGCCTTGAGCAGTATAGTGTGTGTACGAGCACGTGGGCTTGGAAGGTCTGTACAATATTGCAGCATACTATCGACCATTGCTTCGGCCATTTCTTTTTGTCCAAGCTGGAGTTGACCATATTCAAGCCAGTGGTAAGCATGATAGGCGAGCGCATTGTTATCAAGTTTTTTCTTTTCCTTTCTGGCTTGTTCTGCTTGCCATGAAACGATGTTGCTGGTGACCACCTTATTCCAGAGACCAAGCGCCATATAGGTGTGGGCAGGCATGTGAAGTGCGTGTCCGGCATCAGGAGCTACTAATGCGTATTTGTCTGCTGTAGCGAGGGCAAGCTCAGCATATTGGGGATCATCATAGGCATGGATGATATAATGAAGTGCGCCAGGGTGATTAGGGTTTCGTTCAAGTACTTCGTACGCTATTTTGGCAGCTCTTTCAAGTATCTTCTTATTCGTATCTGTTGTGCCCCAGCCATTGAGGGCAAGGCTGTAGAAGGACGCTACTTCATCATTGGCCGGATATTTTTTATAGAGCGTTTCCATGTATGCAGCATAGCTGCTATCGCGCGTTGCTTTGTCTCCAGCGCCATACAGGATATTGATTCCGCCGATAAAGTCTTTTTCGAGTTCTGTTTTTGCTTTTTCAATGCGTCCTTCAGGAGTAGGGGCAAGGGCATTCAGGATTTCGGTCCCCTTGTCATAATTCTGCTCTTGCCACAGGGGATGGTTGTAGGTCATCGCCTCTCCCCAGTAGGCCATTACAAAATCCAGATCAATATCTTTTACCTCAACGAACGCCTCGGCAGCGTCAGCGTATTCGAAACTATGGAGGAGCAACATCCCTTTTGTAAAAACAGGCTGTGCTTCCACTTTGCCAGTGGCTTCAAACCTGATTTCACCCAGGTGATTTTCAGGCTGTTGATTATTTTCCTTGCAAGAGAAAAAGGAGAGTGCAGTGAGCAAAAAGAAAATTCGGAGAGGAGAGGTAGAAGACATGGTACAGTGATTTCGATAGTATCAAATATATTGAATTTAGTTTATGCGGTTAAATTCTTAACGTCTTGCCCCTTTTGCCCCCTAGAGCTATCGTTTCTACTTAAATACGAAATAGACTTGCAGGCTATCTGTTGCATGAGGTGGTCAGTGAGCTCCTGCAACGGCCTCCTTTTTAAAATGTGTATAAACTTTAGCCTAAAGAGATATAATACTGATCACCCGATTACTGATCACAAAACACAGATCATTTCAAAATCGTCACATCCCCTGAAAACACCTTGTCTTTTACCAGACTTCCATTTATGTAAGTACACTTAATAAGGTACACATACACTCCCGGTAGCAATAGTTCCTCAGCAAAATGTCCATCCCATTGAAATGGATTTTCTTCCGACGAAAAAACCAGATTGCCCCAGCGATCAAAGATAGAACCACTCATCGCTGTGACCTGCAGGTCTGATCCAAAACTGAGTGCAAACACATCGTTGATGCCATCATCATTGGGAGA
>ENA-ORBV01001050-ORBV01001050.1-microbial-mat-metagenome-genome-assembly--contig:-NODE-1050-length-62851-cov-9.343072_pt1 | contig 62851 bp, 56 predicted proteins | sample MGYA00237777_ERZ505514 | MGnify/ENA primary metagenome ERZ505514 (study PRJEB26160, sample SAMN06269048) | microbial mat metagenome | isolation source: Oligotrophic lake microbial mat | place...
AGTTTTGAGTCATTTTATTGTTATGAATTCTTAGTCTTTTCTTGTAATATACCCAGCACTAATCGCCTGATTCTCACCTCTATGATGGTTGTAAAAACCTTCAGCCATTTGGCTTCTACCCACGTTCCCTTGACAAATAAACAATACTTCTTTCATTTCGGGTCCTTATTAAGGAATTTAATTAAATCTGTAACAAAAGCATCTTTATCAATGCTTGTTGCTACATCGGTGTTTACTATTTTTTGCTTTGCTAGACGCCTCTCAGCCACTGTCATACCCGAAGTATGCTCACCTTTAGTTTCAATCACAATATCCATCCCTTGAAGAGTAAAAGCCTCTTGATTTAATAAATAATATGCGGCTAATGCATCATAGACTAAAGCTCCATTTACTCCTTCTTCCACCTCAATGCCAGCAATGAAGTGTTTCATCATAGAAGTAAGTGGTTGGTACAGAGGACTTCCTTTTAAGGAGTCGAAGGTATCAAGCCCCAGTACTACATCATTACAGGGATCAAGAGGAACTAACACTTTTTTTACATCAGCTCTGAAAACAACGTCGGCAGCTTCAGGATCAACAAATATATTAAATTCAGCAACTCGGTTCTTATTGCCCGCTACATTAATCGCTCCGCCCATAATGACCACTTCCTTAGTCAAGGGAATAACATGAGGGTACTCTCTAAAGAGCTGGGCAATGTTGGTTAGCGGACCCAATGTCAAAATAGTAACTTGATGAGGCATATTTTCCAAAATTTCTTTCATTCGCAACACAGCATCTTTAGTCAGATTGTACTGTGTAGATGACATCTCTAAACCATCAAGGCCGCTATCACCATGGACAACTGCTGTAATAAGATTTCTCTCTAGAGGAGCTTCTGCCCCTGAGTAAAGCGGAATGTTTGTTTGTAGAAGATCTAAAACTGCTTGTGCATTACGTGTGACTTTTTCTATAGTAGAATTGCCAGCCACAGTGGTAATAGCTTCGATATTAAATTCCCTTGATTTAACCAGCAACATTAATGCCAAGGCATCATCATGACCAGCATCAGTATCAATAATAAGAGTGGGTAGGGTATTATTCATGATTTTCTCCAGTTTTTGAGTCAATAATTTCCATAATAATTTGAGCGGTTCGTGTTGCAATGATTCCTGTAAAATCATCAATGTCAGAATCAGTTAATAGGCATCCCATCATGCCCAACTCAATAGCAGGCATTACATCCTGACTCAAGGAATCTCCGATTGCGATTATTTCATCAGGATTTGTGTTCAGATCTTCAGCAACTTGGTTAAAGATTTTTAGATGTTTTAATTTTTTTGGAGGCCCACCCAACCTGGTGTAAGCAATGAAAAGGTCGAAATCTTTTTCTGGATCATAGCCAGACTCTTTCAAAATTTTCTTTGATAGTTGATCTGGGCTGCTTGTTAGTGCGACTACTTTAATTCGCAGAGATCTAAGTCTAGCGATAAGTTTCTGAAGCTGCTCTTGCTGTTCAAATGCACCCTCAGGATTTATCTGAACAAGTAGATCATAGAGAATTTCCCAATTCGGCTCTTTCAATCCCAGTTCAGGGAAATGAAGGTGAATATTGCCCATAAATAGAGCTTGCTCACCACCGCCATATTGATCCCTATAAAACTGGATAACCTCTCCTGTTTGTTCAGGGGTAATGTCGAAATAGTCTCTAACTGCTTTTTCAACCATCTCATCAAACTGTGAAAAAAAACTGGCATCTTTTGCAAAAGCTAGGGTATGATCGACATCAAAAATCACTGCTTTAACTCTGCTCAAAGCGCTTTTATTTTCTGGCGATAGCTTTAGTCTCTCACTCATACCTCACCTCTATACCCAGCATGTTTTTGAGTTACTTTGACATATTCGTTCAATTTATCCATCGCTTGACCAGATTTTAGTAGTTCATAGCCTTCTTGTGTTGCTCTCTGTAAATATCGTGCATTAACTCGATGGTTTCTAACATCTAAAGCATCAGCTTGATCCAAATAGTTTCGAGTAAATATTCCTAAACCTATAGTCATAGCTAAATACCTTGATTTTGCCTCATCTTTTCCACTTAAAGCTTCTGTATTGAAATGCAAGATCGCTTCTGCAGTATTAGGAATAATTAATTGATCAAATCTAATTTGCTCCAGTTCGTATCTCAGATAAAAATCTTCTGGCCGAATCACGAAGGTACCAGCTGACTCGCCTTTCACTGAAAATGATACTAACGAAACATAAGGAGGAGGGGCTATTTCGTCCAAACGGATATGTTCCTTTGCTTCTCTAGATGAATAGTAACTGTCAGGATCAAGCATATCTTTGTGGGCAGTCTGAAGATCAGTTCCGCAGTAGACAGCACTGTTATCATATGTCTGGTATCCAGTTTCATTTAGTATCTGTAGTGCTTGAATAATAGTTTCAGGATGAATTTTCTCGTTTACACCAATGAAACCGTGAGTAGCAGTATCTTCAGATAGGGTGAAGGCTAATGGGCCAATAACATGGTTGATGGTTTCACCCTTAAGGAGGTGTGATAAGGTGTGAAGAGTTCGAGTATTATGGCAACTGGTCATAAGCAAATTTGCTTCTCTAAAAACTGCTTCAAATGCTGCAAGAGAATGGAAATCTGATCTTGCTTTGTAAGCTTCAATGGCACTTTGCCCTGCTACTTTTGAAGTATTTGGATAAGAATGGTGTTTGTGTGTTGGCCCTACAATTGCTGAAGCAACTGATGACAAAGTAGATAAGCTAAAGAGCTTCGATCTGCCTTCACCCAATGGATAGCCTTTGTCACCACCCATACCGCCAAATGCTAAAGTGGATTGAGGAAAATAAGCTCTGGCTACAGTATCTAGATGTAAGGTAGCCGCAACCATTCCAGCAATTTCTTCGGCAGTTAGAGTAGCAAAACCTTCTTTTGTTGACATGCTTGACAGTAACGCAACAGCTTGTAAAAGGTGAGTTTCATGTGGACCAAGATTTTGTATTCTATCTACCATGACATCCAGCAGTGGTTTATTTAAGGCACTTGTAACAAAAGCAATAAGGCTAAACGCTTCAGAAAATGTCAAATCCTGACCGTGCTTTAGTTTGTCATCCAGACCATAATAACCGCCTTCATTAAATAATGGTTGCAGGTGTTCAGATGACTGATCAATTTTATTAGGCAATTCGGTGATATATCCTGAATTTTGCGCTAATGCGTCTAAGCTGAGGTTACAATCAACTAATTCAGGGTTACCGTTACCTAACATTCTTTGATAGGGTTCTCCTTTTAACTGAATGAATGATACTTGGCTTGCTCTTTCAATTTTTGACATAAATCCTTTCAATTATTATTTTGACTGAGTATAAAAAAATCTGCCTGGGGCAGATTTTCGTTATTATACAATAAACTAACCCCTTTTTTACTGAAGGAATTGCCACCAAGCAAATTGGTATGTCTTACACACTTTATTCATAATAGGGTGTTAGTTTAGACTAGGTCTGTTTAAATGTAAACTAGCAAACTAGTACGGTGATACTTTAGCTGTGGAAATGATTAAAATAAACCGTCAGTAACTCAATTAAAGAGGCGTTATCTGTAGTAAAAAAATTCCCCTCAATAAAGAAAAAGAGTTGACTATTATCAATCAAGATAAATCTTTGATAGCTTTGAACGTCATAATGTTGTGTAAAGGTAAAATTATTTGAATTGATTGCCAGTGTCTGCTTCACAGCATCAAAATCTTGTGCACTTCCGAAACCTAATCTGTGAATTTTAACTCCTTCTTCTAATTTTCTATTCAGTAGCTGGTGATAGCTTGGCGGTAAAGGTTTCTCAACCTCTTCAGCCAGGAGCATGCTCATCTTTATATCTACTGTTGCTCCTGAAACCGCCCCGATTACAGTCTTAACAATTTCATTTGATGGGACTAATGTTAACTCTTGGTTTTGAATCTGAACAGATACTTCGTTTGCACCTAAGCCAACAACAGAATAGACGTGTCGAACCAAATTCAAAACAGCCATTTCTTTATTAGCACTATGAATATACTCTAAATGAAATACTAGAGAAAAGGCATCTCCTGCATCGATATCTAAGCTGGCAAATGGAGTTTCTTTCGTATCTAGTGAGTATTTTGTCAATCGTCTCCCATAAAACTCTGGCAGGAGCACTCTCTCTACTCTATAACCTTTTAGCTTCCCTGATTGCACAAATTCGTCCAAAACTCGCGAAACCCCATTCTCAACTCTGGGATTTTGAGTTGTTGTGGAAATAAGTGGAGCCTTATTTTCAACAGCATACCCAAGTCTTTGTCTATTGAGCTCTTGATAAACGCCCTGTCCTTGGTAATGCTGGTCAACTGTCCCAGCCCCCAAGGAAAATCTAAGTGTTTCTGGTGTATATCCTTCAAGCTGACCACGCTGAAAATCCTCAACTGAATGCCTCTCGAGAGTAGCAAAACCAAGTACCTGATCCTCACTTGTCTTTGCTACAACAATAAGCTCTCCTTTTAAGGCATCATCAACCTCGTCCTCTGGCATTTCATGACCAAACGATTCAGTGATACAAGCAACAATTGCGTGTGAGAGAGTACCAAGTTGAGATCTTTCGGTGACGTTTTTCAATACTTCAAATTTAAGTGGAGATTCAGTCATGAGCATATTGTAATTGACTTTAGGTTTTAGTAAAGATCATTTTGATATTAAATGATACAATAACTCACTTTACTCTTGAGTAAAATTGCTCTTTAAAAATTCGTATCAGTCGGCAACGGGAAGTGGTTAAAAATGACCTTTTCCTGTTGCCGATTGGCAACACCAAAACAATGTGCGCCAAGTCCAAAAAGGAGAAAAAATGGACACGCAAAGTAAAGGAAAGCCCTTATGGGCATCGGTTTTCGTGATAGCATTGGGGTCAGCGTTTTTCCTGACCGTCGAAAAGATCGTGGATAGCGTCATCAGCAATAACTACGCCATTGCCAGCAACCCCATCACTGCAGCCTCTGCTTACCTTCTGGTAGGTGGTTGGTTCGGTGTGCTGGTATCGTTGTTTCTTGGCAAAGTACTGGGGAAACACATCCCTGGTCACACGCGTATTGAATTGCCAACACGGCGCCCAACGATTCTGGCGATCTTGGCAGGCATCACTGCGGCTTTGTCTACACTGATTATCCTATGGGGCAATCAGTTGTTCGACTTGAGCATCATCGTGGCTATCTCAAATGTTTTCGTGCTGTTCGTAGTCATCTATGAATGGCTGCGTGGCAAAGTATCTGCCAAAACTTTCTTGCTCCCTGGAGTAATTGTGACAATCAGCACTGTGCTGGTTGCTTATACTCCTGCATGGCAAGAAAGTACCGTCCTTCAGGATCAGGCTGGCAAGCTGCTTGTCGTGTTACTGGGATACAACATCTTGGTGGCATTTGGCAGCTTAATCACCAAGCCGGCTGTAGATCAAAGTGATCCAGTCAACGTTCAGATTGTTCGTTTTATCGCGCTGGCTATCACGGGAACAATTATCTCGATAGGGCTAGCAATTGCCAACGGGCAATGGCAGGAATTTGTTAACGCCTGCGGGAACATTCTGTCCTCGCCGGGAGCATACATGTTCCTGTTTTTGTTGTTTGCCGCTGTGTTCCTCGGTCAAGTTCTCGAACTGTGGGCGAAGCGGCAAAACGTTGACGTTTCCAGCGTCGTAATCGTCATCGGGATGAGTGTGGGGCTGGGATTCGTAGCTGCGCTCGTGATTGATGCATTAGCACCCGGTTTTGTCGGGGAGGTGCCGACCGAATGGTCAACTCGACTCATCCGCTTACTCGGTGTTGCCGGTCTGATTTTCGCTACCGTTCTGTTGCAGAACAAAAAAGCGAAATGAGACCAATCGGTAGCTTTTTGTGGGGCGCATCGCAAGGTGCGCCCTACTTTCTGATATGAATTGATATAATAGCCTACTCAAGTAGTTGCTCTTTAACAAGTAAATAGCTTTATCGGTAACACATTGTACCTCTACCATGGGATATAATGTGTTGCCGATAGGCAACAAACCGTGAATTGAATTGTTCAATTTCGAAATCTAAGGAGAAAAGAAATGGCTACGAAAGTTGTACTCACTGGTATGCGTACCACCGGTTCCCTCCACTTAGGACACTATGTTGGTGCCCTCAAGCAATGGTTGGAAATTCAAAATACAGGGCAGCATGAGTGTTATTTCCTCCTTGCCGACGTACAGGCACTCACAACTCATGCCGATAACCCAGCTCTGTTGACCCGCTCAGTGCGTGAAGTTACGCTGGACTGGCTGGCGGTTGGGCTCGATCCGACATTGCCAAATGTTCACTTCGTCCTGCAATCGCAGGTACCGGAGCGTTACGAGCTTTCGGCACTCTTCATGATGATCGCGCGTTACAGCGAGGTCATGCGTAATCCGACTTTAAAGACGGAACTGGAACGCCAGCCGAACGCTTCGATGGGTTTCATGGCATACCCAGTCGATCAGGTAGCGGACATCTATATGGTCAACCCGTATCCTGCCCAACCTGGCGACGAAGTTCTTGTCCCAGTTGGTGCAGACCAGGTGCCTCACCTGGAGTATGCTCGTGACCTCGCCGTTCGCTTCAATCGTGACTATGGGCAGATCTTTACACCGTGCAGTCCGCTGGTCGGCGAGATTGGTCGTTTGGTGGGAATTGATGGTGATGCCAAAATGTCAAAAAGCATGGGCAACGCCATTGACCTCAGCGACGATCCCGAAACCGTCAAACAGAAAGTCATGGGAATGTTTACTGATAAAAATCACCTGCGAGTCCAGGATCCGGGTGATTCAGAAAACAATCCCGTCTTCATGTACCTGCGGGCGTTCGATCCAAATCAGGATGAAGTTGAAGAGCTTGCCGCACACTATCGTCGTGGCGGACTTGGTGATGTGGCTTTGAAACGCCGCCTCGTTGATGTTCTCAACAACTTTCTCGAGCCCATTCGTGAACGTCGCTCGCAATATGAAAACACCGACATCGGTGGTATCCTGTTTGATGGCTCCCACGCTGCTCGTGAAGCTTGCATTCCTGTGGTGGAAGCAGTTCGTGAGAAGATGGCGTTGGTCATCCCATAAAAAATTCACCGGTTTTACCTATCGCAACATTAGCTCCAAAAGAGCGGCCTTCGAATGCCGAAGTGTCCGAGCTTTAAAGCTACCCCTTAAAAGGCACATCTATCCAGGTGTGCCTTTTTTCTTGCAAAAAAAGACCAGCCGTGTTACAGACTGGTCTTATCATGTCATCTCTGCTTCTTGATACTCTGTTTTATCACTTAGCGGCGAGCAGCCAAAGGCAGCTCCTATTCACTTGGCAGGTTGAAAACTCCCATTTTCTCAAGGGCGCTTCTCTCCTCATACTGAATAACGATGGTGGAAATTGGTGAGTGTTCTTTGGCGAATTGCTCACGGATAACACGCTCCTCATCTTTAGTTCCCCAGCCACGCCGTTGAACAGTTCGCTTATTGTAGCCGGACTGAGCTAACCAGTTGGAGCTATAGTACGGTTTCGTTTGCTCAAAGAAGAAAATGGCTTCGATAACACCAGGATTTCCTGGTTCATCCATTACCTTCTCAAAGCCGCTTGGTAGATAGCCAAATTGCAATTGGGGACATTGACTGTTCTGGAATCGCCAACAATCGACGGTTACCAAAACCCCAGGTTCAAGAATGTATCCCAAACCATTTCCAAGGAGTTCTCGACCATCAACTGCACAGAGTCCATCCACGTTAACAACGGCAATCGCCCTCCGGGGACTAGTATTCCACAAAGCTATTTCATAGTAGTCGCCCTTTGCACCGAGGACAAATACATCACCTTTATGGTAATACTCGGAAAGAATATCACCACCCGACTTGATTGACATAGTGAACCAGCCATCTTTTGATAGCACTTTCTAAGCTCCTTTATCTGAAAACACTTAGCGAGTATCTGAAGCAGAGAGATGATTTTGGCACGAGCAATAAAACTAATGAAGTCCTTTCTTGCGCAAGCATTTTGCGTTAAAGAGCTCCAAGTCATTTTGTCACACCAAAATAACTCTCTGCAAAATTGTTAAAGAGCGAAAAATATCCGAATATTATAACTCAATCTGGGAAAATTTATGAGAGGTAGTTGAAATGATTAAAAATCAAACAGCTCTTTGAGCTTAATGTGGAGTGCTTTGGCGATCTTCCCAATTTTATCAAGGGTGGCATTCTTTTCGCCTCTCTCAAGGAATCCCATGTAACTGCGGTCAACACCGACTTCACCAGCTAGATCTTCTTGCGTCATGCCACGATCTTTACGAAGTTCTTGGATTCGTTTGCCAAATTTCTCATGTAATTCAGTCGTTTTAAGTGCAGTTCCCATTCCCAAATTGTCTAGGGAAAACTCCAGTCTATACAGCTTCTCCTTGTAGCTTTATAATTAGTGCAGCGGTATAGTCCTGATAGTTACAAAATAAAAGGAGACATACGTCTGATCAAAAGGAGAAAAAAAGCAATTGGTTCATGAGGCACAAAGTGCTGACCGGAATCTTAGTCTTTATCGTATTCATTGTAGTTATTGGTTCATCAGGTAGTGACAAATCAGGAAACAGTAGTAGCTCTAGCTCCTCAACTAGCCAAGAACAAGGTAAAAAAGATGAAAAGGTCATCGCCAAAATTGGTGAAGTAGCTCAGAGTAGTGACTTGGCCTTCACCGCTACTGGAGTCAAAGACTCTCAAAGTCTGGGAAACTCATACACTCGCAAAGAGGCACAAGGAGTATTCAAGGTCGTAACTCTCAAGATCGAGAATACTGGCAAAGAAACCAAAACCATTGACTCTTCAATGATTAAACTTCGAGATAGCCAAGGTAGAACATTCGAGAGAAGCATTGATGGACAAACAGCCAAAGGTTTAGCCCAAGGCTAGGTTGACTTATTCCTCCAACAAGTCCAACCAAGCTTAAGCGGACCAGGGGTTGCACCTATTGGATACATTAACATTCTTCGAGAAAATAGAATTAGCACAGTGGCTCCTGATTCAGAGCGGAGCTGGGTTATCAAACAAATGTTTGAACGAGTCGGTGAACAAGGTCACAGCGGAAGAACTATTAAAAGGTGGCTCGACAGTATTGGCTTTACTACAAAGATAGGAAAACAACTTTCGCTTAGCCGTATTTATGCAACTTTAAACAACCCATTTTATTATGGTGAATTTCAGTATGGAGATGATTGGTACAAAGGAACACATGAACCTCTAATAACTAAAGAACTTTTTGAAAAAGTGCAGATACAACTTATTGTCCCACCAAAGAATTGGCATAAGAAACAATTTCCGTTCAAGACACTCTGTAAATGCGGAAGCTGTGGTGGCGGAGTGACCGCCGAGGAAAAGTATAAAAAACTAAAGTACGGTGGATTTGCAAAACATGTGTACTACCACTGTGCTAGATCTGTTGATTACGATTGCAACGAGCCCTACATCACTGAGGCTGATCTAATCGCTCAGCTACTCTCACACTTAAACAACGGAAATATTCAAATCAATAAGTCTAAGATTGCCAAGAAACTCACTGCAGATATTGAACGGTTTCACAAGTTGCGTGAGCAGGTGCTTCATCAAGAATATCTCTCAGGGAACTTAGGAGAGCTTGAGAATTTAGCAGTTAAGCCAAATGATGAAGAAATGGGAAAAGATTATCTCAGGCACATATTAAAAACCGGAACTGGTGAAGAACGACAAGAAGTCCTGCAGATGATAAAAACCAAATTCTTTCTAGCCAAAAGACATTTATCTGTATTATAAAGACAAATAATACATTGCTTATTGATAATTGGTCTTATTTGTATTACTTTGAGATAAAGCTAAATACAAATAAGGATCAACATGGCAGTAAAGATAATAATATCCGGAGAAGGATTATCTCTCGAGAAGGAGATATCATTGCATGAGGCGGGTCAAATCATTACCTACCTGGGGACTAAGCAACAGCTCATTACTTCATCACAAGATGGTATGACGTTGCTTGAGCAGTCATTACCTGAAAGAAATGGTTCGACTTCGTCTTCACCTAATGATGCAATTGCGGCTTCTGGAGCAAAAACAAATTCTGAAAAAATTACTGCTATAGGTAAATATCTTCAGGAGAGAGATGGAGGACAGTCTTTTGCGGCAGAAAAGGTTAAATCAGTTTTGCAGAAAATGGGAGAACAACCTGGGAACTTTCTAAGAGATCTCAAAGCAGCAGAAAAATCTCAGTACATTTACTGCCAAAATAATAGTGAGGGCGTGTTTTCTGTGACAGATAAAGGAATTGCAAGTATAAGCAATAAATTTTCTGAAAAGGTTGTACCGAGCAAGCAAAAAAAGAAATCATCGGCAAACAAACCGTCCACCCCTGTTACTGTCAGTCCTGAGATTGAGAAATTGTCAATTACTGCCAACTTAGATGGGTTCCCAAACTATCATAATCTTGACACCAAATGGAAAAAGATTATCTGGCTTTTAGTGTTCGCTGGAGAAAATGGGATTGAAGCATTGTCTCCTTCTGAAGTTGAGCATTTATCGGGGAAAATTAAAGGGCGGATAGTAAGGAGTGGTTTTACTGCCCACAACAAACCTAACATTAAAGCTGGATATGTTATTTCAAAGACTGGAAATAAATTCTCTGTTGAGCAAATTGGAATAGATTTTTTAAAAACTTTGGTGAAAAATGATGAATCCAAATAAAGTATCAGCTGAAATTGACGTTTATTCCTTATCCACTTTGCAACTGAAAGTGTGCTGGGTGATTGACAATCTCTCAGACGAAAGTAAAGACAGATTTACTTCTTCAGAAATTGCTAATTTTTTAGTTGAGACAAAAGGGATAAATACATCCAGACAAGCCGTCAATGCTTCTTTAACCAGACACAAAAAGCTATTTCATAGAGGTAAAAATGGGTTCAAATTGATGAAAAGTGGTACTGAGGAACTTGAAAAGCATTCTGTTAGAAGAAAAGTTTTCATGATCGAGTCAGGCAAACCATTTACAGCCAAAAATGTGGATCTTTCAAAAATTTTCAAACAACTCAAAAGTACAATTAATATTTGTGATCCTTATGCTGATTTAAGTACACTTGATGTGATATTAAATAGTATTGAAAAAGATACTACGGTTTTTCTTCTCACATCAAAAATTGTTGAAAAAGTTCAGGGAAGTTTTAAACGTCAAATTAGCGATCTGCAGAATGAAGGCTGTAAACTTGAAGTCAGAGTTTATACAAGCTCAGACTTGCATGATAGATATATCATGGATGATTCCAACTTCTGGCTTTCTGGCAATAGTTTAAATTTTTTAGGGAATAAAGAAAGCTTTATTGTCTCACTAGGTGAAGATATTAGATCTAGTATGTCAGAAGTCTTCAATCGAAGATGGAAAATAGCTCAACCAATTTAATAATTACACGGCTGTTGAACTGCAATATGTTCAAAACAAGAAAATTTAGCAAGCCCCATCAACTCATTTGACCATATTAGACGGGTCTACCAGAACTTTTCAGTTGTTGCGGAGGGAGAGAGATTCGAACTCTCGGTATCTTGCGACACGGCGGTTTAGTAAACCGCTGCACTAGGCCACTATGCGATCCCTCCTAATTCGACCAAAAAAGTAATCATTGCAAGTCGGTAAAGTGAAGCACTATTCTACTACAAAGCTGTCGAGGGAGTTGGGTTAAAAGCCCATCTGGATAAGAACTTCTTGAGCAAAGTTTAAGAAAGATAGTTCTGTGGTAGCACCTCTAACCTCACCAGAACTAACAGCATCTTGTTTTTGTTGAAGCTCGGGTAGTGGCTTTGTGGGGAGAGTATTAAGGCTTCTTTCTTTTATGATGGGAGTAACTGGAAGCTGCTTATTTACTCTCTTCTCGATTATTTGGTCTCCAGTTGCAGAATTAGAAGGAATGACTTTTGGGCATTGTCGTGGATAGCGCTTGCAGAATTCTTCACGTTGTTGAGCAGCCGGAGTTGCTTGAAACTCTCTTTTCCGGATATTGTCTTTCAGTAGCTCTGAATCTTTAAATACTGGATCCCTCGCTCTTCCGCCAGTTTCATTCCGTTGCTCTTCAATTTGATTCTTTATAGTGCCACCTACATTTCTGCACGCCTCACGATTCGCTTCTTGTTCACAAAAGGTGCGGCACTGTTCTGCATCTTCGCAGCCGAGTAACTCCTTAGCTTTTCGTATAAGTTCATCTTTGCCAGAGTTAATTGGCTGCGGACTTAAAATTCTTTTTCCTAAGTCACGGCATTTTTCAAAGTTATTTTCATCTCGGCAGATAACTTTACATGTGGCTTCCGTGGTGCATCCGAGCTCTGTTTTCGCTGCCTGAAGCAACTCTACTTTGCGAGCATCTCCGGCAGCTTGCTTATAAAAGCCCTTTCTTTTAGCAAAGGAAATACAAGCTGCGCTATGGGCGCTATCACTGCAATAGGATTTGCACTCTGAGATGCTGTTACAGCTACCTAATTCAGCAACAGGAAAAGATATCTGGTATTTTTGAGCTACTTGTGACTCTGAGGTTAGTGCATTCACACGACTAGAAAAGAATAATCCCGAACTGACTAGCCCAAAGCTAACTAGAAAAAATGCTATTCTTTTCATTCTATTCCTTCAAATGGATTAACAGGAGGTGTCTCGAAGGGGTTTGAACTTACACTCGCATCTTGGGTAACTTCAATGGCAGAGGGAGAGGATGCATCTTCTGTAAAAGGGTTTTCATATGGGCTGGGAGATGCTCCCATAGTCTCAGATATAACTGGCGATGGAGTAGGAGTCGCAATGAGTTGAGTCTTTTGTCTTTGAGTCAACAAATAAATAATAAGCCCTACCACTGCAATCACTCCGATACCCATTACTATGAGCGCAAGATTGAAAGGGTCGAATTTTTTAGGAGTCCTAAGTTCTACAGTTGGGGCAGTGGCGGGGGGAGCAGAGGGAGTTGGAACTGTTATATCAGGAGAAATTTGGTCCATGAAGAACAGTATTTCATTTTTCTGGAACAGATGTCAAGAGAGAGCTGATTGTTTTCGATTAATGCCTGTGGATGAGCGTCGAACTCACCATAGTCTCAGAGGCTACTCTACAGGATGGTAGAACGGTGCACTTAGTTGCCTAAATACTTTCGCACATCCAGATTGGCAGTGTGAGACCAGTGATACCGGTATCACGAAGGGGTACCCACCCCAACTAGCACAGGCTCTTGTAGCACTCGAGGAGCATCCTAGCACAATCTTATCTCTAAACCCAGCTACAAAAATCCGGCCAAAGGCGAAATCTTTTGTAAGCGGAAGTGGTGGGATTTGAACCCACGAGACCCTTGCGGGTCGCGGATTAGCAATCCGCTGCCATAGGCCACTAGGCGACACTTCCTCTTTTTCGACCAACTTTGCTGATTCGTACTATCTCATGGTGTATTTTACTCTGCAACTCCAACTCTGGCCACTGAATAGCATAATTTTGGAATGAAAATCCCCCGCCATTTATCATTAAGCAGCTCTTAAAAGAGTTTAAAGTAGACGAAGAAAAGTGACTTTCTGCCAAAAATCGACAACAAAGACTTCAAGAGTATGGACCGAATACCTTATTGGTCACTGCGGCCCCATCTATCCTGAAACAAATAATTGAGCAGTTAACTCACCCCATAGTTCTATTATTACTTGGAACTGCGGTCGTTTCCGGAACAACTGGTGAGGCTTTAGTGCTAGCTGAGTTGTTTGTCCTAGCGCTGATACTGCCTGTTGCCGAAGAGCTCACTAAACTGGTGAATCGGAAGACATCAAGCAGAAACTAGGCATGAAAAGGAACAGTTTGTAGAGAATAAGACTCAACTTTTTCGCGCTCATTCAACTTTGCAGCTAGGAAAAACATTTCTTTTCCCTGAACCAAAATAGGGAAGCAAATTTTTAGATCATCTACAAGTTCGTATCCACTTTGTAGCACAGCGGTTTTATCCATCCAGAGCAGCTCACCATCCGAAGTGTGGTTGCCTACAGGAATTTTTTTGTCACGTACCTCCACTTTAAAGAAGGCCACAATCCAATCTTGTTGATAACCCCCTTCTAAGCGAGCAATTCCAGCCAAATGAAAGTCTGAAGCCTGAATCTTATATCCAGTTTCTTCTTCTGTTTCCCGAATTGCCGCAGTTAGGTAATCTTCACTTGGCTCAAGCTTACCACCGATGCCATTGAGTCGATTTGGATCAATCTTTTTGGTTGGTAAACGGTGTAGTAAAAGATACTCGTCTCCACTATGCAAAAAGACAGTCACTGAGCAGTAGGTAAGGCGAGGTGTGGTCATAGACTTTCTCAAATAATTACGCTAAAACAAGAGCTTGATGAATATAACATAAGGCAACCTATGCACACGACAGAAGAGCTGCAGTCTATTCATGTTCAAGTTTTAGAACACCTGCAGAGTATTTCAAAAAACTTTTTGGGAAATGACCAAGAAGTACTTGTAAGTTTTAAAGCAGATCTCCCTTCACAGTCATCTATAGTTACGGACGTTGATATTCGTATAGACCAATATTTTCGAGAAAATTTAAGTAAATCATTTCCTGCAATTGGCTTTATTACAGAAGAAGGTGATGCAGAAGTCAAAGAAGTGAATTGGGTGATTGACCCGATAGATGGAACCGGAAACTTCAGTCACGGCTTTCCTTTTTTTGGAATATCAGTTGCCTTGTGGGAAGGAAATGAGCCAATTTATGGCTGCATCTATTTACCGAGGCTTTCTACCACAGTCTATGCAATTAAAGGAAGAGGAGCATGGCAAAATGATCAGGATCTTCACTTTGAGGATCAAAAGGAGATAAAAAGTGCCTATGTTTTGATTGCTCCAGTAGCAGGGCCAGCGTTGATGGGACAAGCGGTTGAGGCTATTGGCGAGGCTGTGGCTCATCCTCGCGACTTTGGCTGCTGTGTATTTCAGGTAGTACAAACGTTACTAGGTAGGGCAGATGTTATGGTGGGATTAAATCTTTCCTTATGGGATATGGGTGCTGCAGTAGTAATAGCTCAAGAGGCAGGAGCAAGCTGGAGATATGTGAGTCCTGAGCCCGACGCCTTAAAAACTGATGGAAATACGTATAAGCACACCTTTGTTTTTGGCAGACCCGAACTGGTTAACAAGCTAGAACCTGTTTTACGTAAGTTAATTGCGGGCTGAGTCTAAACGCACTGTCCCGGCTGGAAAGAATTTTTTTACGACTTCTGCAACTGCAAAAATTCCTAAAGATAGAATAATGAGGAAAACAAATTCTAATGGTTGTAGCAAGGTGAATGAAAAGACTTCTCTGACTGGTCCTACAAATAATGCGACAAATAATAGTAACAATGAAACTATAAAAGCAAAGTTGACCATCTTATTGCTGAGTAAGCCTATTTGGAATGCCGATCTATTTAAGGATCTAAAGTTAAACATGTTGAGCAGTTGAGATAGAGACAGCATCGTAAAGGCAGCTGTTCTCGCGACAGCTTCTCCCTGTGACAAGAAGTACCAGAATACACCAATAACTAGCCCTACCATAACGATCACAATCGCACTTAAAAGGGGGAGCAAGTTTCGCGTAATAATCTGTTCATTCGCGTCACGTGGCCCTACCTTCATTACCTGATCATGACTGGGTTCATTAGCTAGTGCGAAGTCAGTAATTCCGCCCGTGACAATATTTAGCCAAAGGATTTGTAAGGGCAAAAGCGGCAATGGAAAACCCAGTAATAATGCGAGTAATAATGCCACGCTCTCCGTCACATTGGTAACAATTAAAAATGAGCTCGTTCTCCGGATATTACTGAATAATGTCCTACCTTCTTTAACTGCATTAATGATCGAGGCAAAGTTGTCATCAGTCAGCACAATGTCACTCGCTTCACGGGCCACGTCTGTGCCAACTTTCCCCATCGCAATCCCCACATCAGCTTGTTTCAGCGCAGGTGAGTCATTGACTCCATCCCCGGTCATGGCCACGACCTGGCCCTGTTGCTGAAGCAGCTGAGCAATTCGCAACTTGGTACTGGGACTCAGACGAGCAAAAACCTGACAGGTGGTGAGTGCCTTCTTTAGCTCGTCATCACTGAGCTGTACTATTTCATCATCAGTCATTGCTAAATCCAGCTCACTCAAACCAATCTCTTTGGCAATTGCCTTAGCGGTGACAGGGTGGTCTCCGGTAGCCATAATCACCCTGATACCTGCAGTTTTGGCAGTGGCAATTGCGTCTTTAACTTCAGGTCTAGGTGGATCAATTAAGCCAACCATACCCACGAACTCTAACTCCGTTAGGTCTTCAATAGTTAATGAGTGGTGCGAGACAGGAACTTCTTTTTGTGCTAGCCCCAGCACCCTTTGTCCCTGATTAGAAAAGTAGTGAATCTTTTCAGTAACTTCTTTCAAGTCTAACTTCTTTTTACTACTTGCCTCATCACAGGAGTGGACACTTCTGGTTAAGATGGCTTCGGGAGCTCCGACCACATAAATGTATCGAGCTTCATTGTTTGGGGTGCTGACTAAGCAAGCGCGAAGCCGACTTTCTTGGACAAATGGAAGGTCAATAATTTTGATAGGCAAGTTCTGTTGATCAAAAAGATGGGAGTGCTTCCCGAGGTCATGAAGTGCAATCTCAGTTGGGTCTCCCATTTTCTTCCCATCTCCATCAACCTTGACGTTATTACAAATACCTGCGATGGTAACAGCTTTTAAAAGCTGCTTGCTTTGGTGCTTAATCAGATCAAGAGCAGCTGCATCCATCGGTTCCTGATTACAAAGCCATAAGTTTCTAGCGGTCATTTGATTCAACGTCAGGGTGCCAGTTTTATCAGTCATAATAGTGGAGACGATGCCGAGCGTCTCCACAGCTGCTAAACGTCGAACAATAGCTTGTTTCTTTGCCATGCGTTGTGCACCCAAAGCCAGCACAATAGTTAAGATAACAGGCAGACTTGCTGGCAGTGCAGAAATCAAGGTGGCAGTGGTGTAGATTACCATCTCCCACAAATCAAAGCCGCGAATAAAGTACCCAACCATAAATGTGAGGGTGGCTGAAAAAACAGCGATACCGACCATGACCTTTGTGAGAATCTGAGTTTTTTGCTCAAAGTGAGATGGCGGTTCTTTAATTTCTTTCAACTCTTCAGCAATTTTTCCTAACTCTGTTTCTTTTCCAATCGCCGTCACAACTGCCTCTGCAGTTCCCCGGCTAATCAGTGTGCCCATAAAAACCATGTTGAGTTGATCACCGACTGAAGCTGCCTGAGTAAGAGCCTGACTATTTTTTTCGACAGGTTGGGACTCGCCAGTCAAGGTGGACTCAACAACCTGCAAGTTCTCGACAGTAATGAGCCGGGCATCGGCGGCAACTTTGTTACCCGCTTCCAGCAACAGTACATCTCCGGGTACGAGCTGACTGGCAAGAAGAGCAGTGACCTGGCCATTACGGCGAACCAAGACTTTTGTCTCAACCATCTTTTGGAGCGCCTTGACCGCTTTTTCAGCTTTCAATTCCTGATAGAAGCCAAGTACAACGTTCAGAATTACCATTCCGATGATAATTGCTGCATCGAGTTCATGACCAAGTAACCAAGATAGTGTAGCCGCAATGAGCAACAGTCCTGCCATGAGGCTCCGGAATTGTCGGAGCAGAATCAGCCAGGTGTTGACCTGGTGTTCGCGAGGTAGAGTATTAGTACCAAACTGCTGACGACGTGCAGACACTTCATGAGCTGAAAGCCCACTCTGAAAATCTAGTCCTGACTGTTTCAGAAACTCACGCTGCTCGAGTAGGTAGGGCTGGGAATTATTTGGCATTGTCGTAGTATGGCTAAAACTGGTGATGAAGTCTAGCGAAAATTTCTGCTTGAAAAGTATGTAAAAGAAGTGTGTAATCGATTACTAACATTTTACTGAGGTATTTTACTATAATGCTCAACTCTCTTGATGATCTCGCCAACATTCCAACATATCTCACCTATGATGACATTCTCTTAAAGCCTGGTTTCTCTGACTTTTCTCGAGATGATATTACTACCTCAACTCGACTTTCTCGACGCATCAGCATTGATGTGCCACTAGTTGCAGCTCCTATGGATACTGTAGTGGAGGCCGAACTCGCGATCGCGCTTGCCTATAAAGGTGGGATCGGCATTATTCACCGGAACATGTCTATAAATGATCAGGCAGATCATGTAGCTCAAGTAGTATCTAAAAAACTTCAGGTGGGTGCTGCTATCGGTTATAGCCAGGGTTACCTTGAGCGTAGTCAAAAATTGGTCGCAGCAGGGGTCACAATCTTGTTGATTGATTCAGCTCATGGCTCGTGTACGCCTATGGTTGAGGCAATCACTACTCTCAAAAAAGCTTTTCCCAAGCTTGACTTAATAGCCGGGAATGTTGCGACGTATGAGGGTGCAAGAGTCTTAATTGCTGCAGGAGCTGATAGTATCCGGGTGGGTATGGGTCCAGGTGCAATTTGTACAACCAGAATTATCTCAGGTATGGGAGTGCCTCAATTTACCGCGCTAGTTGATACTGTTCGGGCAGGTCGGGAAGCAAATGTGCCGATTATTGCTGACGGTGGCGTTAAGTACTCTGGAGATATGGTCAAGGCGTTAGCGATTGGAGCAGAGACCATCATGATGGGCAGCTACTTTGCCTCATGTATCGAGTCGCCAGGAGATGTAGTAACCTTGACAGCCGATCAACTTCCGGCTCAATTTCGTCATTTAGTGAGGAGGGATCAAAAAGAGTATCAGTTTAAGACATACAGAGGGATGGGCTCGGAAGCAGCTATGAAGAAGGGAGCTCAGGTCCTGTCTGAAGATGAGTTCCACGGGAAGAGCTATCTAAAAGGGCGAACGCTGGTGGCAGAAGGTGTCGAAGCGCTGGTGCCAATTAAAGGCACTGTGTCAGAGGTAGTAGATCAGGCAATCGGTGGAATTAAATCAGGTATGTACTATGTAGGTGGTCGGACGATTTCAGAGCTGCAACAAGTAGCAGAGTTTCTACGAATTACTGATGCGTCGTTAAAAGAGAGTCACCCACATGGTCTAGTTATCACTAATGGTGGTAAAAACTATTAGACTACTACTTCACTTCTCTTTTCACCCAGGTTTGGCAGAATTTTTCATCTGTAAGTGATAAGGGATCAAAGTCATCTATGTTATTGGTATACACGTAGGGCTGCAACTTTTCGTACTCACAAATGGGGTCATTGAAGAGATGGAAGTACGTCCCGCTGTCACTGGGTGAGCTAATTGATTTTAGTTCAATTTGATGAGCTGCATTTTTCGGTTGGGCAGAGGAAGTAGCTAAGAATTCACGATAGTGGCAGTTTTCAAACATGTCTGCTTCGACCACCTGAATTGTATTTGGGAAATCACTAAAGTTTGGGCACCTAACAGTAACCGTGACTGAGCCAAAGTGATACTCTGGCTCTTCTGCGTTTGCAAACTGCTGCCGTTCAGCTGGAGTTAATGTAGAGAGTGTTTGGGTATAGGCCAGGATAGATCTTGATCGATTATAGGCCGAGCTATTGGTCACCACCAAGATTGGCTGCTGAACTCTCCCCACATATCCAGCCAGTAATCTTTCCAGAAAGTAATGTTTGTCAGCTGTGAGGATGGGATAACGAGTAAAATAGTTCAGACTAAAAATAGCTGCCTCTGCCACGAGAAGCACAAACAGTGCAGTGCCTAGTCCAAATCCCAGCAGAGCTTTTTTCTTTGATTGCTTTGCCAGCCACTCCCAAGTACTCATTACCCCGCCACTCGCAAAGGCAATAATTAGGACATAGGTCAGGGCGCTTCTGAAGATGGCTTGAAAGCTAGTCGTAACTGCGCTCGTAAATGGTGACACGATGAGGAAGAGCATCAGAAAACGTGCGGCTGTTGGGTATCGTCTAAACCACCAATGAAATCCAAACAATAGAAATGGAAAAGTACTCAGATGGAAAAATCCATACACAGACAAGGAAAATTGATATCCTGACTCGTTGCCAGTACCGAGCAATCGATAGGTGTCAAAAACAGAGATGTATCGTAGGCCAATTTCCTTTAATCCTACGGTGTACTTATTGGTGATCAGCTGCATCCCAGGGAAGTTGAGTGAGAGGCGTCGCTGCTCATCTACCAAAGGCGTAATAAATTGGCTCGTGATGATTTCTCCTGATCGATCGCCGAATGCCCCTGCCCGTTGAAGTTGCGCAGTTCGACCGAGCAGAATTAGTAGCGTCACAGTAAGTACAACACTTGTGGTCATTTTCCAACGGCGGGAAAGTGGTTGCCACCACAGCCAGATGATTGCGGCAGCACTTAAGATAAGCATGGTAAACTTTGCCCCATGATAGGTGTAGAAACTGAAGAACAGCGAGATGAGTAGTCCTGCTAGCCCGAGCGCTTTTTCCCGATCAGAAACTTTTTTCTGAGAAATCAACCAGAGTGAAAAAAGAAAAGCAATCTGAAAAAATACACTAATCACTGCTTCATACCCCATACGTGAAATGTGTGTGTGCCAGGGATTTACAGTCATCATGGCTGCAACCACCAGAACAAATACTGAGCTTCGTGTTTGCCGCCAAATAAGTCCACAGAGAGCCACGATGCTGAGTAGGCCAAAGACTGCTGCTGGAATATGCGCTGTCGCCGGCCCAGTGCCAAAGATGCCTTGAAAAAAAGCGTGAAACACAGCAGCTAACTCTGCGGTGTAGTTCATCGTGTGGACTGGCCGTAATTGTAGAGGTTGCCAATTGCCACTTAAGTCACTGCCCCAGTGCACGATAGACTCACCTGTTACCACGTAATCCATTTCGTCGAAGTACAACGAAATCGGAACTGAGTTGAGTTTATACAGACGAGTGAAAAGTCCCAAACCTAGTAGTATGGAAAGTCCAAGTACAAGAAGATGAGTGGAGATTTTGAGCTGAGTTCCCGGTACAAATTTTTTGAGAGAATGAAGGGGAAACATGATCAAAAAAAATTATAGCACGCGGTTGCGTGATGTCTCTTCGCAGGAAGTTGGAACTCTCGTACTAATGCTAGGCTTTTCTCTTGGTAGGAGCTTCTTTACCAACGGCATTGCCAACAATAATCGCTTGCTGAATTTGCTGAGCTAGTTCACTGACCGCACCTGGTCCGTGTGGCAATAAAATCGTGTTGGTGTTAGAACTTTGGCCAATTTCTTTAAGCGTGTCCAAGTACTGCGTCAGTAACACTAGGTTCATCACCTCTTGAGCGCTAGAACTAGTAATCCGAGTTTGGAACTCATCTACCGACACGCTCAGTCCTTCGATAATCGCTTTGCGCTGATCAGCAATCCCTTTGCCTTGAAGTGCTTTAGATTCTGCATCTGCTTGGGCAGACTTTACTTTCAGGATTCTCTCAGCCTCTCCTTTTTCTGACGCTACGACTCTCATTCGCTCTGCCGCATTGATTTCATTCATGGCCTCTTTGACTTTAGCGTCTGGCTCAATGTCAGTTACTAAAACATTTACAATATCAAAGCCAAAGCCGCCCATAGTTTCGCTCAGCTCTTCTTTGACAGCGATCGCAATGTCATCTTTTTTAATAAATAAATCATCTAATTTAATAGTAGGTACGCGGGCGCGGACCACGTCGAAGACATAGGCATTAATTTGGGTGACTGGATCTTGGAGCTTATAAAAAGCCTCATAAATATTCTTATCTCTCACCATATACTGGACAGAAACTAAGACATGAACAAAGACGTTGTCTAAGGTTTTTGTTTCAGCTTTGACATCTAGTTGTTGGACTCTCAGAGATAATCGTCCCGAAACGGTTTGAATAAATGGCAACTTAAAGTGTAATCCAGCGTGAGCCACTCTAGAGAACTTACCAAAGGTTTCGATAATGGCTACAGTTTGCTGCTCAACAGTAAACCATCCTTGCAAGAAGGTGATAAAAGCTAAGACAGCAATGATGGAGAGGAAAATTAACATATGATCCTATTTTAGCACAAGGCAAGGAGTTTTTAAGTGAGATGCTCAGTCTTCATCTTCCAATGTTGAGGTATCTCCGACTTCTATTCCCATTTGACGAGCTTTCAACACTCGTCGCATAATTTTCCCGCTGCGTGTTTTCGGGAGCTTGCTGACACTCTCAATTTCTGCTGGCTCCGCAATATAGCCAATCTTCTGGCGAACCCAAGTTTTTAGTTCCTGCTGTAACGAATCAGTCATTTCAATACTTGGGTTTAGTAATACAAATGCTTTGATTATTTCTCCTTTCACTTCATCACTGATTCCAATCACGGCGGCTTCTGCGACTGCGTGGTGAGCCACCAATGCACTCTCCACTTCAGCCGTACCAATTCGGACTCCGGCTACATTGATGACATCATCTGACCTGCCAAGCACGGTAAAGTAGCCCTCCTCATCGCACTGAGCTACATCACCAGTATAGAAATAGTCTTTATTTGGAAACTCACTCCAATACTGGGTGAAACGGTCGGGATTATTCCAACAGGTCAATAAGGCACCAGGCCAGGGATCTTTGATTACCAAATGTCCAACCACTCCTGGCTTGGAGATTTCATTTCCATCTTCATCAAGGAGTGCAGGTTGAACGCCAAAAAAAGGTAGGCCAGCACTGCCAGGTTTCTGCTTCATACTGGGCGGAGTGACGAGCATGTGACCGCCAGTTTCTGTTTGCCACCAGGTGTCAATCACGCTGGCTGAATTTTTGCCGATGTGGCGAGAGTACCACTCCCAGGCAGCTGGATTGATTGGCTCACCCACACTGCCGATAATTCGCAGACTGGAGAGATTATGTTTTTCAGGGAAACTACTGCCCTCGCGCATCAGTAACCGAATAACAGTAGGTGCTGTGTAAAAACTTTGAACCTGGTACTTTTCTACCAATTCCCAGTAGCGATCTGGTGCTGGGTAGACGGGCGAGCCCTCATAGAGGATTGAGGTGAGACCATTGGAAAGGGGTCCATACACAATATAGCTATGGCCAGTCACCCAACCCGTATCTGCGGCTGTCCAGTGAACTTGGTCTAGCTGGACATCAAAGTTGTACTTCATGCTGATATGTGCAAAGAGACCATATCCACCGTGACCATGAACAATACCTTTGGGTGTTCCAGTAGTTCCAGATGTGTAGAGGATGAAAAGCGGAGTGGAGCTTTCAAGTTGTGCAGGATCACACTCTTCAGAGGCACTCGCCTGAAGCTGGTGCAAATCAAGTTCATTCTTTTGCAGCGTAGTGGTGTCCCATGTGCGTTTGAACACAATTACATGATTTATACTTGGTGACTCTACCACGGCAGCACGGACGACACTCAATAAATCATGCAATTTTCCATTCTTTCGAGTGGAGGTGGCTGTGCAAATCAGCTTCGCTCCTGCATCTCGAATTCGTACTGCTAATGATTCTGCACTAAACCCCGCGTAGACCACTGAGTGGATTGCACCAATCCTGGCACATGCCAGCATCAGCGCAATTTGCTCAATAGTGAGTGGCATATAAATCACCACTCGGTCACCCTGTTGAATGCCCAGCGATATTAGGACATTCGCAGATTTATTGACCAGGGTAAGAAGTTGAGTGTACGTAATACTGACCTCTTCATTGAGCTCATTATTGTAAATGTACGCCAATTTTTGGCCGTTACCATTAAGCACGTGTCTGTCTAGACAGTTATGACTAATATTCAGTTTCCCCCCAACAAACCACTGGTAATTCGGCTTGTTCCACACAAACGTTTGGGTAAAAGGCGAGAACCACTCAAGTTCTTTCAGAGCTTGAGTGGACCAAAAAGTTTGGGGATCTGTTACAGACTCTTGGTAGAGTTGTTTATATTGACTTGCAGAGTAGGAGATAGACATGAACTCTACTTAGTATAGCAAGAAGCTGGATTAGTTATAACTAAATTACTCAGCTGCTCATGCTATTATTGGGCTGTGGCTATGTCTTAGATTCAGTAACACATTTTATTTTACCCAACTATTCAGTGTTTGAGCCACTACTCACGCGTTTAGTTTTGGTTATGACTTTGGGGGAAGTAGCCTTCATGCTCTGGGTTCTTTTTAGGGGAGCAAAAAACACTCCCTAGAGGGGTTTGTCAGTATCAGGAATGAAGCAGCTGATCTACCAAGAGATTACTTTTTGCTATAAATAAAAAAACCTAAGTTTCCTATTTTCTCTCTCATAAAGTTATAAGTTCTTTTTCAGTTCGCTTCAGTAAGACAGCATTAACAGCCACAATTATGGACGATGCCGACATCAGCAGGGCTGAGATTTCTGGACGAAGGGTAATTCCAAATGAAGGATACAAAATGCCAGCAGCAATTGGGATGGCTAGCACGTTGTAGACAGTTGCCCAGGCTAGGTTCTCCTTCATTTTGCGCACGGTCGCCTTACTGAGTTTAATGGCTCGAAGCACATCTGCCACGTCTGATTTCATTAAGACAATGTTTGCTGTTTCAATCGCCACATCGGTTCCGGCACCAATCGCTATTCCAATATCAGCCTGGGCTAAAGCTGGAGCGTCGTTCACTCCATCTCCCACCATCGCCACAAACCTGCCTTCATCTTGAAGCTTCTTGACATAACTGGCTTTATCTTGCGGTAGGACTTCCGCAAAGTACCGCTCGATGCCTAATTTTTTACTTACAATTTCAGCGGTACCTTTGTTGTCCCCGGTGATCATCACCGGTTCTAAGCCAAGCTCCTTCATTCGTTGAATTGCCAGTGGAGCGCTATCCTTGATATTATCTGCAGCTGCAACTATGCCTGCAATTTTATTTTCGACTGCAACTACCATCAGTGTTTTCCCTTCAGTGAGTAGCTGATCCACTTGTCGTTGAATAAGTGCAACATCGACATTTTGAGCCACCATTAATCTTAGAGTTCCAACTAGTACATGCTTACCATCAACAACCGCCTCAATGCCATGACCAGCAATCGAGCGAAAGTTTTTAACCGAAGTGGATACTTGAAGCTTTCGTTTCTCCAGTTCTTGTAGGACAGCCTTACTTAATGGGTGACTAGATTTGGCTTCTACCGCAGCCGCTAGACGCACGACATCTTCTTGAGTGAATGGTTTAAGCGCAATCACTTCTGTAACTCTTGGCTTGCCTTCGGTGAGTGTGCCAGTTTTATCAAGTACCACGACTTGAATCTTTGAAGTCTGTTCTAAAGTTGAGGCATCTTTGATAAGAATGTTATGTTTGGCTCCTATGCCTGTTCCCACCGCAACTGCAGTGGGAGTAGCCAGACCAAGGGCATCGGGGCAGGCAATGACAATGGCAGAAACGGCAAACATCAATGCTGTCAGCAAGCTTTCTCCAGCCCAAAAATACCAGATACCAAAAGTAATGAGTCCTGAACCAATTGCCAAAATCACTAAGTATTGAGCTGCTTTATCCGCTAGTCGTTGACCTGGAGCTTTAGAATTCTGAGCTGTTTCTACAAGCTTAACGATTTGAGCTAAGGCGGTATCACTCCCTACCTTCATGGCTTTGAATGTAATAGATCCTGACTGATTAATAGAACCGCCTATAACCTCATCCCCAATCTTTTTAGTCACGGGTAAAGATTCACCTGTTACTAATGATTCATCAATTGCTGTTTCACCTTCGGTCACTTCTCCATCTACGGGCACTTTGTCACCAGGCTTGAGAATAATCAGATCACCGACCTGAACTTCTGCAGTAGGCACTAGAACTTCTTGGCCATCTTTTAACACTCTAGTTTGTGGTGGAACCAAGTTAAATAATGCACGCAGTGCATCGGAGGTACCTCTGCGTGACTTCATCTCCATCCAATGACCAAAAAGGACGAAAGTCACCAACATTGCAGCAGCATCAAAGAACGTTTCTCCCCCCATGAACAAAGTGATAACTACGCTAAAAACATAGGCAGCTAGAACGCCGGTGGCGATCAGCACCATCATGTTGAGTGTTTTATTTTTAAGGGCTTGGTAGGCACCAGTAATGAAGATGGAGCCAAACTTAAACACCACCGGGGTGGTTAGCAGGAATAACAGCCAATTATTGGGTATTGGAGTGGGAAGCGTAATCCCTAAGAAGCCAGTGAATATAGCTGAGTAGGCAATGATGGGGAAGGTGAAAACCAATGACCAGAAAAAGCGATTCCGCATGTCCTTTTCCATGAAGGCAGCCATACTCGGATCTATCATGGCTTTATGATGGTCTGCATGGCTCATTGTGCTCAGGTCATAGTCATCGCGCTTGGCAGCTTGAACTGAAGGTTGGCTAAGGTGGCGAGAATGAGTTGAGTGATCCATGGTAGATGAAAACTAGTGCCTTTTACGGATAAAGTATATCCTCTTCTTCAATAGTTTATGCTTCTAAATATGAAGCTGGGATGAAGTACGCGACTCTTTTTCTTCATGTTCTCTTCATCTTTGTCCTGGTATCTTTTACAATTCAATTAACAAGCTAGGAAAAGTCACTATGAATGCTCATTTACCTCAAGAATCACGCAATATGCGCTTAAAAAACGTCCTCTCATCCTTTATGGTTTATGTTTCGCTGTTTATTGGAACAGGATTCCTGTCTGGCGCCATTGTTCACTATCCAATGAGCCCAGCTAGATACGCAATTATTGCTGCGCTTGGGGCTATCATCTTTACCGTAGCTTCAACAATCAATGAAGCACTTTTTAACAAAAAAACATTTAAAGACGAAGGTGTTGTCAAGATTGTTCTTTTTTCACTTTTACTTTCGATTGGAATCGGTATGATCAGTGGTGGAGCTCAACATTTTGATGAGTTCCCAATTTATGGGAGTTACCTCATCCCTTTTGGTATTCTGCTTTCCATTGTTGCCTACATCTTTAAAAGCAATATCCATTTATTCCAACATCAAGTTATTAAGCTAACACTAGGAACACTCCTCGTCATCACACCACTGGGTCTAGGCTTAAATGCGTATGCCAAAACCATGAATGTTGAATCTCACGGTCACAATCAGACAAGCACTAATGCTCAGATGGAAGGTTGTACAGAAGATGGCTGCGGAAAGATGGGTTCCCATATGACCATGAAAGTTGAGAACGATAGTGATTTCTTAATGGGCATGATCCCTCATCACCAGGAGGCAGTAGAGAGCTCTGCATATTTGCTAACTCGCACGACAGATCCCGATTTACAGCAATTCTTAAAGGGTGTAATTGATGTCCAGTCCGCTGAGGTTGGTCAAATGAAAGTTTGGCACAGGACTTGGTTTAATAGTGAGTATCAATCTGATGGTAAATACATGCCAATGATGGGTGAGCTGACTAAGTTGCAAGGAAAAGAGTTAGAAAAGGCCTACATTCAAGGTATGATTGCACATCATAAGGGAGCCATTGATATGGCGAATCAAATTATCAGCAAAACCAGCCGTTCTGAAATTAACACAATGGCGCAAGCTATTATTGATATTCAAACCAAAGAAGTATCTTTATTGGCAGCTTGGTTACAAAGTAAGTACGACGGGGTGTTTGTTCCTTCACCAGCTAGCACCATGATGAATGAAGAAGATGGTCATAGTGATGGTGAGATGATGGGTCATTAAATCCTTCATCTTTACTTCATCTGCGTATTGATAAGATTCATAAGAGATAAAAAATTGGAACTTCAGTATGAAAAAACAGACGATTCACATTGACGGAATGCATTGCCGATCTTGTGAAATTTTAATTGAAGACGGCATCAAAGAAATCCATGGGGTCAGAGAAGTCAATGTTAGTCACACCAAAGGCACTGCTGAAGTGAACTACAAAGGTCACTTAGATACTAATAAAGTGCAAGCCGTGGTGGTTAGGTGTGGATACTCATGTGGAGTAGGCAAAAAGGCTCCATTAATTTCTACCCGCACAGAAGATTGGAACCAATTGGCTATGGTAGCGATGGTTTTAGCGGGCGTGTACTTTATTGGTCGTTGGCTAGGTATTTTTAACATCGGTGGTTTTGCTTCAAGCAATTATTCAAGTTTGCCCGTGGTGTTTCTGGTGGGTTTAACAGCAGGAATTTCTACGTGCATGGCGCTGGTGGGCGGTTTAGTTTTGGGAGCCTCAGCTCGTTTTGCGAAACAAAAACCTTTTGCTACTCCATTAGAAAAATTTACTCCTCACGTTTTTTTTAATATTGGCCGAATCATTGCTTTCTTTATTCTTGGAGGAGTGATTGGTTGGGTGGGGTCAATTCTGGAACTTTCTTTGACCATGACTGGATTACTGACTGTGCTGGTAGGCTTGAGCATGTTCATTATTGGAGCACAATTGACTGATGTATTCCCACGTTTAAGTGGTTGGCAGCTCACTTTACCCAAGGGTGTTAGTCGCTTTTTGGGTATCGATACACATAAGCAAGCCGAATATAGCCATAAGAGTTCTATGATCTTGGGTGGGCTAACGTTTTTCCTACCCTGTGGTTTCACTCAAGCCATGCAGCTTTTTGCGATGAGTAGTGGCAGCCCTACCGCAGGGGCCTTGACGATGGGCGTTTTCGCTTTGGGAACAGCACCAGGGTTACTGAGTGTGGGTGGCCTGACTGCTGTTATTAAAGGCAATCAAGCAAAGTACTTTTTTAAGTTTGCGGGTGTAGTGGTACTCGCCCTAGCAGTCTTTAATATTTCAAACGGTTTACGATTAGTGGGTTTTGATGGGAGTGTGCTGGGCATCTCAACAGGCGTGCAAGGGAAAACTTTAAATGTGCCTTCTGCTCAGGCAAATAATGACGTACAGGTTGTGCGGATGACCCAAGATGCTAGAGGGTATGCACCCAATACTTTTACTATCAAAAAAGGAGTCAAGGTAAGGTGGATTGTGACTTCAACTGATCCATATAACTGTGCCAGTAGTCTAGTTTCCAAGAAGCTCAATATCCGCCAGGCTCTGAAGAATGGTGAGAACATTATTGAGTTCACTCCGACAGAAACAGGAAAAATTGCTTTCAGCTGTAGTATGGGCATGTACTCAGGGAGTTTCAACGTCGTAAATGAATAACAAAATATTTAAAAGGATTTTTATGTCAAGCACTACCACTAGCTTTCAACTCTCAGGTTTACACTGCGAAAGTTGTAAAAAAATCTCTGAAAAGAGAGTTAAGAAAATAGCAGGTGTAACTGAAGCAGCAACAAATCTTGAGACAGGCGAGCTCACTATCACTGCTGAACGTGCCGTTACGAAACAAGAAGTAGTTACAGCATTGGAAGGAACCGACTACCAAGTCATTTAAAGAACTATATGAATACCTACAAATTTAATGTCAAAGGCATGCACTGTGAATCTTGTGAGATTCTGATCAAAGAAGAGCTGAGTGAGTTGCCAGGTATAAAGGACGTACTAGTTAGTTACTCAACTGGTGAAGGCAGCTTGAGTTTAGAAGAGTCACTGTCTACTAAAGATGCTGTCATTGCTGCCATTAAAGATGCTGGCTACGCAGCAACCATTGATGCAGTAAAACCTATTTCAAAATCTAAAGCTTTCAAAGAAATCAAAGTCACAAAAAATAATCTAGCAGGAAGTATTTTTAATCCAGTACCACAGTCACAAGAATCTAAGATGGAGTTAAATTCATCAAACAAGCCACTTGTAAGTAAGCCTGCAAATTCGCTACCAGAAGCGACAAATCAGAGAATTCAACTTTCACTTTCTGGCATGCACTGTTCATCCTGCGCAGGTCTGATTGAGCGATCATTAAAGAAGGTTCCTGGTGTCAAAGAAGCGAATGTCAACTTTGCAGCTGAAAAGGCCTCAATATTACTCGATCAATCACAGTCTCCTAAAGAAAAATTGATAGAAGCTGTCAAGAAGACAGGCTACTCTGCTTCATTCGCAGATCAAAATAATACGGGAGAGGAGAGCAAAAAGAAGAAGCTAGAGATTAAGAAGTTGTTCATCAAATTCGCAGTAAGTTTCGTTCTTAGTTTGCCGATGTTTTATTTTATGATCATGGACTTCTTTCCGATAGTTCCAGGTGCTGCAACGATCTTCCCGTACGTAGGTATAGTCTCATTAATTCTGACTACGCCAATTCAATTGATTATTGGAGCGAGTTTCTATAAAGGAATGTGGTCGGCCTTGCGAATGAAAACGTTCAATATGGATAGCTTGATTGCAATTGGGACATCAGTGGCGTATTTTTACAGTTTAGTTAACTTTGCTAGTTATTTCTTGAACACAAATTCGTTGATTGGAGTGAATGGCGCAAAGATTCCTGAGCTGTACTTTGAGACTGCCGCCTTTTTAATCACGTTTGTGATTCTAGGCAAATGGCTGGAAGCGAAGGCCAAAGGTCAGACTTCTGAAGCAATCAAGAAACTGATGGGACTGCAAGCGAAGACCGCGCGAGTGATCCGAAACGGCATGACGCAAGATATTCCCATTGAAGAGGTCTTAAATGGTGAAGTAGTTCTGGTTCGTCCCGGGGAGAAAGTGCCAGTTGATGGTCAAATCAATAAAGGCTCTTCGGCTCTGGATGAATCGATGATCACAGGCGAAAGCTTGCCTGTCGAAAAGCATGAGGGTGACAGTGTGATTGGTGGAACGATTAATAAAACAGGTAGCTTTGAGTTTGTGGCCACCAGGGTTGGTTCTGAAACAACCCTCTCCCAAATCATTCGTTTGGTTGAGGATGCCCAAGGTTCAAAGGCACCCATTCAAGCAGTTGCTGATCGCATCTCTGCTTGGTTTGTACCTGCAGTTATTGCATTAGCGATACTCACATTTGCCGTTTGGTACTTCGTCTTGGGCGCAACTCTATCATTCGCACTGATGGCATTTACGGCAGTGATTGTGATTGCCTGTCCATGTGCTCTTGGGTTGGCTACGCCAACTGCCATTATGGTTGGCACTGGTAAAGGTGCTGAGAATGGTATCTTGGTGAAAGGTGGTGAACCACTCGAACAAGCGAGTAAAATTAACACCATCGTCTTTGATAAGACCGGCACCCTGACCAAAGGGAAGCCCGAAGTGACTGATATCGAAAGTGTTAGCAACTTTGATAAAGACACGTTACTCACAGTTGCCGCCAGTTTGGAAAAACAATCAGAGCATCCGTTAGCTGAAGCAATCTATAAAGCTGCTGAAAACAAAAATCTGGGGTTGTACGAAGTGAGTAACTTCTCGGCTGTTCCTGGCCATGGAGTGCAAGGGGTAATTAATGATGTGACCTACTATTTAGGTAACAGAAAATTAATAACTGACGTACTTGGTTTATCAGTGGATTCGATTAATGCTCAAATGTCTCGACTTGAGGAGCAAGGCAAAACGGCCATGATTCTTGCTTCTAAAGAAACTATTGTCGGAGTGGTTGCAGTTGCCGATACGGTCAAAGAAACTTCACAGCAGGCGGTATCAATGCTGCGGAAAATGGGGATCGAAGTCTACATGATCACCGGTGATAACCGTCGTACTGCAGAAGCCATTGCCAAACAAGTTGGCATCACTTATGTCTTAGCTGAAGTCCTACCAGAAGACAAAGCCAATGAAGTGAAGAAACTTCAAGAAATGGGCAAAAAAGTAGCCATGGTTGGTGATGGCATCAATGACGCTCCTGCACTAGCTCAAGCTGATCTAGGCATTGCTATGGGTTCAGGTACTGATGTCGCCATGGAAACAGGTGGTATTGTCATCATTAAAAATGACTTACGTGACGTTGTTCACGCCATCGAGCTCTCAAAAGAAACTATGTGGAAGATTAAGCAGAATATGTTCTTTGCTCTTTTCTATAACGTGATGGGCATCCCAATTGCTGCGAGGCTCTTCTTTGGGCTTGGGCTGGTTCTTAAGCCAGAATTGGCAGGTTTGGCGATGGCTTTGAGCTCGATCTCGGTGGTAGCCAATTCACTATTGCTGAAGTTATTCAGACCTGGGCATAAGAACTATGTTTCTGCGTATGCACCTGTATTCATGGTGTTGGCATTTAGTCTAATGTTCTTTGAGTTTGCCCGTTTCAGCTCTGCAATGGGTACTGAAGCAAGTACTGTAGTTATGGCCAATAAGCCACAAATCAATGTCAGTCAGGAAGCAGTTCAGCAAGCCAAAGAACTCTTTATTGAGAGTAGAGGCAAAGTTACTTTTGCGCAGAACACACCCAAACTGTTTCTTGAAGTTGAGCCGTACGAAATCCTCGGCATTACTTTAAGCGAGGGACGTGCATTGATTGGGCCCAATGAAATGATTGTTGGGTATGACGAGGCTCAGATGATGAAGGAAGAAAAATTGATTCAAGGCGCGGGCGATATTCTCCCTAACTTTTTTGGAATTCGAGAGATGAAAGTGATTGGCATACTTGCTAAAACAGGCACTGAACTTGATATGTACCATCTGGTCTCATCTGATACTTTGGAAAAAATTCATGGCGCAGCAAACATTCGCACAACAGCTGCTCCTGATGGCTCGAGCAAAGTATTTTATGAAGTAAGCAGCAATATACCACCACAACTAGTGCCATCACTGCCTGAGGATTCATTTGATCATTCAGTGAATATCGCCGGAAAAACATATCAGCCAATCTACATTGGTGCTGAAGAAGCAGTAATGATGCAAAAAGAGAAGATCTTTAAAAAGGAAGGCGACCTCATCAACGGTTTCTTTGGAAATGATGTAATCGTGTCAGGTATCTTGCCAAAAACCAATAGCCCACTCGATACTTTCCATTTCGTAAAGTCAGGTTTCGCAGTAAAATAGCCCCTATGAAGATCTTAATTATTGAAGACGATCGTAATTTGCGCGAAAACACGAAAACCCAGTTTGAGAGAGCTGGGTTTGGTGTAGATGTTGCGCCTACTGCTGAAGAAGGATTAAACCTGTTGGAGATAAATGAGTACGACTCAGTTGTCCTTGATATCAACTTGCCTGATGGCAATGGCTTTGAAATTTGTGACAAAATTAGAAAACAAGAAAATACGACACCCATCATTATCGTGACTGCCCGTGATGCTATCTCGGACAAAATTAAAGGTTTGGATTTGGGGGCTGACGACTACGTGTTAAAGCCCGTCGATTCACAGGAGCTAATTGCCCGGGTTAAAGCCTTGATTCGCAGAAATAGTAAAAATCCCTTGCCCTTGCTTACTATTATAAATTTACAGATTGATACTCAAGCGAGACGCGTCACTCGTGGTGGGTTAGAAATAGAACTTCCTTCAAAAGAATTTGCTGTCTTAGAACTGCTCGCTCGGCACAGTGACGAAGTTGTTACTAGATCAATGCTCATGGAACATATTTGGGGTAGTGATTTTGAAACATTTTCCAATGTGGTTGATGTCTATATCAGAAACTTGCGTAGGAAAATCGATATGCCTGGCTCAAAGAAACTTATTCATACTATTCGTGGTGGTGGATACAGTCTCTCAGGCAAAAGGTAGTCAGAGTACAATATAGCCAGATGATCCCCAATCTTTTACCTACTCTACGCAGTCGCCTAACCATTTTATATATAGTTTCTACCACCATAGTGTTTTTATTGTTGAGCGGCTTATTTAGCGTGCTGCTGTGGGTCGCTCTTCACAATCAAATTGATCATCATATTCATATAGTTACCACCCAAGCAGAGCAAGTCGTAAATAACTTTGATGGTGAGCAACGAGAATTGCTTTTGAATAATCTCGTTCAAATGGGGGGGATGTCAGTGGTCATGATCGCACCAGATGGCCAAGTGATCATGCAAAAGAATAGTGTGGATATTTTGCCCTTGAATAACGATGAGGTTCAAGCAGTTCTTTCTGAAAGTGCTCAGCTCGGCTACCACCCCATACATTTCACTATACACAACCAACGTTTCGGTTCTGCTACTGTTGAGCAAAATGGTGACTCAGCACTCTTAGCAATTGGCTACTCTACTGGAATCCTGAAAGAAACTTTCACTCGAATGATCATCATGGTAACTGGGATCATTGTTTTAACCTTACTACCTTTGGCATACTTAGGACATCGCTTACTTCGAAAATATCTCCATCCACTAGAGGTGGTCGCTGATACCGCGAAACAAATCAACCATCCAAAAAAGCTTTCGAGCCGAGTAACTGAACTTTCTCTGACAAAAGAAGTCGCCACGATTGTGTCATCGTTTAATGCGATGCTGGGAAGATTAGAAAATATTTTTAAGACTGAGCATGAGTTCTTTTCTGATGCTGCCCATACATTGAAAACACCCTTGGCCGTGCTGCGGGCAAAAGTTGAAGGTTTGACAAAAGAGAGTGACTCGAAAAAGCAAGAAATCTTGAAAGTCATAGATTCTGCGGTTGATACAGTCCAAGATCTTTTGTTTATTTCAAGAATTGAGACTGGTGTTGTAGAACCTTTGAAGAAAGTGAAGATCAGTGAAACAGTCCGAGATCTAGTAGAGATCGCTAAAAATCTAGCTGAAGACAAAAAGGTAATAGTGACCAGTGATATAAAAAGAGAGGTGGTCTTGAAGGCAGATGAGAGGCTTATTAAAAAGGCACTGGGCAACGTCATACATAATGCAGTTGTGTATGTCAATCACGGTGGAACGATACATGTGTCTCTAAAAGAGAGCGATCAACTCATTCTTCTCCGCATTACTAATTCAGGGGAGCATCTTTCTAAAGATGAAATTAAACATGTTTTTGATCGTTTTTATCGCGGGAAAAGTTCGCTGAATACTGCTGAAGGATCAGGATTGGGCTTATCAATCTCCAAAGCAGTTGTAGAAGGCTATAAAGGGAAAATAGAGTTCGAAAATGAGAAGGATGATCTGATCACTGTCTCAATCAGTTTTCAAAAATAGTTGTCTTTGAGTACAACACCTTCACACTTTCTAGTTACTCTTCTTTATAATTGACCCGTTCCCATTCTTCAATCTTTCCTTCGACAATGGTAAATAGCGGGTGGGGGTTAATGATTGTCTGACTTTCAAAGATCTCCAATCTTGCAGGATCCCTAGTTTGTAACTTCTTTTTCAAATGTTGTGATTCATATAATACTTGGCCGGTTGTTACAGATATGTGAGTGATGCCATCTAAAACCTGCAGCTTTTCTCGATTAAAACGATAATTTCGCTTGTCAGCTTCATCCACAATTCCATGAAGATATGCATTTATTGCTAATAGCGGTTGGGAATGGTTTGCAAACCGAATTAATTGCGGATGCCTGGTATATCCATGAGTTTTACCTGATAAAACTTTCAGTGCTAGTAAGCCTTCGCGCCAGACAGCTACTAATCCTTTTTGATCAAGATATGATGGGTGCAGACTCCATAGGCGCATAAGTACAACTTGTTTTTGTAGTAGATACAAGATATTGTAATAGAACATCTGTTCTATTACAATGTTACTAACTACTCAGCAAAAGATTCTACGGGTCACTACACTCCAATTTTCCATCAGTGGTTATGAGGGTATTAAAATGCGCCCAATAGCTGCTTTAGCAGGCGTTGCTCCTTCTGTTCTCTATCACTACTTTGCCAATAAAGACGAGTTGCTCAGGTCTGTTTATCTAGCTGCAAGCCAAGAACTGGGTAAAAAAAGAGCCACTCTAGCGCATAAAGAATCTTTTGAGAAAATACTAAAAAGCAGAATTGTATTTCAATTCCAACATGCAGAAAGCATTGTGGCTGTTCTTAAATACTACTTGCACTTTAGATTAGACTTCAAAAAAAATGATCGCGGACATTTACCAGAAAAAACGTATCTTCACATTGAAGAAGTTTTGCACCTCGGCGAAATGCAGGGAAAGTATCACTTCCCTGACTTAGAAAAAGAAGCCAAAGTTATTGTGCATGCCATCAATGGTTTTATCTTGGAATACTTTCCCGCTACTCTTTCGTCAGCAGAAAGATCAGAATTGGTGAATAGCATTGCTGATTTTGTATTGAGAGCTTTAGAGATCTATCGCATAAGAAAGTCTTGAATATGGAAAAGAAAAACATAGTAATTATTGGGGCAGGATTTGGAGGACTGGCAGCCGCAGCATTACTAGCAAAAGATGGCTATCAAGTAACAGTACTAGAGAAGAATGAGCAGCCAGGTGGTCGCGCAAGCAGCCTATCAGCTAAAGGATTTCGTTTTGATATGGGACCTTCTTGGTACATGATGCCAGAGGTTTTTGAGAAGTTCTTTGGAGAGTTTGGTAAAAAGACTAGTGACTACTTCAAGCTACTTCGACTCAAGCCACAGTATCGTGTGTTCTTTGGGGATAAGACACAGCTAGATATCACGGGTGATCTTCAGCAAGACAAGCAAACATTTGAGAAGATTGAGCCTGGTTTTAGCGAAAAGTTTGAGCAGTACCTAGCTGAAAGTAAGTTGAAGTATGAGATCTCAATGAGGTCAGTACTGTATAAGAATATGAGTTCGCTCTTTGATCTGATCAATGTAGATATGATGAAGCTGGGTACCAGATTGGCGATCTTTCAACCAATGCATAGCTACATCTCAAAGTTTTTTCGCCATCCCAAAATTCAGCAGATACTAGAATACAACTTGGTTTTCCTCGGGTGCTCTCCCAAAAACGCGCCTTCGCTGTTTAGTTTAATGACACACGTCGACTTTAATTTGGGGGTTTGGTATCCAGAGGGGGGGATAACGAGTTTAGTAAATGCCGTTGAGTTGATTGGAAAAGAACTCGGAGTGAAGTATATCTACAATACACCGGTCCAGAGATTAGTAGTAATTGATGGCAAGATTACCCAAGTGGTGACATCAACAAAAACATATATGCCGGATCTGGTCATTTCTAATGCGGACTATCAGTTTACCGAGAGTATCTTGTCGGATCAGACGATGAGAACGTACTCTGATAAATACTGGACCAAGAAAGTGATGACGCCTTCTGCTTTTTTGCTCTATCTGGGAGTGAAAGGAAAGCTGCCAAAGCTAGAACATCATAATCTCTACTTTGGTGATGATTGGAGCAAGCACTTTGATGATGTGTTCACCAATCCTCGCTGGCCAATTGACCCGTCAATTTATATCAACAAGGCGAGTCAAACTGATAAAACAGTAGCTCCGAAGGGTCATGAGAATCTCATGGTGTTAGTACCTATTGCTGCTGGCTTAGAAGAAACGAGTAGCTGGCGGTCACACTATGCTGACTACATCATCGACTTCATAGAAGAAAAGTTAGAGATTAAGATAAAGAAACGAATTGTCTACCAAAAGGTTTTCTCAGTGACAGATTTTGCACAGCGGTACAACAGCTATAAAGGAAATGCGTTAGGTGGTCTTGCTCACACATTATTCCAAAGTGCAATTTGGCGACCCAACAACTTTAGCAAAAAAATACCAAACCTATTCTTTGTTGGTGCAAATACAATGCCAGGAATTGGAGTACCTCCTGCATTTATCTCTGCTCACCTAGTACGGGATCGATTGAAAAAAATACTTGGATAACTAGATATAATGTTCAAAACTATACCCCGACAAATTTTTACAATTTTCAAGAACGGCAGCAAAACATACTTCTATAGTAGCCTTTTTTTCCCAAATGAGGTCAAAGCGGATGTCTTTGCTCTGTACAGTTTTGTACGGACTGCGGATGACTTTGTTGATCAATCCCCACCACAGACCAGGCAGTTCAGAAAATTTCGATTAGACTACGAACAGGCAATCGCTGGGAAATCATCTAGGGGAGTAGTAATAGACAGTTTTATTGAATTACAAAGAAGACGTGATTTTGACTCGCAGTGGGTGCGGAGTTTCTTGGATGCGATGGAGCTTGATCTCAAACAGAAGTCTTATACAGAACTAAAAGATACTGTTCAATATATGTACGGCTCTGCTGAGGTGATTGGCCTGATGATGAGTAAGATCCTAGATCTTCCTCAGCACTCGTATTCCGCAGCACAATCTTTAGGAAGGTCAATGCAGTATGTCAACTTTATTCGTGATATTCAGGAGGATAATGAGCTTGGCAGAGTGTATTTTCCTCAGCATGAGCTGAAGAAGCACGGTCTAGTTTCTTTGGAAAAAAAAGTTGCAGAAAGTCACCCCTCTCAATTTAACAAATTTATACAGGCACAAATTACACAATATCAGATGTGGTGTAACGAAGGAGAGCAAGGCTTTGCATTCATTCCGCTCAGATACCTGATTCCAATTAAGACTGCGAGTGATTTGTACAAATGGACAGCACTTGAGATAGCTAAGCGCCCAATGGTGGTGTATGAACGGAAACTGAAGCCAACGATCTTGAGAATTCTTTACACTTTACTAAAAAACTCTCTCTGGTCTCTATGCAGATGAGCCTCAAAACATTACTCGAGATTTCTAGACCTCGATTTTGGATGTATTTGGCAGGACCATTTATTATTGCCTACGCCCTGGGTGCATCAAGTGAGTCACAATTCTTTTCGCTTCAATTCTTGCTGTACTTCATTTACTTTTTAGTTCCTGCAAACGTATTTCTATACGGGATCAATGACCTTGCTGACACCGATACTGATCAATTTAACACCAGAAAAGATAAGTACGAGCACTCACTGAACTCATCTCAGCAGCGACCGTTGATACTCGCGCTCATCGGATGCGTTGTAATCATGTGCATCACTTCACTTCTGACGGCTGATCTCACCGGACAACTACTCTTGTTCTTACTGATGGGGCTAAGTTTTGCATATAGTTTTCCACCTTTTCGTTGGAAAGCACGTCCCTTTATTGATTCTGCATCAAATATTCTCTACATAATACCGGGAATTTTTGGATATCACCTGCTCACAGGCAGACTGCCTTCAGTGATGATTATTTTTGCAGTGGGTTTCTGGACTGCTGCAATGCACTTATTCTCAGCAATTCCAGATATCAAGGCTGATTCAGGCTCTGGTCTCAGTACGACTGCAGTGCTACTCGGGAAGCACAAAAGTTTACTACTGTGCAGTGCTTTATGGTTTTTTGCTATGGTTGGTCTATTCATTCAGACGTCTTCTCCGTTCTCGCTAATTCTGGGAATTTATGTGCTTATCCCCCTCCTTTGTTTGCGTAAGGGGTGGTCGGTAGCAAAGATATATCCTCTCTTTGCATACCTTAATTCAGGTATTGGATTCGTTTCTTTTTGGATAATTATTGTTCAGCGTTTCTTATGAAAGGCAAAACTACAATCTTAGTGAAAGTTGGCACTGTAGGAGTATTAGTGCTGATGGCATTCTTTGCCTCATCATTCCCAATGGAGCCGAAGTTCTCATTTGCATCCTCGTTAATGGTAGTACTCTTCGCGCTACCTTGTTATGTAGGTATTATGAAAAGCTTTGGAAAATGGAATGGTTTCCAAATTATTCTTTTAATGTGTATTTTCGCACTGGTGTTAGAAAACATTGCAGTTTCGACTGGAGTTCCTTATGGTAAGTTTGAGTACAGGTCATTTATTGGTCAAAGTATTGGTCTAGTTCCGTGGACAGTTGGATTTGCATGGACCCCAATACTCTTTGGAGCAATAAGTCTGACAAGAAGCTATCTTAGATCTTCCTCATGTATAATGAGCATTGTGTCCACTGCGGTGATCATGACTTTGTTTGATTTGGTACTTGATCCTGGAGCTGTGTCGCTGGGTTTTTGGGTTTGGGAACACTCTGTGGGATTCTATGGCGTACCCTGGACTAATTTTTTTGGCTGGCTACTGAGTAGCGCGTGTGCGGCTGCTGTGGTAGACATGTTCCTTAAGATAAAAGGCATCGAAGATGCTCGTGTTCTTCCTTCAATGCACTCGAGTTTTATCGCAATGCTGATTTTTTGGACAGCAGTATGTGTGTTTGAAGAATTGTGGATACCAGGATTGATTGGATGTGTCCTCTTGGCTAAGATTAAAATAGCTACGACTCTTTACTAATTAGAAGTAAAGTCTTAGAAAAAGTTATGCTTAAATTTAAATCATTATACGCGCAACTTCTTGTTGGCAAACTTTCTCATCTAAGAAATGCTTTAGTCGCAGCTATTATAGTGGGATTATTTAAAGTTATACTCCAATATTTAGGAGTTGAATTTTTGCAAATAAATTCACTGCTCGCAGCTATTATAAGCAGTAATATATTTATTCTTGGTTTTCTATTGAATTCCACTCTTAGAGATTACAAGGAAGCTGAGAAAATACCAGCTGGAATGGCTACTTCCCTTGAAACAATATTTGATGAGTGTGAAATAATGTTAAGCAAAAAAAAAGAGCCAATAGTAATTGAAGCTGTTCAACATCTGCTTAACACTGAAAAACTTTGTACTGCATGGTTTTATAAAAAAGCGCACACGGAAGAAGCACTCATGCATATTAGTGATTTCAACAGATATTTACAAAAATTAGAACCACTTACACAAGCTAATTTTATAGTAAGAATGAAAAATGAGCAGAATAGTTTGAGAAAGAATCTCATTCAGGCAAATATTTTGAGAGACACACCATTTTATGAAGCATCCTATAGTATCGCGAGGATTTCTGTATTCTTCTTGCTCACACTACTTACATTATTAAGTGCTAATCCATTTTATGAGCATGTGTTCTATATATTAGTAATTGTTTTTATTACTATTTTTCTCGTTTCCCTGATTAAGGATCTTGATGATCCTTTTGAATTCAATGATGCCGATATTGCCGATGAAGTTTCTTTAATACCATTGTCTAGTTTCGCAGCTAGGACTAGGGTGCGAATGCTGAAACTGAAAATAAAAATTATGTAGGAAGGATCAACGTAAGCACATCGACAATTCCTGGGTCATTATCGGCAATCATAATTGTCTTTTTACTCATGTTTTTTCCTCCTCCACAAGAGTGTTGGTCTGATTCTTTCTTTTACCTTTTTTGATTGGCAATCTAAAACAGAAGGTTGCGCCTCTTTTTCCATTACTTTCAACCCAAATATTGCCAGAGTGACGTTTGACTATTTCTCCTGCAATATACAAACCTAACCCCAGACCAGCATATGTATCCTGCTTCAAACCACTAACCCGAAAAAAGCGGTCAAATACTCTTCCTTGTTTTTCTTTGGGTATACCAATACCAAAATCCTGCACAGAGAGCGTGACACTGTCTGTGTGTTCTGAGGTGGTAATCATAATCTCTTTTGTATGAGGAGAGTACTTTATCGCATTTGAAATAAAGTTGGTAATAACTTGACCGATTCTATCCCTATCCCCATAGACTGTTTTTGGTGGTGCAAGTTTTTTAGTCAATTCATGTTTTGTGGTTGTCTGCTGCATCTCCTCAACAATTTCCACCACCAGTTCCTTAAAGTCAAAATATCCCTCGTGAAATTGGAGTTTTCCGCCTTCTATTTTTGTTGCATCAAGTAAATCGGCAATAAGGCTGGTAAGTTTGTTAAGCTGTCCATCCATTCGTACAAGGAGCCGAACTGCTTCGGTATTTCCTTCTTTTTTAAATCTGTTTTGTAGCACCTGCGCATATCCCTTAATACTTGTTACTGGTGTTTTGAGTTCATGACTGGCAATGCTGACAAACTCATCCTTTTGCTGTTCAAATTGTTTTCGTTCGGTAATATCTCGAGCAGCAGCAAATATACCAAGAACAGTATTCTTGTCATCTTTATAGAGGGAGGCGTTATACAAAACATCGGTCAATCTTTTGCCGTCGGCGTGACGTATGGTGAGTGGATAGTCGGTTACAAAACCTTTCTTGAACACTTGCTGATACCCCTCACTTGCCTTTTCCGGTTCAGTGAAGTAATTGGAAAAGTCAGTGCCAATTAGTCGTTGCCTGAGCATTCCGGTCACTTTTATAGTAGCCTCATTAACGTCTGTTATCTTTCCGTCGGGACTGATGGTGACCAAAGGATCTAGTGATGCTTCAATCAGACTTCTAGCGTATTGGGAGGCCTGTTTTGTCTGGGTAATATCTTCGATGGCAAGCAGAATAAGCGAAGTCTTGTCCGGTCCTTGTTGCAGGGTTCGCGCATTTAAAAGCATGGTCTTTTGGCCAATGTCCTTGAAGTCATGCTCCACCACAAAGTCCTCAATTGTATTCTTCTCAGGAAGAATTTCCTCTAGGAGTAGACGAAGCTTTGGAATGTTCCACTGTCTATTCCCCAGGTCATAAAGCAATCTATTTTCTGTATCACTTGGTGCTACCCTGAAGGCAGTATAGAATGCTTCATTTGCTGAAATGATTCGCAAGTCCTTATTCAGAACCAACAGTGGCCCGCGCACTGTTCGAATAATCGCATCCGCATAATCACGGGTGATGGTTACCTCTTCATTGATAACATTCAACTCTCTGATAATTTCATTGGTATATTCCTGAGTCAGTGTTACCGCTTGTTTTAGCTTGATTATTTTTTCTTGTCGAGAAGTATGACTGAATTCATCTAATTGAGTAATGATCTTTTTTTGAGAAACTGAAGATGTCCTACCCATGTCAGCTTGAACGTTGACAGCTTTCCGTACATTACCAGTCGCAGAAGTAATCGCCTTTCTAAAATGCCGGCTTTCCATAGACTGTTCTTTCATTCTCTCTCTGAGGGAAGTTGCTATAGAACTTACGCTATTTTCTTTCACCATTTTTAATAAGTCTTCTTTCGCAAATAGCCAATCACCACGGACGCCTAGTTTGACTCCATTGAGTCTTTTCTGTTGTGCCCACCTGCGAATAGTCGTGACACTCACGTCCAAAAATGTAGCAGCTTTATGGACGTCTAATAAATCGCGTGGGAGAATTGATACATCTGTCTTAGTCATACTTAGTCAATTCAACTACTATAACATAGTCTTATGAGGGATGTTTGAAAATAAATTGATATAATTAGGGTATTCAATATATTCTGATCGCCACGATTTTTAGTCCAAAGGATCTATTACTATAATGACCACTATTTATAATACCGAGATAGGATCTGACATAGACGCAGCCAAACGATTTTTAGACAATCACGAAATAGTGGCTATACCTACAGAGACCGTCTATGGACTTGCCGCAAATGCCTTCAAGATAGAAGCAATAGAAAAAATATTTATAGCCAAGAAGAGGCCTTTTAATAATCCCTTGATAGTTCATATAGGCGACTTGGAAACCCTACGGGAGTTAGTGAAAGATATTCCTTTGAAGGCGCAGATGCTTATAGACCACTTTTTTCCTGGTCCGCTAACCATCTTGTTGCCCAAAAAAGACATAATACCCGACATAGTCACTGCTGGATTATCTCATATTGCTGTCAGAATGCCTTCCCACCCACTAGCCAGAAAATTATTACAAAAATTAAACTACCCGCTCGCGGCTCCCAGTGCCAACGTTTTTGGATCTATCAGTCCAATCAATCCTACCCATGTACTAAAACAACTCGGTGGGAAGATTCCTTACATACTTGATGGGGGGGATTGCGAGTTAGGCATAGAGTCTACTATTATTGGTTTTGAAGGAACAACTCCAGTTATCTATAGGTCTGGTTCAATAGCCAAAGACAGACTGGAAAATATCATTGGCCCTGTCACAGTTCACAAGTCAAAAACAACAGTGTTGGTAGCTCCTGGGATGCTTAATCATCACTATTCACCAGCTACACCGTTATATTTAACAGACGACATAGCTGAGACAATGTCACGCTATAGTCAAGCGGAGGTGGGTCTGATTACCTTTAGTGAATATTCAAAAGTATTACCTATTAAACAGCAGATAGTGTTAAGCTTTTCGGCAAATATCGACGAAGCGGCTCATCATTTGTATGCCGCCATGTACACTATGGATGAGAGCAAATATAAGGTCATTATGGTCCAGAGAATGCCAGATAGAGGAGTAGGGCAGGCAATAAATGACCGGTTGCATAGAGCATCAATCAATAAGGCATGAACTGCGTGCTCGCTGCCCACGAACTCTTCGGGCACCACCTAAGTATTCTCGCGTGTATCTTTGCCAGTAGTTATCGTTGGTATTCAGACTTATTAGTGCGATTTTGATTGAACAATCAATGAAATGTTACTTAACCCTTTTGTCTTTTCGCAATCGGAAGAGGGAGGTCGATTGAAGAAGTTTGGAGTTTAAGCGGTCTTTGAAAGTCAAGTATCCCGTGAAACCAGCTATTAGCCCAATAATGAATAATACAAATAATAACCATGAATTTGACCTCCACAAGACCATAGCTTGTTCAATACCATAGATCCCAATGAGCAGGAAAATACCATTGCGAACAATTGATCCTAAAAATGTGGCGAAAATATAGGTTGTCAGGTTGACCTTTAGGACTCCAGCTCCGACTGAGATTAAAAAGGAAGGGACGAAAGGCGTAGATCTGAGCAAAAATAAAACTATGTCATCCCACCAACCATAATTAAGTAACTTCCCTAGATGTTCAATTTGAGCGTGACTAACTCCACTCATCCGCCCTATTTTAGTGGCCAGGAGATCTTCAATTTTATCAGCCATTACATAAATAATCAGCGAAGCAGCAGTCTTACCCACAGCTCCGATTGTGGCTAACACCAAAAAATCTAGAAAAGTATAATTCAGCTGTAATCCCGACAATGCTGCAGTGGTCATTACGAACGGTGACGGAATAGGAGCAATCAACTCCTCCAGAAATGACCCAATTAGAACGAGCCAATTTAAAGGCAATTTAATGAGTAAAGAAAGCAAGTGATCAATCATGGAGGTCCAGCATATAATTATTACTTCTTTCGCTATGCGGCAGGACTAAAAATCTCATCTCCTATCCTATCCCATACTGTCAGCAAATACTCTACTACGCAGAGATCTTCGGCCTGTGCGGAAGCGGAGGGATTCGAACCCTCGTGTCCTTGCGAACCCAAGGTTTTCGAGACCTGGCCGATTAGCCGCTCCGGCACGCTTCCAGTTACTCACACCAAACTTCGTTCTAGAATGTGCACCCACCAGGAATCGAACCTGGATCAAAGGATCCGCAATCCTTTATTCTATCCGTTAAACTATGGGTGCTCCGACTGCACTATTTTATCATGCATCTGTATCAAGGGGAATCTTCTCCTGTAACCAAGTCGCAGCTTTATCAAAAGCAGTGGGGAGTGGTTGTTCTTGAGCCAGAACTTCGGAGAGTAGCTCAACCAACTCCACTTCATCTTGGGTTCCAAGTACCAAAGTCAGTTGGTTAGGAAAACGGGCAAGTTCTATATGGAGCAGTCGCTGTTTGTACTTTTCGGTGAACCAGAATCTACCCATTTCCTCCCAATAGTAGATTACTTTATCGATATGAATGCCATAGGTGGTAACCCGGTACGTCGCGATATCTGGAGGAACGGCTGAAAGTACATATGCCAGAAAAGCGACGGAAATCACTACCGCAATTGGTAAAAACTGCCCCGCAAAGAAGAGAATTAAGGAGATCAACAGCACGATAATGGCTATCGTTGTAAAGTATTGGCGGTTTCTCTTCTTGAAAGGCCTGCTCGGGGCTTGCCACTCGATCAAAAGCTGCTCGGCTTGAGGTCGATAGTCTTCTTCGGGCAAATAGCGCTCTTGAGAGTCAAATTCGGATTCTGGGCCTTCAGTTTCGTCATCATATTGATCTTGTGGGTTAGGGGCGGCAGCGGCCAGAGGAACGTGTGGCTCCTGTAGAGGAAATTGCGGTGGTACTTCTTGAGTTGGCTCTGGAGCTGTAGTCGGTGAATCTGACATCAAATTAGTTTAACATGCTGGATGAGAGATCTGGGAGTAGCAATGGTAAAATACACTAGGTTGGAAGGGTCGCATAGTGGTTTAGTGCACCGGTCTTGAAAACCGGCATCCGAAAGGATCGAGGGTTCGAATCCCTCCCCTTCCGCATAAGGTCTTCGGTTGCTCCAAGACCCGTCTACTATGCTCGATTAGCTTGATGGGGCTTGCTAAAAAAGAGCGAAGAATCGCAAGTATCCCAAACATAGCCTGTAATGTGCAAAACCGCCGAAAAGACCCGCGAGGTATTTGCGCTCGGTTCTAAGCTTCTAGAGAAATAGGCCACTTTTAGCCCTAATTTAGCGAAATATCTTTGTTCGAATCCCGTTCTTTTGAAGACGCAGTCTATCTTGAGGATTTATTGGAAATTAAGTTGTCTGTCTCTTAGAGTGAATTTTGACGTAACTCCTTTGAGGATTTTGACTCGTTCTTCTGGAGTTCCAAATTGGAGAACATGGAGAAGATATTCTTTGAGCATCTCAGTGTGTGTTTCACTATATTCTCTAGGATTTTGATCACCAGTATTATGAGGGGTGATTTCTACTCTCGGTATATAGTCACTAATTACGTTTGCCTTGAAGTGTTGTAGTCGTTTCACTTCCACTTCAAACTCTTGCATCAGGTAAGAGGTGTTGAGTTTAATTTTTGGCAAATAACCGATTAGCTGTTTGATCAACTCTTGCTCCGTAATGTAGGGCTCAGGGCAATCATATTCCTTGATTCGATTACAGTGATAATAAATATGAGAATTTACGATATTCGCTTTTGTTCTTCGATACTTAAGCTCAGCAGTGACGCTTCCTCCGCATGATCCGCAGATGCATATTTTCTTGAACGGAAACAGTTGTTTGTTCCATTGTCTCGGTGCAACTTGGAGTTGAATTTGGACTCTTTCAAATAACGCTTTTGTAATGAGTGGTTCATATGTCCCTTTGTACCATATTTTTCCGTATTGAAACTCGCCGTAGTAAAAAGCATTTTGGAGAGCAACATAGATCTTACTCAGTGGCATTTTACATCCACTCTTTGTAGTAAATCCAATATCATCAAGCCACTTTTTGACCATTCGTCCTGAAAATCCTTGATCGGCAACTTTATGAAAGATCTGCTTAATGACTGGTGCTCGTTCAGGATCAAGCTCAACTGTTGATATCCGATTTACTTTCAAGACGTTTCGATAGCCGATCGGTGCGACTCCTGGCCTAATTCCAATCTGGCATTTGTTCCGTAACCCTCGTTTTACATTGACTCCTCGATTGTCATTTTCCAGCTTTGCTTGTGAGCAGAGAATCATCAGTAAGAACTTCTCATTGGGATTATCAGTAAATGATTGAGAATAGGTTTTGATATGGGTCAGTTTTCCCTGATCCATTAGATCGACAATCCGCCCTAAGTCACCAGCGTTTCGTGACAGTCTATCAGGTGCCCAAGTCAGGATACTGTTGTATCTTCCTTCAATTACTCCATGCAAGAGATTATTAAATTCTGGTCGTTGTCCTGATTCTTTGGCTGAGTGACTTTCCGTGATGGTTTCAGTAATATCAAGTTTTTCTCGTTTTGCAAGAAGTTGCATTTCTTTAAGCTGACCGTCAATTGACATTGCTTGTCGTTCATCAGATTCGCTTGATTTACGGGCATATAAGCAGTATTTTAGCCTCGTACTATCTTTCATCAGGTCACAAGGTACCGCAAGGGTTTTCTGAAGTCCAGCCTCAAGATGCTATAAGGATATAGGTCAAAAAAACTTTTAAGTTGCTTCATGAAAAACACACAGCGTTCTGCATTACTACAGTCGGCTGTGTGTTTTATGTTACTTTCCGAGGTCGATCTGTTGGCCTTTGCCAAAATATCCACCCTTCACTAATAGTTTTAAACCAGTTGCGTCTTTTGGGATATCGAATACGATATCACCATTCACATTGAGCCCTGGCTGAACTTGCTGTAGGAATAAGTCAACTTTTCCTTGAGCCATTCCTTTTGCCGTTTGGCCGTCAATTGAGCGGTCAAATGTCCTTCCTTGACTATCTGTAAGAGTAATCATGGAACTATCAATGGTCTTTGTCTCTTTAGCCTTGTTTTCAATTTTTAGACTAATGACATAGAACAGCCCTTGAGCAGCCTTCTTGGTATATTGATTCCCAAGGCTGGTTGCCGTGGTTACATCAGTAACAGTAAAAGCTATGTCGCCGTCCTGCACTATTTCACCAACTTTAGCAATAGGTTTTGCTTCATCTTGTTTAGAACCAGTACTCGATTGGGAAGTGCCGGAGGTACTACTTCCAGATTTGCCCATAGAGCCAATGACTCCGATAACAATAAGAACCAGGAAAATACCGCCGATAATTTTAAGTAATTTTTTCATTTAGATTTCACCTCCTTTCTCGTTTCTAAATACTCTAGTATTCGAAGCTGATTATATCAGAAATGATGACAAGGAGTCTGTCGAGAATGATACTGTCAGTCTCTACCATTATAAGTAATGGGAAAACCAATAACGCACAGGCATGTGCTCGAAAAATTTGGCGAGAAGATGCAAAAAACTCGTAAGGAGAAAGGAGTGACTCAAGAAGAGTTAGCGGCCAAACTTTCCATGCATCGAACCTATATTGGTTTGATCGAGCGAGGAGAGCGCAATCCGACCATTCGGACGCTCTATAAGATTGCCAAAGCTCTAGATGTTCAGTCCTCCGAGTTATTGCCTTTTTGATCGTATTCCTCATTTCGAGGTAAAGGATGCCGGAGACTTGCTCCGAAGTCCAGAGGTGAATTGATTATCATTTGTTATCCTTTTTTGTAAGAAAAAATTCTTTCTAAATAAACCCTTCTTTCACTGCTTGGAGAAATCATTTGAACAAAAGGGAGAGATGTGGAATGGTTCAGAAAAATATCCTTGGCTGTTTGTGCCTCTTTGGGGCTGTTCCAGTAGCTTATACTAATCCACTTATTATCACTCGTCCTTAATATTTCACCCTTGAGGAAGCCTGGTTGTTTTCTAAAAAACCTAGACTGAGCCTTATTAATTGCTTTCATTAAAGGCTCTTCTTCAATACCCCCTATAGGGTTAAACTCATAAATTTCTATTATTAAATCCCTTTTCATTTCAAGGCTAATTATAGCAAAAATGATGACAAGCAGTCTGTCGAGTTATTGAATGCAAAATAATAATATTACTTTCAAGTTTAATATGAAACAGGTCAGTATTCGGCAGAAATTTGGTAAACGGCTTAAAGAAATACGAAAGGCAGCTGCACTTTCTCAAGAGGCGTTAGGTATCAAATCTAATATCCATAGAACATATATAGGATCAATAGAAAGAGGCGACCAAAATATTTCTCTTGACAATATCCATAAACTCTCTAAAGCTCTGAAAGTGGAGATAAAGGAACTGTTCTATTTTTAATCATTCAGCCAAAAGAGAATTCGATTTTTTAGCTGTTGAGTAAGTTTATAGGTGTTTGCATGACCAAGATAGCCTAGGTAAGATTGAATCGATTGATTAAGTGACTCACCTGATATCTTATTCATTTTATAAAGTTGCATCTTTTTATGAATTTTTCTGAAGATTCTTCTTTTTGTCTTCGTTCTTGGCAAAACAAAATTAGGAAAAACTACATAGCCTAGGAAATCGATCCCTAAATAATAACCTCTAATCTCAACCTTATGAGGATGAAGCGACAGCTTTAGATTTGAATTCAAGAATTTTCTTATTTTTTCTACTAACTCTACTAGGTATCCTTTACTCTCTGACAGTATTACGAAGTCATCAGCATAACGGATATAATATTTGACCTTGAGCTCCTGTTTCATGAATTGATCAAAAGGATCAAGATAAATATTGGCAAAAAGTTGTGAAGTGAGATTGCCAATAGGCATTCCTTTAGGGGTACCGCTATTCTCGGCAACTTCTGAATTGAAGCTGTAAATAATATCGCGAAGCAAGCACAAAAAATCTTCATCTCGAATTTTATTTGTTAATTGTTTGAGCAGTACCTCGTGATCTACACTTGCAAAAAACTTTTTAATGTCACATTTGAGTACAAAAAGAGATCCTGTATTGTTTTTACTTGCTTTTTTTGAGAGCTTAATAAAAGTTTCAATAGCCTTATGCGCTCCCTTTTCTCTACGACAGGAATAAGAATGCACATAAAATGTTGGATCGAAGATTTTCTCCAACATACTACTTACTAGATGGTGAACAACCCTATCCTTAACGCACGCTTTTGATATATGACGAACCTTAGGATCCCTAATATAGAAGGATTTATAGCTACCATGTCTATATGTTTTCTCCTTTAAGCTCTGCTGGAGGTCAAAGAGATTATCTTCCAGAAATCTTGTAAAAGCCACTACGTCTATTTTTTTCTTTTTACCTTCTATAAACTCATCCCACGCTTGGAAAATAGCTTCCAATGTTGTAATATCTGAATAGATGTTATGCCAGATTCTCATGATTTCCAATCAATAAATAAAACTTTCGATTTCCCCATTTTTCAAAAGACGTACGAGACATATAAGCTCTTTTATGGTTATTTAGTTAATTTTCCTAAAAAAGATAAATACACACTTGGGCAGCGGTGCGAAAATGCACTTCTCGATTTCTTAGAGGCAATTACCATTGCTGGTGGATTGACTAAAACAGAGAAAGTCCCTGTATTACAAAAGGCAAGCGTAAAGCTTGATTTAGCAAAAATACTCATTAGGTTGTGTAAAGATTTAAAAATTCTTGATAATAAAAAATACCTTGAATTAGAGTCCTCTCTCCAAGAAATTGGCAAAATGTTAGGTGGCTGGATTAAATCGTCGTCCATATAAAAATAAGGCCTGCCCTAGAAAGAGCAGGCCGTTTTTCTGTTGAAGATAATACTACCGCAGCACGGAACCCGATGTTGTCGTTCGAGTTGTCGGGATGATTCCAGTTGACGTTCGCAGCACCACCGTTGTCAGAGTTACCGACAATGAGGCGGTTCGAATCACCGGACTCACGTATGCATTGCCCCTTTTCTTTCCCCGAGCCATGCTCGGTTATTGCCACTGATTGTTAATTCGCGATCCCTATGCTTTATTCGTACCGAGATGGTCTTTAGAAACTAAAGACTGTCTCCTGTATTTAACTTGGCTCAGTAATTTTTTACCGAGACCTTCAAAAAAGGACAAGTAGTTTCATCTTCTTATTTACTCTCTTTTGATAGGCGTACCCATCAAAATTCAGGTATTTGATAAAAAGAGAGATTTCGTGAGATGTAAGCATGCCTACATCTGCATTAACAAAATCTATTAGGAGTATAAAGAAGTAATGGGTAATAAATCAAGGGTAAATGATGTTTACTGTCATCAACTTAACTGGATGGATAGATTTTTATAAAACGACCCGCAAAGCGGGTAATTCAAGAATCCAAGTACAAAGAAACCAAAAGATCCAAAGAATCAAGCTATCAAGAACCAAGAACTACCGCAGCACGGAACCCGATGCGGACGTCCGAAACGCCGGGATGACTCCAGGAGACGTTCGCAGCACCACCGACGCCAGAGTAACCGACAATGAGGCGGTCCGAATCACCGGACTCACGATATTCATCTTCAGCCCACTCATAGGTATCCGTAGCACCTAATCCCTCACGGTTTGCTAGCATATTTAACTCTTCTACTTTAGGCATGCGAACTTCACGATTGGCGGGGAGTCCAAGTTTTAACAATATAGCTGATTTGTGTCCCGAGATGTCTTGGTGAGCAGTGTTCCAAGTTACATTAAATCGTTCAGTATGGCCAAGTTCATCGCTAATCATTGTTTTATTATAAGAACTCCCATATGCAGGTTTTGGCATTACTTCTACTGCCAGCCAATTACCCTTACTGTATCCCTCTGGAAATGAAACTTTTTTTCCATCCTTGACCTGTTCCCAATACCATTTTTTCGGTAATCTTCCTACCGTATGATCTTGCTTTTCTCCCTCACTGAGTGGTTCATACACATGTAGCCCGGGGTATCTTAGCTGTATCCTGGCTAGAAAGGCATCTACGCCTAGTGTTTTCAAATCGTTAAGTGTTCCGATCTCAAGTTTGGGAAAAGCACGAATTCCCACATGCTCTGGATCATTTTCAAATTTGAGTAGCATTTCAGCTGTGATATCAGCTGATAGCTCCGGAAGTACCACCTGTGTTTCAGGAATGCCTAGGACTTTTCCCCACGCTGCTTTTTCTCTTTTTACTATTCTCTCTCGCACTTCACCTTCAACTTCTACTATGGCCATAGGATCTTCACTACTTAACCTTGCTTGTCCTGCCATTTCTGAGGGAAGAATATACCCCTTTTCTTGGTCTTCAATTGTGACTCGTACATCAGATCCTGTTGCATCTGTGATTAATCTAAATACATGAAGCACTTTTTGTAAGGTTTTTCTCTCCTCAGGAATACTGAGTGTTTTAGGATCTTTGATGAACTCTCCAAGCTTTGATCCCATATAATCGGCAAACTTTTGTCCTCTGGCTTGCGCTAATTCCCATTCCCCAAAGAGTTTGAAAAGCGTTCCAGGATCAAGAAAATTAGTATTTAAGGTCGTTTCAGTGTTTCCCCGATCATCAATACCAAGCAAGTTTTTCATTTCTTGTGAGAAGTCTTCAAAGTCACCATTATGGATTTTTTGCATCATCTCCGCTGCTTTGGATAACCTCTCAACGTAATCAACTTCAGATTTACTTAGTTTTAGTACCCCATTTTCTTCCATTAACATTGCCCGAATAATGTCGTGCATTTCTGAAGCAGGCATATAACTTACTTCTATTCCTGTCAACTCTCGCAGAATTGCGGGGTCCATATCTTCTCGCTGTTTCGTCTTCTTGTCTTTAGGATTTCCTGTAAAAAGTTCAATAAAATTAGGCGTAATTTCATACACCTCTCCATTAAAGCCTGGAATCTGAACTCTTTCTCCTGGCTTTGCTCCCATCAAATACTTCATGGAGAGCTGTGTTCTTGTTGAGCCTCCCGTAAATTCCTCATGCACCAGTCCAACTTGTTTTTCCAAAGCTCGGGGATAGGGACCAGGCTTGGTACCGCTTTGTACTTTGCCAGTCTCGTCTTCAAACAACTCACGATATCCAAAAATATCTCTTGGTGTCGTCCCTTCATGCCAAGGTACGATTTCATAGCCTCCTGTTAGGGAGTTTAAGGCATAAAAAGCAAGTTGTGTTTTACCAGTACCCGTTGAGCCAACAAGAAAAATCTTTTTACCAGCAAGAGCTTCACGAGTGATGCGATCTATGAGATATTCTCGAGAAGGTGTCATTACAAAACCATTTTCTTTGAGTTGTTTTTTATAGTCCAACAATTTTTGTGTTTCAAGATATCCTAGAGTGGAAGGAGAAGCCGTTTCCTCTATGCCAGCTTGTTGTAATTCCAACTCATCAAGTTTGCCTTGAAAAAGACCAATTTGATCAGCAGCACTTTGCGTAAGCTTCCCATGTTGTTGTTTGCTATCTAAATACTTTCTATAAATAGCTAGTCTTAGTTTTTCCGTAACCCTATCAATATCTCGAACTTTTCTCATGGTATGACGTGCTGCTTGATAATGAGGTAATTCTTGATTGAATTCCGATTTAAAACGCTCTCTTACTTCAGGAATTACTAAGAGGTCAGATAATTTCTGTCTAATCAATGCTTGGTGTTTTTTTATTTTGAGTGCTTCTGGGTCAGATGAAGGCATAGCTTTGTCGTGCTCTGAATCTTGTGGCTTTTGATTATTAGGGTGCAATATGTTATCAAGTTTTTTTTCTAAACTTTGTAATCCCTCGCTTTCTTCCAGTTTTATTTCTGGTACGCTGTGATCTGGAGTTCTGGAATATTCTTCCAAATATCCTAACACTGCAAAGCATTTACTCTGTACCTCAGTTGGGGATAACCCTGTTGGGGCATCTGGATTACCCTCGCTGGGTATAAATCTTCGAAAAGAAAGTGGCGCAAGACGACGACGTGCTTGTGCGATTCGTTGAGGGGCAATTGTTTCTGTTCCTGATGTCTCTGACATAGTCGTATTATACAGGTTTTTATAGTTTTGATAAATGCTTCATGAGCAATTTATGCCGTACTAACGTCGCTTGTCGAACATCATCAATCACAACTGCGCCGTCCGGATCAGTTGGATCATTGAAAACTACCCTAATGTCTTGAGCAGCACTGCCAAATCCTATACCTTGAACAATGATGCCCAGTGCTCGTAATTCTTCAATTACAGTAATACATCCAGCCTGATCGGTCACACCCCCATCTGAAACAACAGTCAAAACCTTTGAATATCCTCCTTCCCGAATTTTTTGTATCGTTTTTGGGTCTAATGAATCTTTGTATTGTTTTAAGGACTCACGTAATCCACTTGAGGATTGGCTATGAGCTTTTAATACCTTGTCAAGCTCAACCAGACCCTTTTCTGTTATAGTATCTGTCGATTCTTGAAGAACATTTGTCCAGTCACCAAATACAGCAACTCTTGAACGAACACTTAAAGGAGTCGCCATATTGTTCTTATTTTGGGAATGATTCAGCCGACTATTAAGACTTCTAATATTGTATAACGAGCTTAATGCCATTTTTCGCTGTTCATCAGCTGGTTCACCACTCATAGAGCTTGAAATATCTAAAATATAATCGTCTTCAAAAACTGATACTTCTATTCGCTCTCGCTGTTTTTTGTACAGCATCACATAACCAAGAGGATCATCTTCACGAGAAAGCATATCAATATATGCAGTGACTGGATCATCTAAGAACTCACCCTCACTTTGTCTGACTGGGCCTTTGTATGCTTCGTGTGGGACTTCTCGACGTTTGTAAAGTAAATCAAATAACTCACGCCATTCCTGACGTATGGTACTTGGCTTGTGACGAATACTTGCTTCAGCAGGAACAGCAGTTCTATTTATTCCATTAATCCATGACTCCAATTGATGCCATTCACGCCACGCCACCCCTTTTTCCTGTTCGAATTGCGCAGCGGCAAGTTGTTCCGGAGTTGGAATAGAAGGAGGAGTTTCATCTTGCTTACTTAATTCATCATATAGTCGTTCTATCTCTTCCTGGCTTAGTTCTGGTTGATCAACTGTTGATTCACCAAAATCACCATCAAGAGGCTGCGACTCTCCATCTTGATCCTCCGAATCATCTTTTGCTTTTGGTGGAGTGGCATCCATACCACGATGTGTCCAAACTTGTTTATCGGTATCCCATACCTCGCCCCAAGCGTGTTTATCTAAGCCTGGTGCTTCTACTACCGCAAATTCAAATCTAGGGTCTTTGCTATTGATATATGGTCCGGTTGCAATACGAGAGGCAATTTTAAGTCTTTTACATAGCTCGTCTCTAAAAATATTTGCCCAATAACAATGAGCAATGCCAGTTTCTGCAATTTTTGTCCAAAGATCGTTTCCAGCAGATAAATACAACGAGTCAATTTGTGCTATTTCACCCTCGTCTTGAGGATACTTGAGCTTTTTACGAACATAAATAGCGATTTCTCGTGCTTTCTGCACATCACTCATCCAAGTTTGACTAGAAAGATCATCGAGAACTGTTTGCGTATCAGGATCAAGGTTTCCTCCAACAGGTGCCAAATCACGTTCGGTAGGCGGTATATTTAGTTGATTCGATGATATTTCTGTCAAGACAAAATCAAATGAAAACGTCGCAGCATCTGTTGCTTGTCCTTGTGATCTTGGATCAACAGATATAATTCCCAAATCATCACGCATAAACTGAAGCGAATTTGCAGGAGTAAGTGTTGAAACAATGGGTAAAGCATTATATGGCAGCTTAACCAATGCTTCTTTTCCAGACCGCAAACTTCCTTCGTATGTTCTTTTTGTTTTCCATACAGATTCATCATCTGGTGCTTCTTCCACTATCCATGTTCCTTTTGCTCCAGCTTCTTTGACAATTTGCCGAGTAGCTGGGTCATAGCGACAAACTTGTTCTCTATAATAACCTCCATAAAAGGGTGTCACACGAGCAGTAATATCAGATTCTTGTAATGATTCTTTGCTTCCTGTAATATCTTGTGGTTGAGATGGTCGATACTCAAACTGCTGTGATTGACCAGTTTGTCTTTCAGCTTCAGCAAGATCATCAATAAGAGGTTTGAGATGAGTGGTAAAGTTTTCGCCATCAAATTTCAAGTATCGCCCAGAAGAAATATAATCGACTAAATTACGCCCCTTTGTGCGAGGAATACTCCTTACTGCTTGATGTACTGGATCTGAAAGTTTATCTGGATATTTGCCTGTTAATACGTATGTGTCTAGTGCCCATTGAAACTCCTGAGTTAGTGTTTGATTTGAAGGGTCAACTGGTTTATCCCGAAGAATATCTGGGTTACTTTCCCTCAGTCTTGCTAGCCCTTGCCATCTAAGAACTGGTTCACTTGCTTCTGGATATCTTCGAGTGGTTTCTACTAAAAGATTGGCATCTGTACGTATTGCCTGAGTAAGGCCAATGTGTCCAGCAACCTGTCGTAATATTGCTATTCGAGCTTGATCTTCATTAGGAAATAAGGCTGTATTAACTCGAAGTTCAGAACGACCGTCAGACCAGACCATCCTTGCTCCTGTTTTTCTTGTTATTACAGCAATATCGCCCAGTAACTCCGTTGGCTCTCCTAAAGGGGCATTTTCAGATGGTGCGTTTCTAACAGTTTCTCTTTCATTCATAATTGGTTGCTCCATAGCTTGTATTATAGTAAAAAACAGCAGAAAAAGCTCTGTGGAAAGGAACACTCCCCTTTAAATCAAATATCGCATTTTTCTGGGAAAAAGACATTATTACCCCAAGACGAGTTCAACAAGAAAAAGAAGCAAATTCTCGGACTTTAATAAACCTTATCTAACATACCAGCGGTGTATGGTTTTGATATATCTCGCCATTCTCCAGTAATTTTGTCATATGAGTAATGAGGCTTATCTTCAGTCCTAATCCTAAAAGGGTAATATGGCTGATCGCTTTCAATGATTTTGCTTAATCCAATTGTAAATGCATCTGCCAAATCATCATGTTTTGTTGAATGAATATTAAGTAGCTGATTTATTAAGGTTTCTGATCTCAAATCAGGAAAAAAGACTTTTCCTAGTTGTACGTAGGGAGAAACGAGTCTCAGTCTTGAAGCTTTATCAAGATGCCCAACCGATACTGGTTCTGCCATGAGTTTTTCTACGAGAAATAATTGTTGTACTACTGCGTCTTGGTATCCAACACTCTCTACAAAAATCCTAGGTATAATGCCAAATGTTTCTTTTAACTCGGCAGCTAATTTTTTAATTTCTTCAACTGTTTCAGGAAAGTCTAATTGTTTATTTACAATATTCGGTAGCACATAAGCCTGAAGTGTTTTGTCGTATCCTGTTACATACATCGGAACCATAGCTGTAAAATCTCGTCCATCACCTTTTTTAATGGCAAGATCAATTGCAATTAAAATTATTCTTGGCCTCGGCACTTCTCTTGTTGGAAGAGTAAAGTTGTACTTTTTAATCCATGCTCTCTGTATAACTTGTTGGTCATCGGGGACAATTTGTAGGAGATATTCTCGTTCAAAAGAACCAATATCAATTGTTTCACGCCTAAGCTCATCAATTTTCTCCTGTGTAAACTTTTGAGGCCAGAGAATAACACCGTCCTCATCAACAAGCGGAAATTGAATAAATACGCTATTTTGTCCAACGTCATTATCGTACTCCTTCAGCTTCATCATTAATGAGTCTTCGTGGAGTAGATTCCCAACCACCACAATTCTTGTTCCAATGTCTCCAAGCGGTTTAATTTCACTGGTAAACCAACGATAAATACTTTGTCTGTTATCGAGTGTCTTTACTGAGTTAATATCCTCTACATCATCAAGAATAATTAAATCCGGTCTGTATGGGCCGTGCCTTAATCCTCTGATACTTTCTCCAGTAGATACAACCGTAATTCTTGCTCCGTATCTTGTTAACTCGATTGAATTTGCACTCCATTCACCTTTACCATCGGTAAATGGTCCAAAATCTTTTTTTAGAAGCTCGTTTGATTCCAACTCTCTTCTTATATTGCTCAAGATTTGCTTACACTGGCTTTGTGTTTGGCTCACGATAACAACAAACTTTTTCTGTTGCTCACCAGTAATTGCCCAGATTGGGTATGAGTTACTTATAATAGTTGTTTTACCTGAACTACGAAAAGCCATAATGAATACTTCTGGACAATTACTTTTCTGTGTAAGATTAAAAATCGTTTTTTGAAAGTCAGCAGTTGGATATTTTACATACTCACTAAAATACATATGAAAGAAGAGAATATGGCTTTGCCGTGCTGATTCTCTCCGAACAGACTGATCTGCAAATAATTGGTCTAATATAGTGTTATTCATTTTCTATTTTTTGCACCTCTGGTTTAATGATTCCTGCCATGAGCAAAGCTTTCCTGACAGAGTCTTCTTGTTCTGCTGTTAGCATCGGATCTTTCATTTGACTTGAAGTAATCTCGACCTTAGTAAGGTACGCAGGGTGATGGTGTTTTAGCCAAAATATTATTGCTGTCATGTTTTTATCCTTAATGGCACTCATTAGTTGTGACTCTGCCATATCGTTTACTAAAAGGCTTCCATCGAGTAATGCCTGGTCACTTTGTTGAGTAAATTCCGCATCTTCTTTTCTCCAGCGATAGTAGGTGGAGCGGCCAACACCGCATTTCTCGCAGGCTACTTGGACGATTGGAGTTTTCTTCAGTTGCTCGACCAGCAGATCCTGCTCAACCTTTATGCGATCTCTGACTGTAATTGGGTTATCTTTGTTTTTCATAGTTTTTTAGCTTTTTTGTTGGTAACTTTTTCAAAACGATCAATGATGACTTGACAGTATTCTGGATCAAGCTCTATCCCCAAACACCTGCGTTTGGTTTGCTCACAAGCCACCAAAGTAGATCCTGAACCTAGAAAAGGGTCATATACCCAATCATCCGTTTTTGAACTGTTCAAAATAAGGTTACGAAGTAACCCGACTGGTTTCATAGTCGGATGCAGTGGACTCTTGTTTGGTTTTGGATAGAATAAAACACTCTTATCTTGTGACTTCTGGAATGCATGTCTGCCATACCAGCCGTACGCAATTAATTCATGTTGTGGAAGATAGTTGAGTCGTCCAAGTACAACATGATTTTTAACCCAGATAAGAAGCTGGGCAAACTTGAACCCTTCATCAACTAGTCCTTCACGCATAGCGAAAAGCATCTTGTCAGAGTTAAAAAGATAATAGCTATTCTTTTCCGCCAGATACGGTTTCACTAAGTTAAGCCACCCTTTGGTAAACGCTCTATATTCTTGGTCAGTCTGTTCGTGGTCATTGGCGATAATTTTCGACTTACTAATCTGATTAAAGTTGATCTTATTTTCTACGTATCCAACACCGTAAGGCATATCAGTAAGGATTAGAGAGATTTTCCGATCACTTAGAAGTTTTCCCACCATTACTGGATCTAATGCATCACCGCAGACGAGATAATGTGAGCCTAGTTCAAAAATGTCATTCTTTTGGATTAACATACGTTGCCTCCTTTCCAGTCAATTGCTGATATCGAGCAACGATTACATCGCAAAAAACAGGATCTATTTCGCATAAGAATGCTCGGCGTTTCAGTTGTTCCGCAGCTATGAGCTGACTTCCTGAACCACCAAAGAGATCAAGAATGATGTCGCCAGCCTTGGTGCAACGTCGAAAGGCTTTTTCGTATAACGTCGGGGGCTTTTGTGTTGGATGTTCATAGTCTTGCCCAGCAACACGCTTCGCTAGCCAAATATCAAAAAGATCCATAATGTCGTCAGTTAATCGGTTACCCGTGCCAACTTCTTTATTCAGGACTTCATTGAGGTTATGAATGGGAGATAAGTAAGGATTACCCCTAGTTCCGTATATGCAGGGCTCAAAGCATTTATTGAAAGCTATCTGAGGAGTCATGTTGGCATTATTTTTGATCCACAAACACACACGCTTCTTATCGATTCCGAGTTCGTTAAACAATTCTTGGAACATCCAAATATACGACTGATCACAAAAGGAGAAAACATGGCAGTCTGGATGTGTATGAGCTAAACCATTCTGAAACACAGTTTTGAGAAATGCTCGGTATTCGTTATCTGGTTTTTTATCGTTTACTTTTTTACTCCCATACGTGCCTTTATTACCAACGCCTTTGTTGTAGTTGAGATCTATATTGTAAATAGGGTCAAAATGCAGAATGTCGGCTTTATCTGAGCCCATAAGTCTTGCGACGACTAGCGGATCATTGTTATCGCCACAAATGATTCGATGAGAGTTAAATTCTCCAAGGTAAATGAGGTCTCCTGATTTTGTTCTTGGAGTTTTTATTTTCGCTGCTTCTTTTTCAGCATCGAAGTCATCATCATCGATTCCCAGTGCATCATCAAAAATATGAGTGAAGTCAAGATTATCAAAGCCAGATTCCAGAAGCAATTCGATATCAAAGTTTTTTAGAAGTTCATAATCCCAATCTCCAGATACTCGATTTAAGGTTAAATTTAGCCGTTTCTCTTTTTCAACATCACTGATATTGATGAAGTTTACAGGTACTTTTTTATATCCTAAATCTTTTGCAATCTTGAGCCTAAAATGTCCAGCTATAACAGTTCCATACCGCGACTTATTGCTGTTTGCAAGGATTGGTATAAGAAAACCATTATCCTTAATACTTTTTGTAAGGTCGCTAATTGATTTCTCGCTCCAAAGGCGAGGATTGTAGGTGGCTGGAATTAAATCAGCGATTGGTACTTCAACTGTTTGAATTGATATGTTTTGCATACCAATATTATCTCAAGGAGTATTTGTTTGGTCACGGTCGAGGTATTCCAAGAAGTTGAGTCAATTTATTGGGATAAGACTTACCTCATGCAGTGATGGGAGTTGAAAGTTATTAATTATTGAATAATATTTTCTTCGGACTGTACCTGGCTTACTCTTTAACTTTTCAGCGACAATCTCGAAGATGGGATTAATATTAAATGAATTGGGCTTTGAGATTTTTTCCTCAATAAGATATTTCTCAATAGTTAAATATACTTCTAAGCTATCTGGCTTCGGAGCTTTTCGACTTTTTTCATTTCCTTCAATTTTAAATCCTTTAATTCTTGAAAGAGTTTGGTAACCTTCCTCAGCCTGTTTTTTTAAATTTGCCACCTCTTTATTTGTTAATTCAGGAGTGTACTTTATGTAAACTCCTGTTTCAGTAATTGGATCTCTCGGAGATGTGACAAGTAAAACTTTTGAACTTCCAGGAAATGACATGCTTGTATGACCCAATACGTATACTTTGAGTAATTCGAAATTCAGATTAAAATTGTGGAATTTTTCAATTGAGTCATATATTGGTTCGAATAGCTTCTGCCGAATGACGAAATCTAATCCAAAATATTCTTCCATCTGTCTCGTTACTGATTTCGTTCCACCTTTTGATTTGTTGCGTAATGTATCTGCCAGTTGTTGCATATTCTTCCGCTCCCATAAAATAATCTCAGTAGCTGATCCAATGCCGCTCGAGGGGAGTACAAGCTTTTTTCTGAGGTGCTGGATGAGAACTGCAAAAAAGAAGCTATTTACCAACAGATAGTTGCGCCAGTCCTCATGTGATTATGTTTTTAAAATGTATTTCTCAAGTTCTGCCATATAAAGTTCTTAACGATATTGTGAATATTGCTATATAAACCCAAATAACTTAAATGTCCCGGTAAATTCGGGAGCTTTATATTCATCAGTCATACAACCAGATTTTTTCAACAAATAGACAACGTAAGCGTAAAATATCATATCTGCAACAATAGTGTGCGTAATCCAATCTGAATAAATCAGATCGCTCATGGGGATATTATCTCCGTGTACAACTGAATTTCTTAGTTTATAGAAATCCCAGCCCCACCAAGCGGCAACACTTCTTGTCTGACTTTTCTCGTTATTCTTTCCATATTGCCTAATAGCTTTAATAAAATTGTCTTGGGCTATGGTTAGGTCAATTTTGTCCGAGAGAAAGCCAGCTTTATCCCCAACATTAGGGATATCAAAAATATTTTCAAATGCAGTCGCCATCATAACAGCCCTAAATAGTGGAGAGATTGACCCATTTTCTAGATGGGCTAGTCGAAACCATTCGCTAGATCGTAATAATCTATTCTTAAACTCTTCGTGTTCTTGAAGAGTAAGAAGCTTATTAATTGCTTCAAGCACATGCTTGTTTAGATTTTTGAAAAACCCACCAGTAGACCAAGGTTCCTGAAAGTGAATTTCATCTAAAGTCCATTCACCGCTCGTCATACTGCCAGATTTAACAGCAATATCTTCAGCTCCAGGTATAAAGTTCTGAGAAACCATGTCAAAGATATCGCTACTTGGAGGGCCAATGCTGCTGTTCCTGTTTGCCAAAGCGATCCTTGATTGTTCGCCGATACATAGGAAGCACAAGATATTACGGGCAAAGTTCAATTCCTGATACTCTTCGGTGGTTAATGGTTCAAAGTAGTTCTTATCTTTGTATGAAGCAATGCTGATCGTTTTTACAGGTTTCTGGTGTTTATCGACGTAACACTTTACGTACTTATCCAAATACGTCTTAGTGTCACCGTCACTTATGACTGAGGTATCATATTTCCAAAAAATAGCATTGCCAATCTGAATATCTGCAATTTCTAGCCAGGGAAGCAAGGAAATTTGTTTATAGGATATACTCATACCTTCCTAATTATATCGTATTCAGAATAATGGCTGGAAGCTATAAATATATCAAACAATATCACCTTGTTCTAAGACACTCCTTTTTTATAGTGTCTCATTTGTCTCATTTTTGATACAATTAGCCTGGAGTTGCCTTCTGGAGTGAGACAGTGTTATAAGGACAGTTGGGTTCCAGACCTAGGTGCTCCGCCTTCGCCCGCTGTAGCAAAGCGAAAGCGGGATTTATGTTGAACAAGATTGCTTTATAAAAAAGTCTTCCCAATTTACGGCTTCGGCGGACACAGTCCGCTTCAACTACGTCTATATTTTACGATGCTCAGACGCTTTTCCTGATCCAGATGACAACAGATTATTGGTTTATATCAAACATTATCGCAACATTCCTCAAAAGACACAACCAATAGGCCCCGGTTCTCTAGATCCTTTCATAAAAGCTGCATATATTAAAAAGTGTTGAAATAAGATCTTTTCGCTTCCTTGTTTGAGAAAATGACCCCTTTATGATATAATCTAGATTCAATTAAGGCTAAAGGGAATCTTCTTAGT
>ENA-ORBV01001051-ORBV01001051.1-microbial-mat-metagenome-genome-assembly--contig:-NODE-1051-length-62831-cov-8.170252_pt1 | contig 62831 bp, 58 predicted proteins | sample MGYA00237777_ERZ505514 | MGnify/ENA primary metagenome ERZ505514 (study PRJEB26160, sample SAMN06269048) | microbial mat metagenome | isolation source: Oligotrophic lake microbial mat | place...
GCCACACCGGGCAACGGTTGTGCATCTGGCCCCACTGTGTGCGCCTGGTCACCCACAACGAACACGTTGGAATGGCCAGGAATGCAAAGTTCCGGGCTGACCACCACCCGACCCTGGCGATCGAGAGGCATGTTGAGGCTGGCTCCCAGCGAAGCCGCCTGCACGCCTGCAGCCCACAAAACCGTTTTTGTTTGCAGGCGGTTCCCGCTCGCGTCGACACCTTCTTCATCAACTTCGGTGACCGCGGTGTTAGTCCACACCTGCACGCCCAGCCTCTCCAAATCGCGTGTTGCAGTGGCAGAAAGTGCCGCGTCAAATGATGGAAGAATCCGCGGACCTGCCTCGATGAGTACAACGCGTGTGAGCTGCGGATCGATGCGCCGAAAATCGCGTTTGAGGGTCGAGCGGCTCAGTTCTCCGAGCGCCCCCGAGAGCTCCACTCCGGTCGGGCCACCCCCTACTACTACGAACGTGAGCCAGGCTCGCCGTGTTTCGGGATCGTCTTCAGCCTCGGCGCGTTCGAACGCGGTGAGCACACGTCTTCGGATTTCCGTTGCTTGTTCGAGTGTCTTTAGGCCGGGGGCGTGCTCTTCCCAGGCAACGTGACCAAAATAAGTGTGCTTTGAGCCACAAGCGAGGATCAGATAATCGTAGGTAAACGTTCCTCGATTGGTGTGCACTCTGCAGTGATCAAGGTCCACGCGCTCCGCGAGTGCTTCGAGCACTTGAATGTTCTTGTGTTTAGAGAGAACGGATCGAATGGGTACGGCGATATCCGCGGGGCTGAGGCCTGCCATGGCGACCTGATAGAGCAACGGTTGAAAGAGATGATGATTGCGCCTGTCGATCACGAGCACGTCTAACCCCGGCCGACCACCCAGCACTTTGGCGCAATTAAGACCACCAAAACCCGCACCGACAATGACCACCCGTTTTGCGCCGTTAGCGATCGAAGCTTCCATTCTCTTTTCTGCCAGGCGGTCGCTATGAGGATGCGCCGCAAGCGTCTCGGTCAAGTAGCCTGCGCCGGCACTGAGGCCGTTCGCTGCGCCCGCTTGCTGAGCGCCGCGAGCAACTGCGCATCGAGCTTCGACACATGCCCCTCGTAGAGGAGGCGCTCAGGCTCAAGCCACCAGCCTGAACGTCTCTCCGGCGCGCCGCCGTGCGCGAGATGGCGGACGAGATCCGCGAGTGGCGTCGACTGCGGGCAACCGTGCTCGACGCGGAAGACTCCGGGTTCATAGTTGGTGCACCCCTGGGTCACCAAACAGTCCCAACCGTAGGAGCCCAGGAGCGCCCAAGCCGTTACCGCTCTTACATCCACGCCATGGCGCCTGGCCTCCCGCGCAGACGTCCAAATGTACGAAAGCCACGCTACTTGCTCCTCGGACCGGCAACCGAGGTGAGCCTCAGTGATGGCCATAGGGAGGCCGTACCTCTCTTGTGCTGCGCTCAGAAGGAATTTGGGCCCGAGTAGGCCGTGGGCGCAAACACGAACAGCCTCCACGTCGACATAGGGGACGCGGGAATTTCCTCCCCAGATTTGGGGCGGGTACAAATGCGTCCGGCTATCGAGAAAGCGTTCACTTGTGACGTAATAATTGAAGCCCAAAAGATCAGGAACGCATGGCTCCTCTAGGAAAAAGCCCAAATCCTTAGCTGTGGCACCGTTGCTCGTCAGGTAGCGGTGAAGCGGGTGGTGTGAATCCACGCGACCACAGAGGAGATCTAAACTCAGCCACCTGCGAAGATTCTCGAATTCGGCCTGATATCCTAGATCTTCAGTGCTCCGGCAATGCGCTAGATCCTCCGTTTGGATAAGCTCGGCGTCAGGGGTGACCCTTCGAATCGCCTTCATCGATAGGGCAGTGGCGGTACATTGCGTGAGAAGGGCCCGCACGAAAGAAGCATCACTTCGCGCGTGAGGATACCAGTGACCGTAAAGCGCGCTAAAGCGTGCCGTAGTAAGCGGTTCATTCACCGGAGTGAATTTAGTCACCCACGGGTAGCGCTCCGCGACGCGTTCAGCATACGCGCTCAAAAGCCGGGGGAACGCCGAATCCAGCAGGGCGGTGTGGAGCGGCCCGCTACCGTGGTGAACAAGCCCGATGATGGGCTCGATGTCGAGGGCTCGGAGCCGCTGCAAACGCTCATCGGCCCACGCAAAATCCAGCTTTCCTTCTCTTTCAACTCGCTCCCACAACACGGGATAGCGCAGCGTTTTTATGCCGGATCTGGCAAAAAGATCCAGATCCGAAATGCGCGAATCATGTCCACTGTAAACCAGCTGATCGAAGAACTGATCGCCGACACGATTGACGGTGCACTCAACTCCGCCCCATAGCGTGAGCGATCCGGGATGTGGCAGCACTGGTTACCTCCTGAGATCGAGTTTGGCCAGAAGTTTCCTTGATGCGGCCATAGAGTGTCAAGGCCTGCGCCACGACCTGATCCATATTGTAGTATTTGTACGTCGCCAGGCGGCCGACGAAGTGCACTGGGCTCAGCGAAGCGACCTCTTTGTACTTTTCATACAGAGCGGCATTCTCCGGTTTGGGGATTGGATAATACGGATCACCTTCGGCGCGGGGGTACTCATACACCACGCTAGTTTTTTCGTGTTGTTGGCCGGTTAGGTGCTTAAATTCCGTGATCCGCGTGTAGGCGTTATCGTTGGGGTAATTGACGGTACCTACGCTCTGGAACTGAGAAATAGCGTGTGTTTCGTGTTGGAATTCGATGGATCTATAAGGCAGCTTTCCGAATCGGAAATCGAAGAACGCATCTACCGGACCGGTGTAAACCATCTCCTTGTAAGGGATGAGGTTCGCCACTTCTCGATAGTCTGTATTCAACATCACCTTGATGTTCGGGCTCCGCAGCATATTCTCGAACATGCGAGTATATCCGTGAAGAGGCATGGCCTGAAACGTATCGGTGAAATAGCGGTTATCGCGGTTGGTTCGCACCGGGATCCGGGCGGTGACCGAGCTATCTAACTCGGAAGGATCTAAGCCCCATTGTTTGCGCGTGTAGCCGCGAAAAAATTTTTCATAGAGCTCGCGGCCCACGCGCCCCACCACAACATCTTCGGAAGTGCGTGCAGGCTTTTTCTCCGCCACCCGGTCGAAGAAGACCTCCAACTCCTCGGATGTGAGTTTCATTCCATAGAGCTGATTGATAGTATCGAGGTTGATAGGGATCGGAACCAGCTGCCCATCCACCTGCGCCAATACCCGATGTTGATACCAGCGCCAGCTCGTAAACCTAGACAAATAGGCGAAAATATCCTCTGAATTGGTGTGAAAAATGTGCGGGCCGTACTTGTGAACGAGTAGCCCATTATCGTCGTAGTGGTCGTAGGCATTCCCTCCAATGTGCGACCGTTTATCGATGATGAGCACCCGTTTTCCGAGGTCCGAAGCCAGGCGTTCGGCGATCACGCTGCCCGCAAAACCAGCGCCGACGATGAGGCAATCAAACACTCAGCGAACTCCTGCCGCCATAGGCAACGACGTGTTGCCCGCGGATGTGCCCTGTGATGTGTGGCTGAAACGGGTGAGCGTGATGGGGTTTTTTCCTTGAATCGCTTCTTCGATATGATCCGCCATTTGAGACCACGTCTTATCCCAGGACAGATCAGCTAGGAACGCATCCGCCTTGCGGAGAATCTGGATGGGCGATGTCGACAGCGCCTGCTCGCACGCTGCAACGAAATCTTCAACGGTATCCGCAATGCTAACCAATCCCAGGGATTTATACGGTCGCACCACATCGCGAATTGACGTAGAAACGACGGGCTTTCCCGCAGCAAGATACTCCGGGGTCTTGGTAGGGCTAATGAATTGGGTTGACTCGTTTTTGGCGAAGGGCATCAGGGCGACATCCCAACCGCTGATATAGCGCGGGAGGTCCGCATACTTCTTGGCTCCCAAGTAGTGTATGTTCGCCGCAACTGGGAGCTCGTCCTCGTGGATCTTTACCACTGGCCCCAGCATAACGAGCTGCCAATCGGGCCGTGCCTGCGCGACTCCCGCAACCAGGGAAAGATCCATGCGTTCATCGATGACACCGAAGAATCCCAAGCGCGGACGGGGGATATGCTTCACATCGGCTGGGTCGTCTTGCATGCGCCGGCCAGCAGCAAAATGAGGCACATCAACGCTGCTCGGGAACGCGTGCACATTCTGATGTAAAGTTTTCTTGGCTTCAAACAGGGAAAAGCCGCCGGTGAACACGACATCGGCGTGTTCCATTAACTGTTTCTCTCGGTCTAAGAGTTCCGGTGGTGCGCCCTTAAATGCAGCAAGCTGATCCATGCAATCGTACACCACTGCAATGGGTGAAAGGCATTCGCCGAGGGGGAGAGCCATTGGCGTGTAGTACCACAAGACATAACGATTGAGATCATAGGTGGTAACTAGTTCGCGCAACAACGCTCGCTGCGTGGCCTGAATGTCGGCGGTTCCGCGGGTCAGGTTGGGCACCACGACGTAAACTCCCTCGCGGCTCAGATTCACCACGAGTTCATCAGGGCCATCTATGAATACCGGCTCTTCGACGAAAAAGACTCTGCGTTCAAGAGCACACCGGCTGAGTAGGTGCTGGGGGCGTTGAAAAACGAAATCCCATCGGAGGTGGGAAAGGCAGATCAGATCGTACACGGCGGTCCTTTTGTTGTGGTTGGTGAGCAGCTCGATGCCAAGGCAATTAGCAGTTTGCATGCCAGGGTATTTGCTCACGAAAACAACACGCGGAAGTCACAAGGAACGACACGCGTGAGTTGAACACGGTAAGTCTAACTGTCGTCACCCCGCTGCAATAGCGCATCTACTGGGGCGTTTCGGTTGGTCCGGCATGTGCAACGGTACTTTGTGCCCCGGCGAAGTTACGCGACTGCCGCGCTCGATCAGGTCGCCGGGACGATCAGTCTGATGCCCCGCTGGACGACCTCGATATGGATGCGGCGATGGGCGGGCCATTCTTCGCCGTCCAGCTGAGTGGCGAGAGCCGCGCCATCTTCGGGGAGGAAGAATTCCAGTTCCATGGTCGAGGCGCGCAGCGTCTTGGAATGCTCAATCCCGAGATCCTCGAGCACGCCTTCGTTGAGCGGCACGGCTTTTAGATCGCGGATGGCCTTCGAGGTCCAGTCCAGTTTCCCGACGAACGGTACCAGCTCGAAGATGCCGTCGTCGTGGCGGGAGGTCTCGTCGAGCACCCAAGCACCTGCGTAGACGCGCGTATTTTTTACGATGAGATCGGTGAGGCCCTCGAGCTCCATGCGCTGTCCGTCGAGGGTCGCGACCACGCGGAACTTGTCGTCGATGACGTACGACTCGAGGAATGTCTTCAAGAATGCGCCGGCGTACACAACCTGGTCGCGATAGAGCGCCTTCAACGGACCGAGCGTCTCGACGGCTGCCCGGTCCTTGTTTCGCTGCGCGAGCACACGCGCCGACAAGCCCCAGCCACACGAGTCGAAGAAGTATTCGGGCGCGGCGCTGGCAGCCCCCGCGCGATAGATGCCGACGTCGAGCCGGGTCTCGTGAGCCGCACGGATCACGTCGACATTGATCGGCAGCGCGGCGTCGTTCGGTTCCAGGCCAAAGCTCCGACCTTGGTCGTTGGCGGTACCGCACGGGAGCATACCTAGCGTCACTTCCTCGCGTCGCGTGCTCGTGTACAGCCCAGCCGCAACCTCGCGAAACGTCCCGTCACCACCCATCGCGATGACAGTGCGATACGTGCCGGCCTCCAGCGCCCCGCGCACCGCTTCAACCGTCTTGCCTTCGGGCAATGTGGGCAGAAAATCGGCCGGGATCCCTGCCTCTTTCAGCGTTGCGAGCGCCTGGTCGATTCGTTCCTGATTCTTTCCACTTTGTGCTGTGGGGTTGCCGACGAGGAGATGAGTGACCATGACGCCTGAGTATACTGATGGCTACCCGTTGATGAGGGCGAGGACGACGCCCGCCCCAACGATGCCTGCCATCAGCACGAAGAACAGCGCCCAAACCAACCGCTGTATGCCGTCTCGGTCGGTTGGGTTGACGGAGCCTCGAACCGATTTGCTCGAAGGGTTGTCGTAGTGCGCACCTTCGCGAGCCGGCGGCGGAGCCTCTGGGGCGGCAGACGTCGAGTTTGCCATACCGCCACCAGGATGCACGTTGCATGCCGTCGTAACGCCGAGCCACTCCTTAGATCATTCGCTAGCGCCGCCGGCACGGGCATTGCATCCCGCATTCGCAGCAAGCGGCATCGCACGCCCACACATCAGCTCCCTCACTTGGCACCTCGGTTCGACCTCAAGGAAATACCATGAAAACGCCCTGGATTAGTGGAGGCCTGAGGAAACACTCACGTGTTCTCTGCATAAATATTCTTCTGGGGGCGGCCTTCGCCTGTGGGTCCGAGCGTGCAAACCAACCGCCGCCAACCCACGCTGACGTGCGGCGGAATGATACGGAACGCGACGGGCAGCAGGTCGCGAAGCGCGAAGCTCCCGACGAGGGTCTTCAGGTGAAAGCACCGAGTGGGGGAGGAGATTTGGTTGGGGTTAAAAAAGACGACGTCTCGCAGAGCCGGTGTCCTGATGAGCTCCAGGAGGCTGACGCAGACGTGAAAGGCATTGGGGGAAAGCTCGCAGTGGATCTCACTACGAAAAAGGACGTTGAGAGCTTGAGGAGTAAAGTCAGAGCTGTCGCGGAAGATTTCGTGACTCGCGCAAGCCGCCCCGAGGGGATTGCCCAAGTCGAAGCCTCGGTGGCTCATGTTTCACTTCAGGATATCAACGATGGCGTACGGCTCCTTTTTACGCCGAAGCCCGGCAAATCCAAAGCGCTTCGAACGGCGCTCGAGTCCGAAGTTGAGCGCGTCAATGCGGGGCAATGCGCTGTCGGCACGTTAGGCTCGGCGGAGACCTCGACCACCCCTATCACTCGACATTGAAGGTGCCCACATGCAATTGCCTCAAACCTCTCCCAAACTCGAAGCTAAAACCTGGGATGGCGGCTCCACCCCGTTTTGGTCGCTCTCTGAATTGCCGCCTACCCACGGTGCGCTGACGAGTGATCTGGAGACGGAGGTCTGTGTCATAGGCGCCGGCATCGCGGGCCTCACGACAGCGTACCAATGCCTCCAGGAGGGCCGGAAAGTCGTGGTCCTTGACCAAGGAGAGGTTGGAGGTGGCGAAACATTGAGAACTTCTGCGCACCTCGCGAGCGCGCTGGACGATCGGTTCACCTACCTCGAGCGGCGTCATGGTCGGACGGGGGCTCGGCTTTTAGCCGAAAGCCATGCGGCTGCGATCGACACGATTGAGAGCCTGTGCGCCGAGCACGGCATTGAATGCGGATTCGAGCGGCTCTCCGGATACCTTTATCCTGCGGAGGCGGAGGGGCCTGCAGAATTCTTAAGCCAGGAATGTGAAGCGGCGGTGCGGGCTGGGCTCGTTGCCGAGCTCGTCGAGGTACCACGCTTGGGCTTCGGGGAGAAAGCCCCGGCGCTCCGCTTCGCTCACCAAGGAGCGTGCGACATGGGTGAGTATCTCTCCGGTCTTGCGCGGGTCGTGCTTCAGAAAGGCGGTCGCATCCACACGAGTAGCCGCGTCTCGGAGGTGATTCCGGGGGACCGCGCACGCGTCCAACTGGGCACTGGGCAGTGTGTCACGGCAGGCCACGTGGTGGTCGCGACGGGGATGCCGATCACGAGCACCGCCTCGCTCCCTCTTAAACAAGCGGCGTACAGATCTTATGTTTGCGCATTCATGATCCCCGCGGGGCGTGTTGTCCGGGGTCTCCATTGGGATAATGAGGACCCCTATCACTATGTTCGGCTTGCTGCGTGCACTACGCCGGGTCATGAATTCCTCCTAGTAGGTGGTGAGGACCACAAGACCGGCCAAGATGATGCCCCGGAGGAATGTTTCGCCCGGCTCACGGCTTGGGCACAGAAGCGTTACCCGTTTGCGAACGAGCCTGATTACCAATGGTCGGGGCAAATCCTGGAGCCTATGGACCGCGTGGGCTTCGTTGGGCGGAGCCCAGGTCTCGGCGACAACGTCTACGTGATCACGGGGGATTCTGGGAACGGGCTCTCGCTGGGTACCCTCGGAGCCAAGATCCTAGCGGACGCCATCGCTGGGCGGGCTAATGAATGGTCTCAGGTTTACGAACCCGGTCGAAGTATGCTGCCTGCTTTAGGCACGCTCATCTCCGAAGCCACCAACCTAGCAGTGCAGTATTTTGACCACCTACGTCCTGGCGATGTGGATTCGGTGGACCAAATCGGGCCCGAAGAAGGCGCGCTTCTCCGCGAAGGCCTCAGCCTCCACGCCGTGTATCGGGATAAGAACGGCGAGTGTCATGTGTGTTCTGCGATATGCCCTCATCTGGGAGGTGTGGTGCACTGGAACACGGTTGAGAAAACCTGGGATTGCCCGTGCCATGGATCTCGTTTCGACGCGTTGGGAAAGGTCATGACGGGGCCGGCCACCGGCGACCTGCTTCCGATTGAGCGTCGAGGCAAATAGCACGGCTGGATGCCAAGGCCGAGCGCACGTGGCTCCACGGTATTCCCAAACAATCACAAGCGGGCCCGAGAATAGCCATCATGTTTCGTCAAACGGTTCACGATTCGCGTTGAAGCTCCGAGTGCCCGTTTCAAACCAGACGGACAAGTACGTCGCAGCCGAGTGGTGGCGCTGGACGCTGACGAGCTCCCGTTGACTTGGCTACGCCACAGCGTGATGCGGGCGCGATTGCATCCGGTCATTGCCGGCGCGGTGCGAATGTCAGACTCCAAGATGCCATCGTCGCTTTTCGTTGATGCCCTTCGCCGGAAAACTTTGTAGCCTTCCCTTCATGGACGCAGTTAACTTTCTGAAGAGTCATCATCGAGAACTTGAGGCTCAGTTCGAGGAACTGAAGGAGGCCAAGGTAATCAACAGAAAAACATTCAACCAGATGGCAGACGCCTTGGCGGCGCACATCACCGTCGAGGAGGAGATATTTTATCCGGCTGTGAAGGCCAAACGCACCGAAGACATTCTTTTGGAGTCTTTGGAGGAGCACTTGTCGCTCAAGCGGGTGCTTGCGGATCTTGTTGGCTTGCGTGCTGACGCCGAGAAGTTCAGCGCGAAGCTGCACGTCTTGGCTGAGCAGGCCATACATCACCACAAGGAAGAGGAAGAGCACTTATTTCCCAAGGTGCGGAAGCTCCTTGACCACGACGTTTTGGTGGCGCTGGCGGGCGAAATGGAAGACCGCATGAAAGAGCTCGTGGCCCAATCCGCCCGCAAACAAATTTCCGATCAAACGGACGACTCAACCTCACTGGCCTAGCGCACTGACTTAGGGTCTGTGTCCCTCTGGGGCGAAATGCCCCGCGTGTGTCGGCGTAGTCATGCTTTTGCTCGTTCCCGGTTCCGTGGCTTGCCAGCGCATTAGGCCTGGCACGGTCCCTGCCTTGTCATGCTGAAATGGCGCGTGCAATCTGGAGAGGTAGCGTTGGGTTTGGGTTAGTGCAGATCCCGGTGTCGTTGCATGGAGCCGAGGAGCCCGAGGCCGTCGACTTAACGTTGTTGGATCGGCGCGATATGAGCCCGGTTGGGTATCAACGCGTCAACAAGGCTACGGGCGAGAAAGTAGAATGGGGGGATATCGTCAAGGGTTATGAGCACGAAGAGGGAAAATACGTCGTGCTGACGAAGCAGGACTTCGAGGAAGCAAATCCGGAATCGGCGCGGCAGATTGATATTCTGGACTTCGTAGAGTTCTCGGAAATCGACCCGCGTTTTTTGTTTCGTCCGTACTACTTGAAGCCGCAAAAAGCTGGCAAAAAAGCCTACGCTCTCCTCCGAGAAACGCTACAGCGAACGGGGAAGGCGGGGATCGGGAAGGTGGTGATTCGAACTCGTCAACACCTCGCTGCAGTGACGGCCCACGAAAAAGTGTTGCTCCTCGTTCTGCTTCGCTTTGCGGACGAATTGCGAGATGAGGCGGACCTCGGTCTGGACGACACCGATACTAAAAAAATAGGCGTCACCGCCAAGGAGCTGGACATGGCCGAAAAGCTCGTGGAGGGGATGGTGACGTCGTTCAATCCCAAGAAGTACGTCAACGAGTACCAGCGAGATCTGAAAACACTGATCGAGCGCCGGGTAGCAGAAGGCGCGCTCAACACCCTTCCCGGGCCCACGAAAGCAAAGGCCAAGCGGCCCACTAACGTCATTGACTTGGCGGCACTGCTGGCGAAGAGCGTTGCAAATTCACCCGAACGCCCCGCTAGCAGTCGCTCGAAAGCCGCCCGTAAAACGACTTCTGCCAAGGCAACAAAACGTCCGCGCGCGAATCCCGAGCACCGCAGGTCGGCATGAGCGCCCGTGCTTCCGGCCGAGCCCAGGATGCAGACGCACTCGCGGATTATCGGCAGAAGCGAAATTTCTCGTTAACGGAGGAGCCCAAGGGAGCCCCCGGAGCTCAACACTCTCGGATCTTCGTGGTACAAAAACACGCGGCCAGCCACTTACACTATGACTTCCGACTCGAGCTCGATGGAGTCCTGTTGAGTTGGGCCGTGCCCAAAGAGCCCAGTTTAGACCCGAAAATCAAGCGGTTGGCCCTGGAAGTGGAGCCGCATCCGTTGGAGTACGCCACCTTCGAAGGCACGATTCCGAAGGGGCAATACGGGGCCGGAACAGTCATGGTGTGGGACCACGGGGATTGGATCCCCGAAGGCGACGCCCTCGCGGGTTTAAAAAAGGGGCATCTCTCCTTCAACCTCAACGGCACCAAGCTTCACGGGAGGTGGCACCTGGTGCGCACGCCAAGCAAAGGCGACAAGCCCAGCTGGTTGCTCTTCAAAGCGAACGATGAATTTGCTCAAGTTGGAGCGGTTGCTCCCAGTCACGCGGTAGACAGCATTCCTGCTGGCGCAACACCGGCGCCGCTTCCTGCGCTGATTGAGCCAGAGCTTGCGTCGCTCGCGGATCGGGCCCCAGAGGGCACCGACTTCATTCACGAGATCAAGCTCGATGGTTATCGAATTCTTGCGCGTCGTGATCGCAGCACGGTACACATCTTTTCGCGGAACGGCTTAGATTGGACCGAGCGACTGCCGGAGCTCGTAGCTGCGGTTCAAGCCCTCCCTGCCGAGTCGCTCTGGATGGACGGCGAGCTCGTTGCGCTCAATCCGCAAGGGGTGAGCGACTTTCAACTCCTTCAAAACTCGCTCAAACATCACGACGAACAAAAGCTTGTCTATTTCGCTTTTGACCTCCTGTACGCCAACGGGCAGGACCTCCGCGGCTGCTCCCTGCTCGAGAGAAAGTCCGCGCTGAAGGCCTTGCTCCTCGGCACTGGCACCGCTTCTTCTCAGATTACCTACAGCGACCATGTAGTGGGCAAGGGTCCCGAGCTTTTCGCCAAGGCGTGCGAGGGCAAGCTCGAGGGGATCGTCTCCAAGCGCGCACTCTCGACCTATCGCTCAGGCCGCGGCGGCGATTGGCTCAAAGTGAAGTGTCTTAAGCGACAAGAGTTCGCCATCGTAGGCTTCACCGCACCCGAAGGTGGGCGCAGCCACCTGGGAGCGCTGCTTTTAGCGGTGCAAAAAGGCTCTGAATGGGTCTACTCCGGCAAGGTTGGTACGGGCTTCAATGCAGCGTCGCTGAAGGATCTGTTCGTTAGACTTACGCCGCTCGCCCTCGAAAAAACCAGCGTGAAACACGGGCTGTCACGAGCAGCCGAACGGGGAGTGACGTGGGTCAAGCCGAGCCTCGTTGCGGAAGTTTCCTTTGTGGGCATCACAACCGATGGGCTCTTGCGACACTCGACATTCGTGGGACTTCGCGAGGACAAGAGCGTCGAGGAGATCGAGCTGGAGCTGCCCACTCCCACTCCCGCTTCCACTCCCAAACCCTATCCGATCAGCCATCCCGATAAGGTATTGTATCCCGAGCCAGGCATCACGAAGCGCGAACTTCTCGACTACTACACATTGGTAGCGGATCGCATGTTGCCCCATATTGCGCGGCGACCGTTGACGCTTGTCCGATGTCCGAATGGGCAGGGGCGGGCCTGTTTCTTTCAGAAGCACCTGGGCGCGGGGGCACCGGAAGGTCTGCAGCAGGTGTCGGCCAAGGATGGGAACGAGCCCTACCCATTTCTGGAAAGCCCTGAAGGCATCTTCGGTCTGGTTCAACTCGGCGCTTTAGAAATCCACACCTGGGGTTCACGTGTGGATAACCTTGAGCATCCGGATTTATTGGTGTTCGATTTGGATCCCGACGAGAGCGTGGATTTTGCGTCGGTGATAACCGCCGCCAAGGAGTTGCGCGCGCTTTTTTTGACCGCAAATCTTCAGAGCTTCGTCAAAACGACCGGCGGCAAGGGCCTGCACGTGTGCGTTCCAGTCGAGCCAAGCTTGGATTGGGACGAAGCTAAGGCCTTTTCGGGCGAGATAGCCAAGGCGCTCAGTGCGCAATATCCCGATCGCTTCGTCGCGACTCAGTCCAAGGCCAAGCGCCGCGGTAAAATTTTTATTGACTACCTTCGGAATGGCCGCGGTGCGACCTTTGTGGCTCCCTATTCTACGCGCGAACGAGTCAATGCGCCCGTTGCGACCCCTGTCGAATGGGACGAGTTAACGCCAAAATTCCGGCCAGAGCGCTTCACACTGAGGACGATGAAACACCGGATCCAAGAACAACCCTGTCCATTCGCAGGCATGCTCACCTTACGCCAGACGCTGCCTGGGGCCGACACGCGCGACCGCCCGCGCACTCGAACGAAATCATGAACGTTGTCTTTCTCTCGCCCTCGTTTCCGCCCACCGCGGCCGAGTTTTGCCTCGCACTGAAGCGTGAAGGCGTGAAGGTACTCGGGATCGGTGATACACCGCTTGCTCCGGAAACTTGGGAGCGGCAAGGACTCGCGGAGTACGTTGATGAGCCAAACATGGCGGATCCCGCGGCGCTCAGAGCTGCGATGATTTCGCTAGAGCAACGTCACGGGAAGATAGATCGCATCGATTCCAACGGCGAGCATTGGCTTGAGGCCGAAGGACGTCTCCGGGATGACTTCGGCGTAACCGGCCTAGGCCAATCTGAAGTCGTGCGCTTGCGAAGCAAGTCCGAGATGGCCAAGATCTTCCACGCTGCAGGTATCGCTGCTCCCCCAGGGATCCGCGGCGAATCGGCCGAGGAGGTTCGCGCGTTTGCGGCGCGCCACGGATTCCCGCTGGTTATCAAGCCCGACAGCGGCTCGGGAGCCAGCGACACCTGGAGGGTGGGGGACTTGGGGGAACTCGAGCAGGCTCTTTTGCGTCCTCTGTCGGACCATATCGTTCAACCCTTCATCGTCGGCGATATTGTCACTTACGACGGCCTCTGCGACCGAAGCGGGAATATCGTGTTTTCTACGTCTCACGTTTACGACACGGGGATCATGCAAGTGCGAACAGGAGAGTTGGATGGCCACTACTATTCCGAGCGCGCAATCGACAGATCCCTTGAGGTCGTTGGAATGAAAGCTGTAGCCGCCTTCGACATCCGTGAGCGGTTTTTTCACGTAGAATTCTTCCGCACGCCGAGTGGAGAATACGTCGCTCTGGAGATGAACCTCCGCCCTCCCGGGGGCTTCACCACAGACATGATGAATGCCGCGTGTGACTTCGATGTTTACGCGCTGTGGGCGAAGGTGCTCACGGGGCGCGATCTCAGCGGCTTTCGCTATGAACGCAAATACCACACGGCACACGCGGGCCGCCGCGACAACCACAGCTACCGGCTCAGCCACGCCGCCCTGGTCGCAGAGTTGGGGCCACTCCTCTTTTCAGAGAAGCCCATCCCGAAAGTTTTTTCTGTCACCATGGGCGACCACATGTATCTGCTTCGCCATCCAGCCCTCGAAACGTTGCGCCGCGCTATCGCTCTCGTGCATGCGCGCTAAAGCTTCGCGTGCATCAGGCGAGTCGCCGACGGGCCGCGAGCTGCCGCTCAGACCTGAGCCAGTGCGGTTACCTCCCGGCGGTTGATTCCCTCGAAAATTTCCTGCACCCGCTTAAAGTCGAGGGGCTTCGTCACATGGTGATCGAACCCCGCCTCACGGCTCCTTCGCTTGTCCTCGTTGCTTCCCCATCCTGTTAGGGCCACAAGCACGATTCCGGCGAAGGCGGCGTCTGCCCGGAATTGCCTTGCTACCTCGTGCCCGTTCATTCCGGGGAGGCCTATGTCCAGAAAGACGACGTCGGGACGAACGTCCCTGGCGGCGGCGAGGGCGGCGGGGCCATCGTGTACGGCCCTGGCTTCGTGCCCGGCAAGTTCGAGCATCTCGCTCAGCATTTCGGCCGCGTCCACGTTGTCGTCGACCACCAGCACGCGCAAGCTGACCGAAACGCGAGTGTCGGACGGTTTGTCCACCTGTGCTGCTTCATTCGCGGTCGCGGCGAGTGGGAGCCGAACGGTGAACGTGCTGCCGAGGCCAAGCCCAGGGCTGGCTGCGGTGGCAGTCCCGTGGTGTAGCTCCACCAACTTCCGGACGACCGAGAGGCCAACGCCGAGGCCCCCCTGGGCGCGGTCGAGCGTCCTGTCCACCTGGGTGAACAGGTCGAACACGTGGGGTAACATCTCGGCCGAGATCCCGGCTCCGTTGTCACTCACGGTGATCACCACTTCGCCGGCCTCGACGCGCGCCGCGAGCTCGATCCGGCCGCCTTGGGGTGTGTACTTGGCGGCGTTGTTGACCAAGTTGCTGACCGCTTGAGCGAGTCGCGTCAAATCGCCGTCCACCCAAGCCGACTCGGATCCCGCGTCCACCACGAGAGCGTGTCCGTCCGCCTCGACGAGCGGGCGGCTAGCTTCGACCGCGTGGTCGATAACGGCGCGGGCTTGCACCCTCGCGACTTGTAGAGCGACCTTGCCCCGGTTGATGCGAGATACGTCCATGAGGTCGTCCACGAGACGGACCATATGGCCGAGTTGTCGCTCCATCATCGCGCGCGCCCTCTCGACAGCGGGCGTTCCGCTGGGTGACATTCGCATCACGTCGAGGCCGGTGCGGAGTGGAGCCAGCGGGTTGCGTAGTTCATGGGCGAGTGTGGTCAAAAACTCGTCCTTTCGTCGGTCGGACTCGGTCAAGTCGGCAGCGAGTTGCCGTAGCTTTCGCTCGGCATCTCTGCGGTCGGTCACGTCCAGATTCGTCCCCACCACCCACTCGGTTTCGCCCTGCGCGTTCGTCCGCACGGTTTCAGCGGATTCTATGTCGCGGACTTCGCCGTCGTGGCTCCGTTGGATGCGGAAGTCGCGGCGGCTTTGTCCGCGGCGGCGAACGGTGTCCTGTAAGATGCGCTCGCTTTCCGCCAGATCCTCCGGCAGCACGGCCCCGCGCCAGTAGGTCTGGTGCACGGAGCCATCCGGCGTGGGAGCGATGCCGTAAATGCGGAACATCTGCGCGTCCCAGCGGATCGCGCCCGTGGGCACATGCCACTGCCAGATGCCCACGGCCGTGGCGTCCGTGGCCAACCGCAGCCGCTCTTCCGCCTCGCGCACCTCGGCCTCCGCCGCCCGGGCATCGGTCACGTCCCGGGTGACCCCGAGGACGGACTCGACCGTCACCCCGTCCTCGCCGAACTCCGGCACTAGCAGGGCGGCGTACTGGCGGCAGTCGTTTGGCCCTTCGAAGGCAAAGTCGAGGGACTGTTGGCGCCCGCCGTCGAGCACGGAACGGAGCGCCGCGTCCCACACCTTGCACAGGTGGTCGGGCATCCCGAGCTCCCGGTTGGTCTTGCCGATGAACTCCGCAGACGGTCGACCGGTCTTTCGCTCAATGGCGGCGCTGACGAACACGTGCCGCAGCTCCGGGTCGAAGCGGGTGAGGATGTCCGGCGAGTTGTCGGCCACCGACCGCATGTTCCGTTCGCTGGCCCGCAACGCAGCTTCCGTCTGCCTGCGCGCGGTGATGTCGCTGAACATCCCGAGAAAACCCGTCGAACGGCCCTCTGCGTCGAGGATGGGATTGCTGTTGACCTGGAACCACACGGCCGAACCGTTCTTATGGGAATAGCGAAAATCCGATTCGCGGCCCGTGCTGTCCGCTCGGCGCAGCTCGAACTCGCTCTGCCCAGAGGGCACGTCCTCGTGCCAGACAAACTCGAAGGCGTCGTGCCCCACCATTTCGTCAGGTGTCCGCCCCAGCGCCTCCGCCATGCGGGCGTTCACGTATGTCGTCTTCCCCGCGAGGTCGAGCATCCAAATGCCCTCATGGGCGGTGTCGAGCAACCGTTGCAGGTTTGACTCGTTCTCCACCAGCTTCTCCTCGGCAGCGATGCGCACCGAGATATCCATCGCCGATGGAATGAGATGCGTGATGCGCCCTTCCGCATCGCGTAGCGGCGCGACTTGGAAATCGATCCACATCCGCGCGTCGCCCGCCATGCGGACGGCCACGTCGTAGCGCACGATTTCACCGCTGGCGGCGCGTTCGCAGGCCTCCCGCAATTGCGTCTGGATTTCGCGGGAATAGCTCCACCAGTAGCAGTCCCAGAACTTTTTCCCGAGCACCTCGCTGGCTGGGATGCCGGCCGCCTCCAGCGGCGCGGGGTTGGCGTAGGTCACGGTTCCGTCCACCGTCAGCACACCGACGAAGGCCGCAAGATTATTGTCCAGCACACGGCGGGTGAATTGTTCACTTTCCCGCAGTGCGTCCTCCGTCTGCTTGCGCGCGGTGATGTCCTCGACGATCACGCCGAACCCCAAGACCCCACCCGCGCCGTCGGGCACCGGATACCAGCTTTCACTCCAAAAACGCGTCACCCCGGGCGCGTCGGGCGTCTCACCCGAGAATTCGTGATTCAACACGGCTTCGCCCGTCGCTAGGATGCGGTTCGTCACCTCGCGGGCAGTTTCGCCCAGTGCGGGCACGATCTCGGAGACATGCCGGCCCAAATGCGCCTCGACGGAAACGCCGTTCATCGCCGCGAGACGTTCATTGATGCGCACATAGCGCAAATCCCGATCGACGAAGCAAAAGCCGATGGGCGCGATGCGCAGAAGGGTGTCGAGCAAGCCGCTCACTCGCTGAAACTCCAGCACCTCGCTCGCCCGCAGAGCCTCACCCTGTTTCCGCTCGCTGATGTCGATCACGACGCAAAAGCTTTCAAGCTATCGGCCTGGCCAGCGCGTAGTTCGACGACCTGTCCTTCGCATTCGCGACCAGCTCCGGAAGGTTCACGAGAGTGTCCTCATGCCTTCGGCATCTAGTCGACTTCACACAAGATTAGAAGACACGCGCGATTGGAGAAGACCTTTCTCTACGTTTCATCGCTCGATCGGCGAGCTACAACAGGAAGCTGCATGCCCAGCAGGTGCGCGGCCGCGTGCTTTGGCCTTACAGCGCGCCCTCGGGGTGCTCGTCCCCATCCTGCCGATTGTCCTCGTCGACCGCGTAGCCATGAAACAGCAGAGTGGCTCTCATTCGCTCCGCTCTCACCTCTTGGAAACTGTACTCGGCTTCTTCAGTTGAATTGGGGTTTGCGCTTCCGTATCGCATTGATGCCTCCGAACGAAGGCTTAAGCAACTCTTGGGCCAGGCTATGGCTCGGGGTCTTGGGCGCCGACCACGATCGGGGGGACCGACATCTCGGTGCCTGCAATCGCCCTAAAAATGACCTCCAGTGGTAACTTTGGCGTCCGGTCGGCTCGGAGCAAGCCATTGGCCTCTTGGTATGTGTCGGTGAATTGCGTGTAGCAAAAACCGGAGAGTGCCTCCAAGCGATGGACCACCTTGAGCAGCTGGGTAAAGATGCGCTCGAACGATTGCAGGTCGTCGGCCTGGGTGTAGCCCCATGTTCCGTCGTTAGCGCGTAGCGCCATCCCACCGAACTCCGAAAGCACGATCGGGTGCTCGCGTCTTGAATGGCCTTCAAGGAGCAAAGCCCGCCCTGCGGGCCGCTCGTGTTTGAACAGTTTTGGCAGCACATCATGTGCCCAATAGCGACGCGCGATGCGATCGTGGTTCGCATCGTAGTCGTGGATGCCAATGATATCGGTAGCGACGCTCTCCCAGCCGTCGTTGCCGACGACGGGCCGCGAGGGATCGTGGGTTTTTGTCAAATAGTATAACGCTTTCACGTAGTTACGCTCTGGTGCGCTGTCGGGCAAGTTAGGCACACCCCAGGACTCGTTGAATGGCACCCAGGCCATGATGCAGGGGTGACTCACATCACGCTGCAAGACTTCCATCCATTGTTTGGTCAGCCGCTCCACTGAGCGCTTCGAGAATCTATACGCGCTCGGCATTTCTTCCCAAACCAACAAGCCGAGTCGGTCAGCCCAGTACAAATAGCGCGGGGTCTCTATCTTCTGATGCTTGCGAACCCCGTTGAAGCCCATCGCTTTCGTGAGCTCGACATCACGCCGCACGGCCGCGTCGCTGGGCGGTGTGAGTCCGGTGTCGGGCCAGTATCCCTGATCGAGCACCATCCGCAACATGTAAGGTCGGCCGTTCAACAACAGCCTATCGCGATGCACGGCGATCGTGCGGAGCGCCGTATAACTCTTCACGCGGTCGATGACTCGGCCTTGTGCATCCGTCAGCTCAAGCTCGGCGTCTATCAAACGTGGTGCCGCAGGACTCCACAGAAGTTCATTCCTAAAATCGTCGATACCAGGATCGGATAGCGAAATGCGCCGATGCACTTCGCCAGCCACCACCGTGTAGTGGTCGTGGGCGAGGATTAAGTCACCGAGCGTAAGCTTGACGCTCAAACGCACTTTACTCCCAAGCGGCGCGCTGACCGAAGCGTCGAGACCGAGCTCCCAGCGTTCGACGTTCGACGTCCAGGTCAGCTGGTGAATACGTACCTCGGGCACTCTTTCGAGCCAAACCGTCTGCCAAATGCCGGTGGTGCGGGGATACCAAATGGAGTGCGGATCGAGCTGCCAATCCTGCTTTCCTCGCGGTTTTTCGAGGTCGGTGGGGTCATCTTCCGCGCGCACCACGACGCATTGCTCTGCCTGCGCTCGGTCGACGTGATCGGTGACGTCGAAATGGAACGGTGAGTACCCGCCCTCGTGTTCGCCGAGGCGCGCACCATTCAGCCATACGGTTGCGTGGTAGTCGACGGCGCCGAAATGCAGGAGCAGACGTTCATTCGGCTCGAGCTTGGGAACGACGAACGTTCGTCGATACCAGCACGCGTGATAGAGGCCAGTATCCGCGACGCCGCTTCGGCTCGTCTCGGGCGAGAAGGGCACGACGATTTCGGTGGACCAATTGACCTGGTCGGGGCTGCGCGCCACCCCATCGCTGTCGATTTCGAAATCCCACGTGCCATCCAATGAAAACCATTCGTCGCGCCGCAGCTGCGGACGCGGATAGCCCATAGTGTCCGAGGCATCTTCAGCATCCAGCGGAGCTGGCGGCAAAGAGTCGAACAGCCCAATGCGCGATTGATACCTGCGGGGCATGCGTATGCAGCGTACTACGCTTTCACGCGGAGTCGACGTCTTGCGTTTGTGGCCGGCAACATGAAAGGCGTGACATCCAGAACGCTACACCCGAACAAAAATGACTCACTCATGTGGCCGCTCCGCGTAGCAGCGGCGAGCGCCGCAGAATCAGAGGTCGCGGCAGAGTTCGAGAGTCTTGTGTAGTGCGGTTCGACAAGCGACGAGGGTGGTTTCGACGTCGGCGTGCGTATGTGCCGCGCTCAGAAACCAAAGGTGACGCGGGTGCAGCAACTGCCCGAGCGCCAGGACCTCGCGGTAGAAGCAGCGCGTCAACTCCAAGTTGAGGGTTGCGTCCGGCTCGGTGAACTTAAAGAACGGCATCGCCGGTAGCGGTTCAGCGTAGGCCAACGCCGACACCGGGCTGTCCGCAATCAACGCGTTGAGGCCGTCAATCAGGCGCTGTCCCAGAGCGTGCACGTGCTCTTGCACGTTCTCACGTTGGACAATACGAATTGTCTCCAGCGCTGCGGCCATCGCTGTGGTTTCGCCGTGGAAAGTGGCAGAGTAGTGCATGCCGGCGGCGACCTCCATGACCTCGCGCCGACCGAGTGTCACCGCGATCGGCCAACCGTTTCCCAGCGCCTTGCTCACCGTGAACAGGTCTGGGACCAGATCGACCCGCGCACAAACCGAGCCAGGCGCTATTCGCAATCCGGTCTTGACCTCGTCCATGATGAACAGCGCGCCGTGCGCTCTGGTGATCCTGGCAAGCTCATGGAAAATTTGCGGTTCAAACGGCAGCACCATCTCGGGCGCGAGGATCACGGCGGCTATTCCGCGCGGGTTTGCGTCGAACAGCGCCTGCAAGCTGGCGGGGTCGTTGGCGCGAAACTCCGGTATCTGCTGATCCAACCCGTCAGGCACGAACCGTTCGCGTGGCAAACACCAGTCGTGCCAGCCGTGGTAACCGGCGCGAGCGACCGCTTTGCGGCCGGTTTTTGCGCGCGCGATGCGCAAGGCGGCCGTCGTCGCCTCCGAGCCGGTCTTGAAGAAGGTGCCCATCTCCGCGCCTGGGAAAAGCGGCAGCAGGGTTTCGATTAGCTCGACGTGAAGCGGGTGGTTGAGCGAGAGCAGATTCCCGCGTTTGGCTTGCTCATGGGCGGCGGTTTCGACTTCGGGCCTGGCATAGCCGAGTAGCTGAGCGCCGAACGCCATCAAGTAGTCGACGTATTCGTGGCCGTCGACGTCGTAGAGCATCGCGCCGCTGCCGCGTTCGAAATACGCGGGCGTGGTCTCGAAATCGACGAGCGCCTTCCCTGACAAATGGTGGCCGCCGGGAATGAGCGAGCACGCTTTTTCCGAAAGCGCACGTGAACGTAGATAGCGCGCCCGAAGCTCGGTCTCGCGCGCTGTTCGCGCTTGATTAGGGTCAGGTGGGCTTACGAAAGTGGCTGCGTTGCACACGCTTCCGAGCTCAAAACGGCCACCTTGCATGCGAGCCTCAATCGGCAGCGTTTTTAATGCTCTCCCAGCCGCGGCGCACAGCGGACTTGACGCGGTCCCAGCTGCTGCCAGTACCGGCTGCATCCCAGTCCTTGCTTAGCTTGCCCTCAAGCTCGTCGTTCCACGTTTGCTTGGCGTAGTACTGGCGTGCACCGTGGCCGTAGCGAAGCGCGGGCTCGTCTTCCCCCCACGACCCTGCGCTCCCCGGCGTGGACTGCTCCCAGTCGTTTCGTAGCGCTGACTTGCTTCCCTCCCACGCGGAGGAGTGCGTCTCGTTCCACCAGCTGGGATCTTTATGCGCCCGGTGCGCACCATCGGGCTCTGTCGTCCATTGCTTCATCGCCTCAGTACCAGGGCGGTCGATGTGCACGTGCTCATCCACGCGCGTGACCCAGCTAATTGGCATAAAGTGATGCTGGCCGGTTTTGTCTTTAGCAAGTTTGATGGACGTCGCGCCCTCCGTATGATCTACTACGGCGAATTGGCCGCCTTGGGAGCAAACGACGGGCATATTGGGCTTGATGGATTCGATGTTGAGCATGTGGCTGCACAAAGCACGAAACGTGCCGCGATCTGCAACCACGAATATAAAGCTTCGAATAGATTTATCAGCCAAATCTTGCGCCGGTTCGATGTGACACTAATGTTGCCGGCGGCCAAACGGACCCAGTCGAATTGTCACTGAACCCCGGCGGCGGAACTCCCCTAGCCGGGGACGCTGGCTCGGAAGTTGCTTAGGACGGCCACAGTGTTTCTTCTCAGTGATTTTCGGGCGCTTCGCCCCCGCCACTTAGCAACGCAAGCCGAGACGCTGGAGTGGCTCGCCTGCGTCCACGCCCGCGCTGAGGCGCGACAATTGAATGAGAAGGGCGAGCCCGCCGACGAGGAATCGCTGCGCGACTCGATGCGCCACCGGCTGGCTCGATTTGGCTGCAATATGAGCCAGATTGCCACGCGCGGGCACGAGATCGACGACTGTTCGCACACTCGCTGGTCCGAAATGGAGGTCTACGATTTTTCCGAACAAGGAGCGCCACAGGGAATGCGCGCGCGCACCAAATTGTTCGAGCTAATCGCCACGGAGGCGTGTTCTACGCTATTTTCGGAGGTGGAACGCCCACCGCGCGACCTGATTCACGTGACGTGCACCGGCTACGCAGCACCGAGCGCCGCGCAGCTTTTGGTGGCAGCCAAGAGTTGGGGCGCACAGACGCGGGTCACCCACGCGTATCACATGGGTTGCTATGCGGCGTTGCCCGCGCTCCGAATGGCTGCAGGCTTTGGCGCGCTAGGAGCCTTGAGCGCGGGCAGCCGCGACGCGGAAGCCCGTACGGACATCGTGCACACCGAGCTCTGCTCCCTGCACATGAATCCGCTGCGCCACGAGCCGGAACAGCTCGTCATTCAAAGCCTTTTCGCAGACGGCTGCATCGCCTATTCGGTGTATCCCGAGGCCCAATTTCATGGTCGCCAGGCGGGCCTCGCGGTGCTGGCGCTCGACGAATGGATCATCCCGGAATCAGCGGCGTCGATGGCCTGGTTCTGCTCCGATTCGGGCATGGAGATGGTGCTCGCACGCGACGTGCCCGAGCGGATAGCCGGGTCGCTCCAGGCTTTCGTCGCTTCTCTCTTGGAACAGGCCGGATTGAGCATGGCTGCGGTACCGCAAGCGCTGTTTGCTATCCATCCGGGCGGCCCCAAAATTGTTGATCAGATCGCGAAGCTCCTGCAGTTGAGCGAAGAACAGATACGCTTCAGCCGTGCCGTGTTGCGCGAGCGCGGCAACATGTCGTCGGCGACGTTGCCGTTCATCTGGCAGAAAATCGCTCTGGCCTCCGATGTTTCGACCTTCACCCCGATCGTGAGCTTGGCGTTTGGCCCGGGGCTGACGCTTTCGGGTGCGATCTTGAGTAAAGTCTTGCCGTGAGCTGGCTCCTGGTTCCGCTCGCCTTGCAAGCGCTAGCCATGCTGATTGATGAGCTGTATTTCCATCGCCGGCGCGGGCTGCCGCGCTGGGAGCGCGTGGGGCATCCGCTGGACACACTCAGTGTGTTGGGCTGCTACGTCTTCGCTCTTGCGATCGCCCCTTCACCCGCTGCGCTCGGTGGTTTTGTCGCGCTCGCGGTTTTCTCTTGCTTGCTCGTCACCAAGGACGAGTGGGTTCACGCACAACACTGCCAGCCGGCCGAGCAGTGGCTGCATTCCGTGCTGTTCGTGCTTCACCCGATCGTTTTGGGCATAGCGGCCCTGCTTTGGCAGCGCCAGGACCGCACGCTGCTTTGGTTGTCGGCAACCCTCACGCTAGGATTCGGCTTGCATCAAGCGCTGTACTGGAATGTCCCATGGAAAAAGCTCTTTCAACGCTCGTCCCCGTCAACAACGATATCTACGACCAGCTCGGCGAGCGTTGGTACGGCGCCAACGACGATCCAGTCGCGCTCTTACGAGCCGAATCCCGCCTCCGAAATCCGTGGTTGACTGAACGGCTACTTGCCCACTGCGGTGCCGCGGCCCAGGTGCTCGACATCGGCTGCGGCGGCGGTTTTCTGAGCAACCACCTCGTGCAAGAGGGTTTCGAGGTGACCGGAATCGACGCTTCTCAGGCGAGCCTTGATGTAGCCGTGCGGCACGACGTCACCGGCAGGGCTCGCTACCTACTCGGCGACGCCCTGGCGCTCCCTTTCGCGGATGCATCGTTCGACGCCGTTTGCGCGATGGATTTTTTGGAGCACGTGGAAGACCCAGCGCGCGTGGTTGCGGAAGCCGCTCGCGTCCTTCGGCCCAACGGATTGTTCTTCTTTCACACGTTCAACCGCAATCCGCTGGCCTGGCTGGTGGTGATCAAAGGCGTGGAATGGTTCGTGAAAAATACGCCCCGCCACATGCATGTGCTGCGTTTGTTCATCAAACCGCAGGAGCTGGAGCGCATGTGCCAAGCTCACGCGCTCCACTTCACGGAGCTTCACGGGTCAGCGCCTGTCGTGTTTTCAAGGGCGTTTTGGCGCATGCTGCTGACGCGCACGGTGCCGCCCGATTTCCGTTTCCAATTCACACCCTCCACTGCTCTGGCGTATACCGGTTACGCGCAGCGGCTGACCGCGCTCACTTCAGCAGCAGGCGCAAGCTGACATAGCCCAGCGTTCCGGCCGACACCGCGAGCTGCAAGCGATGGAGGGTGACGAAGTTAGCCATGACCTCGCTCGAGAACCGCTGGCGCCAACGCAGCACGACGCCCCACAGTAACGCCTGAGCCGCGAGCACTATCGCTCCGTCCACGACACCAAACCGGCGCCATGCCACCGCGGCAACGCATGCGCCCCCAACGATCAAACAACCGAGCGAGAAACGAAAGCTAGCGGCTGGACCGTAGACGACGCTGAAAGTGAAGTCGCCGCGGGCTCGGTCTTCGTCGATTTGGTAAAGCTGACTGAGCGGATAAAAGCCCGTCGTCAGCAAAGTCGCGGCCGCCATGCCCAGCAACCCGTCAGGCGAATCGAAGAGAGGGTGCGGGGGCGACGCGGCGCACAACCAGCCGGCTGCGAAACCTACGCCTCCTTGGCCGAACGCTACCACGGCCAATGATAGCAAGGGCCGCGCCTTCCAGCGGAAACGCGGGTGCGAGTACGCGACCGACAGCAACATCACGACCAGGTACAAAAGCGTCAGCCACCAGCCGCCGGCGACGGCAAGCCCCAGGCCGATCAGCTGCACCCCAAGCGAAAAACCGAGCAACGGCTCCGTCACCGCTGGTGGCTTCAGCAGCCCGCCTACCGGGCCCTCGTCGCGATCGTAGTAAGAATTGTAAGCGGTGATGCCGCCGTACAAAAACACATGAAAAGCCAGAAATCCCAAGCCGGCGCGTACCGAGAAGACACCGCCACCCAGCGCGAAGCCCCACGCGAACAGCGGCGAGAGAAACAGCAACTGGTAGTGCAGGCGCAGATGGACGAACAGAGGCAGGAGCAGACGCATGGGCGCCGCGAGAGCTTGCGCGCAGAACGTCGCCCTGGCTAGCGCCAAGCTGGCTTCGTGCCGAACGGACTCCAGGAGGTTCGGAGCTGAGCAGCACCGCCGCCTCACGCGTGGCGAAACGCCCCGGCGCCCATTTGGGCTCCTGCCACCTTACCCGGCTCGCCCAGGCCGTTAGCGCGCCCGATCGTCCTGGCTCGTCACTTGCTAAAGCGTGATACCAACTTTACCCCATTTCGGAGGACGCATGAAAACGCAAGATCTGATGACACGCAAGGTTCTCACCTGTTCGGAAGATGACTCGCTGGAGCAAGCAGCTCAGATCATGTGGGAGTCGGACGTTGGATGCCTGGTTGTCGTGGACACGGAACTGTCACCACTAGGGATGATCACGGACCGAGATATCGCCATGGGTGCCTACACGCAGGGCCTTTCGCTGCGTAATATTAAGGTGGGCGTTGTCATGTCTCGCGAACTCATAGGCTGCGTACCGAACACCCCGCTCGACGACGTCGAGAGTTTGATGCAAAGAGCACAGATCCGCCGCCTCCCAGTCGTTGACGAGGATGGCAAGCTTGCCGGCATCGTAACGCTCGGGGATATTGCGCGCGGTACACGGGCTCCTGCCCGTGCGATGGAAATTCCGGGTCTCGCAAAAACGCTTGCCGAGATCTGCCAGCGCCGTTGGACCGGGCCAGTGGCCGCGGAATAGGTCTCGCCTAATGGAGAACAGGATGCAACTCACTAGCATCCCTCAAGACTCTGAGGGCCTCCCGTTGGATTTTTTAACCTATCTGCAACGTCAGTTGGGCGTCGATCGTGAAGCTGCGCAGAAAATTCTGGGAGAGTGGCTCTTGAGTTATCAGCCACTGGATACCCGCACACGCCCGCGGGCGCCCACTTTTTGAGCGAGCCATTAAGTAAATTCGTACGGCATTAACACGTGGTTATCGTCATTAGATTGGAATCGAGCCATCGCCTTCTACGAATAGGTGTTAGGCCAATAGGATGGAGTTACTCTCAACGCTACAGTCGCAAGAGCCTCAAGTGAAGGCTAATGCGTTGCAGAGCGCGATTTTCAACAGCGCCAACTTCTCGAGCATCGCGACGGACGCGAAGGGTGTGATCCAGATCTTCAATGTCGGGGCCGAGCGAATGCTGGGTTACACCGCGGCGGAGGTGATGAACAAGATCACTCCGGCGGATATCTCCGATCCGCAGGAAGTGGTAGCGCGCGCCAAGGCACTCAGCCTTGAGCTTGGAACGCCGATCACACCAGGCTTTGAAGCGTTGGTGTTCAAGGCCTCGCGCGGGATCGAAGATATTTATGAGCTGACGTACATCCGCAAGGATGGCAGCCGGTTCCCAGCGGTGGTGTCGGTGACAGCCCTGCGCGACGCACAGGAAGCCATTATCGGTTACCTTCTGATCGGCACGGACAATACGGCGCGCCAGCAAATCGAGGCAGAAAGAAAAAAGCTGGATCAGCGCCTTCGTGACCAGCAATTTTACACGCGATCGCTCATAGAATCCAACACGGATGCGCTCATGACCACCGACCCCTTTGGTATCATTACGGATGTTAATAAGCAGATGGAGGCGCTCACCGGTTTCACTCGCGACGAACTGATCGGGGCCCCCTTTAAGGTATGTTTTACCGATCCGGAGCGGGCCGAGGCAGGGATCCACCGCGTCTTGAGCGAAAAGAAGGTCATTGACTATGAGCTCACGGCGCTCGCTCGCGATGGGAAGAAGACTGTGGTGTCTTACAACGCGACCACGTTTTATGATCGTGATCGCACTCTGCAAGGCGTCTTCGCTGCCGCGCGCGACGTCACGGAGCGTAAGCGCGTCGAGCTGGAATTGAAGCAGGCCAAGGCCGTGGCTGAGAGCGCGAGTCGTACTAAGTCGGAGTTTCTGGCGAGCATGAGTCATGAAATCCGAACGCCGATGAATGCCATCATGGGCATTGCCGATCTGCTGGCGAAGACCGAGCTTTCCCTTCAGCAAGACAAGTACGTGCAGATCTTTCGACGGGCGGGCGATAATCTGCTGAATCTGATCAACGATATCCTTGATCTCTCTAAGGTCGAGGCGTCGCAGCTTGAGCTGGAACAGACGGGCTTCTCGTTGAAGGACCTGTTGGAGAAAGTGACGGAGATGGTCGAAGGCAGGGCACGCGAGAAGAGCTTGGCCCTCGTGTGTGAGGTCGCGCCGGACGTGCCAACCAGCCTGGTCGGCGATCCGACACGGCTGCGGCAGGTGCTGCTCAATTTGGTCGGTAACGCCATCAAATTCACCGAAGAGGGTGAAGTGTCGCTGCGCGTCACGCGCGAGCTGGATTCCTGTGTCCCAGCGGCACTCCGCTTCACGGTCTCGGATACCGGCGTCGGAGTTCCGGTTGAGAAATTGGACCGGGTATTCGAGCGATTCACACAAGCGGACTCCTCCACCACCCGCAGATTCGGGGGTTCGGGGCTCGGTCTCACGATCTCCAAGCGTTTGGTGGAGCTGATGGGTGGGAGCATTTCGTGCGAAAGCACGCTCGGAAAAGGAAGTGTATTCTCTTTCGTCGCCCCGTTCGAAATGTGGGCAGAGCCTCATGCACCGCTGGAAGTGTCGAGTGGCATGGGTTTCGACCGACCGTTGCCTGCACTACAGATCCTTTTGGTCGAGGACTCCCCGGATAACGCAACGATCACGCTGGCTTACTTGCAGGACACACCCTACCGGCTTGAAATCGCTGAGACCGGAGCCGTCGCTTGCGAAATGTTTAAAGCGAGCCACTACGACCTGGTGTTGATGGATCGCCAAATGCCGGTCATGGACGGATTGACCGCGACGCGGACGATCAGGGAATGGGAACGAGTGAACGGTCGAACCCCTACCCCGATCGTGGCGCTGACCGCCTCTGCCCTGAAGGGAGATCGCGAGAAGTGCTTAGCCGCGGGCTGCACGGGTTTCTTGACGAAGCCGATCAAACAAGAAGTGCTGTTGCGAGCGATCAAGGAGTATTCGACTGTTCTCGCGACCCCGGGACCGTCGGTGGTCGAGACCGCACAGAAGGACCCAAACCTTACGCTGGCGTATCCTAAGTTAGCGGCGCTCATCCCGCCGTTTCTAAAGAACCGTAGGCTCGATGTCATCACGATGCTGGACGCCCTCGGTAGGGGTGAATTTGAGATCGTTGAGCGCTTGGGCCACGCCATGCGCGGCGTGGGCGCCAGTTTTGGATTTCAGGGCATCACAGACATCGGCCGGGCTCTGGAGCTCGGAGCCGGTCGCGCCGACATGGATGCTTCCCGCAAGTCGGTCAACGACTTGTCCGTTTACTTGGACAGTGTCGGGCCCGAACACAACCCCTCGGCAGCTTGAGAGCGGTGAGTCGTATTTCGGGCGCTATTTGTCACAGTGAGGCAATATGCCACCCCAGCCCAGGGCTTCCGTGATAAAAAATAGAGGTTACGTGCGCAAAGTTGTGCACAAACGCCCCGTTGGGGCTGATCTGTCGAGCTGGCACTGAAATTGCTCACTGCGCGTAGAGGCAGGTGTCGCCCCCGAGTCAAGTGAAACCATGAATAGAATACTAGCCGTCGACGATGATCCAGATGTCTGTGCGCTGTTTCGTGAATGTCTAGAAGGGCAGGGGAATCAAGTTGAATCGTGCTCAACGCTGACCGCCGCCTATGAGCTCTTGGCAGCGGAAGACTTTGACGTGGTCGTGGTCGATGTGCAGCTGAACGGCGAGAGCGGCCTCACGTTGTGTGAATGGGTGAGGGAGAACCGAGCGGATGTGCCGGTTATCGTGGTCACCGGTTTTGGCAATCTGGATACGGCGGTGGGTGCGATTCGGGCGGGCGGCTACGATTTTATTACCAAGCCGATTGATATGGATTTGTTGAGTTTCTCCGTGAGACGCGCCGCGCTGCATCGAGAGCTCAAAGGAGAGGTTCGGCGGCTCAGATTGGCGTCCACGGAGCACGTGGGCATCGAGGGCATGATTGGCGAGAGTTCGGCCATCAGGAAACTGTCGAGTTTGATTCAGCGGGTAGCCAGCAGCGACGCTACCGTTTTGGTCTCGGGCGAAAGCGGCACCGGAAAGGAGCTGATCGCCCATGCCTTGCATAAGACGAGTGAGCGCGCCCTGGGGCCCTTTGTGGCTGTTAACTGCGCAGCGCTGCCGTCGGAACTCCTGGAGAGCGAGCTCTTCGGGCACGAACGAGGCGCCTTCACCGATGCGCGGCAGGCGCGCGAAGGACTGCTGAGGCAAGCAAACGGAGGAACGCTATTTCTGGATGAGATCGGCGAAATGTCCTTGGGCATGCAGGTTAAGCTGTTGCGAGCTTTGCAGGAGCGCAAGGTGCGGCCGGTGGGAGGTTCGCAAGAGATACCATTCAATGCTCGGCTGGTTGTCGCGACGAATAGGGATCTTGAGAGCCAAGTGGAGGAGGGAAAATTTCGTGAGGATCTTTACTACCGCATCAACGTGGTGCGCTTGCATTCCCCGCCGCTGCGCTCCCGGGGCAGCGACGTGTTGCTGTTGGCTCAGCATTTCTTGGCCATGATCGCAAAGAGGAGTTCTCACCCGATGAAGGGGATCTCTTCCGCCGCCGCCAAGCGCCTGCTGGATTACGATTGGCCTGGCAATGTTCGCGAGCTCGAAAATACCATCGAACGTGCGATGGCATTGGCACAATTTGATGAGATTGGCGTGGAAGACCTGCCCGAGAAGATCCAATCTCACCAAAGCACGCAGCTTGTCATCAGTGGCAGCAATCCCGAGGAGCTCGTGTCGCTCGAGGAGCTTGAGAAACGCTATATTTTGCGGGTGCTTAGCGCGGTTTCTGGCAACAAAACGCAGGCGGCCAAGGTGCTCGAGCTGGATAGGCGAACGCTCTATCGGAAGCTCGACGGTTACGAGCGTGCTGATCGCGTCGGTGACTGATTGAGCCCGTGGCGCAATGCCCCACTGAGGCTAGCGTGCGAAGCGTTAGCCTTCCGTCGGTACGAAATGTAACGTCAAGCTCCAAATACTGCGCCATTCCGCCCCGCCTAGCTCTTGGCGCGCCCCTTGCACACGTGGGGGGAGCACGCGTCTTTCGCGCGAGCAGTTTACTCAAATATTAGGAGAATTTATGTTGCTCTTGAATCGGTTTCGAAGAGAAGCCAAAGTCTTAGGACTGCTCACGATAGGCGTATCGTCGGCACTTGGTTGTGCTGGGGCTCAGGTCCCAACTCAGAGCGTCGCAGATGCGCGCTCATCGGCGGCTGCCGCTCAAGCGGTAGGGGCAGAAAAGGACCCGCAGGCGGCCCTTCATTTGAAGATGGCCAACAACAGCTTGGCTCGTGCCGAGCGACTCATCGCTAATGACGACATGGACGAAGCTAAGCTCGCGTTGGGAGAGGCAAAGATCGACGCTGACCTGGCTTTCAAGCTCGCGACATTCGCTGAATCAAAACACAAAGTTGCAGAAGCGCAAACACAACTTCAGGAACTAAGCCAAGAAGCCGCAGGAGTAGCACAATGAAACTAATCGGAAAAATACCCTATTTGATGCTCGCACTCTTGCCTGTTGCTTGCGGGGCCACGGCCGCCACTCAGCAGTTGGTTGATGCGCGTCGCACCTACGATGTCGCCGCGCGCAGCGATGCAAGAACACTCACGCCGGCCAAGCTGTTGGAGGCGGAAGACGCGTTGAAACGAGCCGAGGTTGCGCATCAGGATGACCCGGGTTCGCAGGAGGAGCGCCACTACGCTTATTTGGCTGAACGGCGCGCTCAACTGGCGATCGTTGAAGCTCAGCTCTCGGCTTCCCAACAGGCCCTCGCTAACATCGGCGAGTCCCAGAAAGTAGTTACTAAGGAAGGCCTCCAAAATGCGCAAAGCCAAGTCCGCGCGCAGGACGGGCAGATCAGCGATCTTCGCGCCAAGGAAACTCAGCTCAACAACAGCAAGGCCGCTCTTAAAGGCGAACTCGCCACTGAGCGCCAAGCCCGCATCAAGGCCGAAGAGACTGCCGCTGCAGCATTGCAGAGCCTGAAGGAAGTCGCTCAAATCAAGGAAGAGGCCAACACGCTCACGATCACGCTTTCAGGCGCGGTTCTTTTCACCACGGGCCAAAAAACACTGCTTCCCATCGCGCAAAACTCCCTCAGCAAGGTTGCTGACGCGTTGAAGTTGCAACGACCTGATCGTCGTATCGTGGTGTCAGGGCACACCGATTCGAATGGCAGCGATGAGGCCAATCAACAGCTTTCGCTCGGCCGAGCGCAGGCCGTACGGGAGTACCTGGTCAGCCAGGGCGTTGAAGCAAGCCGGATTTCTGCTGAAGGACGAGGCGAAAGTGAGCCTCTGGCAGACAACAAGACGCCCGAGGGTCGCGCCAACAATCGTCGCGTCGAGATCAAAGTCGGAGGCGACGCGCAAGCCGGAGCCGCCGCCACGACGAGTCGATAATGGCGATGTGAGTGGGGCCAGCGCCTCCGAATGGCGGAGGCGCTGGCGTGGTTTGATTTGGTGACGAACGAGTTCACCTGCAGCGCCGCCCTAAGGCTTGGAGGCCAACTGCCTTCAACCTAGGCAGGGAGCGTGTCCGCGAGACATCAGGGTTCTGAAGCGCTCGCTTATGCTGGTAGCGCTGGAGTGGTGGCGATATTGCTGAGCGTTATGATACCAATCAACTGACCCTCCGGATCAACGACAGGAAGGCGCCGAATGTTCGCCCCTTGCATCAAATTCTCCACCTCCGCGAGCGTAGCGTTCTGAGAGCAGGTGATAGGAGATCGGGACATCGCTGCACCAACCCTCACATTCTGCAACGGCGTGCCTTCCGAGTAAGCCATGGCAACATCTCGGTCAGTGATAATGCCGACAGGTTGGCTCTTTTCGTCAATAACTACCACATATCCGACATCGCATTCCCACATCATTAAAGCGGCTTGCTCAAGGGAGTCAGCTTCGAAACAGGCCTTGCGAGGGATCGATGTTTTCGTACTCATGGGTTTTTCTCTTGAGAGCGACATTGGGTTGGTTGCATTCGATAACGGTGGAAGCCCGCTTACTATCGACTGGGCTCGCTAAGGCACTCTCGCCAATGAGTTCCTTCAGGACTGATTTTCTTCAGGAGCCCTTAAGAATCATGGTGCCCGTGTTCTACGCCGCCTCCGGAGTACATTTTGGGCCCAACACAACTCCAAAGGGCCCGCCCACACCGCGATCCGATAGGGCTACAATGCCTTGAGCTACGGCATCGATATACTGCTCGGGATCGGAGCCCAGCTCGATCACACTTGAGTCCGCACTACCTAAAATCCCCTGGATCCCAGCCTCGGGAAAGCCTCGGTAGACCGCGTTCTCTTCGAATTCTGCCAAGCTTAGGGCAGCCTTGGTGATCGCTTCACCCTCAATGTGATCAGCTCCGCGTTCAAGATTGTCTAAGGTCCAAAGGCCAAGCTCGAAGGAAACCCTCACTTCAACCAACGGCAAGACCTGACGAATACCATAAAAGGCAGAGCTACCCGCGACCTGTTTGGTCTTTGAAAGCGCACCCAGATTAACTCCTGAGAAATCAAAACCGTGGGGTCCGTCGAAATCTACCAGGCGCCTCGCCGAAAGGTTGGAACGCAGCGCTTGGTCGGCATGGCTCATACCGAACCCCCGACGAGGGGGCTCCCAAGATTACCAAGCTTTAGACCGGATGTTTCCGCTAAAGGCGCGGTGCTCTGCGCGCCAGCCTCCGCATGACCCTTGGCGAGCGGAGACTCACCCACGATCTCCCCTGTGGTAAACAGGTAGCGCTTGAGCTGTATATCCCATTCGGGCATCGTCCGTCTGAGCCACTCGAGCGTCATGCAAGCATGCTCGATCTCTTCATCCCGATTATGTCTTAAAATGCGCGCCAAGGCCTCATCGGTGGCGACACACGCTCGCTGGTGATACCAGTCCACAGCCTCGATTTCTTCCTTCACGCTGATCAAGGCTCGGTGCACATCTCGGCACTCACTCGAGAGTTGCTCCCAAGGCTCATGGTAATCGCTCATTGGTGGTGGCGATGCAAGGAACGAACCAGCCGCGCAACCTCGAACCACGGCAGGTGATTATCATGTCGAGAGGGTCTCGAGCGTGAGGAGATGATTTGCCGCCCGGCATGACCGCCACGCATGAGGCATTAAGTCGCAGCGAGCTCGCGTAAGGGCCTAGGGGTAAGGGGGTCCCGTGGGGTCTTACGGTGTCTGAGAGTAGCGTGTTACTACTGAGCCTCGATGTCGAAACAAGCGGGTAAAGGTGAAGAAAATGCGGACAATAGTCGCGTTCAGTTTGAACGGCGTTACAGTATGGCGCGGCTGGCGTCGAGTCTGGCGCACGCGCTTGGCACCCCGCTTCAAGTGATCTCGGGGCGAGCAACCCTGGCGCACGACGCGAGGGATCTGGAAGGCGCGCGCGCTCAGCTAGCTATCATTACGCGCAAGTGTTCGGAAGTTGCTGCTCTGCTGCAGAAGTCGGTACTCCAGCTGCGGGGGCCCGAACCTGAACTGCAGGCGGCAGATTTAGTCCCACTTTTACGGGACATTCTTGAGGATACTGAATTCAAGTCACGGCTTGATATCGCGTGGGATTCAGAGTTTCCAGAAACCTGGGCTGGGATGATTGCTGCACCATTATTCGCGCAGACCTTACGAAGCTTGCTTGCTTCTGCGCTGCGTCGCACTGCTGCGTCACTCGTAGTGACGGTGTCTCGTTCAGCGCAGAACGGTCAAGCGACGATGCTAGTGGTTGATTGCGTATGGCAGGGAACGCCGATCGACCGGGGCACCGTCGCATGCCTGCTTGAGCCTTGGCAATTGTTTGGAGGCAGTAGAGAGGCCTGGGCGGAGGCGTTAGATTTTCTCGCGCCCCATGAAGCCGCGCGACAAACGGGAGCGACACTTTCCTTTCCGACTCAGAATAGCGTCCGGCTGGAGTGGCCGATCGTGGATTCATCGCGTTCGAGCTAAGACGTGGGCCGGGTGGCATGCCGCGTGCTTAGGGCACGTATTCGGTGCCCGCCTGATGCCAACACTACCCGCCACCTCCCAGCACCCTGCCAGTCTTCCTCCAATCTGTCCGCGTTGTCGCGCGACGACTCGTCGATCCCGTCGGCGCGGAACTTTCGAGCGTCTTCTCAGCGTTTTTGCGCTGTTGCCGTTCCGTTGCTCCGACTGCCAATTCAGATTCGCGCGCTTCTATCTCAACGGAGTCGGAAGATGAAGCGTTAACTTGATAGCGTCCGTCTTGGGCGATTAGCGGTGCCCTCAAGGGTCCATATCATCGAAGACCCGATCCACAGCTGGGTGGTGCTCGACTGACTTTCCTTCAGGGCGCAGCCAGGCCACAGACAGGACAACGGTCGTGGTCAGCCCGACGACGAGTGCGCCATAGGCGACGTAGGGATAGCCGAGAGCGAGCGCGAGACCGAACACCACCGACACGAGTAGGAACAGGACGACAATGCCTAACCAATGACGTTTCATGCGTTCGTTTACAGCAAGCTGTATGCCACGAAGTTGGCGAGATTGACGCTAGGCTTCCAGATGCCGCGTCTCTGGGGGAAGCTGTGATCGCTTGTCCTGGAGATGACGTGTTAAAAGGCCTAACGCCAACTGAGCCGCCAACCCAATCCAAGCTTTTTGCCGGCCCGGCGGAGGTGCAACCATGCGGATCTGTAGAAGAGGCCTGCGGGCACCCGAGTTGTGCGCGAGCAGCAGAACAGCCACGCCTGCTGCCAGAACAGCCGTGCCAAAAAGCAACGGCTTCCCATTCGTCCACACCCGCTCAACCACCCGTTGCGAGGCTTCCGAGACTTCACGCAACGTATCATTGAAGTGCGCCCGAGCGTCAATCAGCTCCAGCTCTGCCTGATTCCGGTTATCCTTAACACTTTGCTCATGCGTGCCGTTGGTCATGATTACTCCTCACTTTGTATCTTGGACGAAATAGATTGTCGAGGTGCGGAGGCTACTTTTCGCCAACTCATCACGGCAAAAATGCCACTACAGATGCCTGCTACGTACGGCACCGTGAGGGCAAGGATCGCTAAGGTTTGGCTGAGATGGCCGAACAAAAGAGGGGACAGGACCGTTAATATCAGGCCCGCCTGCAACATCACGAGCGCGAAGGCCCCAAGCGCAACGGCAAGCACTGCCCGAACGGCAAAGTCTCCCGCATGCGCGAGCGCAACCTTCACTTCGGCGCGAACTAGGCGAACCGCTCCCTGCATTACTTCGGTGGACGCATGTCCCATGTTTCCTATAATTTCTTGAGCCACGCCCGCCAGCCTGCACTCGCCGTGCCAGCATTGGCAGCGGCTGGCCCACGAATTGCTAGGGGGTGTGGAAACCGCGCGAGCTTGTTCGTGCTTCAAAACGGAAGGTTCTCCCCTCATGCAATTCTCAAAACTACTCATAACACTTGGCAGTGCCATCGCGTCAACGCGACTTGCGCGCGGCGTATCATCCTACGATATTAACGACTTGCTCGGCGTCGTAGGGCTCTCGCGGCGCGAAAGCCATCTAGGGCGCGGGATCTTGCTGTTTGGCGGCGGCGCTCTTGCAGGTGCAGGTGTGGCGTTGTTGCTGGCTCCAGACAGCGGGCGAAACACTCGAAAAATGTTGAGCGCGCGCCTCGACAAACTCACGGACGCCGCCTCTGACACACTGCGCGACCTGAAAGACGAGGTGCCCGCGCTTTTAGGGCGGGAGCCGGCGTCGCAAGCCGTGCTCGGTCAGCAGAGCCAGCGAAAAACTGCAAATCAAGAAGCTCACAGCTCGAGTTGAGCTGATTCGGACGAAGAGGTCAGCGTCATTGGGCGCTGGCCTCGCAGGCTTTCACGCTCATTTGGTCGAGCATCCCACGACCAATCTTTCTACAACCGACCGCGGCCCGGCCAATTCGGTTGCCAGCGAGACCACTTGAGCCCGTTGTTGGGCGCTCTCCAGGGTTCCCGCCAGTGTGATGGCGCCGTCTGTAACAGTGATCGTTAACTTGGAGGTGTCGATCCCAAGCTCAGTTGCAAGGCGCGCCCGAAGTCCAGCGAGCAGTGCTTCATTTTCGCCGCTAAACCCTACGGCCCCTCTGTTTTCGTAGCCGTTGAGTTCGGGATTGTCAGTGGTCGCAGCGGTTCCGTCGCTGCTCTTGGGGAGGCTCAGTGCTTCGGGAAGAGGAGGGTCAGCAGGCATGCTACTGTTCGGAGCAACATCCATGCCGCCCTGCATCGGGAATGTGACGATTGGCATACAAACTGCTTAAGAAGCGGGCATGCAAGCAATTTCAGGCACCGAACAGACTCTTGGAAAGATCAGACGATTGAGACCCATCTTTTGCCAGGTCTGCATGGCTTTTTCCGCGCTAGCCGCGATTGTCTTCTCGAGCGAAGCAGCCATGGCTCGTGTGAGCATTGGCGCTGATCTGGACCCGCTTGTCATTCCCTTCGATGGTGCAGGAAATGAAGGTGCAACCAACGGCGCCGGAGTAGCGCTACGCCTTGGGTCCCAGATCAGACTGCCCATGCTAGCGCTCACGCCTGAGTTAGCGCTTGGGTTCAACTCTTTCGGCAGCGGCCCCGATATTTATCGCGGGCTCGGGGGCTTACGCTTGGGTTTGGGGGAGGTACTGCGGCCTGGCGTTATGGCGCACGTTGGAGCCGGAAGTTCTTCGCACGGGGCGGAAAAATATACAGCGTTAAGCTATGATGCCGGAGTGTTCCTGGATTTTACGCTACTGCCGCTCCTGGATATTGGAGGTCACGCTTCGTATAACTATCTCGCCGGGGGTAGCGGCCTGCCAGCGTTCGATTGGGGAGCCTTGGGCGTCCACGCGAATTTGGTGTTCTAAGCTATTTCGCTGTCAAACTGTTGGAGCGGCACAATATGAAGAGTTACATACCTCACCCCTGGCAAACCGCCTCACAGCCGCAACGTGCCCCATCGTTAGCTCTGTGCGTTCCCGGGAACTGTGCCGCAACGACAGGCGCGCGGTGAGCACGGCTCTTGTCGACCTACTCACCGAGCGCCGAGAACCAATCATTGATAGGTTTGTCGCATGTCTGAAGCCAAGCGATCTTCCATCGGACAACATACCAAGGTCCCATCTTATAAATAGCCTCCCGTTGTTTCTCGAAGAGTTGACTCGTTCCCTGAACGGAGGAGGTGGCTCACAGTTTTTGGAAGGATTGCGTACGGCGCGGGAGCATGGGGAGCAGGGTTGGGAGCATGGGTTCGACCTGTCCGCCATTGTCCGCGAATACGGTATCTTGCGTCGCTGCATGCTGGAGGAAGTTGAGGCGGCGTCGCTTGTGATTTCTACCAAAGAATTCGACCAGCTTGCCAATTGTATCAATGTGGGGATCGGCGAGGCGGTTAAGGAGTTCACGCGCTTGGAGGCTAAACGGCGGGACGAGCTTTCGATGAACGTGAAGGAGTCAGATGCAGACACGCGTGACCATGCGCTCCACGATTTCGTCGAGAACCTCTCGGATCTGGCTTGGTCAGCGCGCCCAGATGGGTACATCGACTTTTATAATCGGCGTTGGTACGAGTACACGGGGACTACCTTTGACGAGATGAAGGGGTGGGGATGGGAGAAGGTTCACGAAGGAACGCGTCTGACTGAAATAGTTGCCCGCTGGAAGCTCAGCCTGAGCACCCTTGAGCCCTTTGAGATGGAGTTCAGGTTGCGCAGCGCTGCTGGCGATTTTCGCTGGTTTTTGACGCGAGCACACCCCCTTCGCGATCGCGATGGGAATACCACGCGCTGGTTTGGCACCAACACCGATATCGACGCCCGGCGTCAGGCCGAGTCCGCCTTGCAGGTTGCAAAGGATGAAAGCGATAGGCTCGGGCGCGAGCGTGAAGAAGCGCTGGCGCTCCTCGATTCGCTTTTGGAACAGGCGCCGGTTGGGGTAGGTTTCTGCGACATGCAACTGCGCTTCGTGCGATTGAATGCTGCGCTCGCGGAAATCAACGGTGTGCCGAAAGAAGCGCACGTCGGGAAGACGATCGATGAGCTTTGTCCGGGCACGAGTACGCTGACGAGTGACAACTTTCGTCGCGTCATGGAGAGCGGTGAAATCGTCGAAAAAGATGTCTGCCGGGAAGCTCCCCTCGGCCTCGGCAGAACGCGCTGGTGGAAGGTCACCTACTATCCCGTGCGGAGTGGGGGGCGCTGGCTTGGGGTCGGTGCGGTCTGCGAGGAAATTACCCGCAAACGCGAGATCGAGTTGGAACGCGCTCAACTTCTTGAGCGTGAACAAGTCGCGCGTCGTGATGCGGAGCGGCTGAATCGACTCAAGGATGAATTCCTGGCCACGGTGAGTCACGAACTCCGAACGCCGCTCCAGGCGATGATGGGTTGGGCGCATATTCTGAGGAACGAGAATGTTGATCGCGAGCACTTGCGAAAGGGCCTTGAAACTATCGAAAGAAACGCGAAGGCTCAGTCTCAGCTGATTGACGACATTCTGGATGTGTCGGGCATTATCGCTGGGAAAGTGCGGATCCGGGCGGACGCCTTCGATGTGGCCAACGTCATCGAAGCAGCGCTTGAGACCGTGCGCCCAGCTTCTCGTGCCAAAGGGGTGGAGGTGGTATCCAATCTCCCCCTCGACATTGGCAGTATTGTTGGCGACGCTGATCGCCTTCAGCAAGTGGTGTGGAATCTCCTGTCGAACGCCGTGAAGTTCACGCCGCGCGGAGGAAGGGTAACGATCGGTGTCCACCGTAGTGATTCTCAGTTGGCAATCACGGTGAGCGACACCGGCAAGGGCATTTCCGACGAGTTTCTGCCGTCGGTGTTCGAGCGCTTTAGGCAGGCTGATTCTGGCTCCAACCGCAACTTCGGCGGGCTCGGACTCGGACTTGCAATCGTTCGCCATCTGGTTGAGCTTCATGGCGGCACTGTTGAAGCATCCAGCGCTGGTGAGGGCAAAGGTTCAACGTTTGTGGTGCAGCTTCCCATTCGTGCCACGGGAGTTACGCGCGAAGAGTCGGAATCACGCCGCCCAAGTGAGACACCACCTCGTCGTGTTCTTGATGGGATTCGTGTGCTCGTGGTGGACGACGAAGCGGACGCACGCGAGCTGCTCCTGCTTATTCTTAAGCAATACGGTGCCGAGGCAGTCCAAGCCTCCTCAGCACACGAAGCCTTGGCCCAGCTCCAGCAGGGGACCTTTGACGTTTTGGTGAGTGATATTGGAATGCCGGGTGAAGATGGCTACGTCCTGATTCGCCAGGTGCGCGCGCTCGAGGATATTATGCGGAGTGGCATTCCCGCGCTCGCGCTCACGGCGTATGCGCGGGTTGAGGATCGCAGGCGCGCTCTTGGCGCTGGTTTTCAAATGCACATCGCCAAGCCCATGGATCCCAACAGTGTGGTTGCGGCCATTGTACAACTGGCCGAACGCGGTTCGCCCGCGCTCAGTTCGCCGGCACTCTAGCTTGCTCAGAGCCTCGCGCTCGGCGTCGGTGTCACGCTGTGGCGCTTTGCCTCTCAGCAAAAGCGCCCGAACCAAGAATGACGAGTTCGAATGAGCGGAAATGGGTCCAGACCGAAACGTGGCATCACCATTGCAATCGTCGCCAGTAGTGCTTCGTCCCGAAGTGCGAATCGTATGAATCAAAGTTAGGAAGAGAGCCGCGCTTATGTTAACTATTCTTCTAATCGTGTTCGTGATCATTGCTCTTGGGGCTGCGCCCGTTTGGCCTCATAGTCGCAATTGGGGCTATTTCCCAAGCGGTGCACTGGGCATCGTTGCCATCATTGTGTTGGTCCTGCTTTTCACGGGCGGAATGCATCAATTCACGGGCGGAATGCATCGATGAAACACACTTTGATTGGCACCCACGAACTGCCACACTGTCATTGGTTCAGAGGAGGCTCCGCTCTCGCTGCGGGGATCATGGCAGCAACGCTGCTTCTAGCTGCAAAACCTGCGCACGCTGCCGGCGAGATGTCTTCACTCCGGGGCACGCCTCGCTTTGATTTGCACGTGGATTTCGGCTGGCGACAGGCTTATGGAGTCGGCGGTCGGGTGGAGTTCCCAATTGTTCCAGAAGGGCTCCTGCAGAGGGCCGATGATGACCTCACTCTCAGTTTGGGTGCGGAGGTCTTCTTCCCTGACAACCGATATGGCGCCGCGGTCTGGCCACTCGGGGCCCTACAGTGGAATTTCTACCTGTCGGATCGATGGTCCATTTTTCCTGAGCTCGGCGTCGTAGGTTTCGCGGGTGACAAGTACCACAACGACTTCGTGCGCACCGGTCCGGTCATCGCACCTTTTCTTGGCTTTGGAGCCCGCCTTCACCTCTCTCCTCGGGCCGCCCTTCTGGCCCGAGTCAATTGGCCCGCAGGGCTCCAGGTTGGCGTCGCATTCTAGTGGAGCGGATCAAGGCCCTGACTAGTCCGGATTCGCTATCAGGGCTGCGAGCAATTCCGGAACCGACACAACGCTGATGCCGATGGCTCCATCAGAAAGGCCGTAGGGCAGGATGAGCTCGTTTTCATTGATGTAGGCACCACAGGAGTAGACGACGTTCGGGACGTAGCCGTCCCGTTCGCTCTGGTTGGGCTCGAGCAGCGGGTAGGGGAGACGTCCAAGGATGCGGCTGGGATCTTCTAGGTCTAGGAGCAGTGCGCCGATCACGTAGCGTCGCATAGGACCCACCCCGTGAGTGAGGACGAGCCACCCCGCCTCGGTCTCTAGCGGTGAGCCGCAGTTGCCGATTTGCACGAGCTCCCACGGTGCGCGGGGTTTATCTAAGAGTGTTACCTCGTCCCATGAGCGCACGTCGGTGGAGGTGGAAAGATGCAAGTTTTCGCGATCCTTGCGTGAGAGCATCACGTACTTTCCAGCGATCCGCCGCGGAAAGAGCGCCATGCCTTTGTTTTGCGCCGCGGCGCCGTGCAACGTCGAGATCGAAAATGACAAGAAATCCTCGGTCTCGATCAGCTGCGGCAAGATCTCGAAGCCATCGTAGGCGGTGTAGGTGGCGTAGTAGCGAACTCTGCCTTCATCGCCCACGAAGCGCACGAAGCGAGCGTCTTCCATCCCGCGAGTTTCGTGAGGGCCAGCTGGAAAAATCACGCGCTCCGAAGTTTGGGAGCTCGCTGGGAAGGTGGTGATGTAGCTTGAGGCGGCCAACAAGCGGATGATTTTTGTGGTCTCGAAGCTGATCGCGTGGGGTGGGCCACCGTAGTCGAGCAATGCCAGAGATTGCTCGAGCTCCACCACCGTGAAACTATCTGAGAGTCGCTCGAGAACGCCACGAGCAATGTCATTGTCCGCCCCGAGCTCGCGGAGCTTGGTGGTGAAAGGCATCTTGTCATACGCGCCCGGCGGCGTGCGGTGGCCTGTCACGGTGTGCGCACCGAGTGGCTCGAACGTGAGCGTGCTCGCAGCATCGATAGTGGCAGTACGAAATTCGATCGACGAAATGTGCCCTTCGCCCACCGCGCGGAGGCTCATAATGAGCCGTTTTTCGTCGGATTTTACACCTTTTTGGTCTGGCGAAAGCACCAGCGACGGGTTGAACAGCGCAGCCCCTTCGATCGAATATTCGTGCGTGTAAAAGGCGCCGATCAGCAGGCGTCGCTCGCGACTGAGCGTGCTCGCTCTCGACTCAAGGTGGTGCGCGACCAAGCCATAGTGGTGCGTGAGTAAGCTCTCAAACTCGGCATGACGTCCATGAAAATTGCTGAGGACCGACTCCACTAGAGCGGGAACGTCTGCTTCCGGAATGGCCAAGATGCGTTCCATGAGCAAACCTGCGCGTGAGTCACCACCTGGGATTAACTCCTCTCCAGGAAGGTAAGGTTTAGCGATCACCCTCCGCTGGTTAGGACGAAGGATATGCTCGGTTCGCTGTGCGGTGATACGGTGCATTCAGTTGCTCAGAGGGACGGGCTCTTCGGGGTGCTCGAGTCCCTCGCCAACAAGATCGAGCATGCGTAAAAGACTCATGAGGAATGAAACCGTGCTTTCTGCGCCTTCGTTTCGATTCACTTCAGCCTGCCCCAACCCATCGTGACAACCGGCCGTTGCAAAGTCGTAGAGTGGCACGCCGAGGCGATTGCTACCCAAAAACCAGGCAAATGATTCGCGCATGCGCTGCAAGTGGTGACGGTCGCCCGTGGCCAAGTAGGCCCCGCGAAAGGCGAGCACAAAGGCGGCCGCGTCGGTGGCCTGCTCATCGGCGCACGCCTTGGTTCCACCGCGAGCATGCCAGCCCGAGTTGCCGACCAGCGTTAGATGACCCTCGCGAAAACAGAGCTCTTCCAGAAACTCCAGCGACTCGCGCGCTACCCGCAGGCTCGCCCGCTCACCCGTGACTGTGTAGGACTGAAATAGCGCTAGTGGGAGCAGCGCATTGTCGTAAGTTATCGTCGCTTCGAACCAGCGCCAATCTTCGGTTGCCTCATTTTGGTAGAAGGCAACCAACCTTTCGGTGAGATCCCTAAGTAAGGTGCGCGCAGCGCCGTGGCTAGGCTCAGCCCGAAGAAAACTCACGACACCCAAGATGGTCAGCGCAGTTCCGCGTGGGCCCAGGCGTTTGGCTTGCGTTTGAGCTCGTTCCATCATCTCCTTCGATAGCAGGCGGTGCCCCTCGTCCACCGCCAAGTGCACGGTAGCGCCGAGCGCCCAGATGGCGCGACCCAAGCAATCGTCTGATTTTTGGCTTGGTTCGAAGCTTCGATCATAACGCATGAGGTTGTCGAAGTCACCCTCGGGGGTCTGGGAGAACTGCAGGTAACTTAGGTAGGTGGTGACGAGCCGTGTTGTCTCGGGGGAGCTGGAGAGGCGGTCGGCCTCGAGTGCCACGAGCAATGCACGCGCGTTGTCGTCCACACAGTAGCCGCTCCGACGCGCCGGAACGCTGAAGGTGGCATGTTGAAGGATCCCTGTGTCGTCGGTGAGTCGACGCAAGTGATCGAGCCGGAGCTCCGGCAGGCTACTGGCACCCGTCAAGGCGGGAGTGCGCGTACCCGCTTCGGGATCGACCATCAGTTTCTTGCCGAGGGCGAGATGGGCTTGGCCGACGCATGTCCAAAGCATTGGACGCGTGAACTCGTGTGCTGCGGCACGCACGCGTTCAAGCTCAGCTGGCGATTCGAGCAGCGCTTGGAGCGTGTCGGCTAGGGCTTTGCTGTCTCCGAACGGAAAGAGCCGTCCTCGCCCATCGGCCAAGAGTTCTTGCGCGTGCCAGTAGGGCGTCGAGACTGCGGCGGCACCCGCGCCCATCGCGTACGAGAGTGCACCGCTCGTGACCTGCGCTTCGTTCAAATACGGACTGATGAATATATCGGCTGATTGTAGGTATTTGCACAACTCTTCGGTCGTCACGAACTGGTCCCGAAACACCAGATGATCGCGCACGCCGAGCTTCTCGGCTTCGCGTTCGAGCCCGCTCCGATACGCCTCACCGTGTTGACGAACGATCACGGGATGTGTCGCGCCCACCACGAAATACACCAGATCGGGGAAACTCTTGATCAACGTCGGCAGGGCGCGGATCACCGTCTCCACACCTTTGCTCGGTCCGAGCAGGCCGAACGTCAACAACATGCGTCGGCCTGGGATGCCAAAGCTGGCCTTCAGAAGCCGCCGATTCACCGGAGCCATCGTGGGTATTCCGTGTGGGATCGTGTGCACGTGACTGCCCGCCACTCCGTACGACCGTTGCAATAGGTCACTGGCGACGCGACTCATGACGACCATCCCTCCGCTTTGCTTAGCCATCTGCTGCACAATCGCTCGCTGTGTGGGCGACGGCGATTTCAACACCGTATGCAATGTGACCATCGCTGGAACCCGGAGCGCACCCAGAAAATCGAGAATGTACGCGCCGTCGTCGCCGCCAAAAATACCATATTCGTGCTGGACCGATACTAGGCGCGCATCGCTGTAATTCACGAACTCTGCCGCCCGTGCGTAATCGCCTTTAACAGCCTGCCGAATCTCGTATTTTACACTTTCTGGGTACTCGTATTGGCCCCCCGGTTCGGTCATCGCTAACGCAATGGGCCGCACTTCCTCACCGGCACCCCCTACGGCCTGCTCAAGGTCCCGCGTGAATGTGGCAATACCACAGCGTCGCGGCGGGTACGTCCCCACGAAGGCGATCCGTATTTCCGTCGGCCCGTTGCGAACGGGTTCCGATCCATCAGTGCTCGTGAAAAAGGAATTCGCCATGAAGCGTGATCGCGAAACAGGATTTCGTCCGGTTGATCGAGAAGCCTCGCTGCAGAACGACCCCGCACGTTATCAGCCCAAGCGGGCTTGTCCAGGCTGCGGACCAAAATTATCGACTATTAGTCGTGGAACTGTGAGTGATGGCGGCTGCACCCAACACATGTGTCGCTAGCGTGCCCACGATACTCTTCCCTCCGATGGTCAGGTAAAGTTGCCCTTCGGTGTGCACAAGCTCCCACTTGGCGTTGCGATCCGTCGCGGCATCGAGCTCGTCGAGGAAGCTGGGTTCGAGCGAATAGACTTCAATCTCGGTGAGGCGGTGGATCTCGCGCTCGCTGCTCACCTTCTGCAGTAGCGCAGGATCGTGTTGGGTGAACACCACCAAACGGGGCGAGGCTTTGCTCACTTTGTGCAGGCGATCCGCCGAGGGCGTGCCGATTTCGATGGACGTGCGCAGGGTCCCCTGAAGGTCGCGGATTGCGAGGGCCGATTCATCCGTGTTGGAGATCCCGCCTTTTGAGAATGCGATCCCTTCTTCATAACACAGGCAATAAGCCAGAACGCGCGTCAAGAGGAAACGCATGCTTTCGGAAGGATGGCGCGCAACGCGCAGATCGAGTTGCTCGTAGACTCCGCGATCAACGTCGGAGAGGTCGATCTTGAGGTGATAAATCGTTGCTGTCAGAGCCATGCGTGGCTCACGGTAGATGAAATTGCCCCGAAAGGGGGGAGGAATTGAAGCCCTTGGCAAGCCGAGCCCATCCGCTAAAAGAAGGACGAGATGGAATACCGGAACCTTGGACGTACGGGCTTCAACCTTTCAACGGTGAGTTTTGGTGCTTGGGCGATCGGTGGCGCCTGGGGGCAGTCGAATGACGAGGAGTCGCTCCGGGCGTTGAACCGTGCCCTCGATCTTGGCGTGAACTTCATCGATACGGCAGACGTTTACGGCGATGGGCACAGCGAGAAATTAATTGGCAAGCTGCGGCGACAACGGAAGGAGCCGTTCTATGTAGCTACGAAAGTGGGGCGGCGTTCATCTCCTCATACCGCTGATAGCTACACCAAGGCGACCCTCACCGAGCACGTTGAGCGGTGCCTGCAGAATCTGGAGGTAGATGCGCTTGATCTCTTACAATTGCATTGCCCGCCCACGGACGTGTACTATCGCCCGGAAGTCTTTGAGGCGATGGATGACCTCCAGCGTGCGGGGAAGCTTCGCAATTATGGGGTGAGCGTTGAACGCGTCGAGGAGGGCTTGAAGTCGCTCGAGTATCCCGGCGTGCAAAGTGTGCAGATCGTTTACAATCTGTTTCGCCAACGTCCAGCTGAGCTCTTCTTCCGTCAGGCGGAGGCCAGAAAGGTCGGTATTTTGGCCCGATTACCGCTTTCTTCGGGCATGCTCTCTGGGAAGATGAAGGCGGATACGAAATTCGCAGCCGACGATCATCGGCTGTTTAATCGCCACGGTGAGGCCTTTGACCGCGGGGAAACGTTTTCAGGCCTCGATTATGAAATCGGGTTGAGAACTGTTGAGCGTCTTCGGCCACTCGTGCCCGCGGGTTGGAGCTTGGCTCAGCTCGCGCTGCGCTGGGTCACGCTGGATCCTGCCGTGACCAGCGCCATCTCAGGTATCCGCACCGTGGCTCAGGCGGAAAGCAACTGCCAAACGGCTGACTTGGCGCCGCTCAACGCCACGCTCTTAGCGGAACTCAAATCGATCTATACTGAGGATGTCAGGCCTCACGTGCATCAACGCTGGTAGCCAACAGAGCTTCGGGCAGGCCCAATTGGGCCAACAGCTCGGCGAAGTCGCGGGTCAGCGGCGCCCGAATCGTGAGTGTTTTATTGGTTCTTGGATGCTGCAGCGAGAGCTCCGCGGCATGCAGGGCTAACCGATGAAAGCCAAATCGCTCGCGAAAAATCCGATTGTGCTCGCCCTTTCCGTAGCGCACATCCCCAATGATCGGGTGGCTTTGGTGCTTCAAATGGCGACGGATCTGGTGCAAACGGCCCGTCTCCGGCCATGCCGCAAAGAGCCCATAGCGCTCGTACTGCCCGAGCAATTCGAAGCGCGTGATGGCGGGTCGAGGAACGGCTCCTTTCTCTTTCGCGAGCGGATGATCGACTCGTTTGAGGTCAGCCTGGTGTCCGCGACACAACGCGAGGTAACATTTTTGGATCTGACGCCGATTGAAAGCGAACTGAATGTCCCTGGCTACCTCGCTACTTAGCGCAAAGAGCAACACACCACTCGTGGCTCGATCGAGACGATGCACGGGAAACAGAGGAGCGCCAATCTGATCTCTCAGAAGCTGGAGTAAAGGAACGCCGTCCACGGCCCAGCCTCGGTGCACCGAAATCCCCGCGGGCTTATTCACGGCGACGAGGTGTTCATCCCGGTACAAGATCTCAAGCGGCAAGCGAACGTGTTCGGGAGATGGACTCGGTATTCTGGGAGCCGGTTTTGCTCCGCTAGTCGCCATGGATGCTTCCACAAGCTTCTTAAAGGCCCACTCAAGTTGTTGCTGAACTTCTGGGCTCTCCAGCACTCCGAGCGCGCGTGCGATGGCTTCAAACGTAGCAAGGCCCCCCGGTTTGGGCTCATTCCGCAGAAAATACTGGCTTTTTTGACCCTCGGCGAGCACCACCCGCTCCGCTTGCGCGAGCCCCGGAATACGGCGCTGAGCGCGACTCGCTTGACGCCAGTTGCCATCCGGCACGACCAAGGTGATGGGCCGTGGATCTTCGAGCACTAGGTCTCGGGTTAATGTCCGAGCACCTTCACTTGGAAAGAGTAGCAACACGCGACGGCCATCTGCGTGGAGTGAGCTCAAGTCAAGCTCGCGGCCTAGCTGGCCATGGACGTGGAGCTCGCTGTGTCGGAGGGTCTGGAGCGCCCATGGCCCGGTGGCGGTGGTTCTCGCAACTTCGCGATGGTGCATGATCAGCACGAGGCGTGTGGTGAGATCGAGCTGGGGCAGCTCTCTGCACAGGCACCGGTCTTGATGCATGCGACAACGCTCGCAGCGCTTAGCTCGTTTATGCCGGGTTCCCATGCGGTGTGCTCGGTGGGGAGCGTACACGGCTTCTCCGTGGACCGCCCGAGCAGCTTGGGCTACACCCCTCGACGCTCCAGATGTCGGTTTTTAGCGTTTTGAACACATGGGTGGGGAAGCACCTCAAGCAGATAGAAATGGTGGGTGTGCTGATGCGGATTTTTAGCTTCAGTCTCGTGAGCTGGTTCGGCCCCGCCAGCCCGTTTTTGTTTGTTTGGACTTTCAATACGATTGACGCCTTGTTATTGACGTGGTGCTCAGTTCTTAGAAAGGACGCTGCCTATCGTCTCTTGAACATGTTTTGGGTGCTGGTTGGGATCGTCGGCATCCTACGCGCTAGTAACGTGATGGCTCCCTAGTGGTTTCGGCCAGCTGGCCATTTCATAATTTAAGGCGGCACCCATCACTCACCTTGCGCGGCAAACTTTCGACCCTGCGTGTCGGCTTAGAGAGAAAGAGAAAATCCAAATGAAGAAAATATTGTTGGCTCTAGTTCTTGGCTGTTGCAGTCTCGGCAGCTCAAGCGCCGCCTCGGCGCAGACGTTGGGTAAGAAGCTTGATGTCGTATTTTCAGGGGACCGCCTGTTTGGTGTCACGTTCTCGAGAGAAGCCACGGAGCGAATCGGGCAGCGGGATACGATTCTCGATACTTCCCGCGTGTCGTTCGGATGGGGAGGGCGATCGGTGCTGTCGCCGTACGAAATTCCGCGCGCTGCGCTGGATGTGTTCGTGGCCGAGCAGTTGAGCATTGGGGGGTCGCTCGGTTTCGCAAGCGTGTCCTCCGACAGAGATGATGGGAAGGAGCGGGCCGATTATGACTCTTTTATCTTTGCGCCTCGCGTGGGCTATATCTGGGGGCTGAGCGACGTGTTCAGCTTCTGGTTGCGCGGCGGCATTAGCTATCATTCGAACACAGGCGGTCATGAAAACGGTCTTGGCCTAACGGTAGAGCCAACATTTGTGCTCATGCCTGCCGAGCATTTCGGAATCGTGTTTGGCCCCACATTGGATCTCGATTTCGTGGGAGGCTTTGATGCCGGCCCCAATCGAGTGGATCGCCACCATCGGACGTTGGGATTACTACAAGTGGGGATCCTGGGCTGGCTTTGACGCCGCGCTTGAGGGGTTAGCGGCCACGCCAAGTGCGAAACGGTAACGCAGGCCCAGTGAGACCAGTGGGCCTGCGATCTCAACCGAATCTTCTTGGGTGTAGGCGAGTGCGCCGGTGGTGTAGAGAACGGGGCGCGTGCGAGTGCTCCAGACGCCCGCGCCGCCCGCCGACGCCAACAGGCCTAGAGAGCCATCGCCGCCGTTACCCCGGAGCCAGCTGAACACACCCACCGCCCCGTAGGCAAAGCCCGTTACGCCGCCGCCACCTTCGAAAAACATATCCGTGGTGAGGGCTAAAGGCACTGTAAGGCGTGCGTTGCTGCCCCCCCAGATGAAACCGGCCTTCTTGCCGTCGACAGTATTCGCTGCGTCTTTGCCTCCGAAGTAGAGCAAATTATTGGCCACTGTCAGATTGAGCCCGTCCATGGCCCCCAACCGAACACGCTGCCCAAGTGTGAAGGCGTGCTGCATGGCCTGACGCCACGAACCGGGCGGCGTTGTCGTGACGTCTGCACCAGGACTGCTGGAGTCAAAGGAGATACTTGTTATCTCGAACATGCGACTGAGGTCGCCGTAAACGGATGTGACGCCGAGCCCGAGGCCGAGCGCAAACGGGCGACTGTTATACCCACCTTCCAGAAGGCTAGTTTGCGTGAACGTGGTGCTGCCCGCGGAACGGCCCAATCCGAGCGGCTGGCTACGCAGGCCGATGAAATAGCGCTCTTGATACAGGCTGAGATTGGCATCGATGAGTGCCCCGAAACCCGTCTGCCCAATGTTCAAGATGGGCCGAAGGTGGAGTTCCGCTTCGACAAATCCAGCCAGTTGGCGCGGATAAAGCAGGCTTGGCTCCGTGTACTTGTCGGCGCGTTCCACGCGATCGGTTAGCGTAACCCGATCACCTCGCCAGATGCGGGCGCGGGTGTTTTCGGGGCTCACCGAATCCACCACCAGAACCGCGACTTCGCGTTCGCCATGAAAGACTCCGCCTTCATCTGAGAGCGTTTCGTTTTGCACCACCTTCAGCCGATCTCCCACGCGTAAACCTGCGGTGCTGCCTTGGTTCAGTATCACAATTCCATTGAAGACCTTGAGGATTTGGAGCGGTTTAGCTTGGGTTGCTGCTTCCGTGTCCGGTGCCACGGGCGGCGGTGCGGTTGACGCCGACGAATGGGGCTCACTGCTGGCTTGCGGCGTGGGGGGAACAACGGCGAGCGGTCCGCTGCTAGCCTCCAGATCAGGCCCAAGAAGCACTGCGGAGGCAGAGTTAATCTGCATCCAAATCTGCCCGTTGGCCAGCAGGAAACCGGTGACCGAACCATGAGAAACGGGGATGAGCTTCTCAACGCGGGCATCGCTACTCGCTGCCGTTAGCACGGCCGCTCCCCATTCTCCCAGGGCCACATAGGTATGCTGTCCCGAGGTGTGGAGCCCGAGCGCCCGCCCGGGAAGCTTCAGCGCTTGTTGGCTGGCTCCGTTCTTTAGGTAAACAACTCCCTCCTTGAGCACCCAAGAACTCGCTTCATCCTCCGCTTGCGCAAGCGCCGCATAACTCACCAGCCAACACCCTAAGAACCAGCCCACTGCTCGCCGCAAGTCTCGCATGGCGACATCCTACCCAGGTTCTCGCCGGTATGGGTAGCCCTCGTGTCCTGGCGGCCACTAAGACGCGAGGAGCCGCTGAAACGTGCCCTTTTGAATCAATGCAAACACATCCATGCTGAAGGCAACACCGCAGTGCACGAACACGCCTCCGTAAATCGAACGCGTTCGGAGCGCGATCGTGCCAAGCGCCACTCCCGCGATGACGGAGCCAACGCACTCAGCTGGGGGCTTGCCAAAGTGAATCATCGCATAGGGCACGATCATCACGAAGATCGAAAGCGCTCCAATGTAGCGTGCCAGCGCAAATAAGAGGAAGCCCCGAAAGAAAAACTCGAGGCAAAGGAACTGGAGCCCATACGCAAGCTCCCACACGAGCAGCACCGTCCACGACTCACCCGCACCGGCAAATTTTGGGTAGGTGAGCAAAAACGGAGCCGTGAACGAAGCTGCGTAGGCGAGCGGCAACACCAGAGCTAACATTCCTACGTAGAGGGCCCAAGTCTTAGTGCTATGTTTTAGGCCCAGTCCGAAATCTCGGATGCGGCCCTTCAGAACCAGCTTGATGCAGAGCGCTGGAATCAACACGTAGTTCACGAGCTTGAACAGCGCCCAATAGAGGTAGGGGTAGAGCGTGGGGTGCGGCAGCATCTGGAGCTTGCCCCACAGGTGCTCAAATCGAGTTAGCGTTTCAGGGCGACCCAGATAGTGCGGCAAGATCAGCGCAATAGCGGCTGTGAGCAACACCAACGCAGGCTTCAGGCTTGGCAAGCTTTCGGTGCGGTGCTCGCGGTCGATCAGCTCCCACTGATTGACTGTGAGTTGCTTGAGGAGCGCCAACATGCGTGCGCGGTGATGCCAAACTTGGGCAAGAAAGACAAACAGAACACTCAACCAGGCGCGGAATTCGGCTTCGGTTCGAAGCAGCGCTGCAGAAATCTGAGCCTTTTCCAGCCTTCGGGTGCCAAAAACGAGAAAAACGCAATCCCCGAGAGCGGGTAAGCGAAAGCAATCGCCATCATGAGCAAGATCCCCCAATGAAACGCCCACACACCAAGCGCCCAGATCCGAGCCAACTTACGACTCAGGAGCGCAACGGGTGCACCCACCTCCAACAGCAGCGATAGCGCTGCAAGCGGCCCAAAGATGCTGCGGTGGGGAGCCGCCCAAACTCCTAGCGGAGAGTGCCAGCTACCGAACTCGAGCTTACGCAGATTGTCGAACGCCACTTGATTCTGGAGCACCTCTCCAGAGGCCCAGGCCCAACCTGAAACACGCAGCTTGGCGACACCCGCGAGCAGATACGCGGCGACGGTGACGGTGCACATGGCACGAATGCACCAGCCATAGCGGCCATGTGGGTTCGCTGGGTTGTCCGAGGTGGCACGCAGGGCTTTTCGATCGAGTGAAAACGTGTCTGCGGCGGGAGCTACACTCAAGAGCATGACGTGCAACGTCATGAGATTCTCCGTGTGGAAAATCATGCCCCAGGAACTTCTGTAACTCGTCGTCCAAAGCAAGAGTACGGCGTAAATCGGCCCCAACCAGCGGTAATGCCAGCCGAGGCTAAACGCGAGGCCCGTGAGCAAAGTTAACCCAAAAATGAGGGTCGCTTGGATCGGAGGCAGCGGCGAAACCAAGAGTGACACTGGGCCCACTGGGCTGAAGCGCTCCGGTGCGTAACCGGAGACGTTCAGAAAGTTGGGTGCCCAGACCGCCAGGTAGATCAGCGAATACGCCCCTACAAGAAGCCGTAAGTAGGCTAAGCGCAGCGCGGGCAGGGGCGCGTACCAGAAGCTGTCCAAGCGGCGAAGCCAGGCGGGCATCATTTCCTGTGCGGCACTTTACAGCTCGTGAGCAGCTGTTGAGCCATGGGTTTGGAGTCCAGCGTGAAGTAGGCGACAGGATCGAACTGAACCTCGACCAACTCAACTCGTTCCAAAGCCACCCAGCGCGGATCTTGCGCGGCGCGCAGCGCGACGTCGGTGCACAGGCGTTGCATCGCGGGCAAACCGGCTGTGACGCTTTGGGATATAGTGCTCACCGCTTGCATCACCTCCGAGCCTTCGACGACCAGGCTGGGAGGGAGCGCGACGCTGTTGGTGCCAGAAATGCCAGAGGAACGTGAAATTCCCACGAGCTTGTGAAGAATTGGGTTCTCTCGTTTTTTTGAAAACATCGGATAGTTTGACAGGGGATAGGAATCCCGGGGTTCGCTCGAAATGGCCGGCGACACCACGGCGGCCACTGCCACCCACCCGATCCCGTACGCGAGCACTCGGGACACGGCGGCTAAATCTCCTCGGACAGCCCGATGGCTCGGCTGCCGTGTCCGAGCGCGGCCCAGGCGTGTTGGACGTAGTCGATGCGGATTTCAGGGGACGCAAGATGCCGTGAAAAAGCGCCGTTCGCAAGTTCTGGGTTCGCGCAAGCGAAGCAATTGTCGACGTTCCACTGGGACATCAAAAGGAAGCCGAGCACTTGGCGCATTAATGCTGTTTCTGCAACCACAGGCTCCTGACGAGCTCTCTTGATCACAATGGCGGCGGCCAACGCCTCGCCGAAGCCTGCGCTCGCGGTGGTGTGCGGGAGAGAAATTGTGCCGACCCCATAGCCGCCCACGAGCTGGGACTCGACGCTGTCTGAGTTCATGATCAATCTGGACTTAAAAGCCACATAATCCAGACAAAAACGCTCGTAATCGGAATCGCGATGGACGGTGAGTGCGGCACGAGCAGCCAAACAATGCCAGTTTTCCTCAAGGAAGAAGAAGCTCCGGAGGGGATGGCTCCAATAATGATGGGCCACGTAGTCCATCGCGCGCGCAACGGCAGCGTGCACGGTGTGGAGTGCAGGCCAACCCTCCAGCTGGGGCTCTCCCATCGCGTGCTGTCGGTTCAAGGTTTGCTCAAGCAGCACGAGGGCGAGCACGGCCTGACCCTCGGCGTAAAGCACTTTGTGACGATTCACGGGATTGGCATGCACGAGGTCAAAGCTCGCAGCAAATGAGCCGTCTTGGTTCTGAACGTGAAGGAGAGTTCGAGCAAGCTGTGCGATGAGCGCGTCGAATTCGCCTCCCACGCGTTGACGGCAAGTGAGAAATGCCGCCAACGGCAGCGCCAGGTTGTTGAGCCCGCCTTCGGTGCTTCCAGATGCTTCCAGCGTGACGAACGAACCGAAGTGCACGGCGTTTGCCGCGAGGTAGCCGAGCGCGCGCCGTTCCAGCGCCGTAACCTCAGGTTGTGTTCCACCGAGTTCGCACAAGGCCAGGGTGGTGCCGGCTTGGCGAGCGAGACTGACGGATTGGGCGTCTTCCACGCCTGAAAATGGGTTCAACGTGTATCGGAACAAGCCGTCGGGTTGGGCGGCTCCCAGGATGTATTGGCGTGCGCTAGCTTGTGCCTGTGCCACGCGCTCCGGCGAGGGAGCGCTGAAAGCTTTTCGGCCGCGTTGGTAAGGCACCAACGAAAGATCGCGTTGAACCACCCATGTTTGAGTCTCCACGCGCAACAGACCAGCCAATCCGTGCCCTTTTGATCCGAGATCAAGGCGTAGAATGGCGGCGTCAATTCCCAACCGCGCATCGGCGTCAACTCCGAGCGCGGCGCTCATGAAGCGATCGCGAGCGGTTAACTGCCAAGGAGCCAGACAGCTAGACCCATCGCAGATGCCATCCAAGCCCGGTCGTAACTTGAGCAGGTCAATCCAGGGCAATCTCTCGTTGAGCGGCTGCGTGGCGGTCAGCAGGTCCAAAATCATTGGCGAGGGAAGTGCCTGTGCGCCAAGGAAAGCACTGAATTTCGCCTGAAGTGAGTTCAACGAATCGGCCTGAATGCAGCTGGAGCGAGGCTCTGGCTCCGAGCGGGAAAGATGGCTGATGAAGAGCGTGAAGGCATGAAGATTCGGTGAGTCGAGACAGAGCGCTGGTCCGGCATCGGTGAGCGATGTTCTGGAAATCTTGCTCGTGGCTGGTGCACGGCGCAGCCCGGCTGTGAGCGCTTTCTGGACGGCATGCACGTCGAGCGCAAGGGGTGTGGCTGCTGCAGCATGTGCCCACACGGCACTGAGCGTGACACCCAAAATGAGCGTTCCAAGGATGGCAGCTTGGCCTCGCTTGCCCAAGCTGACGCTGCCTCGTGTGATGCTCAGCCCCCAACTTGCGATCGGAAGAGTCAGCAAAACGAGTAACCCCCACACGGCAAGAATCGCTGCCCCGATCCCAACTCCGAGCCCGCGAAAGAGCGTGGCCACGTACCAAGCCGTGGTGAAGAGCGCAAAGCTGGCACCTGCGAGACTCAGCAGTGACGCCCAAGAAAGGAGTGCCCAGGCAATTCTGAACGAGCGAACGTGGCCCAAAAGTGCCCCGAAAGCGGTCGCCACATGCAGGAGCCCCAGAAGCGAGCAAACGCCCAGGAACGGCCAAGCATCCCCCCAAGGTAACGTCACCCCAGCCCAGATAAAAAGCGGGCCCTCAAGGAGACAGATGAGCGCCACTCCTGTGCGCAAACCGCGGCTGGATAGCGCGCCCACACGATCCGTCACTTGCAGCGAAGGGGCAGGCATCCGAGGTGAACCATCTAGCGCACTCCCGCGCGCTGGCCTAGTCTCGCAGCGTGACGTCCAAGCCTTGGGTCCTCCTCCCGTTATTGTTGCTGGGCGCGGGCGGCTGCGAAGAGGCTGAATCCGAAAGGTGCGTCACGTTGTACAAGTCCGCACAGGTGGTCGTCCGTGATGCACATTCAGGCAGCGAAGCCAGCGTCAGCCAAGGGCGTGAGGCGGTGCTCGGCGCGATGGCCGCCTGTCGCGGCGCCGGGAAGGCCAGCGAATTAGATCAGTTGGCTCCAGCTTTGGCGCGGCTGGATGCACAGTTGGTTTACCTGCGCGCTCGTCCAAGTAGCGTGCCCAAAAAAGAACTCAGCCCTGGCGAGCGGGCAGAGCTGCTTCGCACTGGCGACCCGAAATGTCCTAAGGGCCAGGGTTACAAAGACAAGGCAACCGGAAAGGAAGTGCGTTGTCGTGGACCACAGCTTGTCTACTTGAGCTGGGCAAAAGCCAAGGAGTATTTCGAGCTCCGCGGCTACAAGCTGAAATCAGACAAGCCGAATGAGCTGAGCGCTGAGTTTGGTTCCGAGCTATTCGTCTTCGAGTACCGCCAAGCCAACGACGCCGGCCCTCCCAAGTGTGTCACTTTGTATCCTTCGCCAGGCGTACCCATGCTGGAAGCTGCCGCACGCGCCACCGGCGTGAAACCTAATCAGATCAAGCCTCCGGCGCCGCTCAACACCGACCAGGGGCCGCTCGGCATCTCGGTCGAGGAGAGCGACACCAAGCTGGTGATTCGGCTTGGAGAGTGCCGTTAGGTGCGGGACGCGGCAGGCGCATTCTTCAGCCGCGACCAGACCCCGGCTTCGTTCGTGACCGTGCCGTCGGACGACGGCATAGGCGTTGCACTGGAGCGCGTGTTTGGGCCCGTCCCCTTATTCCTACGACTTCATGACGCAAATCATGCGACACCCCGTCACACAGTTGTCGCAAAAAGTCGCGGCAGCGATGGCGCAAAAAGCCACGGCTGAGTCAGAACACCACGACCATCCTGCCGCAGTGGCCGTCAGGTGTGAGTTCCGGTGACCGAAATCGGCGCACACGGGAAGGCCTCGCGCCTCAACGATAGGCTGAGCCTGGTTGCGGGCCTCTTGCAGCGCTTCACCTGGGAGCGCACCGGAAGCGATCAGGCCCAGCGGATTGAGCTCGGGGGAAGCATCACCATCGATGATTCTGCGGCCCTATGGAAGCGTATCGGCGAGTCGATCGCGGAGTTGAAGGAAGCTCGGTCCGTCGAAATCGATCTTTCTCGCATTCGGGTGATCGACGGCGCATGTATGGCGCTTCTCGTACACTTTAGAAGTGACGTGCGAGCGCGCCGGATCCGCTGCGAGTTTGTGGGCGGCGCAGCGGAGGTCGAGCGAATTGTCGACCTCTACGGCGGTCATAAGAAAGCCAAACGCAAGCGAGCCGTACGCAAGCCAGCCAACGCAGTTGAGCAAGTCGGCGACGCCACACTCGCGGTATTTCGCGAGATCCGGCAAATTCTGGATTTCTTTGGCCAACTGGTGGTCTCGGCGATCCTGGCCGTGAAAAACCCCAAGACCGTCAACTTCCACGACGTAGGTCCGACGATGGAACGCGCGGGCGCAGACGCCGCACCGATAGTGGTGCTGATCAATTTTTTGATCGGCCTCGTGATGGCCTACCAAAGTTCTGCACAACTCAAGCAGTTCGGGGCCAACATCTACGTGGTAGACTTGGTAGCTGTCTCGATGACGCGCGAGCTCGGCCCGCTGATGACGGCGATCATCATCTGCGGCCGCTCTGGTGCGGCCTTCGCCGCGGAGCTTGGTACGATGAAGGTTTCCGAGGAGGTGGATGCGCTACGCACGTTGGGCTTCATGCCGCTCCGCCACCTGGTCATGCCGCGCATGCTCGGGCTGATTGTGGTTGCGCCATTCTTGGTGCTCCTGGCAGATGCCGTCGGCATCGCTGGTGGAATGGTCGTGGCAGCCACGACCCTCGATATCACTCCGACGAGCTTCATGATTCAATTGCGGGGTGCCGTGAAGCCCAGCGACATCATCTCGGGCCTCGTCAAAAGCGTGGTATTTGCCGGGGCGATAGCCCTGATTTCTTGCCAGCAGGGTTTGGCGACTTCTGGCGGGGCGGAGGGAGTTGGGCGTCGAACTACCGGCGCCGTCGTGTCGATCCTCTTCGCGCTGGTCGTACTCGACGCCATCTTCACCATCCTGCTGGCGGGGCTCGGGCTATGAAGACCCCACTGATTCGGGTGCGAGAGTTGAGCGTGGGTCATGGGGATACGGTGCTTTTGGAGAAGGCCACCTTCGATGTCGAGCGCGGAGATATCTTCATCATCCTTGGCGGAAGCGGTTGCGGTAAGTCCACACTGCTTCGCCACCTGATCGGGCTTGAGACTCCACTGTCGGGTAAGATTAGCATCGCGGGTATCGGCGCACCTCGCCTGGAGGGAGCCGCTCCGCGCTACGGCGTCATGTTTCAGTCGGGCGCCTTGTTCAGCTCCATGACCGTGGGCGAGAACGTTGGGTTTGCGCTCCAAGAATGGACGGAGCTACCCGCTGAAGCGGTCTCCGCGATCGTCCGCGCCAAGCTGACGCTCGTCGGGCTGGAGGGTGCCGAAAACAAGCTGCCTGCCGAGCTCTCGGGTGGCATGAAGAAGCGGGCAGCGATTGCCCGCGCCATGGCCTTCGAGCCGAACCTGATTTTTTTGGACGAGCCTTCCGCGGGTCTAGATCCGGTCAGCGCAGCAGAGCTAGACGAGCTGATCCTGGCGCTGAACGGCGGGTTGGGCCTTACAGTAGTGATGGTCACTCACGAGCTCGAGAGCATCTTCAAGGTAGGAAAGAATTGCATCATGTTAGATCGTGAGACGCGCAGCATCATCGCGACTGGTGATCCGAGCCGCCTTCGCACTGAAAGCGAAGACCCACGCGTTCGCCAGTTTTTCAACCGAGAAGCAGGGGGGCGCTAATGGCAGTGGGTACCAATCGCTGGAAGCTCGGGCTCTTCGTGCTGGTTGGGTTCGGCGTGGCACTCACGGCTGTCGCGCTCTTTGCCGCTCAAGCCTGGAATAAGAAGACGATCGCCTACGTGAGCTACTTCGACGAGTCGGTGCAGGGCCTCGAGCTCGGCGCGCCGGTGAAGTTTCGTGGAGTAACCGTAGGGCGCGTGGCCATCATCGACATCGCCGAGAATTTACGGCACGTCCAGGTGACGAGCGAGCTCAATGTCGAGCAAGTGGGTCGGCTCAATTTAGGTCAGGCTGGCACGGACAGCGGTAGAATCGTCATGCATCCCGATATGCGCGTTCAGCTGGCGCAGACGGGTATCACGGGAGTGAAATTTATTCAGATCGACTTCTTTGATTCGAAAACCAATCCGGTGCTCGTACTCCCCTTCAAGACACCCGACAATTACATCCCCACCGCTGCTTCCACCATGAAAAACATCGAGGATACGGTCGTAAAGACCGCCAATCGCTTACCCGAGATCGCCGACGACGTGGCTCGAGCCATGAGTCAGATCAGAGCCGTTGTGCAACAGCTCGAAGACGGAAAATTGCCGGCCCGCGCAGGTGAAACGTTGACTCAGGCAAACCAATCGTTGGTTGAGCTGAGCACCCAGCTCAAAGCGCTCAACGCCAGCCAGCTTTCGAGCGAAGCAGACAAGAACTTGAAGGAGTTCAATGTCATTCTCGTTCGAACGGGCAGCTTGCTTGCCCGGCTAGAAAGCGATCAGGGCCTATTTCGCAGCGCCGAACGCGGCGCGGATGCCATTGGGGAGGTCGCTCGAGGCGCCCGTTCACTCGGCCCCGAACTAGAGCTCACGCTGCGCGAGGTTCGCGGAGCCGCTCGCTCCATCAAGCGCCTTGCAGATAACCTAGAGCGTGACCCTGATATGCTGCTCAAGGGCAGAGCCAAGAGGCCGGAATGAACGCAGGCTCGGGTTGGATCGGCGTACTCGTCGCGGTTTTCAGCTTGCAGAGCGGCTGTGCGCTCACCTCGAAGGCCGATGCGCTTTCGCCGCGCTACTTCAGTCCCGAGCAAGCTACGCGGCAAGGTCCGCCTGTCGCAATGGGAAGCCTCGAGTTGCGCCTGGGCCAAGTCACCTCTGCCACGCACATCGACGAACGCATCTCGTACCGCCTGAGCGGGTCCGAGGTGGGCTTCTACGACGATCGCCGCTGGACAGAACTACCGGAGGCCTACCTACGACGCGCACTGGAACATGAGCTGTTCGAGCAGCGCGGCCTCCAACGCATCGTCACGGGTGCCGGCCCCAGTCTGGACGTGGAGCTCACGGCGTTCGAGGAGCTGCGTGGTAAGCCAACCCGAGCGCGGGTTACGCTGACCTTCAGCCTGCGCGACGAACGTCGCTCGCTCCTCGAAAAGAGCCTGCGGCTGGAGCGCGAGGTGACGGCACAGGCCGGCGCCGACCCTGAGCAAAGTCTTGCGGCAACGCTCTCCGCAGCTCTTGCCGATGCGGTCGCTTCCGTCGGCACGCAGGTGGTTTCGCTGCTCCAAAGTCAAAAGCAAGTAAGCGCCTCCGAGGTCTCGGCCACGCCTCAGATACCAGAGTAGAAAGCACGAGTCGGAGCGAGGCGTTCTCCTGTCAGATCGCCACCGACGACCAGACGGAGACCAACCGATATAGGAATGCGATCATCGGCAACGGCGGAGACTCTGAGCGGAAGCTCACTCCACCGTGACGGGTAGCTCAAGCACGAAGATGCAGCCCTTGCCGGGAAGGTTCTGAACGCGAATGTTTCCGCCATGGGCGTCGACGGCTTGCTTGGCAATGGCGAGGCCCAAGCCGAATCCACTTTGGCGGTTGTCGAGACGCACAAACGGGGCAAACGCGGCCTCGACTTTCCCAGGTTCGAGCCCTCCACAACGGTCTTCGATTTCGATCACTGCACGCCCGTTCGTGATGGCCCCGCGTAGCTCGACGATGCCTCCCTCATGCGTGTACTTCACCGCATTGCGGAGCAAATTGCCCAACGCAGAGCGAACCAGTCGAACATCGAGGTGCACACGTTCGTCCTTTTCAAGCACCACGCGAATATCGACTTTTTTCGATTCCGCTTCGGCGATCGCGCCCATCTCGACGTCCTCGAAGAGGGACCCGAGGGTCGTCCACTGCCTGCGAAGCTCAATGCCCGACGCGACGCGCGCGGTCTGCAGTGTCTGCTCGACGAGTTCACTCGTACGTTGCAGACCTCGCTCGAGAGCACCGACTGCGCGACCCTCGGTGGGAAGCTGTCCCTTGGTCTTGAGCTGCTGGAACGCCAACGTTGCGGCGGAGAGCGGATTGCGCAGCTCATGGGCGATGAACGCGAAATGCTCGTTGGCATGCCGCATCAGCTCGGCGTCTCGTTGGTGCGTGTACTCCGAGACGGCGTGTGCAATCCCCGTGATCATGCAGTCGAAGACGACCTGCATTTCTCGAAAAGTGATCTGCTCGCCGGCGTCCCGCGCCGTGGCGATGATGGCGTCACGCAACGCTCCGTATTCGCGGACGACGGAATCGAGGCTGAAACCAAGGCGGAGCCGCTGTTCCCCGTGCCCAGCTGCGGTCGCACTACGCTCGGGAGAAGGACCTACCGATGAGAGACCTGCGTCTTCCCGCAAGGCGGCGAGGATCTCGTCCACAAACTCTGGCAGGTGATTGATGAGTTCGACCGCCGGCATCGCCTCGGGGGCGAGCGTGCCTCGGACCTGCTCTTTCCAACGAAGCATGACTTCCGCGGGTTTGGTCGCGAGTATCTCGTGGAGGGCCATGCCAGCAGGTATCGCACGAAAGCTCCCGGAACGCACCGGGGCTGGCCAGCCAGCAAAAGTTCCGCCTGCGGGCTCGCCGTGACGGACTTTTGGGTGCGCGAGAGGGCTCCGCTGCTGCAACACGCCGTTGGAATCCGGCGAGCTTGCCTCTGTTATCATCTCATTGTATCATGATAACATGGTGCGCACACAGATTTCCGTCGATGAGCAGCTCTATCGCCGGGCCAAGATCGTGGCCAAACGGAAGGGCATTTCTTTGGCCGAGCTGTGTCGGCGCGGCCTTGAGGAAGTGGTAGCCAAAGAGCCCTCCGACAAACCGTGGATGGCGTTCGCCGGCATTGTCGAGGGCTCACTGTCGGATAGTGAATCGGTCGACGAAGTGGTCTACGGCCGTGAGGCGCCGTGAGCACTGCAGCCTTCCTCGATAGCGGGATTTTCATAGCTCTGATGAGTCGGAAGGACCGCTGGCACCAGCAGGCCCTGGCCTTGTTCGGTGGTTCAACTCCCAAATGGAGCACCTCCGTTCTCGTCGTCTCAGAAACCTACACTTGGTTTCTCCATCGCATGGGCGAGGAACAGGCGCGCGCGTTCCGACAACTGATCGACAATCTCAAGGGGCTAATCCTATTGGACGCGACCCAAGAGCACCACACCGCGGTTGTGCGCATGCTTGACCGATTTCGCGGGACCAAGTTGTCGTACACCGACGCGTCGAGCCTCGTTCACTTGGAGCAGCGGAAGATCAAGTGTGTCTGGTCCACAGACCATCACCTCGGGTTAAGCGGTGCTCAGGTGCTGCCGCGCTCGTAGGCCCGCTTTCACCGTTAAGCCGCGACCCTTGGGCTAGGGCCGGCGCAGCGGGGCTATCTGGTGGACGACGGCTCGAGGCCGAGCGCGCGAAGCCGGCGCCAGAGGGTGACGCGACTCATGCCCAAGACTTTGGCGGCGCGGTTGCGATTGCCGCCATTCCTTTCCAGGACTTTCACGATGCGCTGCGCCTCGGCGTCGAGCCGACCAGAGCCGGGTCGTTCCACACTGGGCTTGCTCTCGCCGAGCTCGACGAGGTCCGGGCTTCTCTCGAGCAGCTCTGGCGGCAGATCGCTCGGCTGCAGGATCGGTCCTTCGCCGATCGCGTAGGCGTATTGCAAGACATTGCGCAGCTCGCGAACGTTGCCAGGCCAGTCGTGGCGTTCTAGCACCGCGAGGGCGCTCGGTGCGACGCGCTCGATGCGACGTCGTGAGCTCTCGTTCATACTCTCGATGAGCTTGCTGCACAAAAGTCCGATGTCCTCCTTGCGTTCACGGAGTGCCGGTAAAAATATCGGGATGACGCGGAGCCGATACATCAAGTCGGCGCGAAAGCGGCCCTGCTCGACCTCTTGGCGCAACGCGCGGTGCGTCGCGGAGACGATGCGCACGTCGATGGGCAAAGGCTGCCGAGCTCCGACGGGAAGCACGCTGCGGGTTTCGAGCACGCGCAGTAGCTTGGCCTGGAGCTCGGCCGGCATTTCCGCGACCTCGTCGAGGAAGAGCGTCCCCTTGTGGGCGAGCTGCAGGTGCCCCCGCGTGTCGGAGACCGCTCCAGTGAACGCTCCGCGCACGTGACCGAACAGCTCGCTCTCGAGCAAGTTCGCCGGTAGCGCGGCGCAGTTGATGGCTCGAAACGGGCCCTTGCTACGCGACGAAAGCGCATGCAGGGCTTGCGCGACCAACTCCTTTCCGGTTCCGGTCTCACCCCGGACGAGGACGGTCGAGTCGTCGGCCGCCACGCGCTCGATGATCCGGAACACCTCCCGCATACTGGGCGTCTGCGTCCACATGCCGTGAAAGAGCACTGGCTCGTCGGTCTGCGCTGCTGCTTCGTCGAGCAAGAGGAGCCAGCCAGTCGGGCTGTCGACGGCTCCTAGGGGCAGCGCGCGGATCTTGAGCGCCCTCTTGGCCTTATCCGAGGGGTGCGGAATCATGGCCTGGATGGCCCGACCATCGGCGAGCGCTTGCGCCAGCGCACGCTTCGGCGAGTTCTTACACAGCACTTTGGTGGCTGAGACGCCCAGCGGGATCGGAAAGCCGAGCAGAGCGGTTGCCTCCTTCGTGCCCAAGGCGATGCGGAGCTCCGCGTCCAGCACCAGCGCGGCCCCGACCGCTGCGGAGAGCGCCTCGGCCAGCACCGGTGAGACCGCGCCGACAGCTGAAGCGAGCACGCGCGAGTGTAACATGTTTCACGCTTTTCAGCCCTTTCACGGGTCCGGAACGTCGCGCCCGGCGGCGAACGGTACCCAGAGCAGCGGGCGCTCGAGCGCGTGAAGCACACGCTCGGTCACGCTGCCGAGCAGCACGTCAGAGAAGCCGTCGTGGCCGTGAGTCGCCATGACCACCAGGCTGACGTCGAGCTCTTGGGCCATGGCCGAGATCGCAGCGTCGAGCGAGCCCGTGGCCACGCGCCGCGTGACCCGCGAGCCTGGGGGAGCCTCGACTGCTGGCGCCGGCCGACCGTCGTCGACGTGCAGCAGCACGATCTCGGGATCGCTCACGCTCGAGCCGCTCGCGAGCAGGTGCGCCA
>ENA-ORBV01001052-ORBV01001052.1-microbial-mat-metagenome-genome-assembly--contig:-NODE-1052-length-62823-cov-6.754486_pt1 | contig 62823 bp, 61 predicted proteins | sample MGYA00237777_ERZ505514 | MGnify/ENA primary metagenome ERZ505514 (study PRJEB26160, sample SAMN06269048) | microbial mat metagenome | isolation source: Oligotrophic lake microbial mat | place...
CACCGCCGGCGAACCTCGACCAGCGGTCGCTGGCGGCCCACCTGGAGGCGGTGTGCCAGGAATTCTACAAGGGCATCGGCCTGCCGATCGCGGGCGTGCTGGCCCGCAGCGACCTACGCGAGAAGGCCGGCAAAAGCCCGCACGCCTTCTGCACCGACATCGACCGCGAGGGCGACGTGCGTGTCCTGGCCAACATCGTCCCGGTCGCCATGGCGGTCAACGATTTCGAACTCGCACCGGCCTTGGTCGGCAGCACCTGGTCGCAGCAGGGCATCCGCGCCACGCAGGTCGCAGGCGACGCCGGCGGCAACGCGATCTGGCTGGCCGCCGGCTTCGGCAACGGCAGCCGCTCGTGGTACCCCAACGCTGGCGACGACGGCTGGACCCGCATCACGCTGAACAGCGGCGAGAACTTCGACGCCATCTCGTTCTTCGGCGGCTCGGGCTGGAACGCGCCGCCGCAGACGATGTACTTCGAACTCGCCGACGACGGCGTGGTGGTGCTCAGCGGCACGCTGCCCGCCAGCTTCAGCGGCAGCTGGTTCGGTTTTGCCGGCGGCGATTTCGACCGCGTGATCCTGCGCGCCTCGCAGGGCGTCGTCACGTCGCTGACCGACTGCCCGTCGGGCGGCGCCGGCGGTGCCAGCAACAGCTGCAACTTCGCCTGGCTCGACGACATCCGCGTCGGGGCGGCGGTGATCCCGTTGCCGTCGACGGCCTGGCTGGTTCTGCCGGCGCTGCTGGCCGTCGCTGGCGCGCGCCGGCGTGCCGGCTGATCCACGACCTCAACCATTGCCATGGCCCGCCGGCACACCGCTGGCGAAACCGTCCAACCCGGCGCCGGAGCGCTTCTCGGTCTCGACGCAGGGGGTCCGGCCTCGGCGATCCGCCGCAGGACGATCAGGCTTGGTGCCGCGTGTCGCTCAACGCCGTCGCTGCTCCTGTCTCAACGCCGCCTTCGTGCGCCGTTCAAGCAGAAAAAAGCCGCCTACAAGGCGGCTCTTCAGGATTAAGCCCGGGCAGCCCGTTCGGGCCAGCCCGATCAATCCCGTCAAACGCGGCGACGACGCGCCAGCGCCAGTGCGGCCAGCGCCGCCCCGACCAAGGCCAGCGAGCCCGGCGTCGGCACACCCTGCACCAGCAGGAAGTCCTGGAACTGCGCGTTCTGCAAAACGCTGATGGTGTACAGGCTGGTGGTGACCAGCGCCGCTCCAGCAATCATGCTGGTGGCATCCGCGACCGTCGCTGCGCTAGCAGACGTGACCTGGAAGCCGCCACCACCGGCCATCGAACCGCTGTTGAAGCTCGGCACCGTTTCGTAGATCGATTCCCACACAGCCAGCTGGATGGCGGCCGAGGTTTGCGCATTGCCCGGCAGATTGACGCCGCCGAGGTACGTGAACAGCTTGCCCAGGCGATTGACGATCGCTGCGGCGTTGGCGCCGAAGTACGACATTCCGCTTGCAATGCTGTAGCCCGGCAACGGGCTGCCGAAGCTGAATGATTGCGTCAACTCGACGCAGTAGGTGTAGAACGGGTTGGCGTTGAAGCCGGGGGCGCCGCTCAGGCTGCCTTGGAAAGCGCCCGCATCGGTCGTTGACGAGGCCGGGCCTGTAACGGAAACGGACTGGTTCCCCTGCGCATAGCCCGTCAGGTTGAGCGTCAGCGCGTGTGCGCCGACCACTCCACCCAGCAACAAAGCGGCAGCGGCGGCGCGAATCGTATTGGTCAGTTTCATTTGTAGAACTCCCTGGTTGCACCGTTTGAGACGCCTTCCTGGCACCGCGCCAGGCACTGATCATCGAACGTTAGCTGCAACAGAATGTATGACTGCGACCGCATCCCTTTCAACCCGCGAATCGGGGAGTGGCCGCTCAGGACAACCCTTCCCCAGATTGAGTTAAGCCGAAGCCGCCAGGAGGCGCACCGCCTCGTCGCGCACCGACGGGTTGGCGGCCCGTTCAGCGCGGCGCAGCTGCTCGCGCGCTTTCTCCTTGTCGCCCTTCTTCAGCCACAGGCGGCCCAGGTTCAAACGCAGGCGTTCCTCGGCGGGCGCAAAGGCGACGGCGCGTTCCTGCGCTTGCAACGCAGCGTCCAGCTGGCCCTGCGCGGCCCGCGCTGCGGCCAGGGTGTCCAGGATCGCAGGCTCGGCCGGCGCCAGTTGGGATGCCCGCTCGGCCAGCGGCAGGGCCTCGGCCGGGCGCTCGGTCAGCAGCAGCTCGGCCAGGTTGTTGAGGACGCCGACATGGTCCGGCGCCAGGGTGAGCGCTTGGCGGTAGTGCGCAACAGCCTCGGCCCGCCGGCCCGCGCGCGCAGCCGTTTCGGCCAGGTGCGTGAGGAAGAAGGCGTCGCGCGGCTGGGTCTCGCGCCAGCGCCGCACCAGCACCTCGGCGGCGGCCGCATCGCTGTCCAGCAGCAGGCGGTGCAGGGACACGGCGGCCTCGGCACCGGCGCCCTTTTCCAGCGCGGTGCGCCATGCCGCGATCGCGGCCGGCACGTCCTTCAACGATTCATGCACCTCGGCTTCGAGCTGCCATCCACCCGGCAACAGCGGCGTGCGCTGCTGCAAGCTGCGGGCAAGTTGCAGGGCGCGTGCCTGCTCGCGGTCGGCAAGCGCCATGGCGATCGCACCGCGCAGCACGGCGGGCGAGTCGGGCGCCAGCTCCAGCGCCTTGGCCAAAGGCGCGCGCGCCTGGGCGAGTTGGCCGTCCAGCCCGAGCACCGTCGCCAACCGGAGCTGTGCTTCGGGCATCGCCGGCCGCAGCTGCACCAAGCGGCGCAAGCTGACCAGCGCCTGCTGCCGGTCGCCCACGGCGACCTGCGCGCCGGCCAGCTCCAGCAGCAGGGTGCTGTCGTCGGCCACCGCCGCGTTCGCAGCTTGGCTGCGCGACAACAGCGCGGCCGGGTCACCCAGGCGGCGTTGCAAATCGATCGCCTGCACCCAGTTGGCGGCGTCCAGCGGATCGCTTTGCACCGACGCGTCGATCGCCGCGGCAACCTCGGCCGGCGCTGCGCCTCGGCGCAGTGCCAGGTCAGCCAGCGCCAGCCGCAACGGCGCGGACTTGGGCTCCAGCTTGATGGCGGCGTCGAAACGCGCCCGCGCCGCGTCGAAGCGGCGCTCGGCAATGTCCAGACCGGCCAGCGCATACACCGGGCGCAGCATGCGCGGCTCGCGCTGCAGCGCCGACTCGTAGGCCGTGCGCGCGCCGCCACGGTCGTTCTGGCGCTCGGCGATCACGCCGCGCAGCAACCACGGCATCGCCGATTGCGGTTGTTTGCGCGTGGCCGCATCGAGCGCGCGCGTGGCGGCCACCAGGTCGCCGCGCTGCATCTGGGCCGATACCAGTGCCAGGTCGGCCACGATGCCTTGTGCGTCAGCCGCGGCGGCCGACTCCAGCGCGCGCACGCCCAGTTCCAACTGGCCGCGCGCGATCTGGCTGCGTGCGACTTCGCGTCGCACAGCCGGGTTGTCGGGCGCTATGCGGGTGGCGCGCGCAAAGGCCGCATCGGCCTCGGCGAAGCGGCCCAACTGGGCATAGGCCTGGCCGGCGGTGCTCCAGACCTGCGCGTCTTGCAAATCAGGCCGAAGCACCGGTTCGAGAAGCTGCACCGCCCGATCGGGCCGACCGGCCTTCAGCTGCAGCAGGGCCAGTTCCTGTCGCGCATCGGCCAGCCCCGGCGCCAGCGCCAAGGCGCCCGACAGCAGGCTTTCGGCGCGCCCGCGGTTGCCCAGCCGCGCCTGCGCCATGCCGGCCAGTTGCAGCGCCGCTGCGTTCGGCGCGCCGCGCTTGAGCACCTGCTCGATACGCTCGGCAGCTTCGCGGTGGTCGCCGCGCAGGTACGAAGTCAGGGCATCGACGTAGTCGATCACCGGCAGGTTGGGCAACACCTTGCGCATCGCGGCCACCTGCGCCGCGGCGGCGTCGTAGGCGCGCAGCCGCAGGTGCGCCATCACCAGGCCGAGGTGGGCGGTGTCCAGGCGCGGATCGCGCTCGAGTGCTTGACCAAACGACAGCACGGCCTGCGCGTCGTCGCGGCCCGCCATCAACTCGCCGCGCAGTGACCGTACGGCGGCGTTGGCCGGCCACTTCGCCTGCAACGCGGACTGCACGGCCAGCGCGCCGGCCTGGTCACCGGCCGCTGCCAGCAGCCGGGCCCGCAGGCGCAGCCCGGGCACGTGTTCTGGCCGCAAGGCCAAGGCTTCGGCGAGCGCCGCGTTGGCGGCGGCCACATCACCCATCTCGAAGCGCGCCTGCGCCAGCAGGGTGCGCGCTGCGGCCTGGTCTTCGGGGTCGTTGAATCGGTGGCTGTCGAGCAGCGTCACGGCTTCGGCCGGACGCTGGCGGGCCAACGCGATGCGCGCTTTCAGCGGCAGCACGCGCGCTTCTTCGGCGCCCAGCCGGGCCGCGCGGTCGGCTTCTTCGGCGGCGCCATTCGCATCACCGACGGCCAACAAGGCGCGCGCGAGGAGCAGGCGCAAATACGCCGAATCGGCGTCGTTGGCGAGCGCGTTCTTGATGTCGATGACCGCACCCATGGGCTGGCCCTGATCGAGGCGCTGCTCTGCCCGCTGCGCCAGACCCTGGCTGTCAGGACCGCGGCCCTGCCAATAGAACCAGCCCGCTGCCGCGCAAGCGACGAGCACCGCGGCGGCAACGAGCGCGCGCCATCCACCCAAGGACCATGACATCGGCGATCTCCCTGCCCCTGCTTCATCGGCCCGGTGCCGCGCGTCAGGGGTTGCTGCATTTGGATACAAGTATGGCGCAGCGTTTTTCCAGCGCTACGCCGTGCCCGCGTTTGCGGGGGGTTGCGCATGCCTGCCGCTAGACTGCTTCGGCAATATTTCCGAAAGGCGTGCATGCCCGACCCGATCCTCGTCGCCCGCCACGGCGACATCGAGTGCCACCTGCTGCCCGCGATGGCCAACCGGCATGGGCTGATCACTGGCGCCACCGGCACCGGCAAGACCATCACGCTGCAGACGCTGGCCGAGAACTTCAGCAAGCTCGGCGTGCCGGTGTTCATGGCCGACGTGAAGGGCGACCTGACCGGGATCACGCAGGCCGGGACACTGAGCCCGAAGATTGCCGCGGTAGTCAAAGAGCGCGGGTTACCCGAGCCGGAGAGCATTCAGTGCCCGGCCATGCTGTGGGACGTTTTCGGAGTCGCCGGCCACCCGGTGCGCGCCACCGTCTCCGACATGGGCCCGCTGCTGCTGGCGCGCATGCTGGCGCTCAACGAGACGCAGTCTGGCGTGCTGAATCTGGTCTTCAAGATCGCCGACGACAACGGCCTGCTGCTGCTGGACATGAAGGACCTGCGCGCGATGCTCCAGTACGTGGGCGAGAACGCGAAGGCCTTCACCACCGAGTACGGCAACATCAGCGCCGCCAGCGTCGGCGCGATCCAGCGCGGGCTGTTGCAGATCGGAGAACAGGGCGGCGACAAGTTCTTCGGCGAGCCGATGCTCGACATCAGCGACTTCATGCAGACGGTCGAAGTGAGTGTGGCCCCCAAGCCGCCTTCGGCGTCGGCCCCCCAAGGGGGCGCATCGTCGTCCGGGCCAAGCCCTGCGACGCCGATGGGGGTCATCAACATCCTCACCGCCGACCAGCTGATGAACGCGCCGCGGCTCTATGCGACCTTCCTGCTGTGGATGCTCTCCGAGCTGTTCGAGCTGCTGCCCGAAGTCGGTGATCTGGAAAAGCCCAAGCTCGTGTTCTTCTTCGACGAAGCGCACCTGCTGTTCAAGGACGCGCCCAGCGCGCTCGTCGAACGCATCGAACTCGTGGTGCGGCTGGTGCGCAGCAAGGGCGTCGGCGTCTACTTCGTGACCCAGAACCCGCTCGACGTGCCCGACACGGTGCTGGCGCAACTGGGCAACCGTGTGCAGCACGCGCTGCGCGCCTTCACGCCGCGTGACCAGAAGGCGGTCAAGTCGGCCGCCGAGACGATGCGCGCGAACCCGAAGATCGGCGACATGGCCACCGCGATCACCGAACTGGCGGTCGGCGAAGCGCTGATCAGCTTCCTCGACAGCAAGGGCCGGCCCAGCGTGACCGAGCGGGTCTTCGTGCTGCCACCGGGCAGCCAGATCGGGCCGATCACACCGGCGCAGCGGCAGGCGCTGCTGGCCGGTTCGCTGGTGGCGGGTGCGTATGAGAAGACCGTGGACCGCGACTCGGCCTACGAAAAGATCAAGGGCCGGGTCGAGGCTTCAGCACCTGCATCCAACAGCTACAACGGCGGCGGCCTGCCCGGCGGTGCCGGTGCGCCCAGGATGCCCACTGGCACCGCCATCAACCCGGGCCCGGCCGCGGCACAAGGCGGAGGCCTGATGGGTGGCTTGAAGGATGCGATCTTCGGCACCACCGGCCCGCGGGGCGGGAAGAACCCGGGTCTGGCCGAAAAAGCGGCGTCTTCGGCGGTGCGCAGCATCGGCAGCGCGGTCGGCCGCGAAATCATCCGCGGCGTGCTCGGCTCGCTGCTCGGTGGCTCGCGCCGCCGCTGAAAGACCACCATGCTCAAATTCATCGTCATCGCGATCGGCCTGCTCGGTATCGGCCTGCTGGCCGCAGGCCAGGCCGGCTTGCTGCCGGGCAAGGCCCCGGCCGACCTGGGCTTGCGCGAAGGCAAGCTGAAGGCGCCGTCGAAGTCACCCAACAGCGTCAGCAGCCAGGCCGGGTTGTGGCCCGGCCACCCGCAGCAGCAACGCGCAACGATTGCGCCACTGGCCTTTCGCGCGGGTGACACCGATGGCAACGCCACGATGGTGCGGCTGGTGGAACTGCTGGCGACGGCGCCCGGCGCCAAGGTCGAGATCAGCCGGCCCGACTACGTCTACGCCACCTTCACCACGCGCTGGCTGAAGTTCACCGACGACGTCGAGTTCTGGCTCGACCCGGCCAACAAGGTGATCCAGGTGCGTTCGGCATCGCGGCTGGGCGAGAGTGACCTGGGTGTGAACCGAGCCCGCGTCGAGGCCCTGCGCGCGCGGCTGGCGCCGTAGACGCAAAAGGCGCAAGGTCGGCGGGCTGAAGGGCTGCCCGCGCTTCGCGCCCGCGGGGCGGCGTTTGGCGAAGCGCGGCGCGGCGACGTCGCACCATGGCACCGACCGAGCGCCGTCGGCCCAGAATGCCGCCGCATGAAGACAGCGCTCCCGGCCCCCGCCACACCGCCCCCCGCACCCCCGGTTTCACCGGCGGTGCCGGCTGCCGCGCGCACGGCGCTGGCGGTGTGCTGGGAGCGCATGCGCGAGCACGGCCTGCGCACGATCATCGTGATGGTGGCGTTGTGCCTGGGCATCGGCCTGATGCTCAACGCCTTGGGCGGGCGCTTCAGGCCGACGCAGTTCGTCTACTCGTTCTGCATCGGTGTCTCGTGCACGCTGCTGGTCCAGGCGCTGCGCCTGTTGCAGGCCTTCATCAACGACTGGTGGCGCGCGCGCCGCGGCTTGCCGGTGGACACCGCCGGGTTCGAGAGCGGCTGGCGCGGTGTCTGGCCGGCCACGCTGCTGGGCGTGGCAATGGGCCTGCCGCTGGGTCTGGCGTTGGCCGATGCGCTCACCGGCAACCGCACCGGCAGCCTGTTCGGTGGCAGCAGCAGCGCGCGCTTGACGCTAGCGATGACGGTCCTCGGCACCGCCTTCTCGGTCTTCGCGATCAGCTCGCTCGAACGCCTGGCCACCGCCCGCGCCGAGGCCGAGGCCGCGCGCCGGCAGGCCGCCGAAAACCAGCTGCGCTTGCTGCAGTCGCAGCTGGAGCCGCACATGCTGTTCAACACCCTGGCCAACTTGCGCGTGCTGATCGCGATGGACCCGGCCCAGGCCCAAGCCATGCTCGACCGGCTGATCGGCTTCCTGCGCGCGACGCTGAATGCCTCGCGCACGCCAAAGCACGCGCTGGCGACCGAGTTCGAACGCATCGGCGACTATCTGGCGCTGATGGCGATACGCATGGGCCCGCGGCTGGCGGTCGAACTCGACCTGCCACCCGCGCTGCGCGATGTGCTGGTGCCGCCGCTGGTGCTGCAACCGCTGGTCGAAAACGGCATCCAGCACGGGCTGGAGCCGAAGGTCGCCGGTGGCCGCATCTGCGTCAGCGCGCGCCGCGCGACCACGGCCCAAGGGCCGATGCTGCTGCTGGAGGTGCGCGACACTGGCGTCGGCCCCGATAGCGCCAACGCGCAACACGGCACAGGCTTCGGCCTGGCCGGCATCCGCGAGCGGCTGGCCACGCTGTATGGCAACCAAGCCGGGCTGGAACTCGTCGCGGTCGACCCGGCGACAGACGCCGAGGGCGGCATGCTGGCCACGCTGCGGCTGCCCTTACCGCCCACGACCCCTTCTTCTGCCGATGCCTGAACGCCCATGCCCGCACCGACCTGCCTGATTGCCGAAGACGAACCGTTGCTGGCCGCCGCGCTGCGCCAGGAACTGGCCGCGCTGTGGCCCGAACTGCACGTGCTGGCCACCGTGGGCGACGGTGAATCGGCGCTGGCGCAGGCGCTGGCGCAGCAACCCGACATCTGCTTCTTCGACATCCGCATGCCGGGCCTGGGCGGGCTGGAAGCGGCGCAGGCGCTGGCCGAAGACTGGCCGGATGAAGGCGGCGTGAACAAGCCCTTCCCGCTGCTGGTGTTTGCCACCGCCTATGACCAGTACGCGCTGGCGGCCTTCAAGGCGCAGGCGGTGGACTACCTCGTCAAGCCGCTCGACCGCGAGCGTCTTGCGGCCTGCACGCTGCGGTTGCAAGCGCGGTTGCTCGAACGGCAGCGGCCCGCCGCCGCCGCATTCGCCGCATTCGCCAGCGCCGACGACGCACCGCTGCAGCAGACGCTGACTCAATTGCGCGCGCTGCTTGGCGCTGCAGCCGTGTCCGTCACCGCCCAGCCGCGGCTGGAGGTGGTGCAGGCACAGATCGGCAACCTGGTGCACCTGGTGCCGGTGGCCGAGGTGGTCTATTTCGAAGCCGCCGACAAGTACGTGCGCGTCGTCACCACGGCGCGCGAGCATCTCATCCGCGCTTCGCTGCGCGAGCTGCTGCCGCGGCTGGACCCGCAGGTGTTCTGGCAGGTCCACCGGGGCACGGTCGTGCAGGCCCGCCTGATCACCACCGCGCGGCGCGAAGAGTCGGGCAAGGTCACGCTCAGCCTGGCCGGACGGAGCGAAAAACTGACCGTCAGCCGGCTCTACGCGCACCTCTTCAAGGGGATGTGAGCGGGGGCGTCGGCGAAGGTGCAGGCCCGGTTCGCCACCAGGGGCGCCCCTACAATTCGCGCACTTGTTTGCCGAGGTCTCTCGCCTGTGTCGTCCCCTGCCCCCGCACCCACCTTCAGCCAAGAACCCGCCGCGCTGGAGCGCGATCTCGCCGCGCTGTTCGTGCAGGCGCTGAACCTGGAGATGACCCCCGAGAGCATCGATCCCGCCGCGCCGCTGTTCGGCGACGGCCTCGGGCTCGATTCGATCGACATCCTCGAAGTGGCGCTCGAGGTGTCGCACAAGTACGGCTTCCAGTTGCGCTCGGACGACGAGAACAACCAGAAGATCTTTCAGTCGCTGCGCAGCCTGGCGGCGCACGTGGCGCTGCATCGCACGCAGTAGGCGTGTCAAACACCGAGCCCGGGCCGAGCGCCGGGCCGCTCCCAAGCCGGCCCGGCATCCCCATGGGGGATCGACCGGCGTACCCGTCGGTCGAGGGGCACATCCGCCCGCCGTTGTGGCCGTTGGTGGCGGCGGGTGCCTTCATCGCCGCCTACGCCGTCGCATCGCATTGGTTGATGGTCAACGCCGCGGCCGAGCCGTGGGCGGTGGCGGCGCTGTTCGGGCCGCTGCTGGTGGCGGTGGCCTTCGGCGGGTGGCAGCAGAAGCAGTGGCCGGTGTTGCTGTTCTGCGCTGCGGTCCTGGTCATGCTGGTGGTCGTCGTCCGGCGCGGCGGTGTCGATGACATCAACCGGATGTATGTCTTGCAGCACGCCGCGGTGAATGCCGCGCTGGGCTGGGCTTTCGTGAGCACGCTGCGCGCCGGCGCCACGCCGCTGATCACAGCGTTGGCCAGCCGCGTTCATGCGGTGGTGCCGCCTGCGGTGCGTGACTACACGCGGGCGCTGACGCAGGCCTGGGTGTGGTTCTTCGCCGCGATCATCGCGGTGTCTCTAGCGATCTACGCCTTGGCGCCATGGCCTTGGTGGAGCCTGTTCTGCAACCTGCTGACGCCGCTGGCGGTGGCTGTCTTGTTCGCGGGTGAACACCTCTGGCGGCGCTGGCGGCACCCAGAGTTCGAGCGTGTCTCGATGCGCGGTGCGATCGCGGCGTGGCGCGCGCATGACCCGAGGGCGGCGCCGTGATCGCGGGCCGGGCGCCAGGCCGCCCCAAGCCGGCCCCCATCGCCTCGGGGACTGAGCCCAGACGCGAACAGTCCAGCGGACTGTTCGCGCCTGGCGAAGAGCTTGGCCGCAAGGCCGAGCGCGGCCTGCAAGGCCGGCCGACGTACCCGTTGGCCGAGGGGCTCACGGGTTCTTTCGCGTTGCTGACGCCCCGCGAACTGTCGGCGCCGCTGGCCTGGTGCGGCGGCCAGCCGGTATCCGCCGCGACCTTCATCGCCGAAGCGCAGGCCCTGGCCGCGACGCTGCCGGGCGGTGCCGCCACACCCGGCCGCGCCGTCAACCTCTGCCAGGACCGCTACCACTTCGCACTCGGCCTGGCCGCAGCGATGCTGCGTGGGCACACCAGCCTGATGCCGCCGAATGCGTTGCCTCAGACATTGCGTTCGCTCCAGCACGGCGAAGGCGCGATCTACGCCTTCGTCGATGGGCCCGAATACGACACCGGCGGCCTGCATGCCATGGCCGTGCAGCGGCCGGCCAGCGTGACGCCGGCTCGCGAGGTGCCGCTGATCGATGCGCGTCTGGAGGCGGTGCGGCTGCTCACGTCCGGCTCCACCGGCGCGCCGCAGCCGCATGGCAAGCGCTGGGGCTCGCTGGTCGCCAACATCGGCGCCGAAGCCGAACGCCTGGCCGAGCTGCTGTCGCGCGATTCGCTGCACGGCCTGACGCTGATCGGCACCGTGCCGGCGCAGCACAGCTACGGCTTCGAATCGACGGTGATGCTGGCGCTGCTGGGCGGCGCGTGTTTCGAAGGCGGTCGGCCCTTCTACCCGGCCGACATCGCCGACGCGCTGAAGAGCGTGCCGGCGCCGCGCGCGCTGGTCACCACGCCATTTCATCTGAAGACGCTGCTGCGGTCAGGCATCGACCTACCGGCCACTGCGCTGGTGCTGTCGGCCACCGCGCCGCTGTCGCCGCAGCTGGCCGCCGAAGCCGAGGCGCGGCTGCAAGCCACGCTGGTCGAGATCTACGGCTGCACCGAAGCCGGCCAGGTCGCCAGCCGCCGCAGCACGGCGGGCGAGACCTGGCACACGCTGGGCGCGTTGCGCATCGCGCAGCAAGGCGAGACGTTCATCGTCAGCGGCGGCCACGTCGCCGAGCCGACACCGCTGGCCGACGTGCTGGTGCTTCAGAGTGCCCCAAGGCCGGCGGGGCCGGCCGCCCCCCAAGGGGATCTGAGCAGCCCGGCAGAGCCGGATCTGCTCAGCGCCACCCACTTCAAGCTGCTCGGCCGCGCCAACGATCTGATCCACGTCGGCGGCAAACGCAGTTCGCTGGCGCATCTGAACTACCACCTGAACCGCATCGACGGCGTCGACGACGGCGCGTTCTGGTTGCCCGAGGACGATGGGGTCGATGGCGATGCGGTCGTCCGGCCGATCGCCTTCGTGGTCGCGCCCACGCTGACCGCGGCCGACATCACCAAGTCGCTGCGCGCGCACGTCGAAGCGGTGTTCGTGCCGCGCCGGCTCGTCTTCGTCGACGCGCTGCCGCGCGAAGCCACCGGCAAGCTCACCACCGACGCACTGCGCGCCTTCGCGAGCACGGTGCTGTCGGGCGCCGCCGAACGCAGCTTCGAGATCGGAGTCGACCACCCGGCCTTCGAGGGCCATTTCCCCGGCCGGCCGTTGCTGCCCGGCGTGGTGCTGCTGTCGCTGGTGCTGGAGACCTTGGCCGGCGCGCCCGCGCTGCGCGCCGCGGTGGGCGCCACACCGGTCATCGACAACGTGAAATTCCTCGCGCCGGTTGGGCCGGGCAGCCGGGTGGTGGTCTCACTGCGCCCGCACAGCCGCGGCGTGGCCTTCGACATCGCGGCCGGCAACGGGGCCGTCGCGCGCGGCCTGCTGTTGGCGGGCGGAGGGCGCGTTTGAACACGGCCGCGGCCACCGAGCCCAAAGCCCCGAAAGCCCCCGAGTGGCTGGCCGCCCGCGAGCGCAGCAACCGCGTCGCGCTGACGGCGATGGCCTGGATTGCCACCACGCTGGGCCGCCGGTTCGCGCGCTTTCTGCTGCACCCGATCACGCTGTACTTCCTGGTCTTCGGGCCGACCGCGCGGCGCTACTCACGGCGCTACCTGACGCGCGCGCTCGGCCGCCCGGCGCGGCTGGCCGACCTGTACCGCCACATCCACACCTTCGCCTCGGTGGTGCTGGACCGGATCTACTTTGCGCGCGGCCAGATGCGGCGCTTCGAGCTCGGCGTCGAGGGCGGCCCGCTGGTCGACGACACGCTGGCGCTGGGCCGCGGCGGCTTCATGATCGGCGCGCACTTCGGCAGCTTCGAAGCGCTGCACGCGATCGGCGCCACCCGCCCCGGCATGCGCGTGGCGCACGTCATGTACCCCGACAACGCGCGCCTGATCCACGCCACGCTGCAAGCGCTGGCGCCCCAGTTCGAGATGAGCATCATCGAGATCGGCAGCGCCGGCAGCACGCTGGCGATCCGCGACTGGCTCGACGGCGGTGGCCTGGTCGGGCTGCTCGGTGACCGCTGGCTGCCGACGACGCACGGCCGTGATGCGTCGCGGGGTGGCATCGTCGAGCGGCCGTTCCTCGGCCAGCCGGCGCGTTTCATCGACGGCCCGCTGCGGCTGGCGATGCTGCTCAAGCGCCGGGTGCTGTTCATGGCCGGGCCCTACCTCGGCGGTAACCGCTACGACCTGCGCTTCGAAGTCCTGGCCGACTTCAGCGAGGTGCCGCGCGACCCGGCGGCGCGCGAAGCGGCACTCGCCGCGGCAGTAGCGGCCTACGTGGCGCGGCTCGAAGCGCTGTGCCGCGAAGCACCCTACAACTGGTTCAACTTCTTCGATTTCTGGGATGAAGAACGGGCTTCCTGACCGACGCGCGGCGCTCGCTATGGGCCTGCTGCTGGCAGCCCCGCGGCTGCATGCACAGACCGCCCCTTTCGACCTGCCCGCGCTGGCCGCGTTGCTGTCCACACGCAAGTCGGCCGAGGCGCGCTTCGTCGAAGAGCGCTTCGTCGCCGGGCTCGATCAACCGTTGCGCAGCAGCGGCACGCTCAGCTTTTCGGCACCCAGCCGCTTCGTGCGCACCACGCTCGAACCGCGCCCCGAGGTGATGGCGGTCGAGGGCAACGACGTCACGCTGCAACGCGGTGGCCGCACGCGCCGGATGTCGCTGGACGCGGTGCCGGAAGCCACCGCGCTGGTCGAAGCCATCCGCGGCACGCTGACCGGCGACATGGCCGCGCTGCGCCGCCACTACCAGCCACGCGTGGAAGGCAGCGCGGCGCGTTGGCGCCTGCTGCTGACCCCCAACAGCCAGCGCATCGGCACCCAGGTCAAACAACTCGAGCTCGAAGGCAGCGGCGCCGATCTGCGCCATGTCGAGGTGCTGCTCACCGGTGGCGATCGCTCGGTGATGAGCATCGAGCCCAGCGACCGCCCGGCGCCGACCCGGCCAGTCGGCAAATGACGCTCGGACCGAGCCGCCACCGCAGCGCCGCGGTCTTGTTCGCGTGGGCCTTGGCGATGGCGCTGTGCGTGGGCGTCATCGTGCGCACGCCGTTCACGGCCGACCTGTCGGCCTTCCTGCCGGCCAAGCCCGACCCGCGCCAGCAGGTGCTGATCGAACAGCTGCAAAGCGGCGTCGCCGCGCGCACGCTGCTGATCGGCATCGACGGCGGCACGCCGGCCAGCCGCGCCGACGCCTCGCGCCGGCTGGCCGACGCGCTGCGCCAGAGCGGCCAATTCGAGCAGGTGCACAACGGGGTCGGCGACGGTTTCGAACTGGTCGGCACCTGGCTGTTCGAGAACCGCTACGCGCTCAGCCCGGCGGTCGCACCGGCACGCTTCACCGCCGAAGGCCTGCGCGACGCGATCGGCGAGACGCTGTCGCTGCTGGGCACGCCGGCCGGCAACGCCATCAAGCCGCTGCTCGAACGCGACCCCACCGGCGAGGCAATGCGGATCGCCGAAGGGCTGATTCCGGCCCAGGCGCCCAAGGTCGAAGACGGCGTCTGGGTCGCGCGCCAGGGCGGCCGAGCGGTGTTGCTGGCGGGTGTCAGGGCGCCGGGTGCCGACCTCGACGGCCAATCCGCGGCGCTCGATGCGGTGCGCAGTGCGTTCACCGGGCTGTCGGCCCAGAACCAGAACCCCGGCCTGACGCTGAAAATGAGTGGCGCACCACTCTTTGCGGTGGAAAGCCGGGCGCAGATCGAAACCGAGGTCAAACAACTGGCGATCGCCGGCACGCTGCTGATGAGCGGGCTGCTTTGGCTGGCTTTCGCATCGCTGCCGGCGCTGTTGGTGGCGCTGCTGCCGGTGCTGACGGGTGTGCTGGTGGGCGTTGCGGCAGTGGGCCTGGGTTTCGGCCAGGTCCACGGCATCACGCTGGGCTTCGGCACCACCCTGATCGGCGAGGCGGTGGACTATGCGATCTACTACCTGATCCAAGCGCAGCCGCAGCCGCAGGCATCGGCAGGTCCAGCGAAGCGCGGTTGGCAACACTGGCTGGCCACCAGTTGGCCGACCGTTCGCCTCGGGCTGCTGACCTCCATCGCCGGTTTCACGGCCTTGGCGTTCTCGGGCTTCCCGGGGCTGGCGCAGCTGGGCGTGTTCTCGACCGCCGGCCTGATCGGTGCCGCGCTCGCCACGCGTTATGTGCTGCCGGTGCTGCTGCCCGACGGCGCCCAGGGCCGCGGCTTGAGGCGGGTGCTGGGCCGCGCGGCGAGCCGGCTGGTGGGCGCGTTGCCGCGCTGGCGCCGCTCGTTGATCGCGCTCGGCTTCGTCGCCGCTGCCGGGCTGGTGTGGCATGCGCCGCGGCTGTGGAGCACCGACCTCGCGTCGCTGAGCCCGATCACGCCCGAAGCGCTGGCGCTGGATGCCAGTCTGCGCGCGGACCTCACCGCCAGCGAAGGCGGTACGCTGGTCATCGTGCAGGGCGCTGACGTGCAGGCCGCGCTGGAAGCGGCAGAAGCGGTCGGCGCGCGGCTCGATACGCTGGTGAATGCCGGTGAGCTGGCCGGCTACAACAGCGTGGCGCGCTGGCTGCCGAGCACCGCCACGCAGCGCGCCCGGCTGGCCAGCCTGCCCGATGCGGCCACGCTGGAAGCAGCGCTGGCGCAAGCCTCCGCCGGCGGGCCGCTGAAGGCGGAGCGGCTGGCGCCCTTCGTGGCCGCGGTACAGGCCGCGCGCAGTCGTGCGCCCGTAACGATCGACGATCTGCGCGGCAGCGCCGCCGCGCCGCTGGTCGAAGCCCTGTTGCTGAAGCGCCCGAACGGTGGTTGGGCCGCCCTGCTGCCGCTGCAACCCGCGCCGGGCAAGCGCGAGAACCACCACGCCCAGATCGCCGCCGCGCTCCAAGGCGTGCCGGGTGTGCAAGTGCTGGACATCAAGCCCGAGCTGGACCGCCTGTACGCGCGCTACCTCGCCGAAGCCCAGGCCCAGACGGCGCTGGGTGCACTGGCCGTCGTGCTGTTGATGGCCGGGTGGCTGCGTTCCTGGCGACGCCTGCTGGCTGTGTGCCAGCCGCTGGTGCTGGCGGTGCTGTTGACGGTGGCGTTGCTGGCGCTGGCGGGTGTGCAGCTGTCGATCCTGCATCTGGTCGGGCTGCTGTTGGTGGTGGCGGTAGGGTCGAACTACGCCTTGTTCTTCGACATGCTGGTACACGGCCGGCAGCTCGACGGCAGCGCCGAAGAGAGCGACACGCTGGCCTCGCTGGCGCTGGCCAACCTGACCACGGTGCTGTCATTCGGGCTGATCGCGCTGTCGGACATCCCGGCGTTGTCGGCCATCGGCCGGGTGGTCGCGCCGGGGGCGCTGCTGGCGCTGCTGCTGGCGGCGGCCTTTGCGCCGCGCCGCAGGGGTGCGGGGCCGGCAGGCGCTGTACGGGGCGTGTGAGAAACTTTTCCGCGATGCCTGCAGTACCCGCAATGCCCGCCGCCTTACCCACATCCGACCCGGCTGTCGTCTGCCCGGCCGTTGTCCCCGTCACACCCGGGACGGGCCGTTGGCCGATGCCGCCGATGATCGGCGCGAGCATCGCGCTGCATGCACTGGCAGCAGCCGCTGCGGTGGCCGCACCGTCTACGGCCTGGTGGGCGCTGGGGGCGGTGATGACCAACCATGCCGCGCTCACCGCGGCCGGGCTGTGGCCGAAGAGCGCGCTGCTCGGGCCGAACACCACGCGCCTGCCACCGGCTGCGGTGGCGCGGTGCCAGATCGCGCTGACGATCGACGACGGCCCCGACCCTGAAGTCACACCCGCGGTGCTCGACCTTCTGGCCGAGCACGGCGTGCGCGCGACCTTTTTCTGCATCGCTGAGCGCGCGGCGGCTAACCCTGGACTGGTACGGCAGATGGTAAGCGCCGGCCATAGCGTGCAGAACCACAGCCATGATCACCGCCACCACTTCTCGCTGCTCGGCCCGCGCGGCGTTGCCGACGAGATCGGCCGCGCGCAGGGCCTGATCGCCGGCATCACCGGCATCGCGCCGCACTGCTTTCGCGCGCCGGCCGGCCTGCGCAACCCGCTGCTCGACCCGGTGCTGCACCGCCTGGGCCTGAACCTGGTGAGCTGGACACGGCGCGGCTTCGACACCCGCGAAAGAGACGCGGCGCGCGTGCTCGGTCGGCTGACCAAAGGGCTGGCCGCGGGCGACATCCTGCTGCTGCACGACGGCCATGCGCGGCGTGCTGCGTCGGGGCGGCCGGTGGTGCTCGACGCGCTGCCACCGCTGCTGCGCGGGTTGGCCGAACGGCAGTTGGTGCCAGTGACGCTAGCCGACGCATTACCGCCGCGCCATGCAGCGCTCGCGCCGCCGAAATGACGACGGAGCAACACGACGCGGGCCCAGCGCCGGGCCGCCCCAAGCGGGCCCGCAGTCCAATCGGGGGACCGGCCGACGTACCCGTCGAACGAGGGGTCCACCGGCCGCCCGCGCAAGACGCCGCGTGGCGCGCGCTGCACGAAGCCGCGACCGCACCGTACCGCCGCTCCGGCCGCTTCGCCTGGCACTTCGCGCGCGGCAAGCTGGGCCGCGATCCGGTGTTCCGCGGCATGCTCGAACGCGGCGACGTGCCGGCCAACGTCCGCGTCGTCGACATCGGCTGCGGGCAGGGGCTGCTGGCCAGTCTGTTGCAGAGCTGCGCAGACCTGCACGCGCGCGGTGGCTGGCCCGCCGGCTGGCCGGCGGCGCCATCGGCTGCGGCCTACACCGGCATCGAACTGATGCCCCGCGACGTGGCGCGCGCGCAGGCCGCGGTGGGTGACCTGGCCCACGCGCCGACATTCGTCTGCGCCGACATGCGCCAGGCCGCGCTGCCGGCCTGCGACGTGGTCGTGATCCTCGACGTGCTGCACTACATCGACCACGAGGCCCAGGCCGCCCTGCTGGCCCGGGTGCGCGACGCGCTGTCGGCGGGGGCGCCGCACGGCCGGCTGCTGCTGCGCGTGGGCGATGTCGCCAACCGCCGCGGCTTCGTCGTCAGCCAGTGGGTCGATCGCGTGGTGACTGGCATTCGCGGCCACCGCGTGCCACCGACCTGGGGCCGCGCGGTCGCCGAGTGGCTGGCGCTGCTGGTGCGGCTGGGCTTCACGGTGCAGCCGGTGCCGATGAGCCGCGGCACGCCGTTCGCCAACGTGCTGCTGGTGGCGACGCTGTGATGCCGCAACAGCCACCCCAGCCGCACCAGCCGCACCAGCCACACGCGCGGCGCTTTCCGATCAGCGAGTTCACGCTCGCCAGTGCGCTGGGCGTCGGCCGCGCGGCCACGCTAGACGCGTTGCAGAACGCGTCCAGCGGCCTGGCGCCGCAGCGCTTCGAGACAGCACAGCTCGACACCTGGCTCGGCGTCGTGGCGGGGCTTGACGACGGATCGCTGGACGCCGACTTCGCCGCTGATCTCGCGCCTTTCGACTGCCGCAACAACCGACTCGCCGCGCTCGGCCTGCGCGCCGACGGCTTTGGCGACCGCGTGCGCGCAGCCGCTGCACGCTGGGGCGCGGCGCGCATCGGCGTGTTCCTGGGCACCAGCACCTCGGGCATCCTGTCGACCGAAGTCGCGTACCGCCACCGCGATGCGACCCACGGCGCGCTGCCCGCCAGCCTGCACTACGGGCAGACGCACAACACCTACTCGGTTGCGCGCTACGCACGCACCGCACTCGGGCTGCTCGGGCCGGCCTGCGTGGTCTCGACCGCGTGTTCGTCAAGCGCCAAGGTCTTCGCAACGGCGGCGCGGATGATCGATCTCGGCATCGTCGATGCGGCGGTCGTCGGCGGCGTCGACAGCCTGTGCATGACCACGCTGTACGGCTTCAAGTCGCTGGAATTGCTGTCACCCGAAGTCTGCCGACCCTACGACGCCGAACGCGCCGGCTTGTCGCTGGGCGAAGCCGCCGCTTTCGCGTTGATCGAGCGCGAATCAACCGCGCCCGCCGGCTGGCTGCTGGGCGCCGGTGAAAGCAGCGATGGCCACCACATGAGCAGCCCGCATCCCGAAGGCGCCGGCGCCGCCGCGGCCATGCGCGCCGCGTTGGCACAAGCCGGTCTGGCCGCGGGCGATGTGGACTACCTCAACCTGCACGGCACCGGCACACCAGGCAACGACGCGGCCGAGGACATCGCCGTCTGCGCGGTGTTTGGCGACACGCTGCCGTGCAGCTCGACCAAGGGCGCGACCGGCCACACGCTGGGTGCCGCGGGCGGCGTCGAAGCCGCGATCAGCCTGCTGGCGTTGCAGCACGGGTTGATGCCGGGCGGGCTGAACCGCCGCAGCCCCGATCCGACCCTGCGCGCCGCGTACATCGATGCCGCGCGCTCGCGCACGCTGCGTGTCGTCGCCAGCAACTCCTTCGGCTTCGGCGGCAGCAATGCCTGCCTGATCTTCGGCACGGCCGGGGACTTCGGCGCACGATGACCGGCCCGGGAACCCTCGATCTGATCGTGCGCGGCATCGGCCTGCTCGGCCCGGGGCTGCCGAGCTGGACCGACGGCGCGGCGCGTTTGCGCGATCCGCTCACATGGGCCAGCGCACCCACGGTCGTGCCCACGCCGGCCCGGTTGCCGGCCACCGAACGCCGCCGCGCCGGCACCGTCGTCAAGGCCTCGATCGTCGTCGCCGACGAAGCCTGCGCCGCAGCCGGGCTCGACCCGGCACAGCTCGCCACCGTGTTCACGTCGTCGACCGGCGACCCCCTCAACTGCCATCTGCTGTGCGAAGCGCTGGCCACAGCCGACCGCTTGATGTCGCCGACGCGCTTCACCAATTCGGTCCACAACGCAGCGGCCGGCTACTGGCACATCGCGACCAGTTCACGCGCTGCGTCGACCAGCCTGGCGGCCTTCGACGCCAGCTTCGCCGCGGGCCTTCTCGAAGCGGCGGTTCAAGCCGCGAGCACCGGCGCGCCGGTGCTGCTGGTGGCCTGCGACGTGCCCTACCCCGAGCCGCTGCACGCGGTGCGGCCGGTGGCCGACAACTTTGCGGTGGCGCTGGTGATCGACGTGCCCGGCGTGTCCGGCACGCCGGGCGGGATCGGGCTGCGCGTGCAGCACCGCGCCGATTCCGAAGCCCCCACGCCCTGCGAAACCGAAGCGCTCGAAGCGCTGCGCCTGGGCATACCGGCAGCGCGGTCGTTGCCGCTGCTGTCCGCCTTGGCCCGTCACTCGAGCGAAAAAAGCGCCGCAACCCGCGTCACGCTGGAATCGCTTCCAGGCGCCACGCTGACGCTCGCGACGGGCTGACTTCGCTCTGCGGGGCTGCGCAGCGGCGCGGTTATCGTGCCGGCCGATGGTTTCAAGCCCTGCTTCAACCCCTTCGACAACGCTGCAACCGGGCACGCTCGACCACGCCGGCATCGCGGCCCGTGTGCCGCATGCGGGCCGGATGTGCCTGCTCGACGCGCTGCTGTCCTGGGACGCCGACCACGCACGCTGCAGCATCACCGGTCACGGTGACCCCAACCACCCGCTGCGAACACCGCTCGGGTTGCTGGCGCCGGTGGCGATCGAATACGCGAGCCAGGCGATGGCCCTGCACGCCGGCTTGAGCACCGCGGCGGGCTCGGCGCCACGCGCCGGCTTCCTGGCCAGCGCGCGCCATGTCGTCGCCCATGTGCCACGGTTGGACACCGCCGCCGGCCCGTTGACGGTGGCCGTGCAGCGCCTGCTGGGCGACACGAAGCAGGCGCAGTACCGCTTCACGCTGCACGACGCAGCCGGTGCGCTGCTGGTCGAAGGCCGCACGACGGTGGTGCTGGACGGCGCACCGAATCAACCCGCCGCAACAGCCTGAATCGATGAACCACAAACCCCTGCACGGCAAACGCGCGCTCGTCACCGGCGCCAGCGGCGCACTCGGCAGCGCCATCGCGCGGCGGCTCGCGGCCGACGGTGCCCATGTGCTGCTGCACGCCAATTCGCGCGCCGACACGGTCGCAGCACTGGCTGAAGAACTGGGTGCGGCCGGCCATACCGCCGAACCGGTCGTGTTCGATCTCACCGACGACGCCGCTTGCGCCGCGGCCACCGCAGCCATGCTGCAAGCCGGCACCGTGCAGATCATCGTCAACAACGCCGGCGTGCACGACGACGCGGTGTTCCCGGGCATGCGCGCGGCACAGTGGCACAAGGTGATCGACGTCAGCCTGAACGGCTTCTTCCGCGTCACCCAGCCGCTGCTGCTGCCGATGCTGCGCACGCGCTGGGGGCGCATCCTCAACATCAGTTCGGTGGCGGCGATTGCCGGCAACCGCGGCCAGGTCAACTACGCCGCGGCCAAGGGCGGGCTGAACAGCGCGACGAAGGCGCTTGCGCTCGAAGTCGCCAGCCGCGGCGTGACCGTGAACGCGATTGCGCCGGGGATCATCGAATCGCCGATGGCTGCCGGCAGCTTCGACGCCGAGACGATCAAGCGGCTGGTGCCAGTGCAGCGCGCGGGCACGCCCAACGAGGTGGCGGCGCTGGCGGGCTTTCTGGCCAGCGCGGAAGCCGGCTACATCACCGGGCAGATCATCTCGGTCAACGGCGGGTTGATCTAGCCCAGCGCGGCCGGCGGTAACGCCGCCGCGGGCGCTGCCGCAGCCCCGCTGAACGCGGGGCCCGAGACGGCATCCGGGCCATAGCCGCGGTTCACGTCCAGGCCGGTGATGGTCCAGTCGTGCGCCGGCAGGCGCAGCGGGTGCACGACTTCTTCGTAGCTGCGCATCGGCCACAACACGCCGAACAGACGGCGGTGCTCGAAGGTGTCGGTCTCGGCCACCGCGCCGCGCGTACCCGCGTAGCCCTCGAGCGTGAAGCGCACGCGGCGGGTGACGGCGTCGTCGCGGTCGATGCACAGCGAGACGCGGTCCAGCGCCGAGCGGCCCAGGCCGGGGCTGAGCCAGGCATCGACCACGTCGCACAGGCGGCCATGCACGCGCTCGGTACCCCTCATTTCAAGCGGCAGCTTGCGGTCGGCCAGCCACAGCGGGCCGAGCAGGAACAGGCCGTAGCACTCGGCCACCACGGCCGCTGCGCTGCGCTCGCCGTCGTCGGTGCTGGCGCGGCCGTTGAACCACACCGCCACCTCGCCGGGGCCGCGCCGCCAGAACACCTGCTTGCGCCCACTCGGCCCGCGGAAGGCCTGGGCGTTGATGCCCAGTGCCGGCACCAGCCGTTCTTCAGAAGGCCCGCGGTAGCCGGCATCCACCACCTGCGGCTGGACGCGGCCGATCAGCGGGCGCCACTGCCCGGCATAGGCAACGTTGATGTCGGTCAGCCCTTGGTAAGCGGCCAGGCCGTGTGCCCGCGCGCTTTCCAGCAGGCGGGCCCGCGCCGGGTTGTTCGCGGGGTTGTCCGATGCAGCCGGTGCGGTGCCCAGCAAAGGCAGCGGTGTGCTGCACGCGGCCAGCGGTGCGACTGCCATCGCCGCCGCGACCTGGTGGAAACGGCGTCGCGACAGCAGCGGGTTTGGGTGAATCATGGGCGAAGCGTAGCGCCAGTCCCGGCCACCGGGCCGCGCGGGGGTTTGACCGGGGCGCAGAAGACGGGCCAGCGCCGGCGTGCGGATTACCATGTGCCGTGTCCCCAGCCAGCGCTGCGCGGCACCCACCCACCCACACCGGGAGAACGTATGAATGACCTTTGCACACGCACCCGCACGGCGGTTCTGCCCGCTGCGCTGATCGCGGCCTGGTTGGCCGTCGGCTGCGGCGCCATGGGCGGCGGCTCGTCGTCTTCGCCGGCACCGGCCACCGCGGCCGCGCCTGCCGGCCCGAAGATCGGCCCCGGCATGGATGCCTCCGGCAACGTCACCGACCCGAAAAAGGTTGAGGCCGGCTACGGCCAGAAGGTCAAGGGCATCGAAGACTGGGATGGCGAGATCACCGGCCGGCCCGCGCCCGGCAGCAAGTTCGGCCAGCTGAAGATCGGCATGCCGATGAAACAGGTCACCGACCTCATCGGCCAACCCACCGACCAGGGCGCCTACATGACCGGCAAGGCCTGGATCCCGTTCAATTTCGGCTCCGACCGCCACCGCATCGAGCTGGTCTACAAGGGCCAGGGTCGGCTGATTTTTGCCGGGCCGGCAGGCTTCTCTTTCGGCAGCGGCAACCTGATCTGGGTCATCCACAGCGCCAACGAGTTGGGCTACCGCTGATACCCACGCAGCGCCACCCGCTGCGCGTGGATGCTTCGCGCCGCCACGCGCTCGGCTGGGCGCTGGCGGCTGTGCCCGCCGCAAGCCTGCTCAACGGCTGCGCCTTCGCACCCCGCTCACCGACCGTGCCGATGCGTGTGTTGAACCATGCCGCACCCTGCGGCACGCCCAGCGCGCGTGAGACGCTGCTCGTGCTGCTGCCCGGCGCCTACAGCGCGCCCGAGGAATTCGAAGCCGCCGGCTTCATCGACGCTGCTCGACGCGCCGGCCTGGCGGCGGACATCGCGATCGCCGACGCGCACCTGGGTTACTTCACCGACAAGAGCATGCTGCAGCGGCTGCGTGACGACGTCGTTTTGCCGGCCCGCGCGCGCGGTGTGCGCCACGTCTGGCTGGTCGGCATCTCGCTCGGCGGCTTCGGCGCGCTGGGCTACGCGCTGCGCCATCCGTCTGAAGTCAGTGGCGTGGTGGCGATCGCGCCGTACCTCGGCCGGCGCACGCTGCTGCGCGACATCGTGGCGGGTGGCGGGCCGGCGGTGTGGCGCAACACGGCCGTGCCCGAAGGGCCGGACGACGTCGAAACGGGCATCTGGCAGTGGCTGTCGGCGCAACAGCCCGTCAGGCCGCCGGTGTGGCTGGGCTACGGCCGCGACGACCGCTTTGCCGACAGCCACCGGCTGCTGTCGGGTGTGCTGCCCGCAGCACGGGTGGACACGGTACCCGGCGGCCACGACTGGCCGCCGTGGCGCGCGCTGTGGGACCGCTGGCTCGCGCGCGGGCTGCTGACGACTTGCGCGAAATGAGGCAGCCCGTTTCATCCGCCACATGCCGGGCCGAGCGCCGGGCCGCTCCCAAGCCGGCCCGCATCCCCTCGGGGGATCGGCCGGCGTACTCGACGGCCGAGGGGCTGTCATGACGCCGGCGCCGATCGCGCCTTTGGCCATCAGCGCGCACAGCTTGGTCAGCGCGGCTGGCGACACGCGCGCGGCCTTTGCTGCCGCGGTGCGCAGCAACACCTCGGCACTGCGCCGCAATGACTACGAAGCGGCCCCGCTGGAGACCTTCATCGGCGCGGTGGCGGGCCTGGACGAAGCGCCGCTGCCGGCGGCCTTGCAGCACTGGGACTGCCGCGCCACCCGGCTGGCATGGCGCGGCTTGTGCGCCGATGGCGTGATCGAGGCGACCCGCGCCGCCGTCGCGCGCTTCGGCGCAGCGCGGGTGGGGCTGGTGCTCGGTACCTCGGCATCGACGATCGCCGTATCCGAAGCCGCCTACCGCGCGCCCGCGGCCGACGGCGGCTTTCCAACGGCCATGCGCAGCGCGCGGCTGAACACGCCGCATGCGCTGGCGATGTTCTGCGCCGAAGCCGCCGGCATCGAAGGGCCGGCGGTCACCGTATCGACCGCCTGCTCGTCGAGTGCCAAGGCGTTTGCGCAGGCGGCGCGCTGGCTGCAGCTGTCGCTGGCGGATGCGGTGCTGGTCGGCGGCGTCGATGGGCTGTGCAGCAGCGTGCTCTACGGGTTTCACGCGCTGGGTCTGGTCTCGCCGGACGCCTGCCGGCCGTTCGATGCCGCACGGCGCGGCATCAGCGTCGGCGAGGCCGCGGGCTTCGCGCTGCTCGAACGCAGCGAAGCCCGCGAAGGGGGCGCGGATACCCTGCAACTGCTGGGTTATGGCGAAGCCAACGACGCCCACCACATGTCGGCGCCGCACCCGCAGGGGCTGGGTGCGGAAGCCGCGCTCGACGATGCGCTGGCGCGCGCCGGTCTGAGCGCCGCGCAGATCGAATTCGCCAGCCTGCATGGCACCGCGACGCCGCAGAACGACGCCGTCGAAGCGGCCCTCGTCGCGCGCCGCTACGGCGCCGACGTGCATGCCTGCGGCGGCAAGGGCCTGCTCGGGCACACGATGGGTGCGGCGGGTATCACCGCCGCCGCGCTGGCCTGGCTGGCCCTGGAAGACGGCCTGTGCGGTGGCACGCCGGGGTTGCTGTCGGCCGACCCCGCGCTCGGCGACGGTTTTGCGCAGCGTGTGAAGGCATTGCCAATGACGCGCTCCGTGCGGGTCGCATCGAGCCATGCCTTCGGCTTCGGTGGCAACAACGTCGTGCTGATCTTCGGGCGCGGGCGATGACTGCGCTGCCGCGCGTGTTCATCGATGGTGTCGGCTTCTGGGCACCCGCGCTGCCAGGCTGGCATGCCGCCGGCGCGGCGATGCGCGGCGAGCCCGCCGCAAGCGCAGCAATGCGCGGCGAGCCCGCCGCGGTGGCGGCCGCAGCCCCATCGTCATCCCCATCCCCACGACCCGCCGCTGCGCTGCTGCCGCCGAACGAGCGCCGCCGCGCGCCTGACGCGGTGCTGCTCGCGGTCGAGGCCGCACACGCCGCCGTGCTCGACTCGGGCCATGACGCGGCGAGCCTCGCCAGCGTGTTCACGTCCGCGCACGGCGACCTGGCCGTCGTCGATGCGCTGTGCAGCACGCTGGCTGCCAACCCGCTGCTGCTGTCGCCGACACGTTTTCACCACTCGGTGCACAACGCGGCGTCGGGCTACTGGGCGATCGCCTCCGGCAGTCGTGCCGGCAGCACGGCACTGGCCGGCTACGGCTACAGCTTCGGTGCCGGGCTGCTGGAGGCGCTGGCGCTGTGCGCGACCGAAGGCGCGCCGGTGCTGCTGGTGGGTGCCGACACCGAAGCGCGTGGGCCGATGGCTTCGGTCAACACCAGCCGCGGGCTGCTGGGCGTGGCGCTGGTGCTGTCGCCGCACGAAGGCCCGCGCACGCGCTGGTCCCTCGATGCCGCGATGGGCAACGGCGCCGCAGCAGCATCCCTGCCGCAGTCCGCCGCCGCGCGTGCGCTGGCCGGCAACGCCCTGGCCGACGCCCTGCCGCTGTTCGAAGCGCTGGCGCTGCCTGCTGCGGCGTCGATCACGATGGCCGTCGGCCGCCAAGCTGCCCTGGCGCTGCGCATCGCTCCGCACCCGCCACCTCGGGCATGATTCGGCCCGCGCGAAGACACCGACGAAACCGTGAACCCAGCCATGCTCGACACCCCCGCCGACCCCGACGTGCTGATCCTCGGCGGCGGCCTGGCTGGCTTGACGCTCGCGCTGCAGTTGCGCCAGCGCTTCCCGGACATCGACGTGCACGTGATCGAGCGGCGCGCGCACCCGGTGCCGCACGCCTGCCACAAGGTCGGCGAATCGTCGGTGGAGATCGGTGCGCACTACTTCGAGAACGTGCTCGGGCTGAAGACGCACCTGATGGAGCGGCAGCTGAAGAAGTTCGGCTTCCGCTTCTTCTTCAGCGAAGGCCGGCGCGACATCGAGAACGTCACCGAGATCGGGGTCAGCCGCTCGATGCCGGTGCCGAGCTGGCAAATCGACCGCGGCATCTTCGAGAACTTTCTCGGCGAGGAGGCGCGTGCGCGGGGCATTCATTTCACCGCCAGCGCGACGGTCCGGTCGGTCCAGCTCAGCGACAACGGCAGCCCGCACACGGTGCTCTGGCAGCGCGACGGCGAGGCGGAGCCGCAGACCAGCCGCGCCAAGTGGGTCATCGATGCCAGCGGCCGGGCCGGCCTGATCAAGAAGAAGCTCGGCCTGGCCCGCGACAACGAACACGCCGCGCACGCGGTGTGGTTCCGCATCAGCGAGCACATCCGGATCGACGGCTGGAGCGACGACCCGGCCTGGACGCAGCGGGTGCACACGCCGACGCGTTGGCTGTCGACCAACCACCTGGTCGGCGCCGGCTATTGGGTCTGGCTGATTCCGCTGGCCTCGGGCTCGCATTCGGTGGGCATCGTCGCCGACCCGGCCTTTCACACGCTCGACCGCATGAACACCTTCGAGCGGGCGATGGACTGGCTGAGGGAGTTCCAGCCGAGTCTGTGGGACGCGTTGCAGAACAAGCGCGACAAGCTTCAGGACTTCGCCTTCTTCCGCCGCTTCAGCTACGACTGCGAGCACGTGTTCTCACCGAAGCGCTGGGCGCTGACGGGCGAGGCCGGCCGCTTCCTCGACCCCTTCTATTCGCCGGGCAGCGACTTCATCGCCATCGGCAACACCTACATCACCGAGTTGGTGGCACGTGACCGCGCGCGCCTGCCGCTGGGCGCCCACTGCAAGATCTACGACCAGATCTTCAAGAGCTTCTACGACAGCACGCTGGCGCTCTACACCCACCAGTACGGCCTGTTCGCCGACCCCGAGGTGCTGCCGCACAAGGTGATCTGGGACTACACGTACTACTGGGGGGTGCTGTCGCAGTTGTTCTTCCAGAACCGGCTGACGGACCTGACAGCGTTGTCTTACCTGCGCGATGAGCTTGCCAACTGCCAACGTCTGAACCTCGCGGTGCAGGCCTTCCTGCGCGGCTGGGGCGCGGTGAGCGAACGCCGCAACCCGGCGGTGATGCTCGACCAGGCGGCGTTGCCGTGGTTCGCGGCGCTCAACGGCAGCCTGCTCGACCCGGCGCTGGACGATGCAGGTTTCCGTGCCCGCCTGCGGGATGCGTCGGCGCGGCTGACCGCCCTGGCCCATGAGTTGATGGAACGCGGCCTGGCCGACCACCCTGAGCTGGATGCGACGGCACTGCGCGCGGCGATCGCCGAAGGCGGGGGCGCAGCGCAGGGATTCGGCGCGATGTTGTTTCCGCCGCAGACCGCCGAAGCCGCGCTGGCCGCCTGAGGGCCAGGGGCGGCGCAGCGCTCAGGGCTGGAACGGCGGCAGCGCCCGCCACTTCTTCCACAACAGCAGCGGCAGGCGCAGCACGAAGCCCACCATCAGCCGGCCGTGCATCCACGTCAGCAGCAGGTTGTCGCGGCCGTAGCGGAAGTGGGAGACACCCCCTTCGCAGGCGGCCAGGTACTTCACCGGCGCGTCGATGTTGACCGGCTTCACGCCGCGCCAGGCCAGGCGCACGACGGCTTCGGTGTCGAAGTCGAAACGGCGCATCCAGCGCTGGCCCTGCATCACCGCGCGCAGCGCGTGCAACGGGTAGACCCGAAAGCCGAACAGTGAATCGTCGATGCCGGCGAACAGGGTCTCGAGATGGGTCCAGCCATTCGACACGCGCCGGCCGCGCACGCGCAACAGCGGCGCGCTGGCGTCGAAGACCGGGCGGCCGAGCACCATCGCCTCGGGCCGCGCGGCCGATGCGGCCATGAAGGTGGCGATCAGGTCGGCCGGGTGCTGGCCGTCGCTGTCCATCGTCAGCACATGGGTGAAGCCGGCGTGCGCCGCTTCGTTGAGGCCGTGCAACACGGCAGAGCCCTTGCCACGGTTCTCGGGCAGCACCATCACGCGCAGGCCCGGGTCGGCGGCGGCACGTTCGCGCAGGCCCTCGGCGGTGCCGTCGGTGCTGCCGTCGACCACCACCCACACGGGGCACCACTGCGCGCGCGCCGCGGCCACGGTCGCGTAGACCTGCGCACCGGTGTCGAAGCTGGGGATCAGGACGAGGTGCGTCGCGCTGCCGTTCGTGGCCACGGCGGCAGGCAACAGCGTCAAGCGCCCACCTCGGCAACCAGCGCCGGCACGGCCGGCGGCCATGGCCGCACCTGGGTGGCGAAGTAGGCCTCGATCTCTTGCTGCAGCGCGGCGTGGTCGGCAGCGGGCGCGAAACGCCGGCCCAGCCGCACCGTGAAGACGATCGGCAACGGCGGCAAACGCCACAGCGGCCAGCCCTTTCCGAGGTACGGCGAATCGGTGTCGATGAACACCGCCTGGATCGGCGCGTTGGCCAGCTTGGCGATCAGCGTCAACGGTGAACGAAACGGGTTCAGCGGCGCCTGCGTGGTGCGGGTGCCTTCGGGGAACAGCACCAACTGGCCGCCTGCGCGCAGATCGTCCACGGCCAGCAGCACCATGCCTCGCGGCGAGTCGTTGCGGATGTAGCGCGCGAGCCGCGCGCCCGGGCCGAGGAAGGGGTTGCGCATCAGGCTGGCTTTCATGATGCAGGCGCTTTTGGGCAGCCGCGCCACGAGCATCAACGCGTCGAGCATGCTGGGGTGGTTGGCGGCCAGCACCAGCCCCGGCTCGTCGCGCAGCACGTCCAGCGCCTGGCCTTCGAGCCGCAACATGCCGCTGAAGCGGGCGATGGCCCAGAAGCAGGCATAACCGCGAGAAATCATGGCGCGGCCGATGCGCCGGCCGGCCGCGCGCGGCAGCAACGGGTGCAGCACCAACGCGAAGAGGCTCCAGCCGAGCGAGGCTGCGCCCAGCAGCACCAGCAGCAGTTGCAACGCCGGCCAGGCCAGCACGAAGAGCAGCAGCTGGCGCATCGTCACGAGGAGGGGCGGCCGGCATCGGGCATGTCGATGGCGCCGAAGCACAGACCCCCGCCCTGCCGCCAAACCACGTTGCCGGTGCGCCCACGCCGCACCGGGCTGGCCGACCACCCTGCATCGGTGGCGGCGCTGCGATCCAGCACGGGGATCGGCATCGCGAAGGCGTCAATGCCTGTGGCCGCACCCCGCGCCAGCGCGCCGAGCAGCCGGCTGGAGTCCCGCTCGGCAAGCCAGGCGGCTGGGGCCAGCCGCTCCGTGGCAGGCCGTGCTGATGGGGGTTTGGGAGTCATGGGGAACGGCCGCCGCGAGACACGGAAGACCGCTGGAATTATTGCCCGCCCCCTGCCTGCGCCAGGCCATCTGCAAGTGGGTGGTAGCCTGCGCGCCGCCCCGCTGTCTGCCCTGCGCTTCGTTGCCCACCCCAACCCCACCCGCGCCCGCCTGGACGACGCGCTTCACCACGCTCGTGCGCCGGCATTTCCTGCTGAAGACGGCTGGCATCTGCCTGTTCATGTGGGTCTTTTTCGTGCTCTATTTCCACACCCTGCGCGAGCCCGTGTTCAGGGTGTTCACGATGCCGTTGACGGCACTTGACCGCGCTGTGCCCTTCGAGCCGGCCGCCTTGTGGGCCTACGTGTCGCTTTGGCTGTACGTGGGCCTGCCGCCGGGGCTGATGCCCAGCCTGCACGCGCTGCTGCGCTACGGCATCTGGGCCGCGGGGCTGTGCTTCAGCGGCCTGCTGATCTTCTATTTCGCGCCCACCGCCGTGCCGCTGCGCCTGCTGCCGGCCGAGGCGGCGCTGCACCCGGGCTTCGCCGTGCTGCAAGGGGTGGACGCGGCCGGCAACGCCTGCCCGTCGTTGCATGTGGCCGCGGCGGTGTTCAGCGCGTTCTGGGTCGCGCACCTGATGCGCGCGATCGGTGCGCCGGCGTGGACCCGGGTGCTGAACGGGGTGTGGCTGCTGGCGATCGTCTGGTCGACCCTGGCCACGCGCCAGCACGTGGCGCTGGACGCAGCAGCCGGCGCGCTGCTAGGCGCGGCCTTCGCGTGGGGGGCGCTGCGCTGGGGCCCGACCAGGATCGAGCCGGTATCATCCCAACGACTTTGAAAACCCGGCGGGAGGCTGGGTTGAAGGTCCTCCTTTCATGAGCACGTTGTCCGAAATCCAGGATCTGATCCACAAGAAGTACGGGGTGGACACTGCCACGCTCGATGCCAGCGCGTCGCTGCGCGATGCCGGCATCGACTCGCTGACGCTGGTCGAGATGCTGTTCGCCATCGAGGACCACTATGGCATCTCGGTGCCCGAGAAGTACAACACCGTGGACACGCTGACCGAGTTGGCCGCGGCGGTTGACGAGATCCGGGCCGAAAAGGCGACGGCCTGAAGTGACCCACCCCCCGAGCGCCCTCGGCGCTTCCTCATCTACGGGGCGACGCCACCGGCCCGGCAGAGCCGCCTCCGCGGCGTCTGGTTGGGGTGGCCGTTTCAATCGATGGTGAAGGTCACCGGCATCGGCGTGGTGTCGCCGCACGGCGACGACGCGCAGGCGATGTTTGCGCAAATCATGCGCGGCACCTCCGCGGTTCGCGAGGTGTTCCCCGAACTGGCCAAGCCGGCTGCAGCGGCCACGATCGAGTTCGACGAGTCGCGCTGGTTCACCAAGCTGCAGCTGGCCGGTGTCGACCGCGTCAGCCAACTGGCGGTGGCCGCGGCTGACCTGGCGATGAAGGACGCAGTCGTGTCGCGCGCGGAGGGTGTGGAGCGCGAGCGAATCGGCGTCTACGCCGGTTGCGGCATGGGTGGTGCGACGGCGCTGGATACGGCCTACCAGGCCGGCGCGCGTGGCGGGCGGGTGCCGCCGCTGACGATTCCCGCCTTCATGCCCAACGCGCCGGCCGCGCACGTGGCGATGCGCAACGGCGTGCACGGGCCGGTGCTGACGTACTCGGTGGCGTGCGCCTCCGCCGCGGTAGCGATCGCCGAAGCGGCCAAGGCGATCCGTGCCGGCGAGATCGATGTGGCGATTGCCGGCGGCAGCGAAGCGCTGATCGTGCCGGGGGTGATCCTGGCCTGGCAGGCGATGCAGACGCTCGGCGCCTTCGAGCCCGGCGTGGCGGGGAGCGCGGCGCGGTCGTGCCGGCCGTTTGCGGCCGACCGAACCGGCTTCGTGCTCGGTGAAGGCGCGGCGTTCCTGATTCTCGAATCCGAAGCGCATGCCCGCGCGCGCGGCGCGCGGGTTTACGCGACGCTGGCGGGCAGCGGCGTAAGTTGCGACGCCACGCACCTGACCAAACCCGACGCACCGGGACAGCAGCGCGCTCTGGCCCAAGCGCTGCGCCAGGCCGGCCTGGCGCCACGAGACATCGGCTACTGCAACGCGCATGGCACGGCCACCAAGATCGGCGACCCGATCGAAGCCGACGCGCTGCGCGGTCTCTGGGGTGCAGACATCGACGGCTTGAGGGTCAGCTCCACGAAGGCGCTGCACGGCCACCTGCTGGGTGCCACCGGTGCACTCGAAGCCGCGATCACCGTGCTGGCGCTACACCACCGGCAATTGCCGCCGAACGCGCACTGCAAGCAGCCAGATCCGGCGATGGGCATGAATCTGGTGCTGGAGACCGAAACCGCTGCCCCCGGGCTTCGAGCCGCGATCAGCAACTCCTTCGCCTTCGGCGGCACCAACTCGGTCCTGCTGTTCACGCGCGATTGACGGCGGGTCGCGCCGATAAACTCGGCGCTTCAATGAAGCCCCCACGCCCACTTCGTTCGCTGCCCCCCGAGGGCGCGCCAGCGCCCTCGGGGCGGCCTCGCGGACGCTGACATGTCCCACGACTCCTCCACCGCCCCCAAGCCCGTCGCCAACTTTCTGCGCGGCATCATCGAACGCGACCTGGAGACGCCTGGCTGGGACCAGCGCCGCTTCGGTGGCAGCCCGGGCGACGCAGCCCACCACGTGGCCGGCAGCATCGACGCCGCCAGGATCCGCACCCGCTTCCCGCCCGAGCCCAACGGCTACCTGCACGTCGGCCATGCCAAGAGCATCTGCCTGAATTTCGGCCTGGCGCGCGACTACGGCGGTGTCTGCCACCTGCGCTTCGACGACACCAACCCCGAGAAGGAAGAGCAGGAATACGTCGACGCCATCATCGAAGCCGTGCAGTGGCTGGGCTTCGACTGGCAAGCCAACGGAACGAGCCATCGCTACGACGCCAGCGACTACTTCGACTTCATGTACCGGGCCGCCGAGGCGCTGGTCGAGGCCGGCCTGGCCTATGTCGACGAGCAGACGGCCGATCAGATGCGCGCCAGCCGCGGCGACTTCAACACGCCGGGTACCGACAGCCCATTCCGCACCCGCACGCCGGCCGAAAACCTCGCCCGCCTGCGCCAGATGCGCGATGGCCTGCTCGACGACGGCGCTGCGGTGCTGCGCGCGAAGATCGACATGGCCTCACCGAACATCAACCTGCGCGACCCGACGCTGTACCGCATCAAACGCGCGACCCACCACAACACCGGCGACCGTTGGTGCATCTACCCGATGTACACCTATGCACACCCGATCGAAGACGCGCTGGAGGCCATCACCCACAGCCTCTGCACGCTCGAGTTCGAGGACCAGCGGCCGTTCTACGACTGGCTGCTCGAGAACCTGGCCCAGCTTGGCCTGCTGGCACAGCCGCTGCCGAAGCAGTACGAGTTCGGGCGCCTGAACCTGAGCTACGTGATCACGAGCAAGCGCAAGCTGCGTGCGCTGGTCGACGAAGGCATCGTGAACGGCTGGGACGACCCGCGGCTGCCGACGCTGTTCGGCATGCGCCGGCGCGGCTACACGCCGGCGGCGATCCGCGCGATGGCCGACGGCACCGGCGCCAGCAAGCACGACATCTGGCTCGACTACAGCGTGCTCGACGGCTGCCAACGCGCCGACCTCGAAGGCCAGGCGCCGCGGGCGATGGCCGTCCTCGACCCGATCAAGCTGGTGTTGACCAACTGGGCCGATGTCTACGGCAGCGACGGCCACGTCGAGCCCTGCCATGCGCCGAAGCACCCGCAGCAGCTCGATCTGGGCGTTCGCCGGTTCGGGCTGTCGCGCGAGGTCTGGATCGAGCGCGACGACTTCGCCGAAGTGGCGCCGAAGGGCTTCTTCCGCTTGTTCCCGGGCAACAAGGTGCGCCTGAAGTACGGCCTGGTCGTCGAGTGCACCGGCTGTGAGAAGGATGACGAGGGCCGCATCACCGTGGTCACCGCGAAGGTCGTGCCCGACACCCGCAGCGGCACACCGGGCGCGGATGCCGTCAAGGTCAAGGGCACGATCACCTGGGTCGGCCTGGACGATGCCGAAGCCGCCGCCGTGGTGCTCTACGACCGCCTGTTCACCGAGCCACGGCCCGACGCGGGCGGGCGCGACTTCCGCGAGGTGCTGAACCCAGCCAGCAAGCGCGTGGTGCAGGCCTTCGTCGAACCCGGCACCACCGGCGTGGCGCGCGAGACGCGCTTGCAGTTCGAGCGCCACGGCTACTTCGTCGCCGACCGCGTCGACCACGCGCCGGGCGCCCCCGTCTTCAACCGCATCACCGGCCTGAAAGACAGCTGGGCACCGGGCTGAAGCGTTTGACCCTTGCCGGGCGTAAAGAATGGTGACAGCGCGCGCGAAGGCGCGGCCACGGTGCAAGGATGGCGGTCTCGTTGCATACCGTCAGGAGAACACCATGCGCGCTTCGACACGAACCGCCGTTCTGGCCGGCCTGCTGTCTTCGGCAGCCGCGCTGCACGGCGTGGCCTACGCACAAGGCAAGGCCGACGTGCAGTGGATCGAGCCGCAGAACTTCCGCGACGCCGGCCTCGGTACCTGGGAGCGCGACCGCACGCTGCGCGCGCTTGGCGAGTACATCGACCGTCTGGCCCGCCGCTTGCCCGATGGGCAGGTACTGAAGCTCGAGGTCACCGACCTCGATCTGGCCGGTGAAGTCTGGCCGCGCTCGACCCACGAGGTGCGTATCGTGCGCGGTGGGATCGACTGGCCGCACATGTCGATGCGCTATTCGCTCACGGGCGAAGGCGGCAAGGTGCTGAAATCCGGCCAGGCTGACCTTGTCGACATGGGCTACCTGTTCGCGGGCCGCTTCGCGAGCAGCATCGAAGGCGACTTCGCCTACGAAAAGCGCATGCTGGACCGCTGGTTCAGCGAGCAGATCGTCAAACCCAAACCTTGAAGCGACCCCCTTACGATGAAATCCCCGTTCCTGGTGCCTGCCGCGGCCTTGCTGCTGTCCCTTCATGTGCAGGCGCAGACGCCGGCCAAACCGCCTGCCGCGACGGCTGCGCCAGCCGCAGTGACCACCGACAGCGGTCTGATCTACCGCGAGATGGTCGCCGGCAAGGGCGCCAGCCCGGCGGCGACAGACAACGTGCGCGTGCACTACCGCGGCACCTTCACCGACGGGCGTGAGTTCGACAGCTCGTATTCGCGCGGCAAGCCTGCGGATTTCCCGCTGAACCGCGTCATCAAGTGCTGGACCGAAGGCGTGCAGCGGATGAAGGTCGGCGGCAAGGCCAAGCTGACCTGCCCGGCGGCTATCGCCTACGGTGAAAAGGGCACTGTCGGCGGACCGATCCCGCCAAACACGACGCTGATGTTCGACGTCGAATTGCTGGCGATCAACCCGTAACCGGCGGCGGCGCCTTTGCGCCGCGCAGGCGCTGGAAGGCCGTGACCACGGCCAGAACGACGGCGCCGGCCACCACGCCGGCCAGGCCATCGGCCACCGTCGGCAACACCGCCTGCGCGACGGCGCCGTGCTGCGCCACCATGTCGGTGATGACGTGGCTCACGGCCGGCACGCCGTGCACCAGGATGCCGCCGCCCACCAGGAACATCGCCACCGTGCCGGCGACCGACAACCCCTTCATCAGCCACGGCGCAAAGGCCACGATGCCGCGACCGATGGCCTGCGACAGCGCGGCCGGCCGCTGGGCCAGCCACAGCCCCAGGTCGTCGAGTTTGACGATGCCGGCCACGAAGCCGTATACACCCGCCGTCATCAGCACCGCCATGCCGACCAGCACCGCCACCTGTGTCGTGAAGCCTGCATCGGCCACCGTACCGAGCGTGATCGCGATGATCTCGGCCGAGAGGACGAAGTCGGTGCGGATAGCGCCTTTGATCTTTTCCTTTTCCAGCGTTACCAGATCGATCTCCGGCGTCTTTACCGCCTCCAGGCGCTTGGCCTGACGCGCGAGGTCTTCCTCTTTGCTGTGCAGGAGACGGTGGGCGAGCTTCTCCGCGCCTTCGTAGCAAAGGAAGGCGCCGCCCATCATCAACAGCGGCGTCACCAGCCACGGCGCGAAAGCGCTGATGGCCAGCGCGGCCGGCACCAGGATCGCCTTGTTGATGAACGAGCCTCTGGCCACCGCCCACACCACGGGCAGCTCGCGATCCGCGGCCACGCCAGCGACCTGCTGCGCGTTGAGTGCCAGATCGTCGCCGAGCACGCCGGCGGTCTTCTTCGCCGCCACCTTGGACAGGATGGCGACATCGTCGAGCACGGTGGTGATGTCGTCGAGAAGCGCGAGAAGACTGCTGGCCATGCAGGGGATTCTCCATGCGGCCTGCGAAGATCTACTCCGCCATGCGCGAACACTTCCTGCTCGACCCCGCGATCACGTTCCTGAACCACGGCTCGTACGGCGCATGCCCGAAGCCGGTGTTCGATGACTACCAGCGCTGGCAGCGCGAGATGGAGTCGAACCCGGTGGCCTTCCTGGGCCGCCGCTCGGCCGCGCTGCTCGGCGCTGCGCGCGGCGCACTGGCCGGATTCGTCGGCGCGGCGAGCGAGGACCTGGTCTTCGTCAACAACGCCACCACCGGCGTCAACGCGGTCACGCGATCGGTCGACTTGTTGCCGGGCGACGAGGTGCTCGGCACCGACCACGAGTACGGCGCCTGCGAGGCCACCTGGCAGCAGGCGTGTGCTGATCAGGGTGCAAGCTATCGGCGCGTGCGCATTCCACTGCCCTTCGACCCAGCGCGTTTCGTCGAGCGGGTGCTCGCCGCGCTGACGCCGCGCACGCGGTTGGTGTTCGCCAGTCACGTCACCTCGACCACCGCGCTGATCTTCCCCGTCGCCGCGCTGTGCGCCGCTCTGCGCGAACGCGGCATCGCCAGCTGCATCGACGGCGCGCACGCGCCGGGCCAGGTGCTGCTGGATCTGGAGGGCATCGGCGCCGACTACTACACCGGCAACTGCCACAAGTGGCTGTGCGCGCCCAAGGGCAGCGCCTTTCTGCATGTCCGAAATGAGCGGCAGGCAACGCTGCACGCCCCCGTGGTGAGCTGGGGCTACGTGGCCGACCAGACCGTCGGCAGCGGCGAGAGCGCGTTCGACGGCTTCACCGGACGCACGCTGCTCGAACGCCGCCTGCAATGGCAAGGCACGCGCGACGTGGCGGCATACCTGGCCGTGCCGGCAGCGATCGAATTCGCGCGCCAGCACGACACGGGGACAACGTCAGCGCGCTGCCATGTGCTCGCACTGGAGACCCAGGCGCGGGTGCTGGCGCGCAACGGCATGACGCCGATCGCGCCCGACGACAGTTTCGCGCAGATGGTGCCGATTCCGGTGCGCACGGCCGATGGCATGGCGTTACGCCAAGCGCTCTTCGACGAGCACCGCATCGAGGTGCCCGTCACCCAACACGAAGGCCAGGCCTTCGTACGCGTATCGGTTGCGGCCTACACCACGCAGGCCGAGTTGGACCGGCTGGTCAGCGTACTGGCAACGCTGCAGGTGTAGCTGCCGCGCCACGGCGGCGGGCAACGGCCAGCAGCACCAACAGCCCGACCGCCATCAGCAGCACCGCGGCCGGCTCAGGTACGGCCGCGATGGCAGCGGTGGCGAATATCTCGTGGGTGCGCGCCGACGGGTGCAAGGTGTCCGAGAACGCCGAGATATTGCACGCCGCACCGTTGCTGCCGGTGAACCCCGCGCAAGGAAACAGCACGTTGGTGATGCCGTAGACCGCGCCGGCGTTGAACAGGGCGTCGTTGCGGACCGCCGTTGCGATGCCCGCCATGTCGAGGAAGCTGACGTTCAGGCCGAGGCCGAGGGCTGCGGTCACCACGCCCGACATCGCGGTGTTGAAGCGTGCCGAGGCATCGGTGGATGCCGCCACCACCCCGAGTGCCGCGGCTTCTGGCGTGTTGCCCAGGTCGGGTAGGTTCGACAGCAGCACGTTTTTCACGCCTTTGCCCGCCATCGCTGCGAGCGTCGTCGTCAACGCGGTGGCCGCCGTGGTCGCAGCGGCCTGACGGCCGGCCTGGTCGGCCACGCTGTTGGTGGGGAATGCGGTACGTGCATCGCGCATGTCGTTGCCGCCTGCCACCAGGACGTACAGCCCGGTCGGATCAGCCGCCACGCCGCCCCAGAAACCGGCGCTGTTGTTCAGCACCTGCACCTGCGTGCTCGGAATGCTGCCGCCATTGGTGCGGGCCCCTGCCCAGGCGTAGTTAGTGCCACCCAGCAGCGAGGCGTTGCCGCCCGCCGGCAACGCCAGGCTGACGGCCAGCAGGTCGGTCCACAACGGGCCGTTGGAGAAGCCGCCGCCAAAGTAGGGCTGGCCAGCTGGCGGCTGGGCGCCGCCGCTGAACACGAACACATTGCCGGTGTCGGACAAGCTGTCGCCGAAAATGTTCAGGCTGGTGAACGCCGCGTGGGCGCTCTGGGCGCAGAGCGTGGCGCCGACGAAAGCGGCCGCTTGCAGCCAGCGGGTGAGCGATGGGGTCTTCATGGTGGTTGTCTCCTGGAGGCTGCTGAACGTACCACCGCGGCTGCCTGTGCCATATCGGTAAGTCACCCGGCATGCGACGGGCACCCCCGCGTTCGCGGGTCAGCCGATCAGGACTTGCGCCGCGGCGGCAGACCGGTGTGCTGCGTCAGCAAGCGGCCGCGGCGCGCCTGGGTCTGCGTCTGCGTCTGCGCCTGGGCCTTTACCGGTGAGGCGCGCTCGCCGCTGTCAGTGCTGTTCTTGCGCCGCGCGCTGGTGTAGCCACCGTCGGTGGCCGGCTGGGAGCTCGGGATCAGGTGATGCTTGCCATTGCCGATGAGGTCAGCCCGCCCCATCGTCTTCAGCGCCTCGCGCAGCAGCGGCCAGTTGTTCGGGTCGTGCCAGCGCAGGAAGGCCTTGTGCAGCCGGCGCCGCTTCTCGCCCCGCACGATGTCGACCTTCTCGGCGCGTGCCGCCGGCCCTTCGGTCTGGCGGCTGATGCCCTTCAGCGGGTTCAGCCCCGAGTGGTACATCGCCGTTGCCGTGGCCATCGGGCTGGGGTAGAAGGTCTGCACCTGGTCGGCCTTGAAACCGCTCTTCTTCAGCCAAAGCGCCAGGTTCATCATGTCTTCGTCGCTGGTGCCGGGGTGGGCGGCGATGAAGTACGGAATCAGGTACTGCTTCTTGCCCGCCGCGGCGCTGTACTGCTCGAACAGCTGCTTAAAGCGGTCGTAGCTGCCGATGCCCGGCTTCATCATCTTCGACAGCGGGCCGCCTTCGGTGTGCTCGGGCGCGATCTTCAGGTAGCCGCCGACGTGGTGGGTGACCAGCTCCTTCACGTACTCGGGGCTCTGCACCGCCAGGTCGTAGCGCAGGCCGGAGCCGATCAGGATCTTCTTCACGCCGCGCAGCGCGCGAGCGCGGCGGTAGAGCTTGATCAGCGGCCCGTGGTCGGTGTTCAGGTTCGGGCAGATGCCCGGGTAGACACAGCTCGGCTTGCGGCAGGCGGCTTCGATCTCGGTGCTCTTGCAGCCGATACGCCACATGTTGGCGGTCGGCCCGCCGAGGTCGCTGACCACGCCGGTGAAGCCCTTGACCTTGTCGCGGATGTCTTCGATCTCGCGAATGATCGAATCTTCGCTGCGGCTCTGGATGATGCGGCCCTCGTGCTCGGTGATCGAGCAGAAGGTGCAGCCACCGAAGCACCCGCGCATGATGTTGACGCTGAAGCGGATCATTTCCCACGCCGGGATCTTGGTCTCGCCGTCGTGGCCACCGGTCTTGTCGGCATACGCGGGATGCGGTGAGCGCGCGTACGGCAGATCGAAGACATGGTCCATCTCGCCCGTGGACAGCGGGATCGGCGGTGGGTTGATCCAGACGTCGCGCGCCGTTGCGCCGCTGCCGTGCCGCTGCACCAGGGCACGCGCGTTGCCGGGGTTGGTTTCGAGGTGGAGGACGCGGCTGGCGTGGGCGTAGAGCACGGGGTCGCTCTTGACCTGTTCGTACGCGGGCAAGCGGATCACCGTGCGGTCGCGCGGTGGCAGCTTGATGGCGCCCGACAGCGCAACGGCAGGCTTGCGTGAGGTCGGCATCGCGATGACCGACGGCGCAGCAGCCGGTGGCTGCGGGTTGGGATCGTCCTTGGCGCAGCTCGCACCCTGTTCAGCGGCTGCTTCGCTGGTCGTCAGGTACGGATTGATGTGCGAATCGAGGCGCCCGGGCCTGTCGACCTCGGTCGAGTCGACTTCGTACCACCCGGCGGCAGTCGGATCGTCGCTGCGTCGAACGAAGGCCGTACCCCGGATGTCGGTCAACGCCGCCACCGGCTCGCGCGCCGCCAGGCGGTGGGCGATCTCGATCACTGCACGCTCGGCGTTGCCGTAGACCAGCAGGTCGGCCTTGCTGTCGACCAGCACCGAGCGGCGCACCTTGTCCTGCCAGTAGTCGTAGTGCGCAATCCGGCGCAGGCTGGCTTCGATGCCACCGACGACGATCGGCACGTCGCCGAAGGCTTCGCGGCAGCGCTGCGCGTAGACCAGCGTGGCTCGGTCCGGCCGCCGGCCGCCCAGGCCGCCGGGCGTGTAGGCGTCGTCGCTGCGCAGCTTTCGGTCGGCGGTGTAGCGGTTGATCATCGAATCCATGTTGCCGGCCGCGACGCCGAAGAACAGGCCCGGTTCACCGAGCGCCTTGAAGGGCTCGGCCGACTGCCAGTCGGGCTGGGCGATGATGCCGACGCGAAAGCCCTGCGCTTCGAGCGTGCGGCCGATCACGGCCATGCCGAAGCTCGGGTGGTCGACGTAGGCGTCACCCGTGACGATGACGATGTCGCAGCGGTCCCAACCGAGTTGCTCCATCTCGGCGCGGCTCATCGGCAAAAAGGGCGCCGGCCCGAAACGGCGCGCCCAGTACGGCTTCCACGACGTCAGCGGCCGGGCAGTCGGCGCCTTGGCAGCGGGTAGGGCCATCGGGGCGGTGGAATGAATTAGGGCGGTCACGGGCCGTATTGTCCCTGTTGCTCCTCAAGTGCCGGCGGGCTGCCGCCGATAAGCCTGCCATGGATGTGTCGGGCTGGTTGGTCGGTTTAGGCATTGGCGCGGTTGCTGCAGCAGCGGCGACATCGGCCTGGTTTCGGCAACGGCGGCTGGTGGCCGAACTGGCGCGCCGGCTCGAACAGTCAGAACACTCGCGAATGGACCTGGAGGCGCACGCCCATCAGGTCGACAACCGGCTCGCCTCGATGGCCGACGTGCTGGCCCGTACGCAGGCCGCCATGACGGCGGCGCGCGTGCTGCCGGCCGCCACGGGCAAAGCGCCCGCATCCATCCAGGCGTTGTTGCAGCACCTGGGAGATACGGCGCCGGTGGTCGTCGATGGGCCCGCGGCCTGTGAATGGATCGACACCGAGCCTTCCGAAGCCCCCGAAGACACGCATCACGACAGTCAGCACCCGGCCTTCGCCGAGACCATGCCGGCCGAGTTCGCCAGCCTGCCCGATCGCTGACGGGGAGCGCGCACGATGCTCTTATGGTTGTTCTGGGGTCTAGCCGCGTTGCTGGGCTTGGTCGGCATCGCGGTGCTGGTAGCAGGCTGGGAACTGGTGCGTCGCCATCCCCACGTGCCGGCCACGCCGTTGCCGATGCGCGTGCACTCCATCGATCTGAACCTCGGGGTCCCGACAGGGCCCTTGCAGAAGGCGCCCGTGGCGGTTGCTGCCTCCATGGAGCCGGGTTCGCCACCGACCGACAGCGACGCGCGCCGCCGCGCGCTGACGCAAGCGATCGAGCGGATGAGCGAGCCTGCCAAGGCAGTAGCCGGCACGGCATCAATCGAGAAGGAACCCTGGGAGGACACCCGGCCCCGCGTCAACTTGCCGGTCGTGGAGCCCACACCGCCAGCTTGAACCGCCGAGCATGGGCCTGGCGGCCTTAGCGCGTGGCGGTCGTCGCTTCTTCGCCCGACGTGGCGGTGACGGCGTCGGCGGCGTCCTCGACTTCTTCGCCGAGGAACCCGCCGCTCTGGTGCGCCCACAAGCGCGCGTAGATGCCGCCGGCGGCCAGCAAGCTGGCATGGTCGCCGGTCTCGACCACGCGGCCGTGGTCCATCACCAACAGGCGGTCCATGGCGGCGATGGTCGACAGCCGGTGGGCGATCGCCACGACCGTCTTGCCTTCCATCAGACGGTACAAGCTGTGCTGGATGGCAGCCTCCACCTCGCTGTCGAGCGCGCTGGTGGCTTCGTCCAGCAGCAGGATCGGTGCGTCTTTCAGCATCACACGCGCGATCGCGACGCGCTGGCGCTGACCACCGCTCAGCTTGACCCCGCGTTCGCCGACATGCGCATCGAAGCCCTTGCGGCCCTTCGGGTCGGTCAGGCCGGCGATGAAATCGTCGGCCTCGGCACGCTCGGCGGCGCGCTGCATCTCGGTGTCGGTGGCGTCCGGGCGACCATAGGTGATGTTGTCGCGCACCGAGCGGTGCAGCAGCGATGTGTCCTGCGTGACCATGCCGACGGCGCGGCGCAGGCTCTGCTGCGTTACGCCAGCGATGTCCTGGCCGTCAATAAGCACCCGGCCGCTTTCGACGTCGTACAGGCGCAGCAGCAGGTTCACGACCGTGCTCTTGCCGGCACCCGAACGCCCGACCAGTCCGATCTTCTCCCCCGGGCGGATCGTCAGCGTCAGGCCGTCGATGATCGTCTTCTCGCCGCCGTAGCTGAAAGCGACGTCCTCGAAGCGCACCTCGCCACGGCTGACGACAAGCGCCTTCGCCCCGGGTTTGTCGACCACCGTGCGCGACTTCGACAAGGTGTTGATGCCGTCCTGCACGGTGCCGATGTGTTCAAACAGCGAGGCCATCTCCCACATCACCCAATGCGAGATGCCGTTCAACCGCATTGCCATCGCGGTGGCTGCGGCCACCGCGCCGACACCGATCTGGCCTTGCGTCCACAGCCACAACGTGGAACCCGCGGTGGCGGCGATGAGCCCGACGCTCAGGATCTGGTTGACGACTTCGAAGCCCGTCACCAGCCGCATCTGGCCATAGGCAGTGACCATGAATTCCTGCATCGCGCCACGGGCGAAATGGGCCTCGCGCTGCGAATGCGAGAACAGCTTGACGGTGGCGATGTTGGTGTACGCGTCGGTGATGCGGCCCGTCATCAGCGACCGCGCATCGGCCTGCGCCTGCGCCACCTTGCCCAGCTTCGGCACGAAGAACCACAGCGTCACCACGTACAGCGCCAGCCAGGCCATGAACGGCAGCACCAGCCGAAGGTCGAAGGCGCCGACGACCGCGACCATCGTGATGAAGTAGATGACGACGTAGACCAGGATGTCGCAGAAGATCAGCCAGGTGTCGCGCACCGCCAGCGCGGTCTGCATCACCTTGGTCGAGATGCGGCCGGCGAACTCGTCCTGGTAGAACGACATGCTCTGCCCGAGCATCAGGCGGTGGAAGTTCCAGCGCATCCGCATCGGGAAGTTGCTGAACACCGCCTGGTACTTGAAGAGGGCCTGCAACCACGCCAGCGCAACGCTGGCGGCCAGCACCACCGCCAGGATCGTCAGCGTGCGGCCTTCTTCAGCCCACAGCTTGGCGGGCTCGACCCGGCCGAGCGCGTCGACGATGTGCGCCATCATCGAAAACAGCAGCGCCTCAAAGGCGCCGATGGCCGCCGTGCACAGCGTGAGCAGCACGATGTACGGGCGAAGACCCTTCGAACACGCCCACAGGAATGCGAAGAAGCTGCGCGGCGGCGGTGCGATCTGCGCTTCGGGGTACGGGTGCACCAGGCGCTCAAAACGGCTGAACAAGCGAAAGCTCCTGATCAAGGGCGCGAATTGTGGCGCGCCAAAAAGCGAAAAACCCCCGACGCCGCAGCGTCGGGGGTTGGGACGGAACCCAGCACCGGCGCTTCACGCCGGTGGGGCCGGGTGATCGATCAGGCCTTGCGGCGACGCGAGGCGGCCAGGCCCAGCAAGGCTGCACCGACGAGCGCCAGCGACGCCGGCTCTGGAATCGTGCCGCTGCCCGGGGTCGCCGAACCGAAGGTGATGTTGTCGAAGCCGGTCTGGTCCGGCGTACCGCCGAAGTTGATCGACTTGGCGATGCCGGCGAAGCCCGCGCCGGCAGCCGTCCAGTTGCAGAACCCGCCGGTCGGATCACCGCCGCAGTTGCTGTTGAATTGGGCCACGATGTTGAACGACGTGAGGACGTTGCCGGTACCGTTCAGGCCGTCGTACACGGTGATCGTCGCCGCGGTGGACGAGGTGTAGAAGAACGAGAAACCCGTATCGAAGCCAGCCGCCACGTTCAGGATGGCCGCAGCGCCCGACGTGAAGAACATGATCGTGTTCGGCGACGGCTCGTTGGCGAAGTTGCCGCCACCGCCCGCATCCGAGTCGACCAGAGCCAGCGTGTTGCCGCTGAAGCTGACGCCGTAGTTCGTGCCGCCACCACCGTTGTAGAAGTTGCCCACGGCCGTCTGGTTGGCGATGCCCTCGAAGTCGAGCGTGACGACGGCTGCCGATGCCGAACCTGCCATCGCGACGACGGCTGCCGCGGAGACCGCGCGGAGAATGTGCTTGAGACTCATGGAAAACCCCTTCGGTTGGTTTGTTTGCCCAGCCCCATCGGCGGCAAACAGGATCTAGTCGTGATCAAACGTAGCAAGTCTCGGTCCAACCCGATCCGAGTAATCAAAATCTCAGTCGCATCAATCAGTTAGGCGTGGCGTCTGCCCTGCAGGCAAAAACTCCGGCCGGTTACTGTCAAACGTTCCGACACCCTCGGTTGCGGGTTTGATGTCCACCCAGAAATGCGAAACCCCCCGAACCGTTGCCAGCCGGGGGGCGGGCGGCAGAAGCCGCCGGTGGTGCTCCGGGTGAAGTTGACCCGGGGCACCTGACGCGCAGTGACTGCGCCGTCGGTAGTTGCCTGATTTCAGGCGTGTTGAGAATAGGCCTGTGGCCGCGGTGCCGCAAGCGCTATTTGGTTCAGCGGGCGATTGCCGCCAGCAGCGCCTCGGCGCGCAGTCGTACCTCGGCAGGCATCTCGATCGTGCGGCCCCACTCACGGCTGGTCTCACCGGGCCACTTGTGGGTTGCATCCAGCCCCATCTTGCCGCCCAGCCCACTGACGGGCGAGGCGAAGTCCAGGTAGTCGATGGGCGTGTTTTCGACCAGCGTGGTGTCGCGAACGGGGTCGACGCGCGTGGTGATGGCCCACACCACTTCTTTCCAGTCACGGATGTCGATGTCGTCGTCGGTGACGACGATGAACTTCGTGTACATGAACTGCCGCAGGAAGCTCCACAGCCCGAACATCACGCGTTTGGCATGGCCCGGGTAGGCCTTCTTGATCGAGATCACCGCCATCCGGTAGCTGCACCCTTCGGGCGGCAGATAGAAGTCCGCGATCTCGGGAAACTGCTTCTGCAGGATCGGCACGAAGACTTCGTTCAACGCCATGCCGAGCACCGCAGGCTCGTCGGGCGGCTTGCCGGTGTAGGTGGAGTGGTAGATCGCATCGCTGCGCCGTGTCAGCCGCGACAGGCGGAACACTGGGAACCAGTCCTGCTCGTTGTAGTAGCCGGTGTGGTCGCCGAACGGGCCTTCGAGTGCATGCAGGTAGCCACCCTGCTCGCGCAACGGCACGCCATGGGGTGATCGACCCGTGAAACCCACTTCGGCAACGGGGATGTGGCCTTCGAGCACGATCTCTGCGCTGGCCGGCACCTGTAGCTTGAGCGAGCCCTCGCCAACTTCCGAGTCGACCAGTTCCGTTCGACTGCCACGCAGCAGGCCGGCGAATTGGTACTCCGACAGCGTGTCCGGCACCGGCGTCACCGCGCCAAGGATCGTGGCCGGGTCGGCGCCCAGCGCGACCGCGATCGGGAACGGCTGCCCAGGGTTCACGCGCGCGAACTCGCGGAAGTCGAGCGCACCACCCCGGTGGGCCAGCCACCGCATGATGACCTCGCGTGGACCGATCACCTGCTGGCGGTAGATGCCGAGGTTCTGGCGCAGCCGCGGAGCGGCCACGCTCTGTGGGCCCCGCGTGATGACGAGGCCCCAGGTGATGAGCGGGCCGGCGTCCTCGGGCCAGCAGGTCTGCACCGGCAGCCGGCCGAGGTCGATCTCGTCGCCTTGCAACGCAACCTCCTGACAGGGTGCGCTGCGCAGCACGGCCGGCTTCATGTCCCACACCGCCTTGGCCATCTGCATCAGCTTGCCGGCGTCCTTCAGCCCCTTCAGCGGCTCGGGCTCCTTCAGCCGCGCCAGAAGGCGGCCCACGTCGCGAAGCTCGTCGACGGAATCGGCGCCCATCCCTAGAGCGACGCGCCGAGTCGTACCGAAGAGGTTGATCAAACACGGCATGGAAAAGCCGTCAGGCCGTGTGCAAAGCAGCGCAGGGCCGCCTTCTCGCAGCAACCTGTCGCCTACAGCGGTCATTTCAAGGTTCGGCGAGATGCTCTGGTCCAAGCGCTGCAACTCGCCCATGCGCTCCAGCTGGTCGATGAAGTCGCGAAGGTCTCGGTATTTCATCTGCAATTAGAATTTTGATTGAGTTTTATATTCTTGACCGCGTATGAAGCGGTTCCTAAAATCGCGACAGTTCCCAAACTCAAGGGTTTACCCTCGATTGCCGCCTCGCTGCGGCGCCTTTGGCCCATCGGGCTACAGGCTCTGATCATTATTGCTGCGCCTTATCCACTGTCGGGCTTCCGCCCGGCGGGCGGCGGGTGCGGCCAGGAGAGAAACAAGATGCCAAGCATCCAAGGGCTGCGTGAATCTTTGCGTGCCACCACCCGCTCGATGGGTGTTTTCTGGCGTGACGTCGGCGCGGGTCTGCTCGAGGTCAGCCACAACACGCTGGCCCTGGTTGGGCTGGCTGCCGTGGCCGTTCTGGTCTTCGCGCTCGGCCGTGCCGATCTGCGCCAGCAGGCCGAACAGGTCGCGCTCGAATGGCTGCACACCCGGCATGTGGAGCGCGAGCTGGCCTCCGGCAACGTGCTCGCCGGCTTGTCCGAGCCCGATGCCGTCGGCCGCGCCACCGCCACCGACCCTAGCGCGTTGAGCCGCCCGCAGGCCGCGGTGGCAGGCTGGCTGGCCCGCCGCTACAAGGTCGCGCCCGAACCGGTCAGCGCCTTGGTGCAAGAGGCCTGGGCCATCGGCCAGCGCGCCGGGCTCGACCCGACGCTGATCCTGGCGATCGTCGCCATCGAATCCCGCTTCAACCCGTTCGCGCAGAGCCCCGTTGGCGCGCAAGGCCTGATGCAGGTCATGACGCGCGTGCACGACGACAAGTACGAATCCTTCGGTGGCAACCACGCCGCGTTCGACCCGATCAGCAACCTGCGCGTCGGCGTGCAGGTGTTGAAGGAGTGCATCGCCCGCGCCGGCAGCGTTCAAGAAGGCTTGCGCTTCTATGTCGGCGCGGCGCTGCTCGACAGCGACGGGGGCTATGCCGCCAGGGTGCTTTCCGAGCAGGCCCACCTGAAAGCCGTCTCCCAAGGCCGAAGCGTCCCGGTAACAGCGAGCAACCAGTCACCGGCCGTCAGGGAAGCCGAGGCGCGTGTGCCGGACGCATCGGCCCCAACGCCGGCGCTGGTGACGCCTGCCGCGACAGTGCCTGCGGACCAGATCGCGTTGCTGCGGCGCTGAGGCCGAGCCGGGCCGCCAAAGGCCGCGGCTACACTGGTTGCCTGCGCGACTGGCGATAGGCCGCCGCCTGCAAACGCAGGCCGCCGGCCGAGGTGGGCCACCACCGGGAAGCGCAGGCCGGCAGCGGCGCATCGGCACTGCCACCGGCTTCAGCCGTTCGCCTGGGCAGCCCTCCACGCACGACGCCAGCGGCTTGCACGCTCGGTTGTCAGCGCATCAGGAAGGCTCTTCGACTTTGAAGAGGACTGCCACCATGTTCGATCGCCACAGCTACACCCTGGCTGCCATCGACCCCGAGATCGCGGCCGCCATCGACGCCGAGAACCGCCGCCAGGAAGCGCACATCGAGCTCATCGCCAGCGAAAACTACACCTCGCCCGCCGTCATGGCCGCGCAGGGCTCTCAACTCACCAACAAGTACGCCGAGGGCTACCCCGGCAAGCGCTATTACGGCGGCTGCGAGAACGTCGACGTTGTGGAGACGCTGGCCATCGAGCGGCTGAAGCGCCTGTTCGGTGCCCAGTTCGCCAACGTGCAGGCCAACAGCGGGTCGCAGGCCAATCAGGCGGTGTTCTTCGGACTCTTGCAGCCCGGCGACACCATCATGGGCATGAGCCTGGCCGAAGGCGGCCACCTCACCCACGGCATGCCGCTGAACATGAGCGGCAAGTGGTTCAAGGTCGTCAGCTACGGGCTGGATGCGAACGAGGCCATCGACTACAACGCGATGGAGCGCACCGCACTCGAGCACAAACCGAAGCTGATCATTGCCGGCGCCTCGGCCTACAGCTTGGCGATCGACTTCGAGCGCTTCGCCCGCGTGGCCAAGGCGGTCGGCGCGATCTTCATGGTCGACATGGCGCACTATGCCGGCTTGATCGCCGCCGGCGTCTACCCGAACCCGGTGCCGCACGCCGACGTCGTCACCAGCACCACCCACAAGAGCCTGCGCGGCCCACGTGGCGGCATCGTGCTGATGAACGACGAGGCGATCGCCAAGAAGATGAACAGTGCGATCTTCCCCGGCATCCAGGGCGGGCCGTTGATGCACGTCATCGCCGGCAAGGCGGTGGCATTCCACGAGGCGCTGCAGCCCGCTTTCAAGGTCTACCAGCAGCAGGTGGTGGCCAACGCCCGAGTGCTGGCCGAGACGCTGATCGAGCGCGGGCTGCGCATCGTCAGCGGCCGCACCGAAAGCCACGTGATGCTGGTCGACCTGCGGCCCAAGGGTCTGACCGGCAAGGAAGCCGAAGCGGTGCTCGGTGAGGCCCACATGACCTGCAACAAGAACGGCATTCCCAACGACCCGCAGAAGCCGATGGTCACCAGCGGCATCCGCCTGGGCACGCCGGCGCTCACCACGCGCGGCTTCAAGGAGGCAGAGACGCGCCGCACCGCACACCTGATCGCCGACGTGCTCGACGCGCCGCACGACCCGGCGCGCATCGCCTCCGTGCGCGAGAAGGTCAGCGCGTTGACGAGCGACTTCCCCGTGTATCGATGACCCCCACGCTTGCAGCTTCGCCGCGGCGCTGCCCCCCGAGCGGGCCGTCGGCCGCCTTGGGGCGGCCCGGCGGCGGCCGGCTCTGAACGGTCATGCGCTGCCCGTATTGCAGCCACGACGACACCCAGGTCGTCGAGACGCGCGAGTCCGACGAAGGCGACGTGATCCGCCGCCGCCGCCGCTGTCTGGCCTGCGACAAGCGCTTCACGACCTACGAACGCAGCGAGATCGCGCTGCCCGCCGTGGTCAAGAAGGACGGCGCACGGGTCGAGTTCGACCCCGCCAAGATCCGCGCGTCGATGCTGCTGGCGCTGCGCAAGCGGCCCGTCAGCACCGAGCAGGTCGATGCCGCGCTCGACCGCATCCAGGACAAAGTGCTGGCGAGCGGCGCGCGCGAAGTGCCCTCCGCCCGGATGGGGGAGCTGGTGATGCGCGAGCTCAAACGCATCGACAAGGTCGCCTACGTGCGCTTCGCGTCCGTCTACCGGGAATTCGAGGACGTGGACGCATTCCGGCAACTCATCCGCGACATCTGAAACCCGCTCCTTCCGCCGTCCCCCGGGCGGGGGGAGCCCCGGCCGAGGGACCGCCTCGGTGGCATGCCCGACGCACCCCTGGTGGGGGCGCGCAGACGCAGGCCGGTTCCTAAAGTGCCGACATCGCACTTCAGGAGCCCGCCATGCCGAGCACCACGCCGCAAACCTCGCCACGCCGCCAGAGCGGGCTGACGTTGATTGAATGCCTGATCGGCGTGACCGTCACCTGCATGGCCGCGGGCGCCGTCGTGCCCAGCTTCGGCCGTATGGCCGAGAAGCGCCACCTTGAAGGCGCTGCCGCACAGCTCAAGACCGACATCCAGTTCACCCGCAGCATGGCGGTCACGCTCGACGAGCCGCTGCGGTTGCGTGTGCAGCAAGACGCCGGCGGCAGCTGCTACGTCGTGTACCGCGGCCCGGCCAACAGCTGTGGTTGCGCGAGCGGCAGTGCGCCGGTCTGCGCCGAGCCGGATAGCTTGGTGCGCGGCGTGCGCCTGCCGGCGCCGGCCGGCGTGCAGATGCAGTCGAATGTGTCGTCGATGTTGTTCAGCCCGCTGCAGGGCACTGTCACGCCGACTGGCACGCTGCGCCTCACCGGCCGCGAAGGCCGCTCGCTGCACGTCGTTGTCAACCTGATGGGGCGGGCGCGGACCTGCACGCCGGGTGGCGCGGTTGGCGGGTACCCGACCTGCTGAAGCCCGGTCGACCGCAGCCCACGCATTCCGGGGGGCCGGCGACGCCAGCCGACCGGCGGCGCTGCACTGCCGACCAGCGGCTCAGGCTTCGGTTCAGGCCACTCACACAATCCAGCCGCATGAGATCGCCCGCCCACCGCCGTTTGGCACGTCACCACGGTTTCAGCCTGATCGAGCTGATGATCGCGGTGGCGATCGTCGCAATCATCACATCGGTGGCGTTGCCCAGCTTCATGGACTCGATCCGCAAGGGCCGGCGCGCCGAAGGGGTCGGCGCCATCGCTACCGTACAGCAGGCGCAGGAGCGCTGGCGCGGGGCGAATTCGGCGTACACGAACAATCTGGCCGAAGCACCCAACGGCACGCCGCCCGGATTGGGCATACCGCTGACCACGGCCAACGGGCGATACACCCTGAGCCTCAATGGCTCCGCGACTGCCACCGGGTATGTCATCACCGCGACCGCCGCGGGTTCACAGGTCCAGGACACGCGCTGCGCGCTGCTCGCGGCTCGTCAGGTGGGCGGCCAGATCGGTTACGGCTCGGGGACCAGTTCCATCGACTGGGCCGATCCGAACGGGTGCTTTGCCAAATGAGTTCCCGCCTGCGGCCCCGCATGGGCGTGACGTTGATCGAGTTGATGGTCGTCGTCGCCGTCCTGGGCGTGCTGATCGCCGTCGCCGCACCGTCGGTGCGCAAGCTGCTCGATGTCCAGCGCATGCGCGGCGCCAGCGCGGCGCTGACGACCGACATCCAGTTTGTGCGGGCCGAAGCGGCCAGCCGGCAAGAGGTGGCAGGGATCAGCTTCCGCTATGTCGCCGGCTCGCAAAGCTGCTACACGATTCACACCTGCGGCTCGACCGCCCTCAACGCCTGCGCCTGCGATTGCACGCAGCCCGAAGGCAGTCGCTGCCCGGCCGGCGCAGCGACCGACGATTTCGCGCGTGAGGTCAAGACCGTCTCGGTCCCGACCAGCCGCGGTGTGATCGTCACGCCGACGAACGTCGTCGGCGTGCCGGTGCTCAATGCCCGTATCCTGTTCGATCCCGCAACGGGCGGCATGGCGTCGTACTTTCCGATCGTGCTCACGGGTGCGCCCAACCCGGGCCCGACCCAGTTCGTCGGCGCGACGACCTTGATTGCACCGGCAGCAGCCACTGGCGCTATCCGTACCGAAGTCAGCGCCGCCGGCAGGCCGCGCACCTGCGACGGGCTGGCAGCATGTCCATGACGCAGACGTTGCGCCCGGTGATGCGCCCGGTGATGCGCCCGGCCTGCACGCGCGGGCTCTCGCTCGTCGAGCTGATGGTCGGCATCACGATCGGCTTGATCGTGGTCGCTGGCGCGACGCTGCTGGCTGCGTCGCAGTTGAGCGAGAACCGGCGCCTGCTGCTCGAGACCCAGGTTCAGCAGGATCTGCGCGCCGCCGCCGACATCATCGCGCGCGAGGTTCGCCGCGGCGGCTACAACGCCACCGCGCACCTCAACATCTGGTCACCCGATGAGCCGACGACGCAGCCGAGCTCCAACCCATACAAGGGTCTCGTCCTGAACAACGGCATCGAGAAGGTGGCTTATCGCTACGAACGCCCTGGCACGATTTTTCCCTACTCATTCGGGTATCAGTGGTCGGCGTCGACGGGTGTGATCCGCCAACGAATCAACGCAGCCACACCGCAAGACCTGACGGACCGCGGCGCCGTCGTCATCACCAATTTCGACGTGCAGCCGGTGGTCGTGGGCACCCAGCAACTGGCTTGCCCGACGCTGTGTGCGAACGGCACCCAGAACTGCTGGCCGACGGTGACGTTGACGGACGTCGTCATCACCATCCAGGGGCATCCGACCGGTGCCGGCAATCAGGCGTTGAGCCGCACGGTGACGAGCCGGGTGCGGCTGCGCAACGATGGCCTCGCGTTCACGCCGCAGGCTTGTCCATGAAGCGCCCCGTCTTGATCACCACCAGCGGCGCGCACCTGCAACGTGGTGCAGCGTCGTTGATCGTCGTGCTGCTGCTGTTTTTGGTGCTGTCGCTGACTGCGGCGTACACCAGCCGCAACCTGGTGTTCGAACAGAAGACCTCGGCCAACCAGGCCCGCAGCACCGCGGCTTTCGAAGCCGCAGAGGCCGGCGTGGAGTGGGCACTGACACAACTCAATGGCGGCCGTGTCAGCGACGTCTGCATGGAATCCACCGCGGTAGGCGCCTTCAGCTTTCAGGAGCGCTACCTGGCGATTGCCGCCAACGCCAATATCAGTCAGACGCTGCGTGCACCGGGCAACCTGTCACCGCGGGTATGGCCGACCTGCGTCTTTAACGGCACCAGTTGGAACTGCGCCTGCCCGGTTGCCGCCGCGGTCGACCCCATCCTGCCCGTGGGGACAGGCTCGTTCCCGGCGTTCCGTGTCTGGCCGGCCGTGAAGGAGCCGTTGGCACCCACCGATTCACCCTGGACCGTAGTGTTACCGCCGCGCCCCGGCCTCATGTCGCTGACGGTCGCCGGCTGCACGCGGCTGCCGACTGCCGTCACCGAGACCTGCCTGGACTACCTGTCGCGCGGCGAAATCGGCGAAGGCCTGGCCGGCGTGCGGGTGCGGCTGGCGTTGCGCAGCGGGCTGGCGACGCCACCGGCTGCGGCGATCACCGCCCGGATCAACGTCGAACCTTTCGCCCCCCCCGGTTCCGATCCCAAGCTGTACGTCGTCAACACCGACGCGCGCAGCAAGGGCTTTACGGTCAACACCGCAAACCCGATCGGCTACCCGCTGGACGTCTCGCGTTTCGTTGCCCAGACGATTCCTGGCACGCCGGCCGAGTTCAGCTTCGCGCCGAACGACGACAAGTTGCGGAAGATCTCCGTCGTTGCGCCGTCCGGGTCCAGCACCTACGGCCCTGAACTGACGGCCGGTGAGCGCCTGTTCGTGATGACCTTCGGAATGAAGCGCCCGACCTACTTCGAGCAACCCGGTCTGCGCCGCTGCCCGCCGGGTTGCACGGCAGCGGCGATCAACACCTTGCTGGCCGACAACCCGAACCGGATCATCTGGGTGCAAGGTGACCTGACGCTGGATGCCGACATCGGCAACCCCGGTGACCCCAGCACCGTGCCCCCCACACCTCCTGCACCGGTGCTGTTGATCGTCGACGGTGGAATGTTGACGATGGGCGCGGATGTGGACATCTACGGCTTCGTCTACCTGACGGGTGGCGCCACCGACACCGCCACGATCGCGCTGCCCGATACGCCGACATCGATCACCGGTGCGTTGGTGGCCGAGGGCAGGCTGGTCACCACCTACACCGGGGTACCGGCGAATGCCAGCAAGCTCACCGTGACCTACGACGCCGCCGCGCTGGACCTGATGCGCACCACGTACGGCAGCTGGGTGCGCCTGCCCGGCAGCTGGCGTGACTTCAAGGACCCCGCCGCGCCATGAACATCCGCAACGCACCGCGCCGGGCGCGCGGCATCTCGCTGATCGAAGCGCTGGTCGCGCTGGCGATCATGGCCATTGGCATGCTCGGCATCGTTGGCGTGCAGTCGACGATGCGTTCGACCTCTGACCTGGCCAAGCAGCGCAGCGAGGCGGTACGCATCGCCCAGATCGAGATCGAGCGCTGGCGCGCCTTCATCACCATCGCCGGTGGTGCAGGCACCAACTACAACGACCTGATCTCGGCCGCCCCGGTTGACACTCCTGGTATCAACGCCACCTACACGCTCACCCGCACGGTCACCCAGCTGCCGCCGCCACGGTTGGGCAGGGCGTTGGCAGTCAACGTGACCTGGGATGACCGCAGCGGGCAGCCGCAGCGGGTGGACCTGTCGACGCTGATTGCGGGCGTTTCGCCCGAGCTTGGACAAACCTTGATCGTGCCCGGCGCTGGCGACGTGATCCAGCAGCCGCTGGGCCGCAAGGGCGGCATTCCTATCGGCGCCAAGGATCTGGGCGGCGGCCGCAGCGGCTGGATCCCCCCTGGCGCACCGACGGACAAAGTCTGGGTATTCAACAACATCACCGGGACGATCACGCTCTGCACGACCACGGCGGGTACGGCGGTCGCCGACTTGATCTACGACCCAGGCACCCCCGGTTCGAACAACGTCATCTGCACCACCAATGTGGCCCTCTACGTTTCCGGCTTCGTGCGCTATGCGCTCAACACCGCGCAGCCGACACCGGCAAACGCTGCGAACCCCCCGTCGAGGCCGTCCGATCCACCCGCGTCTGACCAGGTCACGGTCGACGCGAATTACGTGCAATCTGGCTTCGCTCTGGTGCAGCCGTGCTACGTGCGGCATGTCAACGCGGCTACAGCCGCCTTGCCTTCGTACACCGAGTTCAACTGCGCGGTGCCGGCGCTCGTGATTCCGTTTGTGCCGTTGTCGTGGACGGGCACGTTGTCGTTCGGGCCCGGGGCCGTGATCTCGACCACGTCCGGCGATGCCGCCGCAACGCGCATGAAGGTCTGCCGCTACCACCCCGCGGCCGCCTACGCCGCGCAGACCGCGCCTTTGGCAAACCAGAACTTCCTGTCCATTCGCAGCGGCGACGGCGGCAGCCCGGCTGTGCCTTACGTGTGCCCGACGCCACTGTACGCACACCAGCCGTTGTAGCGGCCGCCCCGATTCCCGCAGCCCGCGCCGTGGTTCGATGGTGCGCGTCTCCAAAGGCACCCCAGCCGTGGTGAACCCGCTTGACCGCACACGGCTTCAAGAGGCGCTGGCCCTGGCCGAGTCGTCGATCGGCCTGACCGAACCCAACCCGCGCGTCGGCTGCGTCATTGGCCTGCCCGATGGCCGCGTGCTCGGCCAGGGCGCCACCCAGAAGGCCGGCGGGCCGCACGCCGAGGTGGTGGCACTGCGTGATGCGGCAGCCAGCGGGCTGGACGTGCGCAGCGCCACCGCCTGGGTCACGCTCGAGCCTTGTGCCCACCACGGCCGTACACCGCCGTGCTGTGATGCGTTGATCGCGGCCGGCATCGCCCGCGTGGTGGCGGCGTTGGAAGACCCTTTCCCAGCGGTCGCCGGGCGCGGCACGGCGCGGCTGCGCGCAGCGGGCGTCACGGTCGACGGCGCTCCACCCGAGTTGTCCGCAGCGGCATGGGAACTGAACATCGGCTTCTTCTCGCGCGTGCAGCGCGGCCGGCCGTGGCTGCGGCTGAAATCAGCCACGTCGCTGGATGGCCGCACCGCGCTGCCCGACGGGCGCAGCCAGTGGATCACCGGTGCCGCTGCACGGGCCGATGGCCACGCCTGGCGGCACCGCGCATCGGCAGTGCTCACCGGCATCGGCACGGTGCTGGCTGACGACCCGCGGCTCGACGTCCGCCACCTGCCTGGCGGGCCTGCGAAACACCAGCCACTGCGCGTGGTGGCCGATTCATGCTGGCGCACGCCAACCACGGCGCGGCTGCTCGATCCACCGGGTGCGGTGCTGATCGTCGCGGCGCAGCCGGAAGATCACCACGCCCAAGCGCTGGCCGCACGCGGTGCGGGCTTGCTGAGCCTGCCGGGGCCGACCGGCGGGGTCGACCTGCCCGCCTTGCTGGCCGAGCTCGCTCGCCGTGGCGTCAACGAGCTGCATGTGGAAGCCGGCGCCACGCTGTCGGGCGCGCTGCTACGGGCCGGCCTGGTCGACGAGTTGCTGCTGTACATGGCGCCGTCGCTGATCGGCCCCGGCCGCGCGCTGGCCGAGTGGCCCGTGCTGGGCGCGATCGATGAACAGGTTCGCTTGACCTGGCACGACAGCGCAGCGGTCGGCGAAGACCTGCGCTTGCGCCTGCGCAGCGCCGTTGGCGCGGCCTTCGCAGCGCAGTGGAAGACGCTGTCGCCCAGCACGGCTTGATGGCGCACTGGCGACAGCCCCGCGAGGGGCCGCCACCTACAATTGCGCACATGTCGATCTCCCCCGTTCCCGAACTGGTGGCCGAGCTCGCCGCCGGCCGCATGGTCATCCTCGTCGACGAGGAAGACCGCGAGAACGAAGGCGATCTGGTGCTCGCCGCAGAACACGTCACGCCAGGGGCGATCAACTTCATGGCCCGCCACGCGCGCGGCCTGATCTGCCTGACACTGACCCGCGAGCGTTGCGAGCGGCTGCAACTGCCGCCGATGGCGCCGCGCAATGGCACCAAGCACGGCACCGCGTTCACGGTATCGATCGAAGCCGCCACGGGTGTCACCACCGGCATCTCGGCCGCCGACCGCGCACGCACCGTGATCGCCGCGGTGGCCCGCGGGGCCAAGGCCACGGATCTGGTGCAGCCCGGCCACATCTTCCCGTTGCAGGCGCAGGACGGCGGCGTGCTGATGCGCGCCGGGCACACCGAAGCCGGCTGCGACCTCGCGGGCATGGCCGGCCTGCTGCCGGCCGCCGTGATCTGCGAGGTGATGAAGGACGATGGCACGATGGCCCGCCTGCCCGACCTGCAGGTCTTCGCGCGCCAGCACGAGCTCAAGATCGGCACGATTGCCGACCTCATCGGCTACCGCAGCCGCAACGAGACGCTGATCGAACGCATCGGCGGACGCGTGCTGGCGACGCCGCACGGTGAGTTCGACTGCATCGCCTACCGCGACAAGGGCGGCGGCGTGCATCTGGCGCTGAGCCACGGGCTGGGCAAGGGCTTGGGCGTGCACGACGAGGTGCTGGTGCGCGTGCATGAACCCTTCACCGCGCTCGACCTGCTCGACACCGCCTCCGCCGGCCATTCGTGGCCGCTCCATGCGGCGCTGGCTGCGTTGCACCGCGCACCGGCCGGCGTGGCCGTGCTGCTGAATTGCGGCCACGACGCTGCGCTGCTGCTGCCGCAACTGCTGCCAGGCAACACCCCACCCGCGCCACGCGCGGCGATGGACCTGCGCACCTACGGCGTCGGCGCGCAGATCCTGCGTGACCTGGGCGTGCGCCGCATGCAGCTGCTCGGCAGCCCGCGCCGCATGCCCAGCATGGCCGGCTACGGCCTCGAAGTCGTCGGCTTCAGACCACCCCCGTAGCGCCGTCGGCGCCTCCCCCTCAAGGGGCGGCGCCAGCGGACCGGCGAAGCCGGATCCGCGGCCCCTGCTGGGGCATATGGGCCGAACCCTTTCTCCCAATCCTTCTTCACCTAGCCACCCTCCACATGCAAGCTGCCGATCAAGGCTCCGCGGGCGAACTCATCGGCGACGGCCTGCGCGTGGGCATCGTGCGCGCGCGCTACAACGACGCCATCACCAGCCGGCTGGCCAGCGCCTGCATGTCCGAGCTGGACCGGCTCGATGTCGACCCTGGCGAGATCAAGCATGTGGTCGTTCCCGGCGCGCTCGAGATCCCGCTGGCGCTGAAGGTGCTGGCTGAAAGCGGCGACTACGACGCGTTGATCGCGCTCGGCTGCGTGATCCGCGGCGAGACCTACCACTTCGAACTGGTCGCCGATGTCAGCGCTGCCGGCATCCAGCGCGTCAGCCTGGACCACAGCGTCCCGATCGCGAACGCCGTTTTGACGGTCGAGAACGAGGCGCAGGCCTGGGCCCGCGCCGATGACAAGGGCCGCGACGCCGCGCGGGTGGCGGTCGAGATGGCCAACCTGCTGGAAGACCTGTCTTGAACAGCGAACCGCCGGTCACCCCGCCCGCCACGACGCCCGCACCGGAACAAGCAGCGCCGCGCAAACGCACCGGCAGCAAGCCACCACGCCGCCGCTCGCGCGAATTTGCGGTTCAGGGCCTGTACCAGTGGCTGCTGTCCGGCGCCACCGAAACCGAGATCATCGACAACATTGCGCTGCTCGACGGCTTCAGCCGCTGCGACCGCGCGCACTTCGACGCGCTGCTGCACGGCGGCATCGAACAGGCCGCCGCGCTCGACGCGCAGTTGCTCAAGCACATCGACCGCCCGGTCAGCCAGCTCTCGCCGGTCGAACACGCGGTGATGATGATCGGCGTCTACGAGCTGATGCACTGCATCGAGATCCCGTACCGCGTCGCCATCAACGAAGCCGTCGAACTCGCGAAGGCCTTCGGTGGCACCGACGGCCACAAGTACGTCAACGGCGTGCTGGACAAGGCCGCCCGGGCGCTGCGGCCCGCCGAGCGGGCCTGATCGCCACCCATGCGCACCGCCCGGCGCCTGGACACGCTGGTCCCGTTCTACGTGCTGGAGTGCGCCAAGACGGCGCAGCAGATCGCCGCCAGCCCGGCCTGCGACCCTGCGTTGGGCGGCGAGCCGATGGTGTTCCTGAACATCGGCGAGCCCGACTTCACCGCGCCGCCGCCCGTCCAGCGCGCCGCCGCTGCGGCCATCGCGGGTGGCCACACGCAGTACACGCAGGCCAACGGGTTGTCCGAGTTGCGCGAGCGCATCGCGGGCTGGTACGCCACACGCTTCGGCCTGGCCGTTGACCCGGCGCGCATCGTCGTCACCGCGGGTGCTTCGGCCGCGTTGCAACTCGTCTGCCTGGCGTTGTTCGAGCCGGGTGACGACGTGCTGATGCCGGACCCGAGCTACCCGTGCAACCGGCAGTTCGTCGCCGCCGCCGGTGCCGCGGCGCGGTTGATCCCCACCGACGCCGCGACCCGTTTCCAGCTCGATGCCGCAGCGGTGCGCGCGAACTGGACAGCCGCCACGCGAGGCGTGCTGCTCGCCTCGCCGAGCAACCCGACGGGCACCTCGCTGGCGCCCGACGTGCTGGCCGAGATCATCGCTGCGGTGCGCGAACGCGGCGGGGTCACCGTGGTCGACGAGATCTACCTCGGCCTGAGCTACGACGACCGTTTCGGCCACAGCGCATTGGCCCTGGGCGACGACGTGATCTCGATCAACAGCTTCAGCAAGTACTTCAGCATGACCGGCTGGCGGCTCGGCTGGGTGGTGCTGCCGCCGGCGCTCGTCGGGCCGGTCGAGACGCTGGCGCAGCACCTGTTCATCTGCCCTTCGACGTTGGCCCAGCGCGCCGCACTCGCCTGCTTCGAGCCCGAGGCCCTGGCCGAGTACGAACGCCGGCGCGAGGCTTTCCGCACCCGCCGCGACTTCGTCGTGCCGGCGCTCAACCGCATCGGCCTGACCGTGCCGGTCCCGCCGGATGGCGCCTTCTACGCCTGGGCCGACTGCTCACAGCACGCCACCAGCAGCTGGGACTTCTGCTTCGACATGATGCGCCGCGCGCATGTGGCCCTGACCCCGGGCCGCGATTTCGGGCCGGCCACTGCCGACCGCCACGTGCGGCTTTCGTTCGCCAGCTCGCTGGCATCGCTGCAAGCGGCCGTCGATCGCCTGGGCCGCGAGCTGCAACGCGGCTGAACGCAGCCCCACCGGCCGGGGAAACATCCGTCACAAGCCGTTAATCGACCGCCAAAGCGCGTCTGTTCGGAGCCAAGCGCCGCCCGCTGGCCCGTAAGCTGCTCCGGTGGGCTTCAATCTTTTCCCCCGCCGCGGCGCGTTGGACGGCGCGGCCAGCGAATTCGCCGCCACGGTGCAGACGTTGCCGTCGCCGTTGCCCGGGCCATCGACGGCGCTGCCAGGCGTTGAGGCCCTGGAGACCCTACCGCCCGGACCCGACAGCCTGCCTGCAGAAATCAGCCCCGAGCAGGCCGAGTTGCAGGCCGCCGAACGCCTGAACGAGCGCGAAGCCGACACCGTCACTGAGCGCCAACCGACGCTCTCGCACATTGGCCGCTACGCCATCAAGGGCCGCATCGGCGCCGGTGGCCTGGGGCAGGTGCACGAGGCCTGGGACCCGCTGCTGTCGCGTGCGGTGGCGGTCAAGACGCTGCATTTCGATATCGACCCGGCCGCGCAGGCCAGGCTCGACGACCTGTTCCTCAACGAGGCGCGTGCCGTCGCGGGCTTGAGCCACGCCAACATCGTCACCGTCTACGACGCCGGCCGCTCCGAGCAGGGCGTGTACATCGCGATGGAGCGGCTGCAAGGCCGCGACCTGCGCCAGGCCATCGCCAGCGGCTGGCTGCCCGGCCCGCGTGCTGCCGCCACGCTGGCGCGCCGTGTGGCCGATGCGCTGGCCTACGCGCATGCGCGCGGCGTGGTGCATTGCGACATCAAGCCGGCCAACATCTTCATCACCAGGCGGGAGCGGCCGAAGGTGCTGGACTTCGGCATCGCGCGTGTCGCGCACAGCTCGGCGTCGCCGCTGCCAGACGGCTTCATCGCCGGCTCGCCGCACTACCTGGCACCTGAACAACTTCGTGGCGGTGCCGTCGATGCCCGCGCCGACGTGCGCGCACTCGGTGTCGTGTTCTACGAGCTGCTGAGCGGGCGCAAGGCCTTCGACGGTGGCTCGCTGGAGCAGATCACCACCGCCGTCTTCACCCATCACCCGCCGCCCGCGCACGAGCTGCGGCCGGGCGTGCCGCTGGCGTTGTCGCAGATCGCCGCGAAGGCCATGGCACGCGAACCCGAAGAGCGCTATGCGACGGCCGCCGAGATGGCGTCCGCGCTGCGCCGCTGGCTCGGCGACCCGGCGGTTGCAGAAGCCGAACGCGCGGCCAGCGCACAGGCCCGGTTGGCGAGCTTGCCGATGCGGTCCGTGCATGCAGCGCGGGCCTCGGGCGCGTCCGCGACATCAGCCGCAGCGGTCGCGGCGACAACCGCAGGCCGGCGGCAGGCGTGGCGCCGGTGGGCCGGTCTGGCCACCGTGACGCTGGTCGGGGCCGCCATCGCGGTGGCCCTGCGGGGTGCCCCCGCGCGCACGCTGGCCGAGTTGCCGGCGGCGTCGGCGCCGTTGCCGGCGCTGGCAGCGACCGGGCCGTTCGAAGCCACGCCAGCGACGACCGATGTCCCCGAGCTTCGGCCGTGGTCGGCATCGCCGCGCGCCGCTGCGCCGATCCTGCGTGATGCACGTGATGCGCGTGATGCGCGCGGTGCCCGCGGTCCAGCCGTGGCGTCCGCAGCCGCACCGGCCGCGGTTGTCGCCACCGGCCAGGTCCAGCTCGCGATCACCCCGTGGGGCCGTGTCGAGGTCGATGGCACCGCGGCTGGCACCACGCCACCGACGACACGGCTGACGCTGCCCGAAGGCCGCCACACGGTCACCGTGCGCAACGAGGACTTCCCGCCCTTCGTCAGCGTGATCGAGGTCAATGCCGATCAGCCGGTCATCTTGCGCCACCGCTTCGGGCCGTAGCGCCAGCAGCCCCATGTTCCGCCGCTTCGTGCTGCCTTCGCGCGCGCTCACAGCCAACGCCATGCTGGCCACCGCCCTGCTGGCCGCCGGCTGTGCCGCGGCGCCGCCCACCGTCGGCCTGGCCGACCTGCTCGACCGACCCGCCGAACGGGCGTTGATCGAAGGCCAGCGCGCCTACGACGACGGCCTGTACGCCCAAGCCGAAGCGGCCCTGAAGCGCGCACTCGGCCCGGCCCTGCCTGGCCTGCAAAGTCCGCGCGACCGCGCTACCGCCCACAAGCTGATGGCCTTCATCACCTGCACCAGCGAGCGCGAGGCGGCCTGCGAAGCCGCGTTCCGCGCCGCACGCGCGGCCGACCCGGTCTTCGCGCTCAGCCGCAGCGAAGCCGGGCATCCGCTGTGGGGGCCGGTCTACAAGCGCACGCTGCCCTGAACGTTGGCGATGTCGGCGCGCCGATAATCCGCGCGCCGATGACCTCCCCCGCTGCCCAGCCCTTCAAGCACACGCTGCGCGTGTACTGGGAAGACACCGACGCCGGCGGCGTGGTCTTCTACGCCAACTACCTGAAGTTCTTCGAGCGCGCGCGCACCGAGTGGCTGCGCCACCTGGGCTTCGGCCAGCAGGCGCTGCGCGACGAGACCGGTGCCATCTTCGTCGTCACCGACACCCGTGTGCGCTACCGTGCCCCGGCGCGGCTCGACGATGCCATCGACGTCACCGTGTTGCTGCAGCACGCAGGGCAGGCCTCGATGACGATCGTGCAGCAGGCCCTGCGCGGTGAGGTGCTGCTGGCCGAAGGCGAGATCCGCATCGGCTGCGTGGACAGCGGAACCTTCCGCCCGCGGCGCATTCCGAATTCGCTGTTTTCGACGCTCGCATGACCCCTACAGAACTATCGATCACCACCTTGATCCTGCAGGCCAGCCTGGTCGTGCAGCTCGTGATGGCCGGACTGGTGGTCATCTCGCTGACCAGCTGGACGGTGATCTTCGGCAAGCTCGTCGGATTGCGCCGCGTGCGCCGCCACAACGAGGAGTTCGAGCGCGAGTTCTGGTCCGGCAAGAACCTGACCGAGATGAACACCGCCGTCGGCAACAAACCCGACACCGCGCCGCTGGAGCGCATCTTCGCCAGCGGCATGCGCGAATTCCTGAAGTTGCGCGAGAAGCGGCTCGATGCCGGCGCGCAACTCGACGGCGCGCGCCGTGCGATGCGCGCCAGCTGCCAGCGCGAGCTCGACATGGTCGAGAGCAACCTCAGCTTCCTCGCCTCGGTCGGCTCGGTGTCGCCTTACGTCGGGCTGTTCGGCACGGTGTGGGGAATCATGCATGCCTTCGTCGGGCTGTCGAACATGCAGCAGGTGACGCTGGCCACCGTCGCGCCCGGCATCGCCGAAGCGCTGGTGGCCACCGCGATCGGCCTCTTCGCCGCCATTCCCGCGGTGGTGGCCTACAACCGCTTCGCGCGCGACATCGACCGCATCGCGATCCAGCTCGAGACCTTCATCGAAGAGTTCACCAACATCCTGCAGCGCAATGCCTCGCAGGCACCGGCCGCTACCGTCGCCGTGGGGTCGCGCTGATGCCTTCGGTCACCGCCAGCGGGGGCGGCCGGCGCAGCCGCCGCTCGATGAACGAGATCAACATGGTCCCGTTCATCGACGTGATGCTGGTGCTGTTGATCATCTTCATGGTGACCTGTCTCTTATACACATCTGACGCTGCCGACGAATAGAGAGGTGTAGATC